>Ga0194120_10000118_pt1 | contig 126782 bp, 136 predicted proteins | sample TA2MahCa65mmetaG_FD_148642 | JGI IMG/M metagenome (GOLD analysis project Ga0194120, IMG submission 148642) | Freshwater microbial communities from Lake Tanganyika, Tanzania - TA2015019 Mahale Deep Cast 65m | ecosystem: Environmental > Aquatic > Freshwater > Lake | place: Tanzania: Lake... | reverse complement strand
GCGCAGCTCTATCACTCTGACGAATGTTTTGTGACCAATACCAGTATGGAAATCATGCCGGTGACCTCCGTTGATCACCGACCGATCGGGAATGGAAAACCGGGCCCTCTGACCCAGATGCTGCGCAACCTGTTTTCGGGAGCTCGGGAACGATTTCTGGAACCATCCTCCTTGTAGCAAATTCCTAACCCATTGTTTGATTTCTTGTTTTTCAGCCGCCCCCACGGCACAGGATCTGCAATTTCTTGACAGAAGATTGAAGACTGTTATCGTTTGACCATGCCGCAATCACCGACACAGTCCCGCTTCCCGGCCCGGCCCTCCCTGGTCGGCCTCCTCGCGGGGGGATACCTTCTGCTTGCCGGAATGACGGTTGCCCAAGGGGAAATCTATCAATACATCGATGCCAAAGGGACTATTTCTCTGACCAACGTGCCCTCCGATGCGCGCTACCGCCGGGTTGACATTGTCCCGAATCGATTACACCAGACGATCTCGGAACAAGAGCTCGCGCCGATGATCAGCCGGTTTTCACGCCAGCATCAACTGCATCCGGCACTCATTCGGGCTGTCATCAAAGCCGAATCGGACTTCGACCCTCACGCGGTGTCGAGAGCCGGGGCGGTGGGGCTGATGCAGCTCATGCCGCAAACTGCCGTCAGGCTGGAGGTGCGAGATCTGTACGACCCTGAGGACAACATCGGCGGAGGCACGAAATACCTCCGGCAACTGCTGGACCGATTTCGCGGGAACCTGCCACTCGCCCTGGCGGCCTATAACGCGGGGGAACATGCCGTGGACCGGTACCGCACGCTTCCACCGTTTGATGAAACCAGACAGTACGTCCGCAAGGTCCTGCGCTATTACCGAACGTTCCTCCTGCGAGACCTCGCTGCGACCGGCCACGTCATCGCGCCACAGGAGGCCGCAGCGCCACCACAATCCCTCGGCTTTTCCGTCTCTCCTGTTCAATAGCCGGTTGTCCCAGAGCAACCTGGCTATGGTGCTTCCAACCTGACCGCTTGGCTTCGGAGAAGTCCGATCGGAAGTGAGCGCCCACACTGTTTTCCCGCCAGAGCGCCGATTCCGCGACGCAGAGCGCCACTTGAACCATGTTTTTCACCTCAAGGTCCGCCCTCGTGGCAAACGCCTTCGAGACCATGCGTGCCCACCGTGAAAGCTGAGCCGTGGCACGGATCAACGACTCACGAGAGCGAATGATGCCGACTTGCCCCCACATGGTTCGACGGAGCGAGTTGCGCAATTTTTCCGCATCGTCCAGCCGGTGCCGTTGCTCCTGCCGCAATGCCGCCGCCCGCCCAGCCAAATCCGGCGGGGTTTGGTTGGAGGCCCACGCCACGGCTGCCGCGCCCGCCCGCATGCCGAACACCAATCCCTCCAACAAGGAATTGCTCGCAAGTCTGTTGGCGCCGTGCACACCGCTGCACGCCACCTCACCGGCGGCAAAGAGGCCGGGCAACGTCGTCGCACCATTGGGATCGGTCCAGACTCCTCCCATCATGTAATGCGCGCTCGGAGACACCGGAATCCACTCCTCCGTAATATCAATGTCGTAGCGGAGACACGTTGAATAAATCGTAGGGAAGCGCCGCCTGACAAAATCAGCCCCCAGGTGCGTCACATCGAGGTAGACATGGCGCGATTTGGTCGCCGCCATTTCCGCCCAAATCGCCCGAGCCACGATGTCTCTGGGAGCCAAGGCGCCCAGCGGATGATAGCGCGGCATGAAGGCCTCGCCCGTGTGATTACGCAACTGCCCACCTTCACCCCGCATCGCTTCCGATAAAAGAAACGGCGGACTCGACGGCACGTAGAGCGCCGTCGGATGAAATTGGACGAACTCCATGTCCTGGAGCTGCGCGCCAGCCCGGAACGCCATCGCCATCCCGTCACCGGTCGCATTCGGCGGGTTGGTCGTTCGGGCATAGATCTGGCCGGCCCCGCCGGTCGAAAGCACAACCGCTTTGGCGGGAAGAATGAACTGTTCGCCGGAGTGTTCCTCCAGCACGACCGCTCCGCAACACCGGCCATCCTCCACGACCAGATCCACGGTGAAATGGTAGTCCAGTCGATGGATCCGTTTGTGCCGACCGGCCTGCGCCATTAAGACACGCACCATCTCATTGCCCGTGGCATCGCCCCGGGCACGGAGAATTCGGCTGCGGCTATGCGCCGCTTCTCGCGCAAAGGCAAACTTTCCGCCTGTCTTGTCGAACTTGGCGCCCCATCGAATGAGTTCTTGAATCCGAGCCGGCCCTTCCTCGACGAGCACGCGCACAGCCTCACGCCGGCACAATCCATGGCCGGCCTTCATCGTATCCGTCAAATGGATCGCCACGTCGTCTTCCTCGCTCAACGCCACCGCGACTCCGCCCTGTGCAAAAATGGAGTTACTTTGCAACGGATGGCCCTTGGTGAGCATCGCAACCCGGCCTTCGCGGCTGAGCTCAAGCGCCGCGCGGAGACCGGCGACCCCGCTGCCGATCACGAGAAAGTCCGCTTGTGGAGGAAGACGCCGCATCGGATCGCTACTGCACACCGGGCTGGGAGGGAAGGGACTCGGACAACGCTTGTTTGGCTATCATGCCGAACGGCAGATCGCCCTGAGCCGCGCGGAGCAAAATCGTACCGGTCCCGGTCCATTGAAAACGCGCATGACCGCGCTGGCGTGTCCCCAGTTCCTCGGACGTTTTCTTCCAGAGCCCCTGCCAGCGGACATACACATCAATACTCTCGCCCTCGATCATGATCCGTTCGATCTTGAATTCGAGGGAGATCGAGTGAAACGCATCAAAGTCGGCTTTGGCGTTCCTTCGCAAGACATCCAGGGACTCCTCCTGCAGCATAAGGGACTTGAACGACGAATAATCCTTCGTTTGGTAGGCACTCCGTAACGCGTCCACCGCCCGATCGATGCGCTGGATGCGTGCATGATCAGACGGGTATGGCGGAGCTTTGGATGAACAGGCGCCGGCCGCCACAACGAGCACGGCGATCCATCCGACGAATGACCAGCGCGAGAACGTACCCAACGGCCAATACCAGTTCATGACTGCAGTATAGAAAGTCGGCAAACGAGGGGTCAAGAGAGAGACTGCTATGCCCCTCCGGGCCAATGTTCGATCCGGACCAACCACCGGCATTCACTTGCATTTTGCGCCGAAAGCCTCTAGACTCCGCCCCCCAGGAGAATTACAACATGTCGAGTGTACTGAAAAAACGCCGAAAAAAAATGCGCAAGCACAAGTACAAGAAGCTGCGCCAGCGTCAAAAATTCCTTCGGCGCAAGAGCTAGCCACAGTCCATCACCAGGGAGGAGGCTGTGCCCGAAGGAAGGAAAGTCCGCATCCGGACGGTCAATTGCACGTATGTGGGCGATTTCCTGGTCCCTCCGATGCGCAATCGTGTCTCCGACGCGATCAACGAGGAAGTGCGTCTGTTCATCAGCCTGACCGACGTCGTGATCGACGACAAAGAGCGGTCCGACTTTGTGGCGATCAACAAGAACCTCATCGAGTCCGTCGTACAACTCTAGCCCGCATTATTCATGACGGTTCGTGACGAAACCGCCAAGACGCCAGGCGAGACGGGCATGCGGAGCCCTGAGAGCCCGACGCATACTTGAAACAGTATGTGGAGGTCACGAAGGGCGAGCCTGCCCGCTGGCCGCGCGAAGCACGCGGCCAAGCTGGTCGCAGCGGCGTATCGGCGGTTGCAGTAGAAATGTTCATGAATTATGCGGGCTAGCTCGCCAGTGACCGCTCCCGTCCGTGCTGCGTCCGGCGTCCGCTGTCGCATGCTCCCGTCAGCCAAACATCCGCACCAATCCGTCACCACCCACTGTTGTCCGCCATGCTGATGTTCAGACGATTTTTGCCGTTCGTGCGGCCCTACGTGCCACGCATGCTTGCAGCCGGACTCTTGGTCATGGGTGTGGCGGCGGTCAACCTCGCCCTGCTCCGCCTGGCCGGGCTCCTGTGGGATGTCATCACCGTGCGTCACGATGCCGAGCAGATGACAGAGCTGATCGCGGTCTTTATGGGACTCGTGCTGCTGCAAGGTCTGTGTTCAATGGGCCATAGTTATCTAACGGCCTGGGTCTCCCAGCGAATCGTCGCCGATTTTCGCCGGCACCTCTTCGCCCACTTGCAGACGCTCGACCTCCGATTTTTTGCGCGCCGCCGCACCGGCGAATTGCTCTCGCGCCTGATGAGCGACGTGACCGTCATCCAAACCGTCGTGACGGAAACCCCCATCGACAGCGCCAAACAGCTGGTGACGCTCGTGGGAGGCATCGCCTTTCTCCTCACCATGAATTGGCGGCTCTGCCTCTTGATCCTGCTCCTTCTGCCGGTGCTGGTGCTGGTCGCGAAACTGTTCGGCCGCAGGCTCAAAGCGCTCTCCACGTCTATGCAGGACCATACCGCCGCCCTCAGCACGCTGGCGGAGGAAGTGATCTCCGGCATCCGCATCGTCAAATCGTTCGTCCAGACCAAACGGGAAGAGACACGCTTCTCGGCCCAGATTGACCGCACGCTGCAACTCACCATGCGACGCGCAGGAATCATGGCGCTGTTTATTCCCGCCATCAGCCTGCTCACGTTTTCAGCTGCCGCCGCCGTGATGTGGTATGGGGGCCGGCAAGTCATCGACGGCACAGTCACCCCCGGCGATCTGTTTGCCTTCGTGCTATTTGCCGGCATTCTGATAGGCCCCTTCAGCTCAGGGGCCCGCGTCTTCGCACAAATCAAAGAAGCTCAGGGCGCGATGCAGCGGGTGTTTGAGATTCTTGACGTGAACCCGGACATTCACGATCAGCCCGGTGCACACGTTGTCTCATCGGTCGACGGCGCCGTGCACTTTGAAGACGTCAGCTTCTCGTACGACCCTCGCCACCCTGTTCTCTCGCACCTGTCCTTCGAAGCCAAGCCCGGCGAGGTCGTCGCCCTGGTCGGCCCGACCGGCGCGGGCAAGACGACCGTGATCAACCTGTTACATCGCTTCTATGATCCCACAGAAGGGCACATTACCGTCGACGGCAAGAATCTCCGCCAGGCGAACGTCGAAAGCTGGTATCGGCAATTGGCGCTCGTGCCCCAAGAAACGATTCTGTTCGGCGGAACGATCCTCGACAATATCCGGTATGGAAATCCCGATGCGGATGACCCGGCAGTGCAGGAAGCCGCCAAGGCCGCGCATGCCCATGACTTCATTACAGGTCTTCCCGACGGCTATCGCACCATCGTTGGTGAAAAAGGCGTCAACCTGTCAGGCGGACAGCGCCAGCGCATCGCGATCGCGCGGGCGATCCTCAAAAACCCGCGTATCTTGTTGTTAGATGAAGCCACTTCGTCGCTCGATACCGAATCGGAGCGGCTGGTACAGGACGCCCTTGATCGCCTGATGAAGGGACGGACGACCTTCGTGGTCGCCCACCGACTATCGACCATCCAACGCGCCGACCGCATTCTGGTGCTGGATAAAGGCAAGCTGGTGGAAGAAGGTACACACACGCAACTGATGGAGCGCGCAGGCTTGTATCACTACCTCTATACGATCAGGCTCAACGAGCCCATTGCGTAAGCAGGATCACTCGCGGTATTGCCCCCCAGATTTCTGCATCTTTCCGTGCAAAAGTTTATTCCCCTGTAACGTCCATGTAACTCGGCCCTAACGCACGATCGTCATCGTTGTCACCATCTGTGTCACTCAGGAGGGATGGACAATGATTTTGAATGACGATGACGCTCGAACCTTCCGCACATCGTTGCTTCCTGTCCAGCAAGCGCTCATGGAGACACGCCCATCTCCGAGTTGGAGATTGTACAAAGGCTGGATTCCTCGAAAGAACAATCAGCGCGCCTCGCGGTTAGGAAACGGGACGCGCAGGGGGCAAGCCTTGTTGAAACGGCTTGACCGCACGCTCGCAGCTGACATTGAACGACTCTGATCTTCCCGCCCTGCCCTCAATCAATTGAACGAACGTGGGCGACGGCCACGCTGGACGACCATCACTGCTCACCCACTGTCCTGGTCATCACAAGCCCAGTCTTTTGTTTACCCAGAATTAGCACGATCGCGAGCAGGAAGACACATTCGCTCGATAGGATTGCCTCGTGACGATCGGGATGGTGCTAACTACAGACGACACGGTCGCAACGAGAAGGGAGGTGAGCAACGATGGCGACATGGATGATCGAAGTGCTCTTGCTGAGCACCATGGTGGGACTCACGTACACATTGGTATTGACGTGGCGCGATTAGGCCAAGAGGCTTGTACGCAGAGGAGTCTCGACAGTGAATGGACACGATCAGACGAGAGTCGGAATGGGGAACGCGCGCCCCACCGGCTCTCGTGAGGAAAGAGCATTCATCCTCCTTCTTCCTCGATAAGTTAACCAGCTTGAAACACCTGCCTAACACTTCCGCAACAACACGTTGGTACCCTGCTAGCAATACACAAATATATATAAATGGAGGATCAGATGGTGACTGTAGGCAACTTAATGCGGACAGAGCCGGTGACAGTAGAGGCGGGCACCTCGGTCGTCGAGGCCGCAAGATTAATGCGGGTGTGTAATGTGGAGAGCGTGCTCATTACACGCAAAGCGAAAATTGTTGGCATCCTGACCGAATCGGATATCGTCAAGAAGTTCGTGGGAGCGGAAAGAGCACCGTACTTTGTGCCTGTGGAAGAGATCATGAGTAGCCCCGTGCCGGGCATTGAGGAGAGGCGGCCATTGACGGAAGCCGCCGACCTCATGGACAAGCATCACACCCTCCACCTCGGTGTGACCAAGGGGGGAGCGCTCATCGGATTGGTATCGGTTCGGGACTTTCTCCGACCGGTCTCCATCGACGACTTTTGAGGCTTCGTGGACTGGCTGCCTGCTATCCTGGGCAGCCTCTATCCAATTGTTCATTTCGCCCGATCACGTCCCTTCGCCTTTTCCATGCAAGGGCGGATCGCCTTTACCCTTCCGATTCGACAGGCACCACAACCCTCCTAAGTGGGCCAATGCAGTTAACAAGACCTTTACCTCCTCGTCATCGCCTTGGAACGAGAGCGCGATATCTTCATGTTCAACGAGAAATCGAAAGGAAGTCATGCCGAACCTCGAAGCAGTCCGTCTGTTTGACGGTGAAGTCTTATGGCACCGGCTCACCCACCTCGATCTCCAAGAAGTATGGAGCAGAGGCATGAAAGGGGTGCTCAGTTTGGTGATTGTTACGCTCTTAACCGCCCTCACCGGCGGGGCGCTGAAGACGTTATGGGACATTCGGCTCCTCCTTGATCATTCGTCCGAGGTTGTCCTGCGCCAAGTTATCGTCAACATACTCATGTTGCTGGCCCTCGTCGAGGTGTTCAAAACCACTGTCACCTACTTCCAGGAGGGTCGCGTCAAGGTGACATTCATCGTGGATACGATCCTGGTCGTCATGCTGACCGAAGTCATCTCCCAATGGTTCAAAGGGGGAGACTGGCAAGCACTGGCGGCTCTCAGCGGGATTCTGCTGATTCTCAGCGCGGTTCGCGTCATGGCTGTTCGATGGAGTCCGACACTGCGCACAGGGCCTGACGATCCTGTGCGCGTTGATCTCTAACATATGGGAGGCGTGCAATGACTCAACAGTCTTCGGCTAAGCTACTGACGCTCGTTCAAGAACGGCAGTGTATCTCGCTTGAAGAGCTCCCGGCTTGCTTCCCCGAGCTCACCTGGAACCAGGTGTTCTTGCTCGTGGACGATCTCAGCCGTCACGCATTGATTCGGCTGCAGCGGCGTGGCTTCGAATACGAATTACGAGCGCTCGCTTGATTCGCTGAGCAGCACAAGCTCTCCTACACGTCTGCATGGTGGAAGCATGTCGGATAAAGCCCCCAAGAAGATCCTGATCGTTGAAGATGAGGCGGATATCGCACAGTTGGTGAAATTCTACCTGGAGAAGGAAGGGTTTCAGACCAGCGTCGCGAAGTCAGGGGGCGAGGCCCTGAAACTGTTAAAGTCCGAGCATCCAGACCTTGTTATTCTCGACCTGATGCTCCCCGAAATGGATGGCACAGAGATCTGTAAGAAGATTCGAAGTGCCCCGGATACCGCTTTGCTCCCGATCCTTATGCTCACCGCGAAGGCGGAGGAGTCAGATATCATCGTCGGGCTGGAACTCGGCGCCGACGAGTATGTCACAAAGCCGTTCAGTCCCAAAACGCTGGTGGCTCGAGTGAAAGCCCTCTTCCGCCGACTCGGCCGGGAGCCTGACGACCGGCAATCAGCCTTCAAATTCGGCCCGCTTGCCATGGACCTATCCCGACACGAAGTGACCGTGAGCGGGAAAGAGGTGTCGCTGACGGCTAAAGAATTCGGCTTGCTCGAACACTTGTTGCGTCATCCGGGCCGCGTACTGACCCGCGATGTGCTGCTCAACGCCGTGTGGGGGTATGATTATTATGGGACGACGCGAACGGTGGATGTGCATATCCGCCGGTTGAAGCTCAAGATCCCAATGCTCGACCACGCCATCATTTCGGTGAAATCGCTGGGCTACAAACTGTCGGATCAGGGAATGGCGTGAGAGTCTCGCTCCGATTGAAGTCTAGCCTTCGCTCCTCAAAACCAGGCCCATTACCAACCCAAGCCGTTGCTTTCTGACTTGGAGTCCTGGTGTGAATTAGTCGCAGAGGGCAGATCCTTGTCAGGACAGCCCTAAACACGTACGATCACCTCTTGACGCGCACCAGACGGAGCCGTTGATGGATTGTTTACTCGTCAGGCACGGGATCGCGGTCGAAGCCGAGCAGTGGGACGGCTCGGAAGAGAATCGGCCCTTGACCGAAAAGGGAAAAAAACGTGTCCGCCAAGCAGCTGCCGGATTGGCCGCACTGGGGTGCAGGCCAACCCGCCTGTGCAGCAGCCCGATGGTCCGCGCATATGACACGGCCCGCCTGTTGCGCTCCGCCGTCTGTCCCACCCTCAAGGTCGAGACGCGCGACGAACTCGCCCCCGGCGCGTCGCCGGAACAGGTCGTAGCCTGGCTCCGCTCGATGCCTGCGGAGTCGACGGTGGTCTGCGTGGGCCACGAGCCTCTGCTGGGAGGGGTGGCAGGCGTCCTGCTCGTCGGGAAACCGATCACCGGTCTGGCACTCAAAAAATCCGGAGCCGCGCTCATCCATCTGCCGGATGGTCCCACGCCGGGCCAAGGGAAACTCCGGTGGTGGCTTCAGCCGATGCAGTTGCGGATATTGGGGAACGGAAAGGCCGCGACCTCGATCCAGAGGTCGTGACGGGTGCGCCTGCCCGCCTGGTCGTGCGAACACCGCGGCCAGGCTTGTCGTAGCGGAGTATCGGCGGGTGCAGTGGAAACGTTCATGAATGATGCAGGTCGGTCATGGCGATTCCTTCTCATTGACGACTTCGGTGAAGCGCACGCGCTGGCGGAACACCTGCTGAAACAAGTCGGCCCGGTTCTTGGCCGCCCATAGTTCCATTTCTGCGTCGCCGGTCACCGTCGCTTCGATGGTCATGGTCTTCCCGGCTTTCACCTTCACCGTCCGCACCACCGAAAAGTGGGTCCGATCGAGCCCGTCGGCGATGCGGAGCAACGAAGAGAGGATCCGTACCACGCGCTTCATGCGGGGCGTGAGGCTTTCGAATCCCTGGTGTTTGAGGCCCGGCACCGCCCGCCGGTGATAGCGGGCGACATTGGCGATGACCCCGACCTCGTCAGCGGTCAGCCCTCCGAGATCGCTGTTCATGATCAGGTAATAGGCATGCTTGTGGTGCTGCCGGGGATTGATGAGGTACCCGATATCATGGAGGATGGCGGCGTATTCGAGCCAGTCGCGCTCACGCGGGCCGAGTCCGTGCAACCGTGTGGTCTGGTCGAACAAGCGGAGCGCCAGGTCGGCGACGTGCAGAGAGTGGACTTCGGGAGCCTGGCAGCGCCGGGCCAGCCCGATGACGTTCCGCCGGCGCACGTCGGGAAAGTCTCTTTCGGCCTTGAGCCCTTCGCGGTGTTTGGCGATGAAGTCATAGATCACGCCCTCGCGAATGGCCTTGTCGCAAAGCACCAGTTCGTCCTGGCCCGTCAATTCCAGCAGACGCCGGAACACCACGGCGGCGGGCAGCAACGTGTCAACGCGCTTGGGATCCAGGCCGGGGATCGCCAGCCTGGCCTTCAGTGACGCGCGCGATAGCTCGCCCTCCAGAAGACGCAGATCTTTCAACGCCACCCTCGCCAAGTTCTGCTGGGGAAGGGATCGCCCCGTCTGTTTGAGACAGATGATGTCGGCCAGATTCGCAGCCATCCCGGAGGTGGCACACACTGACTGGAATGTCTTGATTGGAAAGGCGTCGAGCGCCGTCTTCAGTTGTGTGGAGACCGCCTCTTCAAGCGCGCGCAACATCGACGGCGGGGGTGGCGTCTTCGGCAGAAACTGATCGAGAAGGCGAATCGCCCCCAGCTTGAGGCTCTTGGCATGGATCATGGCGTCCCGGTTGCCCACAATCAGTTCCACCGAGCCCCCACCGACATCGACGACCAAGGCCGGTTCCTCAGAAAGCGCGACACTGTGCTTGACGCCCAGGAAAATGAGCCGAGCCTCTTCGATGCCGCTGATCACCCGGACGGTCAACCCAGTCAGTTCCGCCACCTGGTTGACGAATTCTCCGCCGTTCCGGGCCTCGCGCACCGCGCTGGTCGCCACGGCAATAGTGCGGTCGAACCCTTTGTTGCGGGCAAGCGTCACCAAGGTCTTGAGCGCGGTCATTGCGCGGGAGATTGCGGCATCGGAGAGCTGCCTGCTGGCAAATGCTCCGTCCCCCAATCGCGTCATATCTTTGAATCGATCAAGGATTTTGTAGCTGGCGTCCGGCAGAATCTCCGCCAGCACCAAGTGAATGGAGTTGGTTCCGATATCGACAACCGCGAGCTTACTCACCGGCTCCCCTTCTCCGAGCGGTATACACAGAAGTTGTCGAAGCCTAAAGAACGGGCTGGGATAGTGTCAAGAACGGGATCGTGACGCGTGCGTGACGGAACGTGTGAGTCTGACGGTGTGAAGACCTGAGCGGACCTCGGGATTATTTCACTTTCGAGAAGTCGGCAGGGATTCTAGCCTCCTGCCCATCTTGCAGATTCACGACGAACACGGATTTGGCGGTCGGATCAAACTGCTCGTAGGCAAAGAGCGCGGTGAACCGGGAGCGAAAGGCCGGACCGTTGCCCTCGTTTTTTCGTCCTCGGTCGGCTTTGCCGATATCGATCGGCTTGACGCGCTTCGATCCTTGCTGCAATTCGATGACGACCCCTTCGGCAAAATACTCATCTTCGCCGCAGAGCTGGATCTCGACCTCCATATTGGGCATGTCCATCACTTTCTTGATGAACTCTTCCGGCATGCGTACGTCGGCCTTGCGTTTCTTTGACTCCACGGCTTCCTGACGGCCGAACGCCTCCAGCCGATACCGCTTGGTGCGCAGGATCGCGCTGGCGCCGCACGGGTCCTTCTCAGGATCAGCGCCCACACGAGCGGTCAAGGAGGCCTGTTGGAGCACCTTTTTGACCTCATCGGGAAGCGCGGCTTTCTCCATCGGAACGCGGCCGGCCTCAAGCGCCTTTTGCGCCTCATCGGCGGACAGTTTCACATCGATGGCGCGCGCCGTCTCACTCCCTGTCGCAAGAAATCCGATCAGCCCGATAACCACCCCTGCGATCGTGTTTCTGTACAACCTCATGCCTTCCTTTCCCAACCTGATCATGCTTCCGACACACAGATGGACGTGGAGAGAAAACGGCGAACGCATTGTAGGAGAACAGCGCGCGCGATGCAATCACACTATGAACCGGCTCCAGTTCGGGTAAGGCTGCTGCCGATAGATCTCCTCCACACTGCGCGGAATGGAATACCCGACAGACCCGAGCAGCCGAGCCACCACGGTCAACGGCAACCCCACCACGGTTGTGAAGTCTCCCTCGACCCGCTCAATGAGGTCTCCTCCCGCACCTTGAATCGAATAGGCCCCGGCTTTGCCCAACGATTCCTGGGTGGCAAGATATCGTGTGATCGAGCCATCGACGTCCGCACGCATAGACACCGTGGCTGTTGCCACTTCGACCGATTCAACCGCCTGTATCCGGCTGCACAGGGCTACCGCCGTGTGCACCTCATGCGGCCGGCCGGCGAGAGCCGTCAGCATGTCACGCGCCCCGTCAAGATCACGGGGCTTGCCCAACAAGCGGCCATCCAGCTCGATCACGGTATCACTGCCCAACACGAGAGCGCCCGGCCTTCTGTCGGCAATAGAGCGAGCCTTTTCGAGCGCAAAGCGTTCGACGTGCTCACGGGGTGACAGGCCGGCCAGCGGGCGTTCTTCACAGGACGGAGAGGCAACCTGGAAGGACACTCCCAGAAGCGCAAGCAGCTCACGCCGGCGAGGGGACGTGGACGCCAACACTAACTGCATCGTGACGCCGGCATCGGTTCGCTCTCATCCCTGCTGTCGATCGATTCAGCTTCAGTCGAATCCAGAATTCGTTGGGCTCGATACTCGTCGAGCAAGGTTTCGATCTCACGCACTGACGACACACGAAACATCCGTGCACGCAGCGCGGCGGCATGGGGAAATCCCTTGCAATACCAGCCCAGGTGTTTGCGCATCCGATGGAATTGCCGCTCGCCGCAGAGCCCCTCAAATTGCCGGGCATGATCCAACAGCACCGCAAACCGCTGGTTGAGCGAGATGGCATCCCCGGAACAGACGTCGGGACAAAATCTGTTCGCCTCACAGGCGAGTACACGGACCTGCTCTTTCGTGCGGAAAAACCACGGCGCGCCGAGCACGGCCCGCCCCACCAGCACGCCGTCCACTCCGGTTTCGCGGACACGCGCAACCACCTCGTCCAAGCTGTGAAGATCTCCGTTTCCACACAGTAACGTCCCCGTCCCCTTCGCCAGAGCCGCCGCCCGTGCAATGGCGGACCAATCGGCCTCGCCGCGGTACATCTGCCGAAGCGTCCGGCCATGCAGGGAGATCACCGCCGGCCGCTCTGCCAACAGATGCTCGATCCAGCTTTCCACCACAACCGAGTCATAGCCGAGCCGCGTTTTGACGGAGAGGGGGATGGAACGGCGCACGGTTGAATGGGCCTCGCCACGCGCTTCATTCATCCGCCGAAAAGCCGCCATCCTGGCCGATTTGAACCCGACCTGCTCGAGCGTATGCCCACCGGCCCAATCCTCGATTCCACGCCGGGCGGCCTGCATGATCGCACTGGCCACAGCCGGCGTTCTGATAAGCCCGGCGCCCGATCCAGAGGCTGCCACGTTCTTGGACGGACAGCCCATGTTGATATCCAACCCATCGAATCCCAGCTCACAGACCGCGTGCGCAGCCTGATAAAACAACGCCGGATCGTTCCCGTAGAGTTGTGCCACCATTGGACGTTCGATGTCACTGTAGACAAGGGTGTCCAGTAATTTCTCCGGCCCATGGCAGATGTCGTGCACGTGCGTAAACTCCGTGAACGTGACATCGGGCTTGCCCTGCCTCGCGATCACGGAGCGGAAACTCGAGTCGGTCACGCCGTCCATCGGGGACAGACCAATGATCGGACGAGGGAGGGTCAGCCAAAAGCTCATGGGCGTTCACTCATGATCTGGACCGGAGGCGCATTGGCAACCTCGTACGCCCCTCTGAGTTCGTCCGCTTCTTGTTGGGCGATACCGGCCAATTCCGGCGCTTCTTCATGGACGAATTCGATAAACCGCTCGATCTTCACCAGAAAAAAGTCATAGGACGGGGACCGCGGCCGCGGCCGGCTAAACCAAAAGGGCACAAACCGTGAGAGCGGCACCCCCTGCCCGGCCAGCCGGCGGCACGACTCCGGGAACATCGATTCTACATCGCCACCCCAGTGAAGAATCTCATAGGGAAGATAGATGGACCGATACCGGTCGAGCTCATCGGCACAGGCGGTGGGGTGTGTCCATTCCGTTCCCAGCGGATCGGCTCGGCCGACCGCCACGCGGGCATAGCGATCATAGGCCTCCTCCAACCCGCGCGCGACCGCGTCGGGCAGCCGTTCCTCCTCCGGCAACCAAACTGCCTGCTCGTCGGAGGCCACAGGAAGGACTGTTTCTGGAAACGGAACCATGCGATAGCGCTCGGCGAATTGGGCAAATTCCTCGACGATCAATTCGACCGGCTTGGTGTCGACTTCCAAGGCCAGGCCCCGCAGACTGGTCAAGCCCGGATGGCTCAGAATCTGATCAAGGATTTCGAAGAGCACCGGTGGGATGGGAGCCGCATGCGCATCGGTCCACACCGGCAGGGACCCATCGCCGGTCCTCTTGGACAGCTCCGACTGAGCGGCCGAACTCGATTCGTGAGGGGCAAGCCCCGCCACATGAATCTCGACCACGCGATGCATGGGGAAATTATCCAGAAACGTCTTCACAAATTGCGCCAGCGAGACCGCTTGCCACGCGCCTGAATACCGATAGACGGTCCACAGATGGCCAACATCCAGCACAAGCCCACAAGGAGTGCTCCGGACAACCAGCTGAAAAAACATCGGGACATCGACGGTCCCGGCGATAAAGTACGTGAGCGGCGGCATTTCCAGCAAGACCAAGGGTGCCGCCCCGCTTGAGAGGCGGCAATGTCGGTCGAGCAGTTCTTGCACGAGCCGTGTATTCTCGGCCACCATGGCGGCGCTTGACTCTGTGTACAGCGGAGGAAGATAGGTCCCGAACGAATACCCCGCAATGGATTTCGTCGCGCATTCGTGATTCAACCAGGCACTGTCCAGCGTCTGGAGATGTCCGGCAACCTCGCGAACCTCTTGTGGGAATGCCGGATCGCCGGCAAGATCCGGCTGAGTCAGCCACAAGCCTTCGCCATGATACGTCAGCAAGCCGTCACCGGCCTGGCTTCTGACCATGGCCAGCGCCGCCGGAGCCGCGCGAAACACCTCCAGATAGGCCGGTCGGACTTGACGGCGGCGCAGTGCTCCGAGCAAGCTAGGAAGGTCCGGCGAATAGACGTCGACGGAGAGGCCGAGGCCATGAACCTGGATCAGCCCAAGACGACGGAGAAACACCTGCTCCACGGCATTCAGCGCAGCCATTCAGATACGCTCACTCACGGCCAAAATTGGACCCCATTCTATTCCTGGAAACCGTTGACTGACAAGGGTTTGTGGAAATCATGGGCCTTAGAAACCTTCTGCTATACTTGCCGTACATCGCAGGGGCCGGACGCCCGGCTGTTTCGGAAGAAAGGACCGGGCTGATCGATGTCGAGCGACGAGAAAACCCGGCCAACCCCTGCCATTCACCAAAACCCCGTGGTTGCACACATGATGACACCAGGTGTAGTTCAGATTCCCGGCGATGTCTCCGTCACCGAGGCGGCCTCCCTGTTGGAACGGGAGCAGACGCCCTGCCTGCTGGTCAAGGACACGGAGTCCAGTTTCGGACTCATGACCCCGACCGACATCGTCAAGAAAGTGGTCGCGCAAGGTCTGGAGCCCGACGACATCGAAGTCCGCACGATCATGACACGGCCAGTCCAATTTATCGAATACGATCGAGCGGCGGACGACGCATCGACGATGATGATGACGAACGGCACCCCGATCTTGATCGTCACCAAACAGGCGCAGCCGGTCGGTGTCCTGACAGCACGGGATTTGATCCTGGCCCCGAAACGTTGTCTCGTGCACATCCCGGCGACTCTTCGGGTGACGGACGGAAACCAGCCCGGATCCGAGTTCCACGCCACGATCGTCGAGATCAGCCATGTCGGCGCGCTCGTGGAGCCTTCGACCTCGCTGCTCTCCGACGCGTCCGTCATCTTAAACTTTTCCCTCCCCTCTTTGGCAAGACCGCTGACGATCCGAGGCCAGGTCGTGTCTGATTACGGGCGTGGGGGCGTCAAGCCGTCTCGGACCGCTGCGGGCGCGGTCGATATCCAATTCGTCAAACTCTCGTCCACGGACCAATCAACGATCAAAGCGTGGGTGCTTCAGCATTCGCCCCCATCGTCCGATCTGTACTAGACCCCGCCCATCTTTGAAGGTTCTTTGACCAATCCGCGATCCATTGATAGAATTTCCCCTCAACTGAACCAGAGGCCAGAGGAGACCCATGAACGCGCCCAGCAAAGTCCAGCAGCTTCGACCGCGATCCCCCTTGTCGAAAGAGGAGATCCTGCACCAGATCGGCACACTGCTCGAGAGCCCGGAGGACGACCTGCACGCGGCCCTGATCAAGGAACTGTTGACGGGCGTGCTCAAACTGCATGACGCGCACCTCGATTTGCTAGACGTGAAAATCGTGAATCGGGCGGTAAAAGAACTCCGCCATGCGTTTGGGGTCTTTCACGGCTATCGCGATCGCCGGAAGGTCAGCATCTTCGGTTCGGCGCGGACGCCTTCGGACGATCCCAATTATCAATTGGCATTCCGGTTCGCGCAAACCGCGGTCCGACAGGGATTCATGGTCATCACCGGAGGGGCTGACGGTATCATGCGCGCCGGTCAGGAAGGGGCCGGACGCGAGAACAGTTTCGGCGTCAATATTATGCTGCCGTTCGAGCAGGGGGCCAACACCGTCATCACCGACGATCCCAAGTTGATCACGTTCAAGTATTTCTTTACCCGCAAACTGATGTTCCAAAAAGAAGCCAACGCCATCGCGCTGTTTCCGGGAGGCTTCGGCACACATGACGAAGGGTTTGAGATTCTGACGCTGGCGCAAACCGGGAAGAGCGACCCTCAGCCGATTGTCTGCCTGCAGGCGCCGGGATGTGACTACTGGGACGACTGGTCGGCCTTCATCACCAAGCAGCTCTTGAAACGGAAGCTGATCAATGAGGAAGACCTCAGTCTCTTCATGATCACGAATTCAGCCGACGCCGCCGTCGATCATATCCTGCGTTTCTACCGCCGCTATCACTCGATCCGATTCGTCGGGCAGCAATTGGCAATGCGGTTACACTCGCCGATCTCCGGCGAACAGCTTGAGCGAATCCAGGAACGGTTCAGCGACCTCCTGGCCGATGGACGGTTCGAGTTGCGCGGCCCACTTGACGAAGAGCTGGATGAACCAGGCCTGCGGGACCTCCCCCGGCTGGTCTTCAATTTCAACCGGCGAAGCGCGGGCCGTCTCCGCCAGTTGATCGACCATCTAAATCAGCTGTAACCTCACCCCGTGCCCGGCCAGCCCGCTCCGACCGGTGGAGGGTGAGAAACGCTCTTTAGTCGGCATTCCGGCCATGGTATTCTCCCCATACTGTGATGAGCGATTCCCCCTACGCACGCCGGTTCCATGATCCTCCCGACATCGTGCTCTATCATGCCGAATGCATGGATGGCTTTGGAGCCGCATGGGCGATTTGGAAACAATTCCCCGATACTCGCTTTGTGCCGGTGAAACACGGCGTCCCACCCCCGTCTGACCTTGCGGATCGCCGCATCGTCATCGTCGATTTTAGTTATGGGCGGCCCATTCTGGAAACCATGGCGGCCGAGGCCAAGGACCTGCTTGTCCTCGACCATCACATTACGGCAGAACAGGCATTACAGGGACTACCCTATGCCTATTTCGATCAGACAAAGTCGGGGGCGGTGCTCGGATGGGAATGGGCCCACGGGACCCCCGCGCCCTGGCTGCTCCAGTATGTTCAAGACAAGGATCTCTGGACCTGGGCCTTGGCGGGCAGCCGGGAAATCAATGCGGCGCTCGCGTCATACCCATTCGACTTCAAGCTCTGGGATCAGTTCTCCCAAGGCACGCTCGAGCGGGAAGGCCAGGCGATTCTTCGCTATGAACATGAGCTGGTCGGCAAACTCGCGGCGCAAGCGATCATGGTGGAGTTTCAGGGTGAAATTGTTCCGTCCGTGCAAAGCGCCGTCTTAACAAGCCAGATCGGCGAACGGCTCTCGCCCCATTATCCCTTTTGCATCATCTGGCACGATCGCGACGGGCGGCGATATTTCAGCATGCGCTCCCGCCAGGACGGCACGGACGTCGGAGGGATCGCCGCTTCGTTCGGCGGAGGCGGGCATACTCACGCGGCTGGGTTTTCAGTTCCCTTGGGGACCGATGGAACGCTTCCCGCCAATCCGTTGCTGCCGCGCGCGGTCACCGACCGCCGGCGGTCGCCTTAGGCCCTCACCGTGATTCCACTTCACGACGATAATCCCACCGAACGATTCCCGTTCGTGACCGTGCTGTTCATCGTGATGTGTGTGGCAGTCTTTCTCTACCAGAACAGTCTATCGGGGAAACTCGGTGATGTGTTTGTCTTTCAGTATGGCGCCATCCCTGCTGTCGTATTTGGCGCCGGCTCTCTCCCTGAAGAAGTCTCCCCGGCATTCCCAGCCGCGCTGACGTTGCTCAGCAGCATGTTCCTGCACGGAGGCTGGATGCATCTGCTGGGCAATATGCTGTACCTGTGGATTTTCGGTAATAACATCGAGGATGCCATGGGGCATGCCAAGTATGTCATGTTTTACCTGCTGTGCGGGGTACTAGCGGCCCTCAGCCATGCCGTCACCGATCCGGCATCGCCCATCCCCATGGTCGGCGCCAGCGGGGCCATTTCAGCCGTGCTAGGAGCCTATCTTCTGTTATTCCCACGTGCCCACGTGCTGGTTCTCTTGCCAGCGGTGGGAATGACGCGTATCCCGGCTGGCATCGTGCTGGGCATGTGGTTTGTCACCCAATTGATCAGCGGAGGAATGAGCGTGGGTGCCACGGGTGGCGGGGTGGCCTTCTTCGCGCACATTGGAGGATTCGTCGCGGGGATGGCTCTGGTGGGTCTGTTCAAACGTTCCGAGGTTCCGTTTTTTTCACCGAGACACGTTCGCCGGCGTGAGCACTGACGGACCTTTCACTCAGCTGTTTCATAAGCCACAACGCCCGTTCTTCTGCCGCTGATCGTTCCTCAGCCAAGAACGTCACATGCCCCATCTTTCTCCCTGCCTTGATGGTCCGTTTGCCGTAGAGATGCAGCTGGGCCCCAGGAATTGCCATCAGGTCGCTGTATCCTGATCCCGCTGTGACGGCACCGACTTCGTCCCCGATCAGATTCACCATTGCCGCGGCACGCACCAGCTTGACCTCACCGATGGGCAGGCCACAGAGGACCCGGACTTGTTGCTCGAATTGTGAGACCGTAGCGGCGTCCAGCGTGTAGTGACCGGAATTATGAGGGCGGGGTGCGATTTCATTGATGAAGAGTTGTCCATCGGCTGTGTGAAAGAACTCGACGCAGAAGACGCCCGGAGAATTCAATGCCGACACGGCTTGCACGGCAAGGTTCGACACGTGAGCAGCTGCTTCGGCAGAAAGGGATGTCGGTGCCAGAGTCAGCCGTAAGATGCCGTGCTCATGCCGATTATCGACAGGGGGATAGGTCCTGTATTCCCCATTCAATCCGCTGACGACGAGCACGGAGAGTTCTCGTTCGAACGCCACAACTTGTTCAAGAATCCATCGCTGGCCATCGCGAGTACCGGCGTGCAACTCCCGCGAAACCTGGTCGGCATCACCTGGATCTTGAATGAGCCATTGGCCTTTCCCGTCGTACCCAGCACGGGCGGTCTTGCACAGGGCGGGATTACCGATGGCTTGGATGGCATGCGGTAATTGATCTGGCGATTCGATCACTGCGAAGGGGGCAACCGGAAGGTTATGAGTCTCGAGGAACCGCTTTTGTTGAACACGGTCTTGAATGATCCGGAGAACGGATGCGGATGGTCGGACGGGATGCCGCAATTCCAGCCATTCGCAGAGGTCGGCTGGAATATTCTCCCATTCATAGGTGACGGCCTGTACGGTGTGGGAGAAGCGCTCCCGTGTCTCCACATCCAGAAAGGGTGCGGTAAAGGAGTACGCGGCCAGCTGATGGGCCGGCGCATCCCGGTCAGGGTCCCACACGGCGACGCGGTAGCCCAGACGGCGCGCCGCGCCGGCGAACAAGGCGCCCAATTGCCCCCCGCCCAGTACACCAAGGACCGCTCCAGGCTCAAGGATCTGTGCCGTCACGATCTCCGACTCAGTTCGTCCGCGCCAAGATTGCCGAGGCTCATCCCTTGGGCTTCTGCGGAATTGAGGACACTGTCCGTCTGGGCGGCCCGGTACTGTTTGACCGCCTGACCAATGTGGGGGTATCTCCCGGCGAGGATCTGCGCCGCCAGGAGAGCCGCGTTTTCCGCTCCACCGATGGCGACCGTCGCCACAGGAATCCCTCGTGGCATTTGAACAATCGACAATAAGGAATCAAGGCCGCGAAGATGTTCCGTGGGGATCGGCACGCCGATGACCGGAAGGTGAGTTTTGGCCGCCAGCATGCCGGGCAGGTGTGCCGCCCCGCCCGCTCCCGCAATAATCACTTCGATGCCTCGCCCAGGAGCCGTTTCTGCGTATTCAAATAATCGATCGGGTGTCCGGTGGGCAGAGACGACAAGAAGCTCATAGGGGATCGCAAGTTGGGCGAACAGTGCCCCCGCCTTTTCCAATATGGGGAAGTCTGACTTACTTCCCCCGAGGACCCCGACGATGGGTTTCTCCCTGCGCGTGTCTTTTCTGTGTCTGTGCTGGTGTGGCCGGGGTTTTCTTGTTTCCATGAGGTACCTGCCTTGTGCTTTCTATGATCTCGAATGAGCGATCGAGGCTGATGTGAGCAACTTAATGGGTCCTGCTGGATCGGTCAAGTCCATCAGAACGGAGGGTGACTGTGCCTGTGTGATGGAAGGAGGCAGACCACCGGTCTTACCCACGTGATGGACTGAGGGGGAAAAACACAGAGGGGGTGGTTTCCCACCCCCTCCGGTTCAGAAACAGCGCTATTGGATCCTGCCTCTTGAGACAGTCGCGGGGTTACTTCAAACCCGCCCCTGTTGTCCTGGGCGAGAATATTTCAAGAATGCTCGGGTCCCGTTCCATATAATCCGGCGGGAAGAAGTTGAACCGCCGCCACAATTCATACCAGAGAGGCACACGATTCAGGATGACCCAACCCAGCACCTTGGTGCCTTGCCGCACGCGTGATTGTTCTGGCCATGGCTGGGAATCTTCGGGATCCGGAACCACCCAGAATCGATAATTGCCTTTTCCGTCGTCGATCTGGTCGACCACCTTGATAATACCGGTACGGGTTCCGGCCATCAGACTAGGCCAGGCCGGCAGCGGAATGGCGGGAACTCCGAAAAAGAGGATCTTGACCTTGCGGCCAGGAACTAACAAGGGTGAATCCAATCCTTCAGCAACCATTTCAATCGCCGTATCGGACGCGGTGGGGGACAGGGTCACGATCGTCTCACCCTGCTTCACTGTCTCGCCGACTCCAACCTTGGCCATCTTCACGACGGTCCCGTCCATCGTCGCCAGGATCCGGGCCCGATCAATACGCTGTTGAGCATTTTCTTGCCGGACGGACACATCAGCCAGTTGGTCTAACGCCTTCGAGGCATCGGCCACGGCTTGGTCCCGCGCCGCTTCGGCATCAATCAGCTTTTGCCACACATCGGCGGTGATTTGATCCCGGCCGAAAAACAGGGCGGATCGCGCCTGTTCGGCCGCCTGCAGATTGGCCTGTGCCGCCTGCAACGAAGCCTTTGAGGCGATTTCGGTTTGTATCGTCAATTCGAGTTCCCGCTGCGAGACCAAACCATCTTTGACCAATTGTCTGTGCCGATCCACGTTGAGCAGCGCGGTGGTCACATCGATCTTGGCGGCTTCGAGTTTCTGCTGGGCTTCCCGGATCCGGTTTTCAGCCTCGACCACACGGGCATCGGCCGACGGCACCGCAGCTCTCACCAGGTTCTTCATTTGACCGATCCGCTTGTTGAGTTGATCGGCCCTCGCTAATGCCGCCTGCCGTTGCTGTTGCAGGGCAACTTTTCTCTGCTCAAGAAGTTCGAGCAGTTCGGGTGCCATAAAGTTCGGGTCGTAATCTTGGAGCTCTGCAATCAAATCGCCCTGTTTGACCTTCACACCTTCATATACATGCCACGCCTTGATTCGGCCCGTGATCTGGGCTTCAAGGTTCTGCGGTCGTTCGTACGGCGTATAGGCAGAGACCTTGCCGCTGGCGCTGATGGTTTGCGTCCAGGGCACAAAGTCAATCAGGATGAGGATCAGAATCAGCAACGTCAGGATGACGCGCGATGCCGTGGTCAGCCGCCTGGGTATTTTGACGGCATCCCAGCATGGCATCTTGGTTAATGCGCTCCCGGTGTCGAGAGCAATCGCGTCAAACCCCGTTGCCCGTGGAACCAGTGCACGCTCATTACTTCCGCGTTCACGATCTAGGCCAGCCATGTAAGCCTCCGTTGATATTACTTACTGTGGTTACGTCTGTTCGACCCGTTCATGCATGCGTATGGTGCAACATGATACGCCGATCGGCATGCGCCGTTAGGTTTGGATCTGTTGAGACGAAAATGACCGACCATGTTTCATCCTTGGAACAGAGCCTGCGCAAAATCGTTTCCCGCATCGTCGGATCCAAGCTATGGATGAGTCCATCGAAGACGAGGACTTGCGGGTGCCCGAGGACGGCACGCGCCAACAAGATCTGGACCACCTTGCTGGACGGGAGCACCTCACCCAGCTCGCGAATGTCTGATTTCATTCCACGAGGGAGGGCTTCGATCTCTTCTTCCAATTCAGCAAATCGCAGGGCCCAAGCGATATCATCATAGTTCACATAGGATCGGCCCACCACGATATTATCTTCGATTGTCCCCTGAAGGAGGGTCAGCTGGGAGTCGATGACGACGCTTCGGCATTGATTAATGGCATCCGGGTCCAGGTAGCGAAGGTCAACGCCGTTGTATTGCACCACGCCATTCGTCGGTGCCTCCAGACCCCCCAATACCCTGGCTAAAGAGAGTTTCGCCACGGCGGTTTTCGCATAGATGCCGAGCTTTTCGCCCGGAGCGACTTCCAGGTTGAAGTTATCGAACACCGAGTAGCCATCATGCACGAGTCCGACATTCTTGCAGGTGACACGGATACCCTGGCCCCGCGGGGTCGGCAAGGTCACCGTGGATGATGCCGGCACCTGATCTTGCGGATGGGAGAAGAAGGCATCGAGTTCCGTGAGAGACACGAAGAAATAGTACACATGGCCCATGTTCTTGATGAGCGAATCGAAGTTGATCACCAGTGCCCCGACGACGACTTCAACGGCCACCAATTGGCCGAGTGTCAGCTGGCCTTGCGATAGGAGGGCCCCAGCTAATGCCAACGCGCCTGCTTGAGCCAAGGCTTGCCCGGATACTGACCCGACGTATTGACGGATCAACACCGCGAAGCGCGCTTTTCGAGTATCGGTATACCGGTTGACCAGGTCATTGGTCTTTTGCAAGAGATAGGGCTGGCTGTCCGTGGCCTTCAGCTGCAAGACGTTGCGTGAAATTTCCTGGATCCAATGGAACATGTCGTATTTCGCCCTGGACATGTCGAGCGTCGTTTTCACGGCCCCCCGGGACAGCACAAAGAATGTGATGGCGAATCCTCCCATCAGCATGAGGTTATAGAGCAGAAAGTAGGGGTGATAGATGACCAGCATCGTCATCCCGACCACCCCACCGACGACAACATTCACCAGATCGATGAGCAGGGTGGACAAGGCACGTTGCATAAAAATGGTTTCGATGAAGCGATTCGCCATTTCGACGCGGTACCCCTGCACTTGATAGCGCGGGAGTTGCTCGACCATCGCCACCGCGACGCGCGCGAAGATGCGCCGCTGGATCACGTCCACCGCGTAGAAATGGAACGCTTTGAACATACCCACAAAGAGGAGGACCAAGAACATGATGCTCGTCAGCGTCCAGATCATGACCGGCTGCACGGAGTAGGAGAAGGTGCTGACGAGTTCTTGCACCGTGAGTGGGATGATGAGTGAAAAGAACGCCACGGCCAAGGCATAGGAAAAGATCAAACTCATGATCCTTTTCTCGGCCTTCATAGCCACGGACAGCTGTTGAAGCAATCCCTGCAATAGGTTCGGATGATGTGTCCCCTGTGTTTCCCTCATCACAACCCTCCGTTCCAGAGTTAGAAGTAAAAAATGCTGCCCGTTATTGACTTAGTCACGCCCGTCTGTCTTCTGACCTGATAATCCGGCCGCGTGCACCGGTTCACCATATTTCTCCAATACACTCACGCCCAGTTCCTTTGACAAGGCCCCCCTGGCCCAGAGCAAGCCTCCGCGAGACAGGACGTAATCATATTGGGCCTGATAGAGCTCGTAGGCTGCTTCGACGGCGTTGCGCTCGCGCAGATTCACAAACAAGAGATTGGTCGCCCCCAGGTCGAAACGTTTACGCTCACCTTCCACCAGCGTCTGCGCCAGCTGGTACGCCTCCGAGGCTGCCTTCACCCGGTCTCTGGCCCGGACTTGGGCGGAGATCCAGTTGTCCACATCGATACTCACCGTTTGCTCTTTGTTCCAGATTTCATACGTCAGCCGTTCTTGCTCGGCTTCCGCAAAGGCCACTTTGCCGCGAGCCTCTCGATTGAACAACGGCATGCTGAAGAACGCCCCCAGTTGGTAGCCGAACCCTCCGATCCAATAGATACCGCCCACCGCCGGGCCCCCTGTAAATTTGAGCTTTGGCAGCAGACTGTTCTTGGCTAGCCTGAGGTCGATGCTGTTCTTCTGAATGTCAATGGCGAGTGCCCGCACTTCCGGACGGTCTTCCTTGGCCTCCGCCTTGGCCGCAGCGATCTCCTCCCCGGTCGGCAACGGTGTTTCTCCCGTGAACTCCGGCGCCCATTCCGGACGCGGGGTGACCGGGTCGCCGTTTTCCCAGAGAAAGAAGGCCAGCTTATACTGCTCGTACTCCACCTTCCGCTGCGCATAAATGGCCGCTTCCCGGCGGCGTTGCACTTCCTGGCGGATTTCCACGACATCAAGCGGCGAGATCTTGCCGGCCTTGGCCTGCCCTTCAATCTGCCCATACCGAGCTTCCGCGACGGCTAAGTTTTGTTGTTGCACCTCGGCCTGCTTGACGGCCAGCTGCCAATCCCAGTACTGCACGGCCCCGGCAAGATAGAGATCCTGCCGTTTTTGGGCGACCTTCACTTCAGCCATCGGCCCCGCGAGTTCAGCCTGTTGATACTCGGCGTATTCTTCGTTGATCATGAAACCGCGCAGGAGATTCACTTCTCCACCGACGATCGCCACTTGCTGAAGATAGAAGAGCGAGATGTCCGAGGTCGGGAACGCCACCGGGCCGGTGCCCGCGCTACAGCTGAAACTGTCACCCTCGCCGCTGATCGTCGTACAATCCCCGAACCCGTTCCGAATACCGCCGTACACGCTGAGTCCATAGGGATGCCCGACCTTGAGCACGGTATCGTTGTAGCCACCCGTCAAGGTATTCGGGACGCCTGACGCATTCGTTAGATTATAGGTTTGAAACCGGTCGACTTCGGTATCGCTCTTCACTCTCGGTTCCCACGGACCCAATGCTTTCAAGATTCTTGCCCGAGCCTGGGCCCGTTCCAAGCCGGTGGCCCTGAGCAGCGGATGGGTCAACTCAATCCTGGCCAAGACTTCTTCAATGGTCAATGGAGCCGTCCGCGTCTGAGCCGAACGCGATTGACCCATGTCTGTTGGAGCTTCCGCCAGGACGGCAACCGGCAACGAGACGAACAAGGCCACCAACAAAATGATCACGAAAGCATGCTCCTTTGTGGCTGAATCAATCGCGTCCCGACTTCTTGAGACCGTTCTTGCCCGCCGCTGTCAAAGGATCCCCATACTGAGCCAAGACGGTGTCCGCCACCGGCTTAGACAAGGCACCCCTGGCGTAGAGGAGGCCGCCGCGCGCCAGCACATAATCGTACTGGGCACGATAGAGTTCATAGGCGGCCTCAACAGCGTTTTGCTCGCGCATGTTCACAAAGATGATGGTGGTGGCGCCCAAGTCGAATCGTTTGCGCTCGCCCTCTTCCAGCGTCTTGGCCAGCCGGTACGCTTCCGTTGCCGCCTTCACCCGGTCTCTGCCCCGCACGATCGCCGAGAGCCAGTTGTCCACATCGACGCTGACTTGCTGTTCAGTGTACAGCTGTTTCAACACCAGTTGTTGTTGTTCCGCTTCCGCATACAGGACCTTCCCGCGGCCCTCGCGCTGAAACAGGGGCATCGCAAACTGATAGCCCACTCGATACCCCACACCCACGATCCAGTCCGCAGGGGCCTCCATACGTCCCCCATTAAAATCGAACTTGGGAAGCAGGTAGTTCTTGGCCAGCTTCAGATCAATATTATTCATCAGGGCTTCGACATAGAGGGCTCGCACTTCGGGCCGGTCCGCCTTGGCCTCGGCCTTGGCGGCGGCGATGTCCTCCTCGCTCGGCAAGGGCGTTTCACCCGTGAACTCCGGCGCCCACTCCGGACGCGGGGTCACCGGCTCGCCCTTCTCCCACAGAAAGAGCGACAGCTTGTATTGCTCGTACTCTACTTGGCGTTGCGCGGCGATGGCGGCCTCCCGGCGGCGCTGGACTTCCTGCTTGATTTCCACAACATCAAGCGGCGAAACCTTGCCGGCCTTGGCCCGGCCTTCAATCTGCGTATACCGCGCCTCCGCAACGGCTAAGTTTTGCTTCTGCACCTCAGCCTGCTTGACCGCCACTTGCCAATCCCAGTACTGGATCGCCCCGGCGAGATAGAGATCCTGCCGTTTCTGAGCCACCTTTACTTCGGCCATCGGCCCCGCGAGCTCGGCCTTTTGGTACTCGGCGAACTCCTCATTCACCATGAAGCCGCGCAGCAGGTGGAACTCCCCGCCGAAAATCATTTGTTGCAGACCGTAGAAGCCAAGGGGATCAGGAATATACCCAATGGTCCCTGCGTCGTACCCGCCTGACCCTGCACTGTTAGGAAGGTGAGAGGTAATGAGCTGATCTCCGAAGCCGTTGCGAATCCCCGTCTGGATCCGAAATCCATAGGGATGGCCGAGCTCGAGCTTGCTGTCGTTAAATCCCCCCGTGCCGATTTCGTTGGGATACAGGAAGTTATAGGCTTGAATGCGACTCGCCTGCGTCGAGTTCTTGAACAGGGGCTCCCAGGCCCCGAGCGCCTTCAAGATTTTCGCCCGGGCCTGCGCCCGCTCGACCCCGGTCGCCCGGAGCAGCGGATGCGTCAGCTCAATACGCGCGAGGACCTCGCCGATCGTTAAGGGCTCGCTACGAGCAGACTGATCGTTGCCCGCAGCCGAGTCGATACCCGGCTCCGCCAGGATCGTGGCGGGAAGCAAGAGCAGAATCACGAAAAATAGAGCGGCCATCAAAGGATGCTCCTTGTGCCGAATTAATCGCGGCCCGGTTGTTTGTGACCGTTCAGGCCCGCCGCCGCCAGAGGATTCCCGTACTTGGCCAACTCGCTTTCGGGCCACGACTTCGCCAATGCCCCTCTTGCCCACAGCATCCCTCCACGCGAGACGGCATAATCGGCTTGCGCCCGATAGAGTTTGTACGCCGCTTCCACCACATTGCGTTCACGGAGGTTCACAAAGAGGATGCTCGTGGCACCCAAGTTGAACCTCTGGCGTTCACCTTCCTCCAACGTCTTGGCCAACCGGTAGGCTTCCGTCGCCGCCGTCACTCGGTCCCTGGCCCGCACTTGAGCTGAGAACCAATCATCCACGTCGAAGCTGACTTTTTGTTCGGTATAGTATTGCTTCAACATCAATTGCTGCTGGCCCACTTCCGCGGCCATAATCTTCCCACGCGCTTCCCGCTGGAACAATGGCATCTCGAAGTGCACCCCGGTCCGGTAGCCGATTCCGACGATCCAGTCCGTGGCGCCCTCGGTGGGCCCCCCTTCAATGACCAAGGACGGAAGCAGCTTGTTCTTGGCGAGCTTGATGTCGATATTGTTCATCTTGGCGTCAATGTAGAGGTCCCGGATTTCAGGCCGTTCTTCTTTCGCCTCGGCTTTATAGGCCGCAATCTCGTCTTCGGTCGGAAGCGGCGTTTCGCCCTGGAACTCCGGCGCCCACTCCGGCCGTGGGGTCACCGGCTCGCCGTTCTCCCAGAGAAAGAGAGAGAGTTTGTATTGATCGTACTCCACCTGCCGTTGCGCGGCGATGGCGGCTTCCCGGCGGCGCTGCACTTCCTGACCGATTTCGACCACATCGAGGGGCGAAATTTTGCCGGCCTTGGCCTGGCCCTCGATCTGCGCGTAGCGCGCCTCTGCGACGGCCAGAATTTGCTTCTGCATCTCGGCCTGCTTGACGGCCACCTGCCAATCCCAGTACTGCACGGCCCCGGCGAGATAGAGGTCCTGCCGTTTTTGGGCGACCTTGACCTCCGCCATCGGCCCCGCAAGTTCGGCCTTTTGGTACTCGGCGTTCTCCTCGTTGATCACGAGGCCGCGTAGCAGCTGAAACGACCCACCGAAGTTGAATTGCTGCTGAGGATAGAAGAGCTGGAGATCGGGAATAATGGCCGTGAAATTCTGAGTGATGCGATCTCCGATGCCGTTACGGATTCCACCATGAACCCGGAAGCCCCAGGGGTGCCCGACTGCGAGCAGGGCATCCATGTATCCCCCGTTATTCCAGTTCGGGATGAATTGCGACGTCGTCGTGAGATTCCACAAGTTATACCGCTCGGCCTCGACGTTGTTCTTAAACGTCGGTTCCCAGGCCGCGAGCGCCTTCAGGAGTACCGCCCGGGCCTTCTGCCGCTCGGCTCCGGTCGCCCGAAGGAGCGGATGGGTGAGCTCAATGCGGGCAAGCACTTCGCCGATGGTGAGCGGTTCGGTACGCGAGGACTGGACCTGCACGGTCTTGGAGTCGGTCAACGGTTCCGCCAGGGCGGTCATTGGCAGGAGAGTCACAAGGGCCAATACCAGAGCGATCATGAAGGATGCTCCCTCTTCGTATGTAGTACGACGGCGGACGGCGCGGAGAGTAGCAACGGACCACTCGGTTTGGAAAATAGATAAAACCAATTGGATCTATCGTTTAATTCTATGTATACTTTCCACCCGACTGACGTGGTGAAAGGCCCCGCCGATGGAATGGCTGAACTATCATCATCTCCTGTATTTCTGGTGCGTGGCCAAGCACGGCACGGTGGCCAAGGCCTGCGAAGAACTCCGCCTCGCCCAGCCGACCATCAGCGGGCAAATCATACTGCTGGAACAAACCTTGGGGGAACAATTGTTCGTGCGGACGGGCCGCCGCCTCGCGTTAACCGAGGTGGGGCAGATGGTGTTCACGTACGCGGAAGATATCTTCTCCACCGGTCAAGAGCTGATGAGCGTGGTGAAGGGACGCGGGACCAATGGGCAGCCTTCCCGATTCGTCGTCGGCATGGTGGACGTCCTGTCGAAACCGCTCGCCACGCACTTTCTGAAATCGGCCCTCAAGGCTGATCCCTCGTCCCTCCTCATTTGCCGGGAGGACAAGCTGCCCTTTTTGCTGACCGATCTGGTCGTGCACGAACTGGATCTGGTCATCGCCGACACCCCGGCCCCGCCGAACAGCAATGTTCTAATCTATAACCATCTGTTGGGCGAGTCGGGCGTCACGCTGTTCGCGACGGCGAAGCTGGCGGCACGGTATCGCCGCGGGTTTCCACACTCGTTACAGGGCGCGCCGATCCTGCTGCCGACCGCGGATGCGACGCTCCGAAAGCTGCTGGACCCGTGGCTGGCTCAACACGACTTGTCCCCCACCGTCGTCGGTGAATTCGATGACAGCATGACGCTCAAGGCGTTTGGGCAGGATGGCTACGGGATCTTCCCCGGCGCCACCGCGATCGAAAAAGAAATCTGCCGCCAGTACCGGGTGCAGGTGGTCGGACGGCTGGACACGCCGAAACAGTATTTCTACGCGATTACCGTGGAGCGGCGGCTCAAACATCCGGCCGTGCTCGCCATCGTTGAGGCCGCCCGGCGAGAATTGCACACCTAGCCCACCCTCGTCATGACGGTCACGCTCCGGCGCGGCCGACCGCCTCCAACAATTGTTCCCGCTCCTGCTTGGCCAGTTCCTTCCATTGTCCGACCCCCAGCCCCTGCACCGTGATGTGCATGATTCGGACTCGGTGCAGACTCGTCACCCGATACCCCAAGGCCTGGCACATCCGCCTAATTTGCCGGTTGCGGCCCTCGGTCAAGACGATACCAAACCGGTTGCGCCCGGCCCGGCTCATCCGACAGGGTTTGGTCTGACTTCCAAGCACGAGCACACCCTGGGACATCCGATCGAGAAACGCTTGGTCGAACGGCCGGTCGACCTCGACGATATATTCGCGCTCATGCCCGAATTCGGTGCGCAAAATCTCATTCACGATGTTGCCGTCGTTGGTGAGGAGCATCAGGCCGGAGGAATCTTTATCCAGCCGCCCGATCGGAAAAATTCGCTCCGGGTGGCCGATCTCCGCAATGATGTTGCGTTCAACATGGGCTTCACTGGTCGTCGTGACACCGACCGGCTTGTGATATTTGATATAGATGGAGGGCTTGCCCCAGGGAATCACCTGCCCGTCCCTGGCAATGACGTCCGCCGGACCCACGCGATCGCCCAACTTCGCGACCTGACCGTTGACCGTGACGGCCCCGGATTCGACCAGGCGATCCGCCTCGCGCCGGGAGCACATCCCTTGTTCCGTGAAAAACTTGTTGATGCGGATCATGGCAGCCACGAGAAGAGGAGACGATTGACGGATGACGATTGACGTTGAACGTCAGTATACGCGGCGGCCGGCCCTCACACGGCCGAGCATGCGGTAGATCAGGCGGGCGATGGAAAATTGCGGCGCGGCGAATCCGTCGATGGGGGCGATTTCGCTCACATCCATCCCGACGATGCCGGGTCCGTTGGCCAGCGCGGCCACCAAATTGAGGGTGTCATACCAGCCCAGCCCGCCCGGCTCCGGCGTGCCCAATGCCGGCACGATCGACGCATCCAGCCCATCACAGTCGAACGTCAGATAGACCGGCCCCCGGCACGCGGCCACCACGTCGGGAATCCATCGCGCCGCCTGTCCTCCATACGGACCGGACGGATCCAGGATATTCGCCGCGAAAAATGTGGCGATCCGCTCCGACTGTTCGATCCGCGTGATTTCCTCGGTGCTGATGGACCGGATGCCGACCTGCACCAGGGGGAGTCCGTCCTCCACCACCCGCGCCATCACGCTGGCATGGCTGAACGGGTTGCCTTGGTAGGCCTCGCGCAAATCGCCGTGCGCATCGATCTGCACGACACACATGGATGGATACCGCTTGGCATGGGCGCGGATCGCGCCCAGCGCGCCGGTATGCTCCCCGGTCAGCGTGACGAGCAAGCGGCCGGTCCCGACATGCGGCGCGACAAATCGCTCGATGGCCTCGACGGCGTCGCGATCGACCTTGCCACCGAGATCCAACGCCGAGGCCGTCGCGATGCCGCCCCATTCGCGATAGGGTTCGCATCGCAGCTGCTCGTCGTAGAACTCCACTTGGCAGGAGGCTTCGAGAATGGCGGACGGACCGCGATCCGACCCGAGGATGTAGCTGGAGGTATGTTCGTAGGGGGCCGGCAACACATAGACGCCGGCCCGATCCGGATGGCACCAGGGCTCATCGAGTCCGAGGAAGTTCTGCTCCGGTCCTTCCCAGCCGGCGGGAAGCGTCATGAGACATCCATCACGTGCGCCGCCCGCTCAGCCCTCTCAACGCGGGCATCGCGCGATCAACGGCGGAAATGTGTACGGGCATGTGCTCAAGGAATGAAGACCGCCAGGGCGATGACCGTGGTCCATTTGCCCGGCTTGCCGACAGCCGACTGCGTGATGTTCAAGGTCTTCACGATTTTGCCGCCCATCTTAAACACCTGCTCGCGCTCTTTCCAGGCGACATTCGGGTCAAACTCGACGCCCAACGTCGTCGCCAGCATCTGGGCCGCGAGATCTTCCGTGTATTCTCCGGTTTCCTCGTCGGTCTCCCCGTGCGCATGGTGCTCAGACAAATACCCGTAGCCCTGGCGATCCGTGGGTTTCGCCAACCCGACGGACGCGGACACCAGCCGGTTGCGCTCATTCGTTTCGGACCGGGCCATGACACAAAACGTGATTTCACCCGGGCTCAAGAGTTTCTCCCCGCGCTTCCGCGGGACGATTTGGCAATTCGGCGGCAAAATGGAAGACACGCTGACGAGGTTGCAGTATGCCACCCCGGCGCTGCGTAACGCCTCCTCGAAGGACGCCAGTTTTTCCTTGTGGACTCCCACCCCTCTCGTCAAAAACATCCGCGTTGGTACCATCGTCATCCCTTTCCTCTGGTTGACCTGGTTGAATGGTTTTATGAAGTTGTTCTGGTTTGTTTGGTTATGTCCTAGGACGAGATAGACCAGACAAACGAAATAGACCGGATCAACTGCCCGTATCGGGCGCTTGTTGTATCAAGATTGAATCCGCTTCGCAATATCCACCGATGATTTTTTTTATGCCGAGCCGGACGGGGCTTTCACGTTCAACACCAACAGCCTGGGCTCCGTCATGTCTTCGATCGCGGCGCTGATCCCTTCGCGTCCCAGACCGGAATCTTTCACCCCTCCATAGGGCATATGGTCGGCGCGGAATGTGGGAATCTCATTCGCCAGCACCGCGCCGACTTCCACATGGCGAAAGGCGTAGAAGATCTTGTTCACGTCCTGCGTGAAGAGGCCGGCTTGCAGCCCATACTCCGATTGATTCAGCAACGCGATCGCGTCACTGAGCTGACGATACGGCGTCACCGTGACCACGGGGCCGAAGACCTCCTCACACGACACCTTCATCTCCGGGGTCACGTCCGCCAGCACGGTCGCCTCGACGACCGATCCCATCCGTCTGCCGCCCAACAGCACCCGCGCGCCTTGAGCCACGGCATCACCGATCCAGTTCTCGATCCGGTGAGCGGCCGCCTGATCGATCACGGGGCCGATGGTGGTCGTCTCGTCGGTCGGATCGCCGGCCTTCAATCGCGCGACGTGCATCAACAGCTTCGTGGTGAACACCTCCACCACCGACTGATGGACGAACACCCGTTGCACGGAGATGCAGGTCTGGCCGGCATAGCCGAATCCTCCGGCCGCGCACCGTTGCGCCGCCAGATCGAGATCGGCATCGGGCTCGATCACCACTCCTGCGTTGCCCCCAAGTTCGAGCGTGATTTTCTTTTTTCCGCATTTGGCTTTTAGCATCCAGCCGACCGCCGCGCTGCCGGTGAAACTGAGCAGTTTGAACCGCGGGTCCATCACCATGCGTTCCGCGAGTCCGTTGTCACACGGCACCACGTTGAGCCCACCCGGAGGCACTCCCGCTTCCAAGGCGATCTCGCCCAGCAACAGGGCCGTCAGCGGCGTCTGCGGAGCCGGCTTGATGAGGATCGAATTGCCGGCGGCGAGCGCCGGCGCGACTTTATGGGCCACCAGATTCAACGGGAAATTGAACGGGGTAATGCCGAGAATAGGGCCGATCGGGACGCGCCGCATGATGCCCAGATGCGAATCGGTGCCGGGCGTCCAATCGAGCGGGATCACGTCACCGGGAATTCGCCTGGACTCCTCGGCCGCGACGGTAAAGGTTTGCACCGCCCGGCTCACTTCCCGCTTCGCATCGGCGATCGGCTTGCCCGCCTCGGCGACGATCAGCGAGGCGAGCTCCTCGCGCCGCCGATACAGGAGCGCAGCAATCTGTTGAAGTATGTTGTAGCGGGCATGCGACGGGAGCTTGCCCATCGCCGCCGCCCCATCAACTGCGGATGCAACGGCCTGTTCGACATCGGCCTCTGTCGCCTGAGCAACTTCAGCGATCGTTTGCCCAGTGAATGGGTTGACGACGCGAGCGGTTCGCTCGCCGTGCTTCCATTGGCCATGAACGAGAAAGAGACGCGGTTCCTGCACGGGGACGCTCGCGGGGTCGGGAATGATTAATCCGCCGCTTCGACCGGCGCAGCGGATTCGGCGACAGGTTGAGCCGCGGCGGCCGCTTCTTGCGCTGCCACAGCCCTGGCAATCAGGTCTTCAGTGCCCCAATCACGGACGGCTTCGAGGGTAAATCCTTCGTACGTCGAGACCCCGTGACAGGAGGGGCAATCAGGCATGGGAACTTTTCGATAAAAGACCTCTCCCAAGCACGACATGCACACCCAAAAATCGTCATCCCGATGAGAGACGGGCCAAAATGACTGTGACGCCATGAGACAGTCCTACCTTCCTACGAACCGAATGAATATTCCCAACACCCTATCCGAACCGATCCGACCGACTCAGAAGAACCCCCCTCGTGTGTCACTGCGGCGAGCTGGCCAGCAGCCGGTCGATCTCCTCGGCAAACATCTCGAACGGAAACGCCCCCGGAATCGCCACCGCCGGCTCCTTTTCGGTCGGCTCGTTGTTCGTCCGCACCAGGATGAAGCCCGGCGTGCCACGAAACCCCCAACGGTTGGCCTCTTGCCGATCCTCGAAGATCGACTTCGCGTACCGTCCCTCTTTGACACAGCGATCGAACGCAGGGCGGTTCAACCCGATCGCGGCCGCGTGCTCGACATAGACCGCGCTGTGTAGCCGCCCGCCTTCCGCAAACAACCGATCATGCATCGCCCAGTACTTGCCTTGTTCGCCGGCGCAACGCGCGGCCATCGCGGCATCAATCCCGGGCCCCTGATCGGCACGGGGATAATCCCGGTAGAGAAACCGGACCTTGCCGGTCTCGACATAGCGGGCGTGAATGCGCGGCCAGGTGTCCTTGAAAAATTTCAGGCAGTAGCCGCACGTAAAATCGGAGTATTCGATCAGGGTGAGCGGCGCACTCGCCTGGCCTCTGACCCGCTCATCGGCCTCCGTCGTATTCGCAGCCCAGAGGGACAGGGGCCAGAGGAGGCCACAGAGAACCACCGGTAACGCGACCCGCAGGCCCGTCATCGTCATGGATGGCCGGCCCCATCGGCCTTCTTCCGCTGTCGCTCCATCAATCCCATCATCAGCAGCGGCCACACGACCGTCGCATCACTCAGCACTTCGGCAAACCGTCCTCCGTCCTTCGGGGTCACGAATTTGCCCCACGACAGCCCTTCTTGATACGTACACCCGCTCAGCCCACCCCAATAGTCCGGTTCGGGGCATATCCGGACTCCATAGTGAAAGCGAGGCGGCTTCACGCTCAGTCCCAAGCGTAGATTGCCGATCTCGATGTAGGGGCCGACTTGCTGCGCCCAGTTCCTGGGTACGCCCCCGCCGATGGTAAAAATCCCCAGCCGCTTCGCCGAGAGCACGTGATCGGCATAACTGTTGAGATCGAGATAGGGATTGAACGACGGACTGGACTGGTGAATTGCCGTCAGGACCGCCAAATCGCCTTTTCCACCGGCGTGAGAGCGGGCTCGATCGATTTCCCGCGCCATCGCCCAGGTCCCGACATCGAGGCCGACTTCGGAGTCGGTAAAGGCGGGAATGAACACCGGCACTTTTTTCAGATAGGCGCTCTTCAGAATGCCCTCGCCGCCGTACTCCTCGGCCAGCGTCTTTCCCAGCTCGCGTGTCATGATTTCCGAGGAGAGCGGCCGGTCGTGATCGATCCGCTTCAACGTCTGCGACACCACGTGCTCGACATAATTCAGATTCGCTTCCATCTCCAGGGTGTCGTAGACGCGATTGTACCCCTTGCGAAACAGTTCTTCGTCGCTCATCGATGGATGATGCTGGTAATGCGTCTTGCCGACGGATTCACTGAGGCCGTGGGCGATCAGCGCCCCCGTGGACACGATGCATTGCACCATGCCGTGATCGATCATCATGCTGACGATCTTGCCCATCTTGGCGATGGTCATGGCTCCGGACAACGTCATGACGACCTTGCAGTCGGGATCTTGGATCATCGCCCACAGCACTTCAAAGGCTTCGCCCAGCTTGCGGCCGCCGAATGCGGTCTTGCTCATCGCCGTAAGCAGATCGTCGAAGGAAGAAATTTTCGACGGATCCAGCGGCTCGACGGCCACTAATCCGTCTTGCGCGCCGTCATGAAATTCGCGTGCGGACATAGCACTCCATTCCCACAAAGTTGACGTGATACGAAAATACCGATTCCTTATACACAACCGACGCCAGGGGCGTCAATGAATGAAGCGCGAGAGAGATCGTCACCGCCTCCTGCTCATCCACGCGTCCAGCATGGCGACTGTTTGCGTCACACGGAAACAAGAATCGGCTCCAGCGAGAACTCGACCTGAAGCTGCGCACCCCGGCTTTCTTCAACGTGCGTGCGCACGATGCCTCCGAGCTTCCGCGCTCGAGATGTGATTACGGCCACCCTCTCACTCTGAATCCGACCGTCTACTGGCACGCGTCTGATTCCATCGTCACAGATGCGCAAACAGATTCGGGAACCGCGCTTGCGAATCGACACCGTGGCATGGATCACCTGGGCCTCACGGATACGGGTACCCAGCACCTCCCGCACAATGTGCAGAATTTCCTTCGCTTCCTGCTGAGTCAGCACCTCAATGGCCGCCGGGTGAAGGGACACGGTCCTGCGCAGATTTCCGACCCGCTCGTACGCCGCTCGGAGTGCGTTGAGTTCGGCGGTCAAATCGAAGTCCTGCGTCAGGCCTTGATTGAGGCTATCGATCATCCGCTGGATTTCGGACATGAGCTGCGTGAGTCGTCCGACGATCCTTTCCCCGGACCGGTCAGACTGCTGATGGTGCATGCCGACAAGTGGATGACGTGAAGAAGAAACCATAGCGGAAAGGCCATGTCCGTTGAGCAGCTGAACGCCTCGCCTATTTCTTCTCACGCAAACACCTCCCTACTCAGAGTGAACAGATGACGAACCATCATTTCGGCATGAGCCCGGCCTTGGAGCAAAGAGCATGCTCATGATCTCCGTGACCTGATGATGTTGGGGTATTACCGAAGAAGCCGTCAGGAAACCGGTTTCATTTCAATGTCTAGGCGTGACCGCACATCAAGACTGCACGTGCTTTGATGGCGGACTGTATCTAAAATGATTGGGTACAATCAGATAAAGGCGAATCGGATCGGATACATCGATAAGGGCCGCGGATCGAGTGAGCGGAGAGAAAAGGACATCGCTGAAAACATTTACCTAGTGCCATCAAACAAGAGAGGCTTCGCCTGAATAGCGGGCAGCCCAACCGAAGTGGGGAATCAAAACGGGAGCCACTTGAGGGTTTTATCCGTGCGTGTCCATGGAAGAGGAACGCACGGCACGCGCTAGCGAGGATCACGAAAAACCACTGGAGGTATTTATCCGGCGCCGACAATCCATACAACGCTAAAGAGGCGCCGGCTCAACCGAAGGTTGGTGTGGTGGTCCCAACGGGATTTGAACCCGTGTTTAAGCCTTGAGAGGGCTCCGTCCTAGGCCAGGCTAGACGATGGGACCATCCGAGCCGTACAGGAACATGGACCGTAGCATAAGCCCTTTTCAGTTTGCAACGAAACCGGCCCGCAGGACTTGCGGCTCCTCCACGCCTGGCCTATAAGAGGTCGCACTGCTTGAGCTTGTCCGGATGCTTAGACCGGGCACGCGGCTCTTTGTACAATTTTGAGGAGTGGCATCATGATGACCTATCTCTCGCCCATTCGCCCTCGATTCTTTCGACGCAGTCTCATGCTTTTGATTCTGTGCTGGATCGGCGCAGTCTGGGGGTGCACCGCCCTCGCGGATGTTGAACCGACTCAGATCCGATGCCCTGGGTCGGTCCAGACGAAGGTCAGTACGACGAAACACACGGTGAGTGTTTCCTACACGGAACCGTCCGTGAGCATCGGAGGAAAGCCCCTCACCGATCTGGCCAAGACAACCATTTATTATGACCTGGGTAACGGACGCGTCCCGGCCAAGGAACTACCCGCAACAAAGCCGACGGGCGGAGGGCAGATTTCCCAGACGATTACCGTGCCGGTTGCCGCAACAGGTGAACAGACTGTCCGAATCTGCGTGACCGCGACGGACCGCCATGGGAACGAAAGTCCCATGGTGCCCTGATCTCCGGCGGAATCATCATTGCTGAATACTCGGATCGTGCACGACCGTGCAGGAATATGAGAAACGTTGTTCGGTTCGCTGAAATTTCTATAGACTCTCCCCATGACCGAGATCATCAAGCCCAGCGTCCAAGCCTTCCTCGTCTGCGATCAGGTGATCGAGGACAGCCTGACAAAGAAGAAAAGCCTGATCGGCATCTTCACGCACCTCCAAGCCGCCGTGTTTCCGTTCCAACACCAGCACATGGGACTGTATTTTTGCCTGACGGACGCCGAAGGCACGTACCGTTTCGACATTGATCTCGTCTGTCTCAACGACGACCAACTGGTCTGCCGCGCCACACTGCCCAATATCCACATTCAGGATCGTCTCCAAATTTCCGACTTCGGCATCAATATCCCCTCGTTGCTGTTTCCCGGCCCCGGTCGATATGAGTTCCGATTGCGGATGGAGGGCTATCTCATCGCGCAGAAAGACTTTAGTGTGATGCAGATGGCACCCCCACAAATGACGGAGCCGACTGCGTAGCCAATTCTCTGTTCCTCCTCTCCACCCCTCTGTGGTAGAAGAAGCCTGCTCGGTTGTCTGAACACTGCGGCATGCACCCGTATGATGGAGACGTTGCCTCCAAGTCACTCCGACTTCATTCGCGACCTCGTCGCGGCGGATCGCGCTGCCGGCAAACACGGCGGCCGGGTGGTCACCAGATTTCCTCCCGAACCGAACGGGTATCTCCATATCGGCCATGCCAAGTCGATTTGCCTCAACTTCGGCATCGCGAATGAGAACCCCGGTGGGATCTGCCACCTCCGGTTCGACGACACAAACCCCACCACGGAAGATCCCGAATACGTCGAGGCGATTCAAGACGATATCCGTTGGCTTGGATTCAACTGGCACGACACGCTGTTTTATGCGTCGGACTATTTCGAGCGGCTCTATGCCTTCGCCGTCACCTTGATCAAGAAGGACAAGGCCTACGTCGACAGCCTCTCCGCCGAGCACATGCGGGAGTATCGCGGCACCCTGACCGAACCGGGACGAAACAGCCCGTTTAGAAACCGCCCTGTGGAAGAAAGCCTCGCGCTGTTCGAGCGGATGCGAGCAGGCGCGTTTCCGGACGGCGCGCATGTCTTACGCGCCAAAATCGACATGGCCTCCCCCAACATCAATCTCCGCGATCCGGTCCTGTACCGTATTCGGCACACCGCTCATTATCGGACGGGAACCGCCTGGTGCATCTATCCCGCTTATGATTTTGCGCATCCCTTGTCCGACGCAATGGAAGGGATCACGCATTCGATCTGCACCCTGGAATTCGAGGATCATCGTCCGCTCTACGATTGGGTGGTCGCGGAAGCCGACGCCCCTCATCGCCCGCAGCAGATCGAATTCGCCCGGCTCAATCTGACGTTCGCCGTGATGAGCAAGCGCAAGCTGCTCGAGTTGGTTGAACAGAAACTCGTAGCCGGATGGGACGATCCGCGCCTGCCGACGCTCAAAGGGCTCCGCCGCCGAGGCGTCACCCCGGAGGCCATCCGCGCCTTCTGTGAACATATCGGCGTGGCAAAACGGGACGCCGTGGTCGAGATGCAACTCCTTGAACACTTCATCCGAGAGGATCTGAACAAGCGGTCACCCCGTGTGATGGCGGTGCTCAAGCCGTTGAAGGTCGTCATCGTCAACTATCCGGAGCAGACAGTGGAGGAGTTGGACGCCATCAACAATCCGGAAGATCCGTCGGCAGGAATCAGACGCGTTCCCTTTTCCCGCACGCTCTATATCGAGCAGGACGATTTTCGGGAAGACCCCCCCAAGCAGTTTTTCCGCCTTGCGCCGGACCGGGAAGTCCGACTGCGCTACGCCTATATCATCAAATGCGTGGGGATGGTGAAAGACCCGCAGACCGGCGCGATCACCGAACTCCATTGCACCTACGATCCGGAAACCAAGAGTGGGGCGTCTCAAGAGCAACGCAAAGTGAAGGCCACGATCCATTGGGTGTCCGCGCCCCATGCGGTTCCCACGGAAGTGCGGCTCTACAACCCGCTGCTGACGACTGACCCGGCTAAAATCCCGGCCAACCAGGATTGGACCACCTATCTCAACCCCCAATCCCTCGAGCGCCTCACCGACTGCCTGGTGGAACCAGGCCTCCGGGGAGTCCAACCGGGCACACGCGTTCAGTTTGAGCGGCAAGGATACTTCTGTGTGGACCCGGATTCCTCGGCACAGACACCGGTCTTCAACCGCACCGTGTCGCTCAAGGACGCCTGGGCCAAGATCGAAAAATCCCAGCCACCTCGTTGACGACTTACTGGGGAGACACCGAATGCTCGCGACAAAAGGCTACGCCGCACTGACCGCGAACGCCGCTTTGCAGCCCTTCTCATTTGAACGGCGAGCAGTCGGCGAACGCGATATTCGTATCGAGATCACGCACTGTGGCATTTGCCATTCGGACATTCACCAAGCCCGCAATGAATGGGGCATCTCCCTGTTTCCGATGGTGCCGGGGCATGAGATCATCGGCACGGTCGCACAAGTCGGCGCGGCGGTGACCGCCTTCAAAGTCGGTGATCGCGCCGGTGTCGGCTGCTTCGTGGATTCCTGCCGGACCTGTACGGCATGCCGCGAAGGTTTGGAGCAGTATTGCGACGGCGGTACGCTCTGGACCTACAGTGGACAGGACACAGCAGGCCAGGTCACACAAGGCGGCTACTCGACCCAAATCGTCGTGGACGAGCACTATGTCTTGCGCATCCCCTCGGCGCTTTCGCCGGCCGGAGCCGCACCGCTGCTCTGCGCCGGCATTACCACCTACTCTCCTCTACGCCAGTGGGGGGTGGGGAAGTATCACAAACTGGCCGTCGTCGGCCTCGGCGGGCTCGGCCACATGGCGGTGAAAATCGCCAAGGCCATGGGAACCGAGGTCACGGTGTTGAGCACGTCAGAAAAGAAACGGGAGGATGCGAAGCGCTTGGGGGCCGCGAATTTCGCGGTCACGTCACACCCTGAGACCTTGAGCAAACTTCAAGGATACTTCCACTTCATTCTCGATACCGTCTCCGCTCCGCACGATTACAACGCCTATTTGAACCTCCTCAGGACAGACGGCACCATGATCCTCGTGGGCGCGCCCGAAACGCCGACCCCTGTAGAAGCATTTTCGCTCATTTCCAAACGGCGGCGGCTGGCCGGCTCTCTCATCGGCGGCATCAAGGAAACGCAACAGATGCTCGACTTCTGCGCCACGCACAAGATCGAATCCGACGTCGAAGTGATTCCAATCCAGCAGGTCAACGAAGCCTACGAGCGCGTCCTCAAGAGCGACGTGCGGTATCGATTCGTCATCGACATGGCGTCGCTGAAGTAGCGAGCGGAATAGAAACGGGTAGTCCTGCGAAGAAGTGGCTGGGGGACTAGGAATCGAACCTAGGTAGCCGGCTCCAAAGGCCGGCGTCCTACCGCTAGACGATCCCCCAGCGCGGTACGGCAATGAACCCCTGACGGTACGGGTTGGGAAAGATTGGCTGGGGGACTAGGAATCGAACCTAGGTAGTCAGATCCAGAGACTGACGTCCTACCGCTAGACGATCCCCCAACCGGCGTTCAACGTAATATACGACGGCGGCGCGCGTCAAGACGGACCGGTTTTCGCGCGTTCGACTCCCTCCCGCAGACGAATGAGCGCGCGTGCTCGCCCCAGGACCTCCATCACGTCAAAGAGACCTGGGCTCGCGGTCCGGCCGGTCAGCGCGACTCGGACAGGCTGGGCCAGTTGGCCCATTTTGACCCCTTCTTCCTCGACGAGTTTTTTGAAGCTCTCCTCCCATGTTGGCTTGGAAAAACCTGGCAGGGCCTCGAACCGAGCCAGGAGCTTTTCAAGAATCGGCGCCAGCGCCGGGGTAAGAAATTTTCTGGCCGCTTCTTCGTCATAGGTCACCGCCTGGCCGAAATACGGCTTGACCCACTCGACCATCTCAACCAGCGTCTTGGTCCGTTCCTTGACCAACACCACCAGCTGAGCCAGCCACTCGGGAGTCACGTGTCGAACTTCGCCCCCCAAACCGGCCTGTTCCAGCAAAGGCGCCAGCGCCTCGGCCACCTGTCCGGGGGGACTCGTCTTGATGTATTCCGCATTCATCCACAACAATTTGTCGGGATTGAAAACGGCTGCCGACGTTTGCACGTGTTTCCAGGAGAACTTGTCGATCAATTCTTGCCGCGTGAAGATTTCCTGATCGCCGTGGGACCAGCCGAGCCGCACGAGGTAGTTCACCATCGCCTCCGGCAGATAGCCCATGTCTTTGTAGGCCATAATCGAGGTGGCCCCGTGGCGCTTTGAGAGCCGGGTTTTGTCCGATCCGAGAATCATCGGCAAATGCCCAAAGCGCGGAATAGGAAACCCCAGTGCCTGGAAGATCGGCACCTGCCGCGGAGTGTTGGTGAGATGATCATCCCCACGAACGACATGGGTGATCTGCATCAGCGCGTCATCGACCACCACGGAAAAATTGTAGGTGGGATAGCCGTTAGACCGGAGGATGATCAGGTCGTCCAAGATGGTATTGTCGAAGACGATCTTGCCCTTGATCAGATCATCGACCACGGTTTGTCCTTCTTGCGGCGCTTTGAAGCGAAGCGCGGCCTCTCCGGTCGGTGTCATGATCTCACGGTGACGGCACCGGCCGTCATAGCGCGGTGACAGCCCTTTGGCCTCGGCTTCTTTCCGCCGGGCCTCCAACTCCTCCGCCTTGCACACACACCAATACGCCTGTCCCTGTTCGAGCAGGTTCAGCGCATGACTCCGATAGAGATCCATCCGCTCGGTCTGTCGGAACGGGCCCTCGTCCCAATCGAGTCCGACCCATCGCATCCCTTCGATGATGGCCTGAATCGATTCGTCGGTCGAACGGTTCTGGTCCGTATCCTCAATGCGGAGGATAAACTTCCCCTGCTGTTGGCGTGCGAACAGCCAGTTGAACAGGGCCGTCCGAACCCCTCCGATATGGAGAAACCCGGTTGGACTCGGAGCAAATCGAACGCGAACTTGCGTCATGATGACCCTGGGTGAATGATGGTTTCCACTGGCATCTCTATAGCACGCACGGAAAAGTGTTGTACAGAATGGCCGTGAGTTGGCTCTTTCTTCCGGCCCGCCCTTCTGCTATGAAGTCGCCACAGGAACGATATGGCGGAACCGACACAGACGGCCAAGGTCCTTTCCGTTACCGATCTCACGCCGAACGTCCGCCAGCTGATCGTTCTGCCCAAGACCCGGAAGCTCTCCTTCCAGCCCGGCCAATGGGTATCATTGAAATTACCGGTTGGAACGAAACCGCCGCTCAACCGAGCCTATTCCTTGGCCACTCCGGAATCCCCTTCCGGCGAACTGACCTTGGTCTTTGACCGAGTCCCGCAGGGAATAGGGTCAGGGTACCTCTATGAGTTGAGGCCCGGAGACGATCTGTCTTTGTCAGGGCCCTACGGCAATTTCGTGCTGCCCAAGCCGCTTGATCGCGAAATACTGTTCATCACCCGCTACACAGGTCTGGTCCCCGTCAGATGTATGGTGAAAGCCTTATATGCCCACCGTGACGCTCCTCCGGTTCTCGTCATGGCGGTCGGCCCGGCTGAGGATGAATTGGTCTATCATTATGAATTCTTGTCGCTGGCGATGACCCGCGCCTCGTTCCGATACCTCCCCCTCGTGGCCTCCAGTGAGGAAGCGGCTGTTGGATTGACGGTGAGTATGTTGCGCCCGTTTATCGACAGCAAACCCAAAGTCACCCCGCTGGTCTGCGGCACAAAGGGTTTTGTGAGGCCATTACGGGATTACTTCATTGAAGCCGGATATGATCGGAAGGAAGTGAAGACAGAGACCTACGACTAGAAGACCGTATGCCGTCACTCGTCACAGGTCAATCGAGATTCGAATACGCCGGCAGGATTCAATACGAATGACGCATTATTCAATGCCCTTCCCGAACCAAGTTCTTGTTGACGGCGGGAATCTCGACGACGAGGTCTGCCGTACCGTTGGGCACACATTGGCAGCCGAGTCGTGATTGCAGCGTGGTCATTGGTGCTTCATCAAGCTGATCGAACTCATCATCGGTCCCTTCGTTGCAGCTCTCCAGTCCTTGCTTGACCACGACATGACAGGTCGAGCAGGCACAGACTCCTCCGCAGACGTGCTCCAAATCCACTCCGTTTCCCATCGCGATATCCAGCAGACTCCCGGGAAGGCCTGTCTCACCGTAGGGAATTCTGTCCGGATCAACGGTGACTTTGGTACTCACCCCGTCCGGCTGAATATACGTCACGGTAAATGTGGTCTTAGGAAGCTCGTAGTCGGCTTTCTTAATATAGGGATTTGTCCCGCCCATCCGGATGTTCCTTTCTTCTCGATCTAACCCGGCTCCATGTTGACAGTCTGGAAACCTGCGTGATATTGTTTACTCCGACCAAAGTGATCGGAGATCATTATAGTCTCCGATAGAATGGATCGGCAATAGACATGTTGAAGATTTCAAAAAAAGCCGACTACGCGCTCATGGCACTCCAGCATATCGCCTCCGTTCAATTCGGGGATGTGACGCCAGGCCGCGTCATCAATACGAAGGAGATCGCCGAGGAATACCATATTCCCTTGGAACTGCTGGCGAAGGTCCTCCAGGCCCTGTCTAAGAGCGGTCTGATTGAAAGTCACAACGGTCCCAAGGGCGGCTACCTGCTCGCCCGAAGCGCGGGACAGATCACGATTGCGCAGATCCTTGAAAGCATCGAAGGCCCGCTGGGGCTCACCGACTGCTCGCATGAAAAAGACGGTGAATTCTGTATGCAACGGGAGCACTGCAATATCCGCACGCCGTTGCTCAAAGTGCAAGACAGCATCTATCAACTGCTCAACAGCATGACCCTGCACGATATGATGGGCGGCACGCCGCTGATTACCATTCAGTCGCCCTCAGCACAAGGAGTCGAACGATGAAGCTTCCGATTTTCCTCGACAACCATTCGACCACCCCGATGGATCCGCGGGTGCTGGACGCCATGCTCCCCTATTTCGTCGAAAAATTCGGCAACTCCGCCAGCCGCAACCACGCCTTCGGCTGGGCGGCGGAAGAAGCCGTGGAGCAGGCCCGCAAGCAGATCGCCAAACTGATCAACGCCGACTCGAAAGAAATCGTCTTCACCAGCGGGGCCACGGAATCGGATAACCTGGCCGTCAAGGGCGTGCTGGAGATGTACAAGGAAAAGGGGACGCACATCATCACGTCGTCCACGGAACATCGCGCTGTGCTCGATACGGCCAAGTCGCTCGAAGCCAAGGGACTGGCGACGGTCACGTACCTGCCGGTCGATAAATTCGGCATGGTCAATCCCGACGACGTGCGCAACGCGATCACGGACAAGACCATCCTGATTTCCGTGATGCTGGCCAACAACGAAATCGGCACGATCAATCCGGTCCAGGAGATCGGCAAAATCGCCAAGGCGAAGGGCATCCTGTTCCATTGCGATGCGACGCAGGGCGTCGGCAAGATTCCCGTCGATGTCCAGGCCATGGGCATCGACCTCATGTCGTTCACTGCCCACAAGATGTACGGCCCCAAGGGAGTCGGCGCGTTGTACGTGAGGAAAAAGAATCCTCGCGTCCGGCTGGTGGCACAAATGGACGGCGGTGGGCACGAACGTGGGATGCGGTCCGGCACGTTGCCGGTGCCGCTGATCGTCGGATTCGGCAAGGCCTGCGAGCTCTGTGAGCAAAACATGGCGGAGGAATCTGCTCGACTCACCGCGATGCGCAACCGGCTCCAAGCCGCCATCATGGACAGATTGGAAGAAAGCTACCTGAACGGCCATCCCACTAACCGGCTGCCGGGCAATCTGAACATCTCCTTTGCCTATGTTGAAGGTGAATCGCTGCTGATGGGCATGAAAGACATCGCGCTGTCATCCGGCTCGGCCTGCACCTCGGCGACGCTGGAACCGTCGTATGTGCTGCGTGCGCTCGGCGTCGGCGTCGAACTGGCGCATTCATCGATCCGCTTCGGCCTGGGCCGATTCAACACCGACGACGAGATTGACTATACGATCAAGAAGGTTATTGAGATTGTGACCAAACTGCGGGACATGTCCCCGCTTTATGAAATGGCCAAGGAAGGCGTGGATTTGAAGTCGGTTCAATGGGCGGCACACTGATTTGAGGCTCGCGGCGAGAGGCGCGAGGCCAGAGGAAGGAAAGAGATTCGAATCTTGACGAAAATTGCCCCTTGCCTCGTGCCCCTAGCCAGCACTTGAGATCAAGGGAGTCGATAGAGGAGGGGAAAAAATGGCATACAGCGATAAAGTCGTCGATCATTTCAACAACCCCCGCAACATGGGGAGCTTCAAGAAGGATGAAGAAGGCATCGGCACCGGCATGGTCGGCGCGCCGGAATGCGGCGACGTGATGAAGCTGCAAATTAAGGTGCAGAACGATACGATCGTGGACGCCAAGTTCAAAACCTTCGGCTGCGGGTCGGCCATCGCCAGCTCCAGCCTGGCCACCGAATGGCTCAAGGGGAAAACGATCGAAGAGGCCCAGCAGATCAAGAATACGGACATCGTGCAAGAGCTGAATCTCCCGCCGGTGAAAATTCACTGTTCCGTGCTGGCGGAAGACGCCATCAAGGCCGCGCTGGCGGACTACCAGAAGAAGTCGGGCGACAAGACGGAGGCGGCCCAGTAACAAACCGCCGAAGCGGAAGGAGCAAGCCCATGAGCACATCAGATACGACGGCACCCACACCGGTCATCACGCTCACGGAAGCCGCAGTGAAAGAAGTGAAGCGGCTCATCAACGTCCAAGGCATCGAGGAGGGCGGACTCCGCCTGGGCGTCAAGGGCGGCGGCTGCTCGGGGCTGAGCTACACGATCAATTTTGACGACAAGATCGGGCCCTACGACCAGGTTTTCGAGTTCGACGGCGTCAAAGTCCTCGTGGACGCCAAGAGCGCTATCTATCTGCAAGGCACACAACTCGACTACCACAAGGATCTGATGGGCGGCAATTTCAAGTTCGTCAACCCGAACGCCAACAAGACTTGCGGCTGCGGAGAATCGTTTTCGGCATAATCCCTTACCGCAGCGCGTTTTTTGCAAACATGGCTCACCACACCCACACCTCCGGCTCCCGCGACCTGCAGATGGCCAGAAGCATGTGCTGGCACTGCCAATCGGAGGTATCGGGGGAATATTTCTGTGACCGTTGCGTGAAGGTCCAGCCCGTTTCCAAAGAGACGGATTACTTCACATGCTTCGGCCTTCCGCGCCGGTTGACGGTGGACCAGAGCAAACTGGAAGCAAAGTTCTACGAACTGAGCCGCGCCTTTCACCCCGACTTTTATCAGAACAAGAGCGAGGCCGAACAGACGATCAGCCTGGGCAACGCGGCAACCCTCAATACGGCCTATCGTACCCTCCGAGACCCCATTCAGCGGGCCGAGTATCTGCTCGACCTCGAAGCCGGGTCGGTCAAGGAGATCCGCACCTCGCCGCCGAGCGATCTCTTCGAAGAAATACTCGAACTGCAAGACACGCTGGAGGCCTACCGGGCCAGCGAGAGCGCCTCAGAGGCGGGCCGCACGCTTCGCGCGCAGCTCGTCGCCGAACAAGCGGCATTGGAAGGGCGCAAGCATGAGATGGAACAACAGCTCCAGCGCCTCTTCACCGGCTGGGATGCCTTGCAAGACCGGGGTGATGCCGCGGCCCAGGCGCGCGCCGAGCGGGATCGCTTGCTCAAACAGATGCGGGATCTTCTCTCCAACCGGACCTACGTGAAGAATATCGTCACCGACCTCGTGGCAACGATCGGCTAAGTACACTATGTCATCCATTCACTCCCTGCACAAAATGCTCAAACAGGTCTCCAGCGAGGCTGCAGGGAGCGAGGGACCCGAGGCGTACAGAGTGAGTACGTTGAGGGGCCAGAGCGACCGAGAACGAAGCTGGGGACCTGTTTCAGCATTTTGATATGTCGCGCATCGTCGGAATCGACCTCGGGACTACTAACTCGCTCGTCGCCTACATGAAGGACGGGAAACCTTGTGTGGTCCCCGGGCGGAGCGGCCGCACGATGGTTCCCTCCGTCGTGGCCATGACGGACAACGGCCTGATCGTCGGCGACCCGGCAAAAGACCATCTGACACGAAGCCCCGATCGTACGGTCTATTCCGTGAAACGGTTCATGGGCAAAGGCCTGGCGGACGTGCAGAACGAACTGGCGTACTTTCCCTATGCCCTCACCGAAAAGGGCGGCGTGATCCGTATCCAACTGGGGGCCAAAACCTATTCGCCCCCGCAGATCTCCGCCATGATCCTGAAGGAACTCAAACAACGGGTCGAAGCCCACCTGGGTGAGAGTATCACCAAAGCCGTCATCACCGTCCCGGCCTACTTTAACGACAGTCAGCGCCAAGCCACCAAAGACGCCGGCTTGATCGCCGGTCTGGAGGTGCTGCGAATCGTCAACGAACCGACGGCCGCCTCGCTCGCCTATGGCCTTCAAGAGAAGACACAGGGCACGATCGCCGTCTACGACTTCGGCGGCGGCACCTTCGACATCTCCCTCCTCAAGCTCAAGAACGGCATTTTTGAAGTCTTGGCCACAAACGGCGATACGCATCTTGGCGGAGACGATCTGGACCGCCGGATTGCCGATCTGTTCCTCGACGAGATCAAGACCGAGCATCATCTCGACCTCAGCGCCTTTCCCGACCATATGCAAGCGGTGCGTTTGGAAGCCGAGCGGGCCAAAGTCCGGTTATCCGACGAACTGAGGACGCAAGTCACAATCGACCTTCCTGATGGGAAAGGCCGTTACACCAGAGAGCTGACACGCGATCAGTTGGACGCATCGGTCATGGATATCATCGAGCGCACGTTGGCCCCTTGCCGGATGGCGCTGAACGACGCCGGCTTGACACCGGCGGACATCGACGAAGTCGTCTTGGTCGGCGGGTCCACCCGCATGCCGCTTGTCAGACAACGTGTTCGAGAGTTGTTCGGGAAGCAGCCGCACTGCGACCTCAACCCGGATGAGGTGGTGGCCCTCGGCGCAGCGGTGCAGGCGGACATTCTCAGCGGCGGAACGACCGACCTGCTTCTTTTGGACGTCACGCCGCTGTCGCTCGGCATCGAAACGATGGGCGGGGTCATGAGCAGTCTCATCCGGCGCAATACGACGATCCCGGCGAGCGCCAAAGAAATGTTCACCACGTATGTCGACGGCCAGACCGGTGTGGACATCCACATTCTCCAAGGCGAGCGTGAGCTGGCGCAAGACAACCGCAGCCTCGCCCGCTTCCGCCTCAAAATGCCGCCGCTGCCGGCCGGCGTCCCGCGCATCGAGGTGACGTTCCTGATCGACGCGAACGGCATCCTGAACGTCAAAGCCAGCGACATGCGGACCGGGCAAAGCCAGTCGGTCGAAGTGAAACCGTCCTACGGACTGTCTGACAACGAAGTCGAACGGATGATCGAAGATTCGTTCAAGTTCGCGCAGGAAGATGTCACCGCCCGCAAGTTGATCGAGGCGCGGCTTGATGCCGGGGCGTTGCTCACGACGACGGAGAAGTCCCTGTCGGAAGGAAGCCGGCTCATTACCCCCGATGCTATTGTAGCCATCCGCGCGGCGGTGGCAGCACTGACGACAACCAAGGACGGTACCGACCCGAAAGCCATTCGCGCGCGCATGGCCGACCTCGAACAGGCGGCACAACCGCTCTCGGCCGCGATGATCAACGACTCACTCAAACGAAGCTTACAGGGAAAGAAAGTCACGGAAGTGACGTGAGCGAACAGCTGATAGCTTATGGCATATAGCACGAACAGGATCGATCTCCTGGTAACGGCTATACGCCACATGCTATACGCTCAGAGAGGTTTGTGATGGATCTGAAATGGCAGGACGCGGAAGAGATTGCGATTCGCCTGGTGGAAGAGCACCCGGATACCGACCCGCTCACCGTTCGATTCACCGATATGCACACCTGGATCACGGCCTTGCCGGAATTCAAGGACGATCCGAAGAAGTCCAACGAAAAGATTCTCGAAACGATCCAGATGGCCTGGCACGAGGAATTCCAGGACTCCAAATCTTAACGACTCACAAGCTGCCCCTCCGGAATCTGATCCAGCTTATAGAAGTCCGTCGGATCGACCCGTCGATGCGCGGCTTGCGTCGGCTCACTCCCCTTGGTAAAGAGCTCCACGACCCCCGTCTGCCCTTCGCCTTCCTGTTCCGATTCCAGCAGTCCCGTCGATGAATCCACCTTCACGAACGACACTCCATCCGGAATTTCAAACGGGACGACGGGCAGTTGTTTCAACGCTTGCTTCATGAACCCGATCCAAATCGGCAAGGCCGCGCGGGCGCCGGTTTCACTTTCGCCCAGAGAACGGCGGTCGTCAAAACCCACGTACACGCCGGTCACCAAATTGGGAGTGCCTCCGATAAACCACGCATTGATGTAATCGTTGGTCGTGCCGGTTTTGGCTGCAATCGGACGATCGAGTATTTTCGCCGCTTGGCCGGTGCCTTTCTGCACCACATCTTCCATCATGTTGGTGATGAGATACGCCGTTTCTTTCGCGATCACCTCGTGGGATTCCGGCTGAGTTGTTTCGAGCGACTTCCCGGTGTTATCCATCACCGCTTTCACCGCAAATGGTTCCACCCTGGTTCCTTGGTTCAGGAAGACTCCGTAGACCGACGTCAATTCCATTAAGCCTACCGACGACGAGCCCAACCCCAATGAGAGATCGCCCTGCAACGGACTCGTCAGGCCGACCGAGCGGGAAAACTCGATGACATTCTTGATTCCCACCTTATCGAGCAACCGCACCGTCGCCAAATTATGCGAGTGCGCCAGCGCGTCCCGGAGACTCACCATGCCGTGGAATTTGCGGCCGTAGTTCTCCGGCTTCCAGATCTTGTCCTCTTCTTGCTGTTCATACACCACCGGCGCATCCAGGATCTGCGTGGCAGGACTCAACCCTTGGCCCATCGCCGTCGCATAGATGAGCGGTTTAAAGGCCGATCCGGGCTGCCGGTGCGCTTGCACCGCGCGGTTGTATTCGCTGCGGGAAAAATCGACGCCCCCGACCATGGCCCGAATGGCTCCGCTTTTGGGGTCGATCGCGATCAAACCTCCCTCCACTATCGGAGTTTGCTCGAGCGTCAGCTGTATCCCGTCCCTCGTGAGCTTCTTGATGCCGACCTCGACCACATCGCCCGGTTTGAGCAGCTGCTTCAGATTGGGGTTGATGACAAAATCGATGGCGGGATCGGATCCCTTGAGCACACGTTTGGCCCACGCCATGTCGTCGAATGCCAAAGTCCCCGCGACCGGTCCGACTTGCACCACATAGTGATCCTTCGCCACTTTCACGACGATGCCTTCCGCAATATCGCCCGCGGTGAATGGCTTGTCACTTGCCGGCAACTTCGACAGCTGGAGCGCATTCACGTCTACAGTGCGCCGAGGGCCGCGCCAGCCCTGCCGCTTGTCCAACTCACGAACCCCGGACGCAAAGGCCGCTTCCGCTGCTCTCTGCATTTCCAGATTCAACGTGGTCTGAATGTCCAAGCCGCCTTTATAGACCATCGTCTCACCGTATTTCGCCATCAAGAGTTGGCGGACATGTTCGACGAAGTACGGCGCCAGGCGTTCACTGCCGGGCCTATGGAAGACAAGGGTTTCCGCCACCGCCGCGTCACGATCGGCCAGCGTAATGAATCCGGCCTCCTGCATTCGAAACAGCACGTGCTCTTGCCGCTTTTTCGCACGGTCGTACGCCGTGAACGGAGAAAACCGGCTGGGCGATTTGGGCAACCCCGCCAAAAATGCCGACTCGGCCAGCGTCAGCGCCGACAGTTTTTTCCCGAAATACGACTGCGCGGCCGAGGCCACCCCGTACGCCCCTTGCCCAAAGTAGATCTGGTTCAGATAGGTTTCCAGAATCTGTTCTTTCCCCACGGCCACTTCCATCTGATAGGCCAGGATCAACTCGCGGATCTTGCGCTCATACGACCGCTCCGCTGACAGAAACAGCGACCGCGCCAGCTGTTGCGTAATGGTGCTGGCGCCTTCGACTTTTTTTCCGCCAGCCCGGATATTGGTCCAGGCCGCCCGTACCATGCCGACATAATCCAGCCCGGGGTGCTCGAAAAACCGCGCGTCTTCCGTTGCGATCACCGCCTGAGTGAGACTCTTGGGAATCAGCGTCAGAGGTGTGAGAATACGGCGCTCGATGAAAAATTGGCCGATGGGCTGCCGATCGTCCGAATAGACCGTCGTCACCAGACTGGGTTGATAGTTCTGCAGCAGATCGAGCGACGGCAGATCCTTGGAGAAATGCCAGATGACCCCCGCCACCATCGTGGCCCCGCCGATGCTACAGGCAAAAAGTCCAATCAAGACGATTTGCCACCAGCGCCACCGCCGTGGCAATCGGGGCCGTTGCTGAATCTCTATAAAACGACCATCGCCGGGCATCCGAACACAGCTCCTGTATGGTGGTTTGCGATCTGCGAGGGTGGTGCAGGTACCTTACAATGCATGCCACGGAAACTCAAGTTTACCTCCGAAGTGCGTTCGGAAGAATTGCATGGGACCAGCGCTTGTACAGCGACGGCACGTCGGGTATACTGCCTCCCGACGCCTCGAGGTCGGGGCGTCTTTTTTTTGCCGCAAAGAGAACCACAGCCACTATGTCACAATTACGCGCCCCGCACGACCGCCGGAACGATATCCGGAACATCGCCATCATCGCCCACGTCGACCATGGCAAGACGACGCTGGTTGACGCCATTCTCCGCCAGACCCACGTTCATCGAAAGATCGACGACATGGGCGAGCGGATCATGGACTCGATGGACCAAGAGCGCGAGCGCGGGATCACGATTCGAGCCAAGAATGCCAGCGTCACCTACAAAGGCGTCAAGATCAATATCGTGGATACGCCGGGCCACGCCGATTTCGGCGGCGAAGTCGAGCGGACGCTTCGAATGGTCGATGGGGTGCTCATCTTGGTCGACGCCAAGGAAGGCCCGATGCCGCAGACGACCTTCGTCCTGCGGAAGGCCCTGGCGCTCGGACACAAGGCCATCGTCGTCATCAACAAGATCGACCGCCCGGACGCCGTGATCGACGACGTCGTCAACCGCACGTTCGACCTCTTCGTCCATCTGGGTGCCACCGACGCACAGCTCGATTTTCCCATTGTCTATGCCTCGGCTATCAAAGGCATCGCCACGCTCGACGTGAATAAGCCGGGCAACGACATCACGCCGCTGCTCGATACGGTACTGGAACAAATTCCCGCTCCGGCCATCAATGCCGCCGCCCCACTCCAGATCCTCGTGCTGGCCCTCGCGCAGGACTCCTATAAGGGGAAGATGGGCATCGGCAAGATCCAATCGGGATCGATCGCCCGCAGGCAGAACGTGCTCGTCCTCGGCAAGAACGGCGAGCAGCTGCCGGGCAAGGTGTCCGACCTGGCGGTGTATTCCGGTCTGGATCGGGCAGATATCGAGGAAGCGAAGGCCGGTGAAATCGTGGCGGTGGCGGGACTCGACGAGGTCAGCATCGGCGATACGATCGCCGACGCCGAGCAGCCGCTGGCGCTACCGCGCGTGACCATCGATGAGCCGACGGTCCAAATGACCTTCTCCGTGAACAACAGCCCCTTTGCCGGGCGCGAAGGCAAGTACCTGACGTCACGCCACCTGCGCGAGAGGCTCTTCAAGGAACTGGAAACGAACGTATCGTTGCGCGTCAGTGAAACGGACAGTGCCGACCGCTTTCTGGTCGCCGGTCGTGGCGAATTGCATCTTGGCGTCTTGATCGAGCAGATGCGGCGCGAGGGCTATGAACTGCAAGTATCGCAGCCGGAAGTCATCCTCCATCGGGACAGCGGTGCAGTCACGGAACCCTACGAAGAATTGACAATCCAGGTGCCGGAAATCTATCAGGGGTCCGTCATCGAAGAAGTGGGCAAACGCCGCGGCGAAATGCGGCATATGAAACTGGTGCATTCCGACATCGGCACAGGCGAGATGCACTTGGAATATTACATTCCGACGCGCGGCATCATGGGATTGAAGAATATTCTCATGGCCAAAACGCGCGGGACCATCATCATGCACCACGTCTTCAAGGCCTATGAGCCCGCCCACGAGGAAGACCTGCTGGTCGCCCCGCACGGTTCGCTCTGCGCCTTCGAAGACGGCACCAGTACCGCCTACGCCCTGTTCATGACGCAGGAACGCGGCGAGCTGTTCATTGGCCCGACCGTTGAGGTCTATCGCGGCATGGTGGTGGGCCAGAACAACCGTGACGAGGATCTGGATGTGAACGTCTGCAAGCAGAAACAGCTCACGAACATGCGGGCAGCTGGCTCCGATGAAGCCCTGATTTTGACCCCGCCGCGCGAGATGTCGCTGGAATTTGCCTTGGAATACATTGGCGCCGACGAACTCGTCGAGGTCACGCCGAAGAACCTGCGCCTTCGGAAGCGGCTGCTCAACCCGGAAGACCGCCGCAAAGCCCGGAAAGCCGGCAAATAATGTTGAATGGTGAGTGGTGAATTGGGAGTTACCGGAGCTGCGCCTGTCCGGTTGGCTGACAACTCAACACTCAACGTTCAAAGCTGAAAACTCCTAGCCAACTCGTTGCTATAGGTTTTTCATGAGGATCAGAAAGAAGACCGCAAAGCCGTCTGCCAAGCGCCCCCCGCTGTACTTCATCGGCTATCGGGGAGCAGCGCCATCCACCGATGAACTGAACGGTTGGTACGAGCGAGAATACGGCGGTCCGCTGACGATTCGTCACGAAGAGGGCTCTCCTGAATCCTGGCAGGCAACGCATGGCCCCTGGTCGGCGCATGTCGTCATGCCCCTGCCGGCAAGCCACGTGGGCGAGATTATGAAGCAAATGTCCTGGGAACATGAGCTGATGGGCGCGATCGCCCCGTCCGTAGTGCCTTCACGGGAGATGCCTGACCAAGTGCTCTTTGCTGCCCGTCTGGCGCGCGGCCTCACCCTGTTGGCCCAAGGCACCGCGTTCGATGTCACCACCCGCGCCTACCTCAATCCATCGGATTGGCAAGACCGTCCCCTCAGCGGATTTCTCTTGGACGATCATCTGACCATCACGCACGACGACACGTCGAAACCCGATCAGGTCTGGTCCTATTCACTGGGCCTCACTAAGTTTGGGTTGGATGAGCTCGAGCTGTTTCAAGGCAAGGGTCTGCCGGAGAACAAGGCGAAGGAACTCCTCATGGAATCGGCTCACGAGTTGCTGCGCCTCGGGCAACCCCTCAAGGTCGGGACGGACGTATTGCTCCCCATGCTCGGCCGGACCGTCCGTATTGCCAACTACCGAACGGCAGCCCCGACCGGGCGCATGCTGGGATTCCGCGAGCTTCGGGCCTGACAGGATGCTGAAAAAGCCCGCCAGCATCGTTCTCGCGTCGCTCAGAGGCTCAACGTACCGAACTGCGTACGCCTCGCCCCTTCGCTCGCTGCGGCCTTGCTGAACGGCCTTTTTGAGCATCCTGCTGGAATCATGTGTCAGACCAAGGCTTTCTACAGTCGTGTATCGCTACCTTCCAAGACAGTTTTACCACAACCTGCTAGGTCTTTAGGCCTGTTGACAACCCTTCCAGCCGCGGGTTAAAAATTTTGGCTCTGAGAGTGAGGTCTCTTCACCATCTGAGATCTCCGTCACGACAACAACTAGCAGGATTCGCAAAGGAGGACCGGACATGAGCGACGTAGCGGCAGAAATCAAGGTCGGCGATACAGCGCCGGATTTCAATTTGAAGGACCAGGATCAGAAGGACGTGAAGCTGAGTGACTATCGCGGCAAACAAAACGTCGTACTCTGCTTCTATCCGCTGGACTGGAGCCCGGTGTGTCAGGGTGAAAACAAGTGTTTGACTGATGACTTCCCCAAGTTCCAGGGCGCGAATGCAGAATTGTTCGGCGTCAGCTGCGACAGCTTCTTCTCGCACAAGGCTTGGGCCGATTCGCTCGACCTGAAGCATCGCCTGTTGTCCGACGTGCACCGGACGACCGCAAAGGCCTATGGCCTCTACTTCGAGCCGCTGAACTGTTCCAAGCGCGCGACCGTGATCGTGGGCAAAGACGGCAAGGTCGCCTATGTGAAAGTCCAGGAAATCAAGACGGCACGGGAGGATAAAGATATTCTCTCGGCGCTCTCGAAACTCAGCTAGAAAGTGCTGAGATCTGAGTGCTGAGCAGGGAGGGGTTTCTCTTCCGTCTCAGCACTCAGAACTCGGGACTCAGCACTCGTCACCATGTCTGGTATCGTTCAAGACGTCAGCGACGCCAACTATAAGGAATTCACCGACAGTCCCGGTGCGGTCGTCGCCTATGGGCTCGCCACCTGCGAACCTTGCAAAACTTACGATCCTATCCTCGAAGAGATCGCCAAGAAGTTCCCCGGCCTCAAAGTCGGCAAGGCCAAGATGCACGTCCCTGGCCGCTGCCGCGAGATCAAAAAGACCCATACGTTCGAGACGTATCCTACCACCCATTTTTTTGCCAACGGCAAACTGCTCCTCACCCGTGAAGGAGTCGTCGAACCTGCCGAACTTGCCGCGCTGATTTCAGACTATCTGCTGAAATAGGACACCGTCTCCCACACTCCATACTGGGCATCGCCAACATTCGACCTGCAAATCTCTCCCGCCGAATAACCATCTGTGTTAAGATGTTGATGAAACGAGGAGTGTTCGCATGCGCATGACGATCACTGGTGCCATGGTCTTGTCTCTCTCCGCCCTTGCGACATCGGCTTGGGCGCATACGGATGAATATTTTGAAGCAGTTCAGGCCCCACATGGCGGGCAACTCCGCATGACGGGGCCGTTTCATATGGAGTTGGTTGCGCAAGACGGGCAACTGATGGTCCATGTGACGGATCATGCGGACAACAAGATCAGCGTGGAAGGCGGATTGGCGAAAGCGACCATTGAGACAGGGCCGACCAAGACACAAGTGCATTTGCATCCGGTGGGAGACAACATGCTCAAGGGATCCGGATCGTTTTCGCTCACACCGAGCACGGTGGTCATCGTCTTCATGAAATTGCCGAATCAGGACGGCTACGCCGCCCGCTTCATGCCGCTGAAACCGAAGCCCGACCCAACCGAGAAGGCACATGAGGATGCGTCAAAATCGGGCGGGGACGAACACCATCATCACCACCATTCGCCGAAACATTGAAGGTTGGCATCCGTCTCTTTGAGAATGATGTCGCTGGATTGTCCGGAGGCCGGATTATGAAACAGCTACTGGTTCCTGTGGCTCTCTGCGCAACGTTGCTCGTGGCGGTACCGGTCGGAGCCCATTCCAAGAAACACGCCGAGCCCGTGAAAGCATTTCATGGCGGGCAATCGCTGGCCGCAGGACCCTACCACCTGGAGCTGGTCGCCAAAGACGGAGAGCTGGTCCTGTATGTGTCGGATCATTCCGACAAGGCCATCCCCTCTGATGGAGCGAGAGCCAAGGCCACCATCCAGCAGGGATTTGAAAAAGCCACGCTTCAGGTCGAGCTGGCCCCGTCCGGCGACAACACCCTGAAGGGGACCGCTACGTTTACCCTCACCCCGAACACCGGAATCATGGTCTTCCTCAAATTACCGGACCAGGACGCCTATTCCGCCCGCTTTACCCCGCTCAAGTCAGGGGACAAAAAATAAGGGCCTGCGATTGCAGCTCGTTTGCTGCGATGTCACGAAGCAGTCACCGATGCGCCGCTTATCCGGCGTAGTCGAAGGAGAGGTCGCGGGTTTGTTCGAGGCGGATGTGTCGTAGCGTGCCGCCTGAGATGCGATTGACGAGACGGGTCCAGATCGCCTTGGTGAGGAATTCCCCGCTGACGGCCGGCACGCTGAGCACCTGTCTCAAATCCTGCCGATCGAACGGTTGCACGATCTGCTCGTGCACGAGCCGGTCCAACACGCCAATATCAGTCACCATGCCGGTGACCGGATCGATCCGGCCATGCACGGTCACAAAGAGATCCCAGGTGTGGCCCTGGTTTCCCGCTTGGACCGCGTTAAAGGAGTAGCGCCTCGTCACGGAAGCCACGTCCAGACCCTCTGCCGCCGTCACTTCGGCGTAGAGATCTTCATCCTCACAGAGACGGATGGTATGCAGGACGCCGATGTCTCGCTGGAGCGACAGTTTCTCCCAAAGCAGGCATGCGAAGTTCTCTGAGGTAGGAATCCGGTCCTTGAAATACGGCATGTCGAGATTGAGATTCTTGTGATCGAATTCCTCCAGGACGTTGAGGAGTACTCGCTTGAGGTCAAACAGGTTGACGACCATGCCGGTCTTGGGATCGATCTCACCGGACACCGTGACCTCGAGCATATAGTTGTGCCCATGGGCAGGCGGGTTGTAGCAGAGGCCGAACACCGCGCGGTTCTTCGCCTCATCCCACTCCGGCTTGAGATACCGGTGAGAGGAGGAAAACTCGATGCGTTTATTCAGCAAGACAGATGCCATACGGTCCAAGGGTGGTTAAGGGGCAAGGGACAAGTTGCAAGGTTCAGAGCGCATCGCCGGACAGGGCCTAGATTCAACATTCTGATTTGAGCATTTACGCGCTCAAATCGGAAAGCCATTCCTCCCGCATGCTCCCGGGCACCGGCACATCCTCCCGATAGCCGCCGTGATTCACGCCGATCGTCACAGGTTTGCGGAGATCGGCAAAGGCTTCCTTCATCGCGGTTGTCGGCCGGAATCGGACGAAATGGACGGCGCTGATTTTGGTTTCATGGCTGTGGCCGCCCTCGAATTCCGCAAACACCTGCTCCCCGTTCGCCGTGATCGCCAGCGTCTGGCCCCGATCGAGTCCCATAAACCGGTCCAGCCACTCCTTCATCTTCGATTCTTCGGTGATCTCGATCAAGAGGGTCGCGCTCAATTCATCCGGCCCTGGTAACAGCTCATTATACACATCCAACTCGTCTTGGACTTTGCCCTGATCAACGATGCGTTCAACCCGGATCATCTCTTGTACCTGAAAGAGCAGGGTCTCTCGATTTTCAAAGACCACGGTGATCAACGGGCCGACGGAAATTCTCCGCTTCCGCTTCAGTTCGATAATTCGGGAGCGAAATGCTTCCCGTTGCCGTTCATATTCCTGTGTGGACAGTAAATCTTCGTGTATCAGCCGTTTCATCGTGTTCCCTGCGTCTCACCCATCACTCATCACTGATCACTTTGGTAGTCCATAGGCATCGCGGACAATCTGAATCGGGTGGCAAGTTGCCTTGCCACCCACATGAGCCGACGCCCCGGCCTGATCCAATTGCAAGCCGGCCAAGGGGCAGTCGGATGCCACGAGATCCGCCGGAGCCTGTTCGATCGCGCGAACGGCCTTGGCCGCAATCTTCATCGACAGCGTGAAGAATTCCGTCTTGGCCGACCATGATCCATCATGGCCGGAACAGTGCTCAATCACGTTCACCTGCGCCCCGGCACACTCCATCAATTCCTTCGATTTGAAGCCGATGTTCTGATCCCGCAGGTGACAAGGAATCTGATAGGCCACACGTCCGGGAGGCGCCGTGAAGTCGGTCGCCAGCTGCCCCGCCTTCTTCATCGCCATTAGATATTCGCAGACATCGAACGTCCGGTCCGCAACCTGCTTGGTGTGTTCGTCCGGCAGAAGTTCCGGATATTCGCGCTTGAGCATCAAACTGCAGCTCGCCGTGGGCACGACGACGTCATAACCTTGTGCAACCCACGGATGCAGCGACGCAACATTGGCCTTCGCCGCCTCTTGAATGGCCTGCGTGCCCCCGATTTCGAACTGAGGCATCCCGCAGCAGCGTTGCTCCGGCACCACGACCTCGACTCCGTTTTTCTCCAGGACCTGGACTGTCGCCTTTCCGACATCCGTTGTCTGATAGTTCACCAGACAGCTGGCAAAGAGCGCGACTTTCCGCACCGGAGGCTCGGCCCGTTTGACCGGCACATGCCGGCTGAACCAGCGGGCGAACGTGTCGCCGGAAAAATGCAGCAGCTGCCGGTCCCGATGCACCCCCACGACCAGTTCGATCAGCCGGCGGATCAGGCCATTGTTCAACAACCCGTTCGCCAGCGATGCCGTCGCGCTGCCAAGTTTCCCGATCATGTCCGTCATGACAAGCAGTCGATCGCGCCATTGAACCCCGCGTTCCGCCGCCAGACGCTTTTTCCAGGCGACCATCAAATGTGGAAAATCGATCGCATACTGATGCGGCGGGGTGTACGGACAGTGGTTGAAACACAGTTTACAGTAGTAGCACTCATCGACGACGCGATGATGGTCGGCGGGCGACAGCTTGGCGACGTCGCCCTCATAGGTATCGATCCGATCCAGCAGGGTATTGAACGACGGACAGAGATTGAAACAGCGGCGGCAGCCGTCACAGATCTCGTAGATCCGCAACGTGTCTTTTTCCAACTGAGCAGGATCGATGGGATTAATGAGGCTGAGGTGCTTCATGGGCGGGCTAATACGAGCACTCAGCCGCCAGCAACCAGCTGTCAGCCGTGAAAATCGACTTTCTCACGCTGACAGCTGACGGCTGAACGCGACAGACGGTTAACCGTGCTTTAGGCCATCAAGACCTTTTTGGAACCGATTGGCATGGGACCGCTCGGCCTTTGCCAGCGTTTCAAACCATTCGGCCAATTCAGGGAACCCTTCCTCGCGGGCCGTCTTGGCCATGCCCGGATACATCTGCGTATACTCGTAGGTCTCGCCCTCGATAGCCGCCTTCAGATTCGCATCGGTGTTGCCGATGGGACTGCCGGTTGCCGGATCGCCGACCTCTTTCAAGAAGTCCAAGTGGCCGAATGCATGGCCGGTTTCCGCTTCGGACGTATCACGGAATAATCCGCCCACGTCGGGATAGCCCTCGATGTCGGCGCGCCGCGCAAAGTAGAGATACCGGCGGTTGGCCTGCGATTCGCCCGCGAAGGCATGCTTCAAGTTGTCGTGGCTCTTCGTTCCCTTCAAATTGTTTCCCATCTTCATCCTCCTCGTTGTTCAAACGATGTCGGCCTGCGGAGAAGGTCCTCAGTGACACTCACCCGCCGCTAAGATAACGCAGCTGTCCTGACCGGTTCAAGGGTTTTCCTCGACGACCTGTGCTAGACTGCACCGCAATCGGACCGGTCGATCCTGTTGTCGTCATGATCCCTTTCAACAGCCCCATGTCTGTTCCACTTCTCCTGCTCATCTTGATCCTCTCTTCAGGGTGCGTGCATCGAATCGAGGTGAATCCCCGTTCGACGAGCCCGGCCTCAACGACAATTCCCCATTCGCTCCAGCTGACCGTCAGTGCTCTTGCCCTGGAGGGCGCGGACCACCGGCCGGGAATTATCTTCCTCGAGTGGCCGACTCACGACCTCAGCCAAGCGATCATTCGCTATGCGCAACAGCGGGGCACATTCCGTTCAGTCTCTCCAGGATCCGCCGACTGGAGGCTCCACATCACTTCGAAGCTGGCGCTGACCTCCCGCCAGGGCCGTTATCACTATCACCTACGATTACAGGGGGAGATGAGCCAGGAAGAACCGCCGGTGAAAACCTATGTTGCCGAACACACTGTGGCGGGATCGATGGTGCGATGGGTGGCCGCTTCGGATCGCGATCCGATCGAAGCGGCACTCCAACTGGCCTTGGATGACTTGTTCTCTAGGATCGAAGCAGATCGAGCTCTGTATGTCGGACGAGCGGAACGGTCCTCATCATAGCACCAACTCCACGTCCGCCTCAGCAGCCCTCGCCGAAGACAATGCCCGGTCTGTTCGATCGCTGACGAGAGCCCGGAACTGAACGAATCCTTCAGGCACTCTTCGCCTTGGTCTTGAGCACTTCGAAATATTCCGGACAATCGAGACGGATGGCCTGATCGCCGAAGGGTACGTCGAAATACCGGCAATGGTGCGGCTGGTCTTCGCTCTTATGGGTGTTCGGAGCGAAATGCTGGCACGAGACGCACATCCGGGCGATCGGAATCTCCCCCTTCTGCTGCAACACACGAATGAGTTTCGTCAAGGCGGTCAACAGACCGATCTGTTCTTCAAGCGACAGCTGCTGCGTGGCGGCCGCCAGCAACTCAGGCCACCCATCCTCAACCCGGGCCGCTTTGGCGCCCAAGGCGGTCAGGTGCACCATCACAATGCGCTGGTCCGCCTGCTCCTGACGCCGGCGCACAAGCCGCTTCTCTGCCAATGTCCGAATCACCTCGGACGCCGTGGGCAGCTTGACCGTCAATTCTCGCGCAATCGTCGAGACGGTAGCCGCCTGATTGTGACACGTCTTCAGATAGCGCAACACCTGCACCTGCAAAGGGCCGACCCCTTTGCGCCCCTGTCTTCGCCAGGTTCGGCTCTTCATCGCCAGCCCAATTTTCGACAGCCCCGTGACCAACCGGTCAGGAAGGGGTTCTTGCTCAATCTTTTCCGCAGAAGCCATGGTACCCTCACAAATTATTACGCACGTTGACGAACGAAAACGCGTGCAGTGTATTCCTCCCATTTTCACTCGTCAAGCTTTCCCCCTCCGCCTACCCCCCTTTTTTATTGCGATGGAGAGAAGGGTCGCCTCGGGTCTTGAACCTGCCCATTGCATGCAGTTGGTGTCGGTTATTGCAGATGGGTATCGGTCTAATTGGCCCCAGCCATGAACAAACCGGCTGCCCCCCTGGGCAGTTCACGCCTTTCCAGAAACATTCCGGTCGCTTACCGAGCAACGAGGATGGAACAGGTGGCATGTTGAACCACGCGTGTGGACACGCTGCCGAGCAACGCACGACCGATCGCCCCCAAGCCTTTGGCGCCGGTGACGATCAGATCAACCTTCTTCTGTTTTGCTTCCGTGAGAATCTCGTCGGCCGGCTTTCCCAGCCGCATGGCTTCCTGCACCTGAAACCCGGCCTTCGCCACTTTGTCCACGTAGCGTTTCACCAACGCTTTCCCCGGTTCCCGCAACTCCGGATATTTGAAGTAGGGCATCACATGCGCCACCGTGACCATGACCGGCTCACGGTCGGGACCATTGGGAGCCGGATTCATGTTTCGCAACAGAAACCGCACCGCCTTGTCCGATGCCGGCGAACCATCGATCGCCAACAAGATGCGGCGCACAGGACGGGGCGCCTCTTTCACCACCAAAACGGAACAGGGCGCATGATGTATCGCGTAGTTGGACACACTGCCGAGCATGAAACGATCCAGGGCGTCCAACCCGCGCGACCCGATCGACAGGAGATCGACGCCGCGTTTGGTGTGCTTCATGAGCGTCGCCGTGACCCCACCCCGATCCACCACGACTGTCCCGCCCAATCCGGATTCTCGCAACGCGTTTTCGGCCTCTTTCTTCGTCGCTTTCGCGCTTGTTTCCATTCGTTTGATCTCGGCTTGGAGATACTTTTCCGTGCCCACGATCATGGGCTGGATCAGGAACGGCGCACGCAAGCCGGCGGTGTCCACGACGTGCAGCACCCGGACGACCGGCTTGGCGGTGAACGGAATCAGCGCCGGCCATTCCACCGCCCACCGGCCGTACTTCGATCCATCTGTCGCTGCCAACACTTTCATGGTGCGCATCCTTTCCTCTCTTGATATTGAATCGGGGCCGGACCGACCACCCCGGCAAATCGCTCGCGGAACGATTCCGGCGACAGGCCGGCGATCGCGGCACAACGGCCCAGCATGATCGGATCGTCAAGGTCTTCGTGCGTAAGTCGAATCATAAATTGCCGGGCAATGTCATAAGACTGGGAACCGACGTCCACCATGCGGACCTTGGTGCGCCCGGTGGTGGCGTCCACCATTTGCTTGAACGGAATCGGCGTGAACCGCCCGTTCTGGATCGACACCATCGCCGCCGTCCCCCCATCGAGCAAGAACTGGGCGGCACAATAGCCAAGGTCGCGAGTGTAGTCGAGATCGAACGGAATCGGGTCTGCGCAACGCAATTCGTAGCCGATGTCCTTGGCGACGATCGAGACGGAACGCCCAAGGGCGTTGAGTTCCTTCGTCACTTCCCGCCTGAGCAACGCCCCCACATCCACCTCCGACAAACGCAGGTGGCCGTGCTCGTCTCGCGCAACGTGCTCCAACCCTCCCAGGTCTTGCGGGTCCAGGATTTCGATCAACCCTTCCGCCAGCACGGCCACCCCGTCGGTGCGGCCGTGGCTGAAGCGCTTGATCACGGCGCCGACCAGCAGATCCACCAACCGCTTTAGTCTGACAGGCCGCTCCGCGAATTCTTCTGGGATCACCGTCAACGTGGCCCCTGCGGCTTTCCCTATGCCAAGCGCCAGATGACCCGCTTTGCGTCCCATCGTCACGGCGAAATACCAGTGCGAGGTGGTGTGGGCATCGACCATGAGATTCTTGATTAGCTCCACGCCGACATGCCGCGCGGTCTGAAACCCGAAGGTGGAAATTCCGTTGGGCAAATTGAGGTCGTTGTCGATCGTCTTCGGCACATGGACGACCTGAATGCGTCCGGCCCCCCGCTCTTCCAGTCTGAGCGCGGAAAAGGCGGTATCATCTCCACCAATCGTCACGAGACGCGTCACACCGAGGTTGTTCAGAGTGGCGAGCACGCGCTCCAGATGCTCAGCGTTCTTGGTCGGATTGGCCCGCGACGTGCCAAGATACGAACCGCCGCGAAAGTGGAGCCGGCTGACGTCTTCAATCAGGAGCGGCCGCACGTGACCGGTGCTTCCGTCCATGAGCCACTTGAACCCATCGAGAATCCCGAGGACTTCGGAGCCGCCCAAAATGCTGGGGATTGTCGCGGCGGCTATGACACTGTTGATGCCGGGCGCCGGCCCCCCTCCAACCAGTATTCCGGTGATCGTCCGCGCGGATGCCATCCTGTTATTCCCTTACTTGCCCGCCAGCAGCCATCCAATCTCTTCACGATCTGCGACATGGTTGTATACTCCATTGCATCGAGAGGCAAGCGGTACAACTCCGCTTACCCCAGCACGTCATCCAGCCCCACATGCGCACGAAGCCGGTTATAGTCGAACGCGGTCCGGCCCATCCGTGAGAGGCCCGGATCGTGCTGGGCCATTTCATCGATCAACGCCCCGACCCTGCCGCGCATCTCCTCACTCGCAGCGGCATGGCGCGGCGTCAGCCCGCCGAGGGAGCGATGCGGTTGATCCGACCATTCGAGATAGGCCTTGTCGAGAAACTGGTTGAGTAGGGCGCAGTCTTCGTCTTGCGTCACAACCACGGTCAGCGGCTCGTCCGACATCAATGCTCCCACCGACAATTGCCGAGCCGGCGGCGCCAGCGATTCGCCACGGAAATGCAGCGAAAATCCCAGCGACGCCGCCAGCCGGTGCTTGATCCGGTCCAGCCGCTCCGGCCCATCACATTCCACGATCAGCTGGGAGGAGGTCAGCGTCAGCCGCGCCACCGTCGTCTCTGCCGATCCGCCGGTCTCACGCTGAACCCAAGTCAGAGTCGGAGGAACACTGCCAGCCGGCCCCCGGTTCTCTGCTGAACCGGCCGGGTGCTCCGATCGCAATTCCTCCATCTCAGCCAACCGATCTGCGAACAGCCGATACTCATGATGGTCGTACAGCGCCACGGCATAGAGATAGGGTTGTCCGTCTTGAGTACGGAAACGGATATGCGCCACGGCATCCACCAAGGCATCCACGCGCAGCTCCGCAAACGCCCAGAGAAGCATGTACCCAAATCGCTTGGCAAACTCCTGCCACTCCCCCAATGCGAAGGACCCCGAACTCATCTCCATCTCGCGGCGCCATTCTGCGGTCATCTCGAGCACCGTCTCGGCATCGGAAGAGGAGAGCGCGATCCCGCACCCGGCCCATATGGCTCGGCCGGACTCCTGCCCACCCGGGACACGAATGACACGAGTCAGCAGCACCTGCCCCGCCGCCAGGTCTTTGGCGAACTCACCACCGGGCAGGATGAATGTGGTTCCATCGCCCAGCGACCGTAACGAGAGGGTGTCGCCCGGTTTCGTCGACAGGGTTGGCTCCAACAAATCCATATAGGAATGTTTCAGCGGATCGAGCCAGGCCCGTTCCTCGTTCGGAATGTGTTCGGTGATGATGTCCCGCAGCTGTTCGATTAGTGTCAGCTGCCCATCTTCCGGATAGAAATCACAGAGCAGCGATAGTTCGGCGAGTTCGGTTTCTTGGACAAGCGGCGCAACGACCCCCCCGGCGCCGCGTTGCAGATAGGGTCTGAGCGCACGCGCCAGCGCCATCTCCCGCTGCACCGCGAATTCCGGTCTCAGCGACAACGAATCGAGCCGAGCCATGACCGTTTCGAGGGAGGACGGAACTGGGGCTTGGAAACCAGCCGCCCGGTCACTCGCGAGCTTCATGGATCTCTTCCATGACGATTTCTTCCGCGTCGAGCCAATCCCTCAGCTCGTTGCCTTCCTGGCGGCCCCGCTGGTCCCACAATTCATAGGCCTTCCGGGCGATCCGTTCCCACAGCCCATCCGGCGATTCAATCGGGTGTTGAGATCCGCCGGCGGCAGGTGAAGGCCGTTTCTTTGCTGTTTCGGTCTTTTTCACGATCGTACGCATGGCAGGCTCCTCGGTTGGCGGTTTATAGGGAGATGGGTTGTGCCGTAAGTACGCGACGATGGTCTGGATGAAATTTCGGGCTTCGGACCGTCAGGACGGGGCAATGGGATTTTCGGAGCACAGATTCCGCGACGCTGCCGAACAAAGCGTGCGACAGGCCGCGGCGTCCATGCGTCCCCATGACAATCATGTCGGCGGATCCGGTCCGGGCCGCCTCCAGAATGGTATCGTTCGGAAGACCGCCGCGAAGCAGATAGCCGGCCTTCACGTGAGCAGAAGCCAAGGACGACACCAGGCCGTCGAGTCGTGATTTGATTGCCTCCCGCTGACGTTCCCGCTTGTCAGGATGCGGAAACGAGAAATCGAGGCCATAGGACACCGGCTCCATGACATGAAGCAGTGTCAGCGACGCCTTCGCCCGCTGCGCCACAATGACCGCGTATTCCAGCGCGTCGAGCGAGCAATCGGAAAAATCAACCGGCACGAGGAGTCGTCCGAGTTCCACCGGAGACTGCTTGTCTCCGCCTTGTTCCGGCCTTGACCGTTCCGTCCGTACCGCCAGGACGGGACAGGAGGCGATCCGAATAATCCGTTCCGCCGTGCTGCCCAGCAGAACATGTTCAACACCGGTCTTTCCGACAGTGCCTACGACGATCAAGTCTGTGCCCTCAGCCCTGGCAGCCGCCAATACCTCTTCGCTCGGAATCCCCGTCGCAATTCTGGTCTGCACCACCACTCCTCGAGCGGAGACCCGTTCTTTCACCTCCAGCAACCCCCGCGTGGCCTGCTTCATCAGCTCCCCGAGGTATAAACGGTTTACGGGATACTCCGGATTGAGTCCGGGAGGGAATTCCAACACACTCATGACCGTGAGAATCGCTCCCCACGACGCAGCCAATGTGGACGCATAGGCCTCCGCCCCTTCCGCCGACTGGGAGAAATCCGTCGGAAAGAGAATCCTCGGTCTCGTGTCCGATTCGCTCACACGGCCTCCGTGCTCAGGATGAGCAATTCTCCGTTCATCGTCGGATGAATCGAACAGCGGAACTCATGCCGCCCCGGCCGTGTCAGATCGAATCTGATCGTCGCTTCGCGCTTGGAGTCAAGAAACACTCCGCTAAGGCCGCGGCCATAGACGATCACTCCGTCCTTTTCTATCTTGACCGACAGCCCCTCGAACATCGTCGAACCGAAATCATGCCGCTCCGCATCCTCGTTCCGGACCTTGATCACCGTCGGCAAACCGAGACGCAACGGGCCCTGCTTCGTCACGAACTTGTAATCTTTGATGGTAACTTCCACCACCTGTTCGGATTGGGCCACGGCAGCGCCATCCCCATATCCTTCCATCGCACCAGGCACACTGAAGGCCAATCCGAACATCCCGAACATCAGGAATGAAATCCATCTTCGCGCATGCGGCATGTCGTTATCCTCCTCTTTCTCAGGTCGATTTCCGCTGAACAGCTGACGTCGGCAGCGGCACGGTCAGCACAGGACACCCGGCGGTCCGTACGACCTTCTCCGCCGTGCTGCCGAAGAAGATCTTGTCCACGCTGCCGGACCGGCCTCCATAGCTCCCCATCACGACCAAATCGACTTTTCCTATACGCGCGGTTTTGGCGACTTCAACGAACGGCGATCCCTCCACGACCATGCGTGAGATAGGAATCTCCTTGGCCTCCTCGGAATCCATTAACCGGCGCACGTTCAACCGGGCATGATGGCGCAGACGCCGCCGTTGCGCAGTGGCATCGGAGGGCACGGCTAACAAACCCAATCGATGGAATGCGGCAAGCGCTCCCGTATCAATCACATGGAGCACCGTCAGGCTGGCCCCGCACAGACGCGCCAGATCGCATGCGATCCGGAATGCCTCATCCGAGCAAGGCGAAAAATCGACTGGCACCAGAATCTTTCTAAAAAGACCGTTGGTCTGCCCCATGGAAATTCTCCTCGATGAGAAACTGAGCAAGGCCGATGCCACTGCGCAAGTCGGGAGCTTATGGCATGTAGCTCATGGCACGAGAAAGAAATCGGCGCTGATTCAAGCCTCTTGCTTGTGCCATATGCCATACGCCATCAGCTCTCCCGGGTTTTACAGGGGCGCTCTGCTACGGTGACCATTTGCCTGCTGTAGCAGAAGGCACCATTGGAAGTGAGGCATGAATGGTGAGGCGTGAGGGGATTTTTAGGCAAAATCTCTTTGCCCTATCGCCTCTTACCTCTCACCTCTCGCCCCTCACCCGCTCTTTAAAGAGCGGCACTGGACTTGCTGAACTCTTCTGCGAGGAATCAAAGATGACACGCGCACAATGGTTGTTGCTCGGAGCCGTGGGGTTGGGTCTGGCGATCGTGATCTACTTCATGTTCTTGTGCCCAACGGATTGTCAATAACGTCTCGTCCATGAACGGGTAGTACATATGAAACTCTTACTCGCCGTCGATGGGTCCGACAATTCCTATGAGGCGGTGCGAGCGCTCACGTACTTGAACCGCGCGGAAGAGCTGCACATCCTGCATGTCTTGGATGTCCCCACTCCGGCCTATCCGATGATGATGCCGGAGGTGTCGAAGGAACTCTATGAGACGGTCGAGCGCAATATGCGGGAGGACGGCACCCGCTTGTTGGAACGGATTGTCTCGCTGCTTCCGATGGGGATCGGCCCGGTCACGAAACACTTGGTCGTCGGCTCCCCGGCAGATCACATCGTCACGCTGGCCGAACAAGACAAAGTAGACCTGATTCTCCTCGGCACCCGAGGCCTCGGGCCGATCAAGGAGCGGCTGGTCGGGAGCGTCGCGCATCGCGTGCTGACCTACGCTCCAGGCGCCAAATTGATTCTTCCCGGCCCATTGAAAGCCCTACGCCAGGTGCTGCTCCCGTTGCAGGGAACCTACGATGCGTCCCACGCCCTGCGCTTCCTCCAGCAGAAGCCGTTTCGCGAGCTGCCCACGATCACCCTCTTCACCGTCTTGCCGCATACCAGACCGCCTTGGCCGATGGATGCCGCCTCGACTGAGCAGATGGAGGTCCATGCACTTCGCCAGGGCCAAGATTTCCTCAACGATGTCGCTGCCAAACTCGGCTCGTTGGGTTATTCAACCAAAGTGGCCGCTGCGTTGGGCACCCCTGTGGACGGAATTCTGCAACAAGCCACAGCCTTGAATCCGGATCTGATCCTGATGGGGTCTCGCGGGCGCCACGGCGTGACGCGTCTCGTGCTGGGCAGCGTCTCCCATGCCCTGTTGCACCAGAGCCGCTACCCGCTGATGATGTTCGGCTAAGACGAGGAGAACGACTATGCCGATGTACGACTACATATGCTTGGACTGTGGCAAGGAATCGCTGATCGTGGTGACGTTGAAAGAACACGAACGGGGCGAGGTGGCATGTCCAGCCTGCGGCAGCAAGAAGTTGCAGCAACTGTTTAGCCCGTTTATTGCCCACACCACGAAAAAGAGTTAGCGCCATGAACACGCCACTGCGCCTCCGCCTCGCGGGATTTCTTCTGCTCCTCGCCCCGACCACCCTGGCCACCACACCGCTCTATGCCCAAGACTATCCTCCCGATCTCGCTCGGGGGAAAGCGGTCTATGCACGTGACTGCCAATCCTGCCATGGGGACAAGGGGCATGGAGACGGGCCGGCGGCCGCGTCCTTGAAAGTGTCCCCAGCGGATTTTCATCGCATCCGGTCGTTCTTGAAATCGGATGAGGAGTTGCTACGGACAATCGAGCACGGCGTCGTTTTCAGCCCGATGCATTCCTGGCGTGGACAACTGACCGATGGGGAAATGCAGGACGTGCTGGCCCATATCCGCCTCCTGTCGCAACAGGGGCCATGATTGTCGGTTCCACACGCGCCAGCTTCCTCTTGTTCTGACGGCAACGGGAAACCTCCAAACCATTGCTCATGTCGTGACCCAAAGGGCCACGGCCTCTAACAGGCAAAGGAGACACCAATGAAGCACGCCTCCATCCCGATTGTGCTGCTCGGAAGTATGATGTCGATCGTACTCGCCGTCCCATCGGCCTGGGCAACCAAGGACGCGCAACCCGATCCGACCGGCTCCACAGTTTCTGTCTGCAAGAGTCCTTACAAGAAGAAACCTGTCCCTGCCAAGGCGCTGACCGCCCTGGTGCATGCGCACGAACGATGGGTGGAATACCGAGGGAATCCGCAAGCCCATCGTGCGGAACTCTGCCAAGCCGACTTGAGCCGGGCCTTGCTCGTCGGCGCTAATCTCGAGCGGGCCGAAATGGAAGGGGTGGTCCTCCGGCGGGCGAATTTGAACCTAACGGTGCTTATCCAGGCCAGTCTTGCCGGAGCTGATTTCACCGGAGCCACCATGGAGGGCGCGAACGTGGCCGGAGCTGATCTTCGCCGCGCGACATTCACGGGCGCGAATCTCGCTCGTGTCATCGGCGACGAAGCGGCGCTTTTCGACGCCGCCCTCACCGGCGCCAAGTTGCGCGAAGCCACGTTTGAACGGGCCCAGTTCGAGGGCGCCAATCTCTCCTTCGCCGATATGACAGGCGGGAACTTCGTCGAGGCCTACTTCTATGGAGCCATCCTCCGGAAGGCTGTCCTCTCGGATGCTGATCTCATGGGCGCGGATTTGCGCCGCACCATGCTGGCCGATGCGAACCTCTCGCGCGCCAACCTCCAGGGTGTCCTGTTCGACAATGCGCAACTTGAGCGGGCTCAGCTGATCGAAGCCGACTTGGAGAGCGCCTATCTGCCCGAAGCCAACCTGCGCGGAGCAAACCTACGGGACTCCATCCTGCGCGGTTCGGATCTGCGGTTCGCCGATCTCTACGGCGCAGGTTTGCCGGAGGCGGATCTCGAAGGAGCCAACCTGGAAGAGGCCAGCCTTGTGAAAGCGACACTGCGCTCGGCGAAGCTCCGCATGGCCATTCTCTATCACACAACTCTGGATGAAACCGACTTCCGAGATGCCCACCTCAACCGCGCCGTCCTCATCGGCGCACGGGGGACACGCGCAGTCTTCACGAAGGCCGACATGGCCGAAGTCTACGCGCCGAAATCCTTTCTCCGGCAATCGCGATTCGATAAGGCCAACTTGGAAGCAGCCAATCTTGTTGCCGCAGACTTGGGCGGCTCCAATTTCACCGAAGCGAACTTGACTCAGGCGAATCTTCAGGAAGCCATCCTGCGGGATGCCTTGTTCGTCAAGGCCGATCTCTCCGGCGCACGCCTCGATGCGGCGGACATTCGGGGTGCGGACTTGCGCGGCGCGATCCTGACCACGGCGGTCGGGCTGACTCAGTCTCAACTCAATACCGCCTGTGTCGACGAACAGACGAAACTGCCGAACGAACTGACCAGGCCGGCACCATGCCGCACCGCCAAGAAACGGACCAAGCCATGATGCCTGGGCACGAACACCGGGTCACAATCACAAAAGGGCCGCTGGCCTTGGAAGGCATACTCAGCCTTCCCCCCGGATCAAGTGGTGTGGTCGTCTTCGCGCACGGAAGCGGGAGCGGGCGGTTCAGCCCGCGCAACAATTTCGTAGCCCGTCATCTACAAACGTACAAACTGGTGGAGCTGCTCACCGGCGTGGCAGTCGGCGAGCGAGGGCTCGATGGTACCTATCCACTCGACACGGTGTTCGGCCACGCGGCTCAGCGGTTGGAAGAGATGGCGCAGGCCATCGCGCAATGGAGCGAAGGAGAAGAAAAACCGGAGAACCATATCATTACGGAGCCGTGAGCAGCACCATCTTCGCGTCTCTCGCACTCAAATCCGACGGAACCCGCGCTCGACTCTTCCAATCCATCACAATGCTATTTCTCATGCCCTTGGTGTATCGTAGAATGACTCGGCCTTGGCATGGAACGGACGATGGCAATGCGGTGGTTGAAGAGAGTTCTGATCGGTCTCGCCGTACTGGGGGGCCTCACCTATCTCTATTACACCGAAGTGAAACCGGTCGTCATTTTTGGACTCCGGTCGGACTATGCCCACGCCATTCCCTATCAACACGTTCCCGAGGGACTGACGAGCCTGAAGGCTGAATCCTGCGGGGCCTGTCATACCGACATCTACAACGAATGGAAAACCAGCATCCATTCACAAGCCTACAGCGATCCCTTCTTCCAGGCCTATTGGACCAAGGATAATCACATCTGGGTTTGCCTCAATTGCCACACACCCCTGGAGAACCAGCAACCAACTTTGATTACAGACATCCCGCGCGATCGAGTTGAGCGTGCCGTCAAAAAACCAAACCCGCACTATGACCAGGACTATCAGCAGGAAGGCGTCACCTGCGCGGCCTGCCACGTGCGTGATGGGGTGATTCTAGGTCCATTCGACGATGCCAAGGCCCCGCATCCGACGAAATACGATCCGACGTTTCGCACTCCGCAACTATGCGAACGCTGTCACAGCGTCGTAGGCGGCCCGGCCCAGTTTTATAATGGCGGGCCCTGCGGCACCTATCCGGAGTTCGAAGACGGCTACTGGAGGAAGGAACGCGGGTATATCTGTCAAAGCTGCCACATGCCTGAAGTTGAGCGGCCAGTCGCCATCGGTGGTCCTGTGCGGAAAGGCCGCCAGCACCTCTGGCGGGGTGGGCACGATCCGGAGATGGTCAGGCGGGCGATCGACGTGAAGGTGGTCACCGAGCCGGCCGAACCCAAACCCGGCGACAAGGTCCGCGTCACGCTCACCCTGGTCAATGCCGGGGCAGGGCACAAACTCCCGACGGGAGATCCGGACCGGCACTTCACGGTCGAGTTTGCGGTGGAGAATCAGAATGGAAAGGTGTTGGCGCAGCAGTCGGACGCAATGGGGCGATGGATCCTGTGGCAGCCGGTGATTCTTGAACTCCACGACAATCGGCTCATGCCCTTGGCCAGCCGGGAATATACATTTGACTATCAGGTGCCGAAGGAAAGCGCAGAGCTCAAGTTACGCGCGAAAGTTCGCTATCATATCCAGACAGAAGGGCAGCATCAGATGCTCATCGACAAGTACGGACTCACGGCAAAGGACCCCTACAACTTTACCGTCTATGAACGAGCCGTGCCCTTGACCGGCAAGCTGGCGGCATCCTTCGATCACGCCCCACACGATTCACGTCTGGCCTGCAAGGCGCCAAAGCAGAGTTGAACCACACCACGCCTGCGAAACCGGATGGATTCGATCCCGAAACTGCGTTCTCAGCGATGCGCTGACTGATCGCGCTGGCAGCTTTCTTCCGCCAGCAGTCGCTGGCCTTCCGTTGCGTCCTTGGGAATGCGCGCCATGCAGACGTCAAGCGAATCCCCTTGCGTCCCGGCCGATGCACGGTCGCCGCTCTTTCTGATGGCGGCCCCGACCACGGCTAGGCGAAGTCCTTCATTGTCATGACAGCTCTGTTCGGCCACCCACTTCGCCCCTTCACTGTCGCTCCCTTGGATCCGCGCCAGACACCCTTCCAAAGAATCTGAGAACACCTTGAGGGTCGTCTCCTGAGTCTCGTCAGCGGTAGCCGACACCGAAGAGTCTCCTGACGTCGGCTGTACCACAGCCCCTTGCAACGCGCAGCCAGCCGTTCCCAACAGGCAAGCCAAACTAAAAAGCCCCGTTCCAATCAACGTCCTATTCATATGCACCACACCTCTTCACAACGCGATGAGTAACACAACTCGGTTGACCCGCACGTATATAGCCGAGTCCCCTCCCAGGCGCAAGCGGCATCGTCGAGCCCAAAAGATCGACACTGTGGGCCCGATTTCAATAGCGTTCTCGTTGAACAAGAACAAGGATCCCCGAATCAGCAGATACAGGTATGTGGATGAAGGTCTCGTGGATCTCGCTGCGACATCGCTTCGGCACCACAGCCATTTTCTGGCAGCTGCTGTCATGGCGCCCGACCGAAGATATGGACTCTTGGGCCTCGAGGCAATTGGATCAGCCGCCCGTCCTCTCCCTCGCCGCCTAAGACCCATTCGAACAAGCGCTTCGCATCATTCAGCTCCGGATCTTTCGGAATGCCGTACTGTTCCTTCTGCATCGATTCATCGTAGAGTCCGATGCAGCCATGAGACGCGGGAAAGCCCGGCAGGTCTCGCCCGTGGATCCAGTATGACACTCCTTCCCGATCGATATGAAACCGCAGCGCATAGTTCATCGGATACGGACGATCAGTGCCTTCGATCGTAAAAAGACTGGACAGATGGCGGCGATGGGCGAGGGAGAGACGGAACGCACCGACCGGTGTGGCGTCTTGGCCACCCCCTGATGCCAGCGGCAGGGCAAACCGGAGCGCGCCGTATTCGTACGCGCCGAGAAATTGCTCGGACAGGTCGATCAGAATGAATTGCTCGTCCGATTCGGCTGGCGCATAGAACAGGGGCATCGGTTGCCATATCGCCAAGTCCTCAATCCGCCTTGGAACCTTGATCGACACCCCCGCATGGAGATGGCGCCGGTCGATACGATTGAACCGCGCGACATCGATCCAACGATCCCCGAACAGTCTTTCCAGTGACTCGTTTGGCCGCAGCCTCCGGCAGTCCCATTCAATGGCTGTATCGCTGGGATAACCGATACCACAAGGTCCGTGCTGCTTGCCGGCAGGTTCGGCAGAGGACACCAGGGGAATGAGTGTAATCAGCAAGAGAAGGGGGGCACTTGGGTATAGTTCGCCTCTCATCGCTCGTTTGCAGAACAGAGTGTATAGCGTATTGCCTATGGCACTGGACCGGAGCGTTCCCATGATCTGATCCGATCACGTGCTATATGCCATCAGCTATAAGCTCTCTCCCCAACGAGATATGTTACACGATAGGCGACTTACGACCAGTACTGGGACGCCTTCATATACCCAAACAACAAATCTCGGCGAGCCAGGATCCCCACGAGCTTTTTGTTCCGCACCACCGGGACACGGGTGACATAACGGTCCTGAAACAGGTCAGCCACTTGGGCGAGCGTCTGGTCTTCCGTCACCGTCAAGGGATACGCCGCCATGATCTCGGTGACCAGAATCTTCCGAAGATCGCGTCCGTCGATCATGGCCTGCAAAAGATCATACTCTGTGACGATCCCGATCAGTGCTCCCTCTTCATCCACGACTGGCAAGCTCCCATAATTCCGATGCGTCATCAGGTGGGCGATCGTCGCGGCGTCGGTCCGGGCGGTGCACTGCGTGACCGCATCCTGCATCAACTGCCCGACAGTCAAGGTCTTTGGGTCACAGGCTTTGAGATAGAAGTCGGATTGTCGCATGGCCGTTCCTCACTTTCTCTTTCCATTCGATGAGCCGGCGGACAGATACGTGCGCAACACGTCCCGACGGGCGATGATGCCCACCAGCCGGTCTTGGGCATCGACCACCGGCACGCGCACGAGGTCGCTCGCGCGCAAGACATGCACCAGCGTCCCCAAGTTCGTGTCCGGGCGAATGGAATAGGGGTTGCCCGTCATGATCTCGCCCGCGGTCACCTCGCCAAGACGATGCCCATCGTCGATGGCCGCCAGCAGGTCATGCTCACTGACGATCCCCGCCAGCGTCTGCTGTTTGTCGACGACCGGGACCGCCCCGAATCCTTCGATCATCAGCGACGCGATCACGTCCCCCTTCGTGCGAAGGTGAACGGACTGTACCTGCGGCTCCATCACCTCCTTGACGGTCATTGAGGAAAACTCTCGTTTCTTGACGACCCGTACCCGTTTCTTCTTGGTTTGCGTCGGCATCGATCCCTCCTCTGTCATGCTTCCGTACTGACGCGAATCACCACAGTCTGACTTTCCCCCTTGCCGCAAAACGCCGCAGTATGTTCCCTGCTTTCATGGGCCGACTGCGTCACAACCTCCGAGAACAGGCCGAATCTCTTCTTCATGGCCGTCCCTCCATGGCATATCCAATGCAGATTGGATACCTGAAATCAGGCGAGTGTACAGCCCAACAGCAAGCGGAAGGAGCCGGCCATGAAAGTCATCTGCGCAGTGGACGGATCGGAATTCTCTCAATGGGCCATCGAGGCGATCGGCGCCTTGGGTCGAAGCGCCCTTTCTTCCGTCACCTTGCTGCATGTCCTCGACACCCGGCACCTGAAACCGGCCGGGGCTCCCCATGTGGCAACCTATCGGGGCGTGAAAGCGGCAATGGACAAATCCGGAGACACTGTTCTACGCCGCGCAAGCGGTTATCTGGAGACAGCGCTCAGCCAATCGGCAAAACGGCCTCGCACGGACGTGCGAACGCTATTGCTCCACGGATCTCCCGCCTCCACGATCGTGCAGCGCGCCACTCAAGATGGATCAGACCTGATCGTACTGGGCACCAGAGGCATGAGCGACATCAAGGGGTTCCTCCTCGGGAGCGTGGCACGGAAGATCGCCTCCCTTGCGCCCTGTCCGGTGCTCATTGTGAAACACCCTATGCATCAGCTGCGCCGAGTGTTGCTGGCGGTCGACGACTCGAAACATTCGCGCAAAGCGGCGAAGTTTCTGAGAGCCGGCCTGCTGCCTGAGACAGCCGAGGTGACGGTCTTCTCCTCCGTGGCGTCCCCCTTCACCGATCTTGCCGCCGAACATCTGTCTGCATCCCAGCGGGACACGCTCGTGCGCCCCCAGATCGAACAAGCCGAGCGGTTGGTCGCCGGTATACGACAAGACTTTCTCAAAGAGGGCTATGCCGTTGTCTCCGAGGTGCAGCAGAACCACGTCGTAGACCATATCATCAAGCGAGCGGACGCCGGCCTTACCGATCTGCTGGTCGTGGGGGCGCGCGGTTTGTCAAACCGGGAACGGCTCGAACTCGGAAGCGTCTCCGACAGTCTTCTGAGACATGCCCCTTGCTCCATTCTCGTCGTGCGAGGCGCGCGTGGCTGATTTTCGCTATCACGACATCAACAGGCTGTCGGCGGATGAGGTCTTGAAACGGGTGGAAACGGGCGGTGGCGGCCTCACCCCCGACGAAGCCCTCAAGCGCGGCAAGGAATTCGGGCCGAACGTGCTGGCAGAACCGGTGCAGTATTCCGTCCTGCGGGGACTCAGCCGACAGTTCACCCACTTTCTTGCCATCTTGCTCTGGATCGCCGCCGGACTCTCGTTCGCCGCGGATTTCATGAAGCCGGGCGAAGGCATGGCAACCTTGGGCTGGGCCATCCTCGGCGTGATCGTCATCAACGCGGTCTTTGCCTTCCTGCAGGAATACAAGGCTGAACAGGCAGTGCACGCGCTCCACCGGCTGCTGCCTGACACGGCATGGGTAAGCCGGGGAGGACTCTCTGTCCAGATCGCGCGGAGCGACATCGTACCCGGCGACGTGTTGATCCTGGAGGAAGGTGAGCGGGTGCCGGCCGACGCACGGCTGATCGAGGCCATCGGCATGCGGGTGGACAATGCAGCCCTCACCGGCGAGTCGAAACCCAAACGACGGATTGCCGAGCCGGTGGAAGACGGACATTGGCTCGACCTTTCGAACCTCGTGTTTGCTGGGACGACGATCTTGTCCGGGCATGGACGTGCCGTCGTCTTCGCCATCGGGATGCGCACCGAGTTCGGCAAGATCGCCAACCTGGCCACCACGGTGGAACCCGGATTCAGCCCCCTCCAACAAGAAATTACCAAGGTAACCAGGATCGTCGCCGCCATTTCGCTGGCGATGGGAGCCCTGTTCTTCGCCGTCGGACTCTGGGCCGGACTCGGCTTCTGGATCAGCGCGATCTTCGGCATCGGGATCATTGTCGCAAACGTGCCGGAAGGCCTCCTGCCGACCGTCACACTTGCGCTCGCCATGAGCAGCCAGCGCATGGCCAAGCGCAAGGCCTTGGTGAAACACCTGGCCTCCGTCGAAACGCTCGGCTGCACGACGGTGATCTGCACGGACAAGACCGGGACGCTGACGGAAAACCGGATGAAGGTGGATCGGTTCTATACCGGCGGGATCGAGATCGAATTGCGGGAAGGCCGTTTTTGGGCTGACGGCCGACCGGTCGGCACGGCCGAGACCGAGCCATGGCGACCCTTCTTTGACGCCCTGTTCCACTGCCACAATGCCAAGCGTGTTCGGAGTTCAGATGGGCGGCTCATCGTGACGGGAGATCCGACGGAGGTCGCGCTCCTGGAATTCGCAGTCGGACACGGACTGGCCCATCGGCGGCCATTGCGCCGGATGGGCGAGCTGGCCTTCGATGCCGATCGAAAGCGGATGAGCACATTACATTGGTCGGAAGGCCGCTTGATCGCCTTCATCAAGGGTGCGCCCGAGTCAGTTCTCCCGTTGTGCACCGGCCTCCGGCTCGGCGGCAACACAGTCCCCATGACGCCCGTTGAACTGGCGACCATCATGGAACAGAGCCGGTTGTTCGCCGAACAGGCCTACCGCGTGCTCGGCGTCGCCATGCGCGAAGTGGCCCATCAGCCTGAACACATCGAGGTGGAGACGATTGAAAACGACCTCACGTTCCTCGGCCTGGTCGCCATGATGGACCCGCCGCACCGTGAAGTCCCTGGCGCCGTCGCCACCTGCCGCCGGGCCGGCGTGCGCGTCATTATGGTTACCGGCGACCATCCCCTCACCGCGCTGGCGGTGGCGCGCAAGATCGGGCTTGTCCCGGCGGCAGCAGAGACACCGGCCGGATCGATGGCCGTCATCGACGGCTGGCAGTTGGAGGGCATGAGCGACGACCACCTGCGGCAATTGCTGACGCCCTCACGAAGCGGGGAGCCGGACCCGCTGTTCGCGCGCATGGCACCGCGCCACAAGATGCGTGTCGTGTCGATCCTCAAAGAGATGGGCGAAGTGGTGGCCGTCACCGGCGACGGCGTGAACGACGCGCCGGCGCTCAAGAAGGCCGACATCGGCGTCGCCATGGGCATCGCCGGAACAGATGTGGCGAAAGAAATCGCCGACATCATCCTGCTCGACGACAATTTCTCGACGATCGTTACCGCGATTGAAGAAGGGCGCACGGTGTATGCCAACATCCGGAAATTCTCGACGTATATCTTGGCAAGCAACGTCCCTGAAATTGTCCCGTTTCTCGGGTATGGCTTCTTGGGCATGCCCCTCGCGCTCACGATTCCTCAAGTCTTGGCGGTTGATCTGGGCACAGACATGATCCCCGCGATCGCACTCGGCTCGGAAGCTCCTCATCCCGGCGTCATGGATCAGCCACCTCGGCCGAGAACCGAACGGCTCTTGAGCCTGCCGTTACTGCTGAGAGCCTATCTGTTTCTGGGAACGATCGAAGCGGCTGTCGCGATGGGAGGATTCTTCCTGTACCTCCACATGAACGGCTGGACCTGGGGAGCGCCTCTGGATTGGTCCGCTCCACTATATAGAGAGGCCACGACCGTCACGTTCGCCGGAATCGTCCTCGCCCAAGTGGCCAACGTGTTCGCCTGCCGGTCAGACCGGCTGTCCATGTTCCGGTTCGGCTTGTTGACGAATCCGTTGGTGCTCTGGGGCATCGCCATCGAGCTGATTCTTCTGGCGGCCATCACCTATACACCGGTCGGAAACGACATCTTCGGCACTAGTCCGCTGCCGGTCTGGATCTTCGGCCCGCTGGCATTGGGCGGGCTGGTGCTTCTATCGACGGAAGAAATCCGCAAGCTGATCGCGCAACGGATGAAGAAGGGCGTGCTCGTCACACGTGACCATAAGGCTTGGACTGTATGACGATCGACCCTCATGACCGTACACGCCACGCACCGGCTCAGGATATTCTTCCGAGCCAGGCAGGGGGCCAGTTCGATCCGCATTTGTCGGATACACGACCCGTCCCGACCCTTCCCGTCGAAGTCCCGCAGCAGCACCGAAAGACGCGACGATGGAAACCCCTGGCCCGCATTATTCATGACGGTTCGTGACGAAATCTCGTAGTCGCGTGGCGAACGGGCATGCGGAGCCCCGAGGGACCAAAGCCTACTTGAAACAGTACCACGAGGTCACGAGGGGCGAGCCTGCCGGTCGTCTGACCGGCGCAGCATTTTGACGATTTCCATCACGACGAACGGCAGCGTGCCCATAGCCCCTATCAATACCCAGTCTTCCATCGGCACCGGCACCACCTTGAAGATCGGCTGCGCAAACGGCACGATCAACACCGCAATCTGCACGGCGAGCGACAGGAAGAAGGCCAACAGGAGAGCGTGGTTCGTCCCCATACCAAGCTGAAACACCGACCACCGTTCGCTTCGACAATTGAACGCGTGCACCAGCTGCGCGACCACCATCACGGTAAACGCGACGGTTCTCGCCTGATCGAGGTCCTGATGCAGCCCGTACAAACTATAGCTGAAGGCACCCAGGGCGATCAGGCCGAGCATCAACCCTTCCCCGCCGATGGACCATAGCCGGCTCCGGTCCAGCAACTGCGCGTCGGGCCGGCGGGGCGGCCGTTTCATCAGATCGGGCGCTTTGGGATCAACCGCCAGCGCCAAGGCGGGAAATCCATCGGTCACCAGATTCATCCAGAGAATATGAATCGGCAAGAGCGGCAGGGGCAAACCCAACAGCGCGGCAAACAGCATGACCAACACTTCGCTCACGTTGCACGACAGGAGGAAATGGACGGCCTTGCGAATGTTGTCGAAGACCCCCCGGCCTTCTTCCACCGCCGCCGCGATCGACGCAAAATTGTCGTCGGTGACTACCATATCGGAGGCTTCTTTCGTCACGTCGGTGCCGGCCAATCCCATCGCCACTCCGATGTCCGCCGCCTTGATCGCAGGGGCGTCGTTGACGCCGTCACCCGTCATGGCCACGATGGCGCCCCGCGACTTCCAGGCGTTGACGATGCGCAGTTTGTGCTCCGCCGACACCCGGGCATAAACCCGCACCCGTTCGACCGATTCGACCAGCTGCTCCGACGTCAGGCCGCTGAGTTCGCTCCCCGAGAGCGCCGTGCCCTCGCCCCTGTCGAGCGCCAGTTCTCGCGCGATCGCCACGGCCGTCTCCTTATGATCGCCGGTGATCATCACGGTCTTGATGCCGGCCTCATGGCACAGCCGAATCGCCTCGACGGCTTCTGGACGCAACGGATCCTTCATCGCAAACAAGCCCAGAAAGACCAGACGCTGCTCTACCGCATCCGGCTCCTGCCCTTCACCCTGCTCAAGTAGGCGGCGCGCTGCGGCCAGCACACGCAGCGACGCATGAGCGCAGGCTGCGTTGTCCTTCAGAATCGCCTCCCGCCCTTTTTCGTCGAGCGGCTGCACCGTACCGTCATCATCCAGGCGATGCGTGCATCGGCGGAGCAGGACGTCCGGCGCGCCCTTGCTGTACGCCATGGTTCCGCCGTCCGTTCGTCGGATAACCGTCATCATCTTCCGCTCGGCGTCGAAGGGAATTTCTCCTTGGAACGGCGCTGACCGATCCAGTTCCTCCTTCGTCAATTCGGCCTTAGCCGCCGCCACCAGCAAGGCCCCTTCCGTCGGATCTCCGATCACCTGCCACGCACCGTTCTCCTGTTTCAGTGTCGCGCCGTTGCACAACACGCCCGCCCTCAGAAGCTCACGAAGCGCAGGGGGAAGTGCTGAGGACTGAGGGCTGAGGGCTGAGTCGAGAAAGGAATCTCGTACACGATTGACGCTTGACGCTTGACGATCTTCTTTCGAATGCGTTTCACGTATTTCCCCGACCGGTTCGTATCCTTCTCCCGTCACCTCGAAGACCCGGTCGCCGGCGAACAGTTGCGTCACGGTCATTTCATTCTTCGTCAACGTGCCGGTCTTGTCCGTACAGATCACCGTCGCCGAGCCCAGGGTTTCGACCGCGGGAAGTTTGCGGATCAGCGCATGCCGCGTCACCATGCGAGTGACACCCACCGCCAGCGTGATCGTCACCACGGCGGGCAATCCTTCCGGTACGGCCGCGACGGCCAAACTGACGGAGGTCAAGAACATGGCGACCAGGGGCTCGCCGCGCAGAGAGCCCAACACGAACACGACGGCGACCACCGCCAGCGCCAGCCACAACAAGGTGTAGCCGAACTGTTCGAGCCGGCGCTGGAGCGGCGTTTCCGCCCGTTCCTCTTCGGAGGCCTTCTGAATCATCGCCGCGATATGGCCCAGTTCCGTGCGGAGCCCGGTCGAGACGACCAGCGCGTGGGCCTTGCCCGATACGGCCATAGTCCCCATAAACGCCATGTTGGCTCGGTCGGCCACCGGCAGCTCGGCCCGCTCGATCACACCGGCGCCTTTCTGCACCGGCGTGGATTCGCCCGTCAGCGACGCTTCTTGGGCCTGGAAATTGACGGCATATACTAGTCTGGCGTCAGCGGGAATCCGGTCGCCCGCTTCCAGATGCACCAGGTCGCCGCGCACCAGCTCACGCGCGGGAATAGACTGAATCACACCGTCACGGCACACCCTCGCCGTCGCCACCGACATCTTCCGCAGCGCCGCCAAGGACTGCTCAGCCCGGAACTCCTGGACGAACCCGAGCACCCCGTTGAGAAACACGATGGCCAGAATAGCCGCTGCATCGACCCAGTCTCCCAACACACCGGACAGGACTGCGGCCCCGATCAGCACCCACACGATCACGCTCGTAAACTGGGAGAGAAACAATTTCAGAAGGGAAGGAGGCGGGGATTCGGGCAGTTCGTTGAACCCGTCACTCGCTTGCCGCCGAGCTACTTCGTCAGCTCCAAGGCCGTGATCGAGATCACTGGAGAGAGCAGAGGCGAGTCCATCCGCCGACTGTGTGTGCCATGGAATTACCGGCGGGGATTCGGTCAATGGTGCAGTCTCTTCTTTCATCGGCAAGACAAACCTCTACTCTCGTCTGTTTGTAGCACGGGACGTACCTCGCTAGACTCCGAATTCAGGAGGAATCTGTCACAGCGCCGTGGCATTTTGCCACGGTGCCGGAGGATCGCAGTGGTCAAATGCGACAGAGATGTTCCTGCCCGGGGCGACGCGATGATCGAGGCTGGGAGAACTGGTCAGCCGTACACGGGGTGATCGTTTCGATCACAGTCGATCGCTATGGGGTGAACAGCGTGTGACGAGACCTAGACCCAATAGACTGCTGTAGGCATATGCAGACACTCATACGGAAGCGCGCTAGCAGATACGTGGGAGTTGCTCACCCGATAACAGATCCAGAATCCGGTGTGTGCCTAGAACCGTCTGTAGGATAACCGGCGGAGCATGGCGACCAGTCACCACTCCAATCCGGGCAGCCTTGCTGGACACCGCATGACGGCGCATCACCGCCAGCGCGGTCTCTGCCTGTGATTCAGGCACCATGGCAACGAACCGTCCTTCATTTGCTACATATAATGGATCGAGTCCCAGTAGTTCGCAGGCCCCGCGGACCGGTTCCAGCACAGGAACAGCGGATTCGTCGATCGACATGCCAACCTTCGCCGCTGTGGCCAGTTCATTCAGCGCACTCGCCAGCCCGCCACGTGTCAGGTCCCGCATGCAGTGGAGGTCGACGCCGCTTCCCATGAGATCGCCGACTACTTCGTGCAAGGGCGCCGAATCGCTTTCGACATTCCCGGCGAAGGTCAACCCTTCCCGTACACTGAGGACGGCCACGCCGTGAGAGCCGAGATCGCCGCTGACTAGAATTGCGTCACCAGGCTGAATCAATGTGGGCGCGATGCGGACGCCTGACGGAACCAGCCCGACCCCCGCCGTGTTGATAAAGATCCCGTCCCCCTTGCCGCGATCGACGACTTTGGTGTCGCCCGTGACGATTGAGACCCCAGCTGCCTGTGCCGCCTTGGCCATCGAATTCACGACCTGCTGGAGGACGTCCAGACTCAGCCCTTCTTCCAGGATAAAACCCGCGCTGAGATACAGCGGCTTCGCACCGCACATCGCGAGATCGTTGATCGTGCCATGAACCGCGAGACTTCCGATGTCGCCGCCCGGAAAGAACAGAGGACGCACCACGTAGGAATCGGTGGTAAAGGCCAGAGTGCCCTTCTCCACCGGCCAAGTTGCACCATCATGCATAGGTGCCAGCAATGGATTGTGAAACGCTCGCACGAAGATGTCTTGAATTAACTCCTGCATGAGCCGCCCGCCACCGCCATGCGCAAGCTGCACGGTCTTCTTGTCTGAAGAGGGCAGAGGGCAGGATGGCTCGAAGGATTTATTGCCGTTCATGGTTGGTATCTCGCCTGAAGAACAGTGCTTATGGCTGATGGCGTATAGCACGAACAGAATGTGGAGCATTTGGCATATGGCTTATGGTAGAGGCAGGAAAAGCAAGCCCCCGATGGCATAACATTCCAGTCCGATCTCGTACCATAGGCCATACGCTATAGGCTCTTTTCCCAAGGAATACGTTTCACCTTTCACTTCTCACTTTTCACTGTTTACTCCTCACGCCTTACCCCTGACCGTTCCCCGGTACCGATAATACGCCGCACAGGCCCCTTCGCTCGAGACCATCGGCGCGCCCAACGGCCGCTCCGGCGTGCATTTCGACCCAAAGGCAGGACAGTCCATTGGCTTAAGCAAACCCTGAAGCACCAATCCACTTTGGCACTCCGGATCTTCCTGCGCGGCTGGACCATACGAGGCAAGCACGTCGCGGAAGCGTACCGATGCATCGAACTCGGCATAGGTGGAGCGGATCTGAAGCCCGCTACGCGGGATTGCACCGATGCCCCGCCAGGCACGCAGCGCCGGTTCGAAGACTTCGTCCACGATGGCTTGCGCCTGCCGATTCCCTTGCCGGCTGACCGAACGAATGTACTGGTTTTCAACTTCGGCTCGCCCTGCCTCCAACTGGCCGGCCAGCATCGCGATGCCTTCAAGCACATCCACCGGCTCGAATCCTGTGACGACAATCGGGACGAGATATTTCTGTGCGATGGCATTGTATTCCTCGTAGCCCATCACCGTGCAGACATGGCCGGCAGCGAGAAAGCCCTGGATCCGATTCTGGGGGGAGGACAGGATTGCCTCCATCGCCGGCGGCACGAGTACATGGGCCACAAGCAGGCTGAAGTTCGTGAGCTTTGATGCCTTCGCCTGAACCACGGCCATCGCCCAGGGCGGCGCAGTGGTTTCGAATCCCACGGCGAAACAGACGATCTCTCGATCAGGATTCGCACGGGCCAACTCCACCGCATCCATCGGCGAATAGACAATCCGGACATCCGCACCCGCCGCCTTTGCCCCGAAGAGATCGCCCTGAGAGCCAGGCACCCTCAGCATGTCGCCGAACGAGCAGAGCATCACACCCGGCTGCCGCGCGAGTCGCACCGCGTCGTCGATCAACCCGATCGGCGTCACGCAGACGGGGCAGCCCGGCCCATGAACGAGTGTGAGGTCTTTGGGTAACAGACTGTCGAGGCCAAACCGTACAATCGAATGGGTCTGGCCTCCGCAGACCTCCATCACCGTCCAAGGCCGAGTGACCGTCTGCTTAATCCGCTCGGCTAGTGCAGTTGCCACCGTCCGATCACGAAATTCATCCACATACTTCATGACTGGGATCCCCGTTGCTCCACAACACTCACACAATGAGTAGAGAGCTTGCTCTGCTTCCAGTCTTATAAACCTCCACCAGTGTAATGGGAACAGGATGCCACGTCGACCGTTCGCGCCGGTTGCTTGACATGACCATTATAAATGACTATATAAGATTACTAACAGGAGCGAGACAAGGAAGGGGGGTACGGTCACGTGAAAACCATGCCTGTGACAGATTTTAAGGCGCACGCCTTGAAAGTACTGGGAGAAGTCGCGGAAACACGAGAGCCTGTCGTGGTCACAAAACGAGGCAAGCCGCTTGCCGAAATTGTTCCCTTCGCCGGAAAGCGCACGGCACCGGGCAGGTTGGCGGATGCTCTGGTTTTTGAAAATGATATCGTGTCGCCCCTTGGCGAAGCCGAGTGGAACGTCTGCCGGTGAAGTACGTTCTGGATACACATGTGTGGGTCTGGTGGCAGATGAACCCTAAGAAGCTGTCACCTCGCGTCCGCACCATGCTCAATAATCCCGACCACTATACGGAGCTTCTCCTCTCAGCGATATCGGCGTGGGAGTTCAGTAAGTTGTTGGAGAAAAAGCGGATCGGGATTTCCTGCGATCCTGAAGAATGGTTTCGTGTCGCACTCGAGATGCCCAAGCTCCGGCTCGTGCCCCTTACCCCAACGCTCAGCTACCGATCAACGACGCTGCCGCAGCCGTTTCACGGAGATCCGGCTGATCAAATCATTGTCGCGACCGCCAGAGAAGAAAATGCGACCGTGCTGACTAAGGACAACCTCATCCGGCAATACAAGCACGTGCGAACACTGTGGTGATCAACAACAAGACCGCTTTCGCTTGATCCGCTCCGCCAGCGCCGCCGCCACCGCCCGATCTCGAAATTCATCGACGTACTTCATGACCAGAGTACTAGGGGTCAGAGTTCAATTTCAGCGGCGCTCCGCAAGTTTTGGACACCGCGTTTCGCCTTTCAGGCGCCTACCGACTTGGCTGCGAATTTCTTCTAGGCCACTGCGAGCCGGACTTTACGTTCTCTTTGGGTCAATGTGCTTCGTCCAATCATCCATCGTCGTCACCGGATGAATGGTGCCGGTTTGGGTCGGTGCCAGCGGTTCGAAAAATTCCAGGAGCGACTGATAACTCTTGGCCTGAACGGTGATGTAGTACGTATGTTCTGTCACCGCCACATAGGCACTCAGAATCTTGATTCCTTTCTTCTCGGCGAGGTCCCGCTTGGCCCAGAATTCATTGAGCATCGTAGCTCCCTCTGTACTTCGTCCCGGGCAATTCTCAGGCGTGTGCGTCCAATGAGCCACAAACAATATCCCGTCGCTGTCATCCATCATTTATTCTCCTCGTTGATTAGATGGCTGTCGATCATGCCGGAAAGCTTGCTGAGGATCAGGTTATGTCATTCGACCTTGGTTGAGCTTCAAGGTGTACGCCCTCGATCCCGATCAGAGGCAGCCAAGTCGGCATAGGTCTGCAACGTTCGTCGGGCGGCATCCTCGTCCAGTTTGCTGATGGCAAAGCCGACATGGACGATCACATAGTCGCCGACTGCTGCTTCCGGCACCAAGGCCAGCGACACGGATTTCGTCACGCCGCCGAAGGACACCGTCGCCATACGCAACGGATCATCGGCGACATTCAACACTTGTCCGGGAACCGCGAGACACATCGAGTCTCCTATCTTGCTTCACCTGTATTGTGCATGGCCACTTCTCCTACAACCGCCCCTGTGCCGTTACGGCGATAAGAGCATATGGCTGATAGCGTATGGCCTATGGTACGAGATCGGACCGGAATGTTATGCCATCGGTGGCTTGCTTTTCCTGCCTCTACCATAACCATTTGCTATATGCTCCTCATTTTGTTCGTGCCATAAGCTATACGCTATAAGCTCTGCTCTTCAGACGAGATACGCGCCGCAATCACCGCCTGTCCTAACGACAGCCCGCCATCGTTGGACGGAACCAGGCTGTGACTATAGACCGCGAAGCCCGCCTCTTCCAACCGCTGTCGAGTGAACGACAGCAACAGTCCGTTCTGAAAACAGCCCCCGGTCAAGACCACCCGAGGCAGTCCGGCCGCTTGCGCCACGCAGACGATGCCGGCCGCCAGCCCAACATGAAACCGAGCCGCGATCTGCTCAGGATTACAACCTCGGCGGAGATCATCCAACAAGGCGCTCACCATCGGACGCCAATCGACGACTCGCGTTCCCCCAGAAGAATCCGGTTCCACCAAGTCCACGGAATAGCCCGACGCGAAGCTCGCTTCATGACCTCCTGCCCGCTCCGCGGCAAACTCGACCGCCATCGCCGCTTGGCCTTCAAAAGAGGGCTGGCGACATAGGCCTGTGAGTGACGCCACCGCATCGAAGAGCCGTCCCATGCTCGTCGTCCATGGTGATGCCAGGCCGGATCTGAGCAGTGCGGCGAACTGCGCGCGTTGATCGTCTGCCGCTTCCCATGATGGCAGTCGATACCCCGGCATCCGTTCTCCCATGATTTCCCAGAGTACAGCAGCCGCGGACCGTCTCGGTTCCTTCATCGCCGCTTCTCCGCCGAGCAGGCGAAAGGGCCTCAAATGCGCAAAACGCCTGAATCGCTGATATCCCGCAATCAGAAATTCCCCGCCCCAGACTTGCCCATCCGTTCCGTAACCGGCTCCGTCCCAGGCGATTCCCAACACCTCGCCATCCAGCCCGTGCTCCGCCATACAGGACGCGACATGCGCATGGTGATGCTGCACAGGAACCAGAGGCACGGACAGGGACGACGCCAATTCACGCGCGAATCGCGACGAACGATAATCAGGATGGAGATCGCAGGCGATGAGCTGTGGTTCGGTCTTGAGCAATCGTTGCAGATCACCGACCGCTTGCCGAAAGGCCGCGTCCGCTTCCAGGGTGGAAAGGTCGCCCAGATGCTGGCTGAGCCAGACTCGATCCTCCCGGAGCAAGGCGACTGTGTTCTTGAGGTGTCCTCCCACCGCGAGAACTGAACCCAGCCCGGTTTTCTCGCCGAAACCGTTCTCCAAGCGGATCGCCTGAGGCGCGTAGCCCCGCGCCCGTCTCAGCATGATCACCTGTGCCTTCAGTTTGTCCTGCTGTTCCGTTTCTCGCGCCTGAGATCCAGCAGGAACTACTCGCACGACCGAATCATCGACGGGCCGCGCAATCGGCCGGTCATGGATGAGGAACGCATCGGCAATGCCCTTCAGTCGAATCACGGCCTCCCGTTCGTCGATCACAATCGGCTCTTCGGCGCGATTGCCGCTCGTCGCCACCATCGGTCGCTGGAGATCCTGCATCAGGAGATGATGCAACGGCGTCGCCGGCAACATGGCGCCGATGTACGGATTGCCGGGCGCCACTGACTCCGCTAGTTGGGCTCCACTGCGTTTGCGCACCAACACAATCGGCGCTTGCGGCGAGCGCAATATCGCTTCTTCATCTGCAGAGACGACACAGTCGGCATGCACCGCGTCAATCGACGGAAACAGTACCGCATAGGGCTTGTCAGGCCGTTGCTTGCGTGCACGGAGACGCCGAACCGCTTCTTCCGATCCTGCATCCACCCAGAGCTGAAATCCGCCCAGCGCTTTCACCGCAACGACGAGTCCTTCACAGAGCAACGCGTTGGCCCGCAGCAAGGCCTCCTCGCCACGCTCCGTTTCATAGCCCTGCTCGTCCCACAGACGGACATACGGACCACAAGCCGAACAGGCGGTCTGCTCGGCGTGAAAGCGCCGATCGCTTTCGGTCTCGTACTCGGCTAGGCAGTCGACGCAGAGTGGAAATCCGCCCATGGTGGTATAGGACCGCTCATACGGCATTGCCGTGAGCAGGCTGTAGCGTGGACCACATTGCGTGCAGGTGAGAAATGGATACCGAAACCGGCGGTCGGATGAATCGGCCAACTCGCGCAGACAGTCTGAGCACGTAGCGAGATCCGGAGGAATGACGAGGGAAGGCCGCCCTCGCTCCGTGCTTCGGTGGATAGCAAAGCCTCTGTCATCCTGAACCGGAATGCCGTATGTGCGCATCCCATCCACACAGGCCGAGGCCGGTGCCTCGTCCTTCAGCCGCCGAAGAAAAGTCTCGATCGTCGGTGCGCCTCCTTCCACTTCGATCGACACCCCGTTCACCGTATTGCTGACCCATCCGGACAATTCCAATTCGTGCGCCAGTCGATAGACGAAGGGACGAAATCCCACGCCTTGCACTGTCCCATCCACGTCGATCCGCACACGCTGGGCAAGGGTCTCGTTCATTCCTCTACCACGATCTCATGCACCAGCACTTCCGGCAGGGCCTCGCCTGCCAGGACCGGGATGATCTCCAACTTCGCGGATTCGGCTGTCGTGCCTTGGGCCGCTAGGGCAAAGGCTGTCGTGAGCGAGGAAGGATCCTGCGCCAGGAGGTGCGACGACGCCTGTATCTTCAATCGCACCAAGACCGGCTTGGCCTTGGGTTCGCTCCGCAGCCGCTCCTCCACGGCCTTCACGACCTGCCCCATCAAATGGAATTCGTGCATACGCGCGACTCGATCTCTTGGAGAACCAGTTCAACGACTTCGTGCAGCGCATGAGTGACTTCCGGTGACAGAGGACGGCCGATGTCCATCTTGTCCGCTTCGATTCCGTAGACGATCACCTTGTTGGGGAGCACACCCAAGGTGCGGGCCAGCTCCAGCGCCTCTCCCACTCCGATCGCATGGGTGGATCGCGGAAACAGCCCTGGCGCGATCGGACCGGCCGAGGCATCGAGCCGATGGATTGTCCCTGGTACCTGTCTATGACTACATACGGCATCGATCAAGAGCACCGTATCCGCGGCGTTCATCATGTCCAGAAGCTCCACTCCCGCCGTTTCCGCCTCAATGACTTGCGCACGACTGCCGACCCGCTCTCGGAGCCGACGGGCCGCAAGGAGTCCGACCGCGTCGTCGCCTCTCATGTGATTACCAAGGCCGATGATCCGAATTGCCTGCATGGTTGCTCTTGTTGTTCTGGTTTTTCCGGTTTATCCGGTTGAACAAAACAAACCAGATGGACCAAACAAACCATTCATTCCTTCACTTGCGTGATCTCCAACTTCAAAAAATGTGTCGCGCAGGATATGCACGGATCGTAGCAGCGAATGACGCGCTCGCAGGCGAGTGATGCTTCTTCGTTGGAACGATCCAGTACACGGGGCAGGAACAGCCGCAGGTCCGCTTCAATACGACCCTGGTTCTGCGAGGTCGGTGGCACGATCTTGGCTTCGCGCATTACTCCATCCCCATCAACCCGATACCGATGGTAGAGAATCCCACGCGGCGCTTCAGTGCAGGCCATGCCGATGCCGGCTCGGACCCTGACCGGCAACGACGGCGACGGTGGAGGGTCGTACTGTTCGATCAACCGCAGCGATTCCTCGAATGCGTAGAGTGTTTCAACCGAGCGGGCAACAATTCCATGAAAGGGATTACGTAACGGCAGCGACAAGCCTGTGTCTGCCAGTACCTGTCTCGTTAACGGCGTCAGACGATCATGATTCAAGTTCAGACGCGCTAACGGCCCAACGAGATACGGAGCGCCCCGTAACGTACACTGCAGCGCGTGGGAATACGAGACCTGATGCTCAGTGAAGTGCCGTTCGAACTCGTCCACCGGAATATCCAGGCCGCTGCCGGCCACGATCCGCCCTTCATTGAACGGATACTCGTCGGGGTGACACAATGCGACGAACGTATAGTCAGGAGTAAACTCCGGATAATCGAAGGCCGCCACCCAACGGACCGTTTCGGCTGCCGCATCGCGTGCCCATGCGAGTTCGTCTTTGAGACTCTCCAGCTCACGATGGTTCGGCACACGCGAGAAGCCGCCGACTTTGACCGACACGGGATGGACGGAGCGGCCTCCCAGCAAGGTCATGATGGCATTGCCGGCTTTCTTGATCCGCAAGCCACGAGTCACGATGGCTGCGTGGTCCTTCGCCATTGCGATGCCGCTCTCGTAGCCGAGAAAGTCCGGCGCCTGCAGCATGAAGATATGCAGTGCGTGGCTTTCGATCCACTCACCACAGTAGAGCAGCCGCCGCAGGTCCCTCAACGGTCCTTCAACGCGCAGGCCGAAGATTTGCTCGATCGCATGGACGGCACTCATCTGATACGCGACGGGACAGATCCCGCAGATCCGCGCGACGATGTCCGGGACTTCGTCGTAGTGCCGCCCGACAAGGAAGGCTTCGAAAAACCTGGGCGGCTCAAAGATCTTGAGTTCTACATCATGGACTGCCCCGTCTTGCACGGTGACCCGGAGCGACCCCTCCCCTTCCACACGGGCGATCGTACCAACGGCAATCGTCCTTGTTTTCTTTTCTCCTTCAGGCTTCGTCCCGCCGGTCTCTGTCACTTCTCACCTTTCACGTCTCACTTTTCACGTCTCACTATTTCTGCCCCCACCTCTCGCTTTCCTGCTTGAAGGGGGCTGCATACCCATTGATGCCGCGAAATCTTCGCACCACTTCGACCGGAATCAGCTGAAGCCCCCCATGAAATTGCTTGGCCAGCGAAGCGGTATTGGGCGGGAGGCCCGGTCCTGTCCGCGCTCGTTCCATCGGGCCGAAGCAGCCATAACAGTCGCGTCCCATACTGGGACAGATGGCGCCACAGCCAGATCGAGTGACCGGCCCCAGACAGGGCACCCCCTTGGCAACCAGCACACAGACATTCCCGCGCCGCTTGCATTCCAGGCAGACACTATCGGCAGGTAGACGTGGCTGGACTCCGGCCAGCAGGTCCGTGATGACGCGCAGGAGCTGGCCTTTGTCGATCGGGCAACCCCACAGCTCGAACTCCACATGCACATGTTCTGAGATGGGCGTAGACGTCCTGAGACTCTGTATGTACTCAGGACTGGGATACACCACTTGCTTGAACGATTCGACATCGGCCCAGTTACGTAAGGCTTGAATCCCGCCGGTGGTCGCGCAGGCCCCGATCGTGACCACGACCTTCGCCTGCTCTCGCACGGACCGAATGCGATGCGCATCCTCTTCCGTGGTGATCGACCCCTCAACCAACGCGATATCGTACGGTCCCGCCTCCATGCGGCTGGAGGCTTCCGGAAAGTAGGCGATGTCCAGCGCCTGCCCCAACGCGAGCAAGTCGTCCTCCAGATTCAAGACGCTGAGCTGGCAGCCATCGCAGGAGGCGAATTTGAAGACACCCAGTTTGGGCCGGCTGGTTTGCTTAAGTTGTATGGCCGCTTGGTTCATCCCCGCTCACTCTGACTACAGTTATTAGCTATCAGCTCTCGGCTTTCAGCCTTTCGGAAAACACCTGCTGACTGCTGAACGCTGGAAGCTGATTGCTGGTCGCAAGTCATACTCCTACCCGTCCCAACCACGGCTCGACCCGGTCGTAGCGCATGACTGGTCCGTCTTTACACAGGAAATAGGGGCCCATCTGACAATGGCCGCAGAGACCAATCCCGCATTCCATATGCCGTTCCAGCGAGACGTACACGGCAGTGGCTGGAATCCCCCGTCGAAGCAGAATCGGCACGCCAAGCCGCATCATGATCTCGGGCCCGCACATCAGGACCATGGTCTTCGCCGCATCGATCGGCACACGTTCGAACAGGTCTGTCACCACACCGACATGGTGGCGCCAGGTCTCGTCAGGCCGATCGCTGGCCAGGAGGACTTCGGTGTTCGGCTGTTTCCTCCAGGCCTCGAACCGCTCCTGGTAGAGAAGATCATTCGGCGTCTTCACCCCGTGGATAATCTTCACCGATCCGTAGTCCTGGCGGCGGCGGAAGATAGAGTCGATGGCCCCCATCACGGGGGCGCAGCCCAGACCGCCGGTCGCGATGACGATGTCGCGCCCGCGCGCCTCCTCCAAGGGCCAGCCCTGCCCAAACGGACCGCGGATGCCCAGCACCTCGCCGATCTGCAATCGCGAGATGGCGGTGGTCACTCGCCCTGCGACGCGGATTGTGTGATCGAGATAGTCCGGCTCGTCCGGATCCGACACAATCGAGATCGCCACCTCGCCGACGCCGAACAGATAAAGCATGTTGAACTGCCCGGCAGTGAAGCGAAAGTTCCGCCGAACTTGCTCATCGACCAACCGCAATCGATAGGTGTCGATCCCATCCGCGGCTCTGGTTTTCTCCACAATGGTGGCGGGCTGGATCAGATAGGGATTGGCCGGAGTGTGACCGGTGGTCTGTGCGGAGGGCACCATCGTGGCTCCTTATTGGAGTCCCATTTTCCTCTTCACGAACCAGGGCGATCCCGCGCCTCGCTGTGACGATCAAGGTGCGTGAATTGCGGCTGAATCGTGTGAGAAGGATCGTGCGTCTGCATGCGGGCAAGACGTTCCGGGCAGGGCTTGTCACAGCCGGCATCACACTCCAGACCAAGGCGGTCTAGGCCACCACAACTGCCGCCGATCGGACGGCGACCGAGCAGGACACCCACCGCCATTGCCAGGATGGCAATCACCATGACAAGAAAGGTCACCAGGAAAATGGTCATGACAGCACCTGTTGACGGTATCGCTGGAAGGCACAGCAGACACGTTCCTCAAATTGTCCATCATGCTCAATGACGAAAAGGACGGGAAGATTGATCCGTTCGGCGATGGCCATGCCACGCTCAGGCCCCAACACCTGAAACGCGGTGGCCCAGGCATCGGCCCGCATGCTGGTTTCCGCCAGTACCGTCACCGACACCAGATGATGATCGACCGGCCAGCCTGTGGCCGGATCGATGGTATGGGAATAGCGTCGCCCACCAATTTCAAAAAAGTTCCGATAGTTCCCCGATGTGGCGAGGGCCATGTCACTCAGCGCCAGCATCGTGTGCACCGAGCGTTCGCCCGACAAGGGCTTTTCAATCGCGATTCGCCAGGGGGTATCCTGCTCCTTGAACCCGCGTACCCGTATCTCGCCACCGATCTCAACCATATAATGTTCAATGCCATGCGCGGTCATGAGTTCAGCAACGCGGTCCACCCCATAGCCCTTGGCGATCCCGGACAGATCCAGAAACACATCAGGCCGATGCTTACGTATCGCCGGCTGTGTCGCACTGAGTGTAATTTTATCAAGTCCGCTGCGCGTGCGTGCAGCGGCAATGTCCGTTTCAAGCGGAATGCGGTCCGGATGAGCCTCGGGGCCGAAGCCCCAGAGATTGACCAGGGGGCCAACCGTGATGTCGAAGGCTCCTTCGCTCTGGACGCCGATCTCGAGTGCGGCTTTGAGCACGTCACGGAGCGGAGCCGATGCGGACACCCAGTCCGTGGTGCGCAGACGATTGAAGCGCGACAGTTCTGATTCCGGGTCATAGGTGGACATGGTGTGATTGATCTCAGCCAGCAAGGCGTCCACTTCGGTCTGCAGGGCCTTCACTGCCGGAGTAGTGTGAGTGGGGCGGTATTTGACATTGTAGGTGGTCCCCATGGTGCGACCACTCATGTGCAGCTCTGGAACAGGCGGGTCAGGACGCAGCAGGCTGAAGCCGACACCGGCAGCCAGCAGAACGATCAGGGCAACCAGTGCACGGGGTCGCAGGATGGAAGGACGCATGGATGCTCATCCTCCAAAGGCATGGAGCAGGATGTTCTCTTGCTGGACACTCAGATCAAACAGCGTCCTGATCACGGTGGTCTTCATCAGCCCACTCATGTGCAGCTCTGCGACAGGAGGCTCAGGACGCAGCAGGCTGAAGCCGACACCGGCAGCCAGCAGAACGATCAGGACAACCAGTGCACGGAGGCGGGGCATGGAGGGAGGCATGGTTGGTCATCCTCCGAAATCGTCGAGCATGATGTTTTCCCGCTCGACCCCCAAATCCAATAGCATCTTGATCACGGCGGCATTCATCATCGGCGGTCCGCACAGGTAATACTCACAGTCCTCGGGCGCCGGATGGGTTTTCAGATATTCATTATAGAGCACGTTATGGATAAAGCCGGTATAGCCGGTCCACGCGTCTTCTGGAAGCGCGTCGGACAGGGCGACATGCCATGTGAAGTTGTCGTGCGCGGCGGCCAGCTTGTTGAAATCGTCCACATAGAACATCTCGCGCTTCGATCGAGCTCCGTACCAAAAGGTCATCTTGCGTGTGGTGTTGAGGCGACCTAGCTGATCGAAAATGTGCGACCGCATGGGCGCCATGCCGGCGCCGCCGCCGATGAACACCATCTCGTTCTTGGTGTCACGGGCAAAGAATTCTCCGAAGGGCCCGGAGATGGTGACCTTGTCGCCCGGTTTCAGCCCGAACAGGTAGGACGACATTTTTCCGGGAGGCAGATTTTGCGTGCGCGGTGGGGGCGTGGCAATACGAATATTGAGCATAATGATGCCACGTTCTTCCGGGTAATTGGCCATGGAGTAGGCGCGCTCGAGAGGCTCATTGACCTTGGACACCAGGTCCCAGAGTTTCAGTCGGTCCCAGTCGCTGCGAAACTTCTCTTCAACGTCAAAATCTTTAAACGCATGCTCATAGGGAGGGCAGAAAATCTGGATGTACCCTCCGGCACGGAAATCGACATATTCATCCTGGGGAAGCTCCAGGACGAGTTCCTTGATGAAGGTGGCCACATTATGGTTGGAGCGGACGGTACAGTTCCATTTCTTGACTCCGAAGACCTCGTCCGGAACCTCGATCTTCATGTCCTGCTTGACCGCCACCTGACAGGACAAACGATAACCCTCGCGCGCCTCGCGCTTGTTGATATGCGAGGTTTCGGTCGGCAGAATCACCCCTCCCCCTTCGAATACTTTTACCCGGCACACCCCACAGGTCCCGCCGCCCCCGCAAGCGGAACTGATAAAAATCTTGGCGTCGCCGAGCGCACCGAGCAGCTTCCCTCCGATCGGTGTCTCGATCGATTTCTTGTCGTTGATCGTAATCGTCACGTTGCCGCTGGCCACCAGCTTCGAGCGCGCACTCAGAATGAAAACGGCGAGAAGGAGGACGAACCCGGTGAAGACACCGACTCCCAGCAGGATCTCGATCATGCGCGGTCTCTCAACAACCTTAAAGTTGAATGCCAGAAAAGGCCATGAACCCCAGGGCCATCAATCCCGCAGTGATAAAGGTGACACCCAGTCCCTGCAACCCGGCGGGGATGTCGGAATACTTGAGCTTCTCACGGACCCCTGCCATCGCGACGATGGCAAGCGCCCACCCAAAACCTGAGGCCACCCCATAGGTGACGCTCTCGCTGAAGTTATAGTCGCGTTCGACCATAAACAGGCAGCCGCCGAGAATGGCGCAGTTGACGGTAATCAGCGGCAAAAAGATCCCCAGCGAGTTGTACAGTGACGGGACATATCGATCGAGAAACATTTCCAGCACCTGGACGACCGCGGCGATGACGCTGATGTAGGTGATGAGCCCGAGGAAATCCAGACTGATCTCAGGGAGCCCTGCCCATGCCAGCGCGCGATCCTTGATCAGAAACTGGTAGATCAGATTATTGATCGGGATGGTCAGGCTTTGGACAACGATCACCGCGATGCCGAGCCCGAGGGCCGTGCCGATTTTTTTCGAGACGGCGAGGAACGTGCACATGCCGAGAAAAAACGTCAGCGCCAGATTCTCAACGAAGACGGCTTTGATGAACAGATTGACGAGTTCCATTATGAAGCCACCTCCGGTCGAGGCGCATGATAGATCTTGTATTCAGGCTGCTCGACTTGTGCCGGCTTCCAGGAACGCACCACCCAAATGATCATGCCGATCAGGAAGAACGCACTTGGAGGCAGAAGCAACAGGCCGTTCGGCACATACCACCCGCCATCCCGATCAAGCGGGAGGATCGGATACCCGAACAAGGAACCGGACCCGAACAGCTCGCGAATGACTCCGACGGCCATGAGGAGAGCACTATAGCCGAGGCCATTGCCGAGCCCATCGAGGAAGCTGGGGAGCGGGGGATGTTTCATCGCATAGGCTTCAGCCCGTCCCATGACGATACAATTGGTGATAATCAACCCGACGAAAACCGACAGGTCCTTGCTGATGGAGAAGGCGTAGGCTTTGATGAACTGATCGGTGACGATGACCAGCGACGAAATAATCGTCATCTGCACGATGATGCGGATACTGCTCGGAGTATGGTTTCGGACCAAACTGATGGCGGCATTAGAGCAGGCGGTGACGACGGTCAACGCGATGCACATCGTGATCGTGGTGGAGAGCTTCGACGTCACGGCCAACGCCGAGCAAATTCCTAGGACTTGCAAGATGACCGGGTTATTGTCAACGATCGGGTCGAACAGGATCTTCTTGGGTTGGTACGACATGAGCGTTAGCTCCTTTCGTGACGCAAACGGGACAGGTAGGGCCCATACCCTTTGTCGCTCAGCCAGAACTTCAGCAAATTCTCCACACCTCGCGAGGTGATGGTGGCGCCAGCCAGTGCGTCAACCTGATGTTGCGCGTCCGGGCTGGAACTGTCAATCGCAACCTTCGTGATTTCGACCTGCACCTTCCATTTGTCGTCGAAGAGGACTTTGCCCGTCCATTGTGCGCGCCACTTGGGATTGTCGACCTCTCCTCCTAACCCCGGGGTCTCGGCATGCTGATAGAAACGGAGCCCCTGAACCGTTCGCAAATCCGCTTCCAGCGCAAGAAACCCGTACATGGTGGACCAGAGCCCATAGCCATACACCGGCAAGATCAGTTTCTTCAACTCGCCGTTGTCGCCGACAATCCGATAGACCGGTAGATAGCGCGGTTCGCGCCTGATTTGCGCGACATCCTCCCGACGGGTGAGTTCGGTGGAGATCTCGGGATCCTTCCCGGCCTTGACGATGTTGAAGGTGTCGGGATCGATCCCCTTCACCTCGTCGCCTGTGGCCAGTTCGATCATGCGCGCATCAATCCGTTTGAGCGCTTGTTCTTCCGTGAGTCCCTCCTTGAGGAGGCCGGAGACCGCAACCACATTCCTGATAAGGTCGGCCTTCTTATTCGTGTCCTGAATCGGTCGAAGAAGCACCGCCGCGCCGGCAACCACCACCGAGCAGACCAGACAGAGGACCAGCGTCACCAGCAACGTCCGGCTTGCACTCTCAACAGGCGCCGCGGATACGGCGGAATCGGATTCAGGCGCGGACATGGCGGCGGAGCCTCCGTCGGACATTTAGCTGAATGACCGCATAATCGATCAAAGGCGCAAACACGTTGGCGAACAAAATCGTAAGCATCACGCCTTCGGGAAACGCCGGGTTCGCGACACGGATCAGCACGGTCATACTTCCGATGAGAATGCCGAACACCCAGCGCCCGGCGCTCGTCATGGCGGCCGACACTGGGTCGGTAGCCATAAAGACCGCGCCTAAGGCAAACCCGCCCAGCACCAGGTGCCAGTACCAGGGCATCGCCACCATCGGATTGGTCTCGCTGCCGATCATGTTGAAGAGGAGCGAGGCCCCGACCATTCCGACAAAGCACCCGACGATAATACGCCAGGACCCGACTCCCGTATAGATGAGGAACGCTGCCCCGAGCAGACAGGCAAGGGTGGAGGTTTCCCCCATGGAGCCAGGCATCAGGCCGATGAAGGCATCCCACCAGGTCAAACCTCCGCGGACGATCTCGTCGACGCCACCCACTTTCCCAAGGCTGAGCGCGGTCGCACCGGAATAGCCATCCACCGCCACCCACACGCGGTCACCGGATATTTCGGCAGGATACGCGAAAAACAGAAAGGCCCGCCCGGTCAGGGCGGGATTGAGAAAATTCTTGCCGGTCCCGCCGAAGATCTCTTTGCCCAGGACCACGCCAAAGCTGATTCCGATGGCCACCATCCAGAGCGGCATATCGGGTGGCAGCGTCAGCGTGAAGAGCATGGAGGTGACCAGAAAGCCTTCATTGATCTCTTTCTGGCGTACCGTGGAAAAGACCGTTTCCCAGACACCGCCGACGATGAGGGTCGTCAGATAGATCGGCAGAAAATACAAGAAACCATGGACCATATTGGCCAAAATACTGCCGGCATCAAACCCAATATGGAGCGCTGCCAGCACGTCATACCGCCAGCCTGTCTTGGCCACCCCCATCTTAGCGAGGGCCAGATTGGCCTGATAACCGGTGTTGAACCAGCTCCACAGGATGCAGGGAATCATCGCCACGACCACGTACACCATCAATCGTTTCAGATCGATGCCGTCCCGCACATGCGGCGCGTGGTGTGTGGTTTCGGGGGAGGAATAGAAAAACCCATCAACCATCTCGAACACGGGATAGTACTTCTCATACTTGCCGCCCTTGGCAAATAGGGGTCTGAGATGATCGAAATACCGTTTCATACCGGCCATCAGCCTTCTTTCTCAATCTGGCTCAACACGTTCCTCAGGACGGGGCCATAGTCGTTCTTGCCGACACACACGAAGGAGCAGAGGGCGAGGTCTTCCTCGTCCAATTCCATGCAGCCCAGTTGTTGCGCCATGTCGGTGTCGCCCACCATCAGGTACCGCAACAACTGCGTCGGGAGGATATCCAGGGGCATGATGTCTTCGAAGTTGCCGAAGGGCACCATGGCGCGATGACCTCCATTGAGCCCGGTGGTCAGCCCAAACTCCTCCCGGCGATAACGGAAGAGACTCGAGAGCATGACGTTGCTCTGGGAGAAGGTGGTTCGCCCCGGGGTGAACCAGCCCAGGAAGGTGCGTTCGACCCCTTCCCGAATCGCACAGACCTGCAAGTGATGGCGTCCGAGATACGACGACCAGCCGGCTGCGTGACGTCCAGACAAGATCGAGCCGGAGATGACGCGGCTCTCACCGTCCTGCACCTCACCCTCGATCAACTCCTCGATGTTCGCGCCGAGCCTGGTCTGCAGCAGGCGGGGCTGCTTCACTTGCGGTCCGCCCAACGCGACAATGCGCCCTGTTGATAACCGGCCGCTGGTAAACAGCTTCCCGATCGCAATCACCTCTTGGTAGTTGAGATGCCAGACCACCTTGTTGACGTCGACCGGTTCGAGGAAATGGATGTGCGTCCCCGGCAGACCGGCCGGGTGGGGTCCGTCGAAACTCGCCTGGCGGATGTGGCCGATACCCTGTGGCAACGGCAGTTCGGCTGCGGGCGACTTGCACACCCAGAGCGGCATGGTGCCGAGGCGCGAGAGCACAGTCAGACCATGGCCGAACGACTCAGCCTCTGCGGTAATAATTGGAACAGGATCGGCGGCTAAGGGGTTCGTGTCCATCGCCGTCACGAAGATGGCAGCCGGACGAGTAGCCGGGTCGGCGATCTTGCTATAGGGGCGCGCGCGCAAGGCCACCCAGAGCCCCGATGCCAAGAGATTGTCCACCACCTGTGTGTCGGTCAAGCCGGCCAGTTGGTTGGCAGGGTAGGATGCAAATGTCTCCTCGGCCTCGATGTCGTCAAGCCGGATGACGACGGACTGGAGCAACCGTTGCGCGCCACGATGGATCGCGCGAACTGTCCCGCCACCCGGAGCCGTGATGCGGACGCCGGGTAACTTCTTGTGCTCGAACAGGGCTTGACCGAGCTTGACCTTGTCCCCTTCAGCAACCAGCATGGCGGGCTTGAGATCGACATGGTCCACGCCGAACACACCAATGTGGCGAACCGGTTTGGCAACCTCAATCCGCTGCTCCGGTTTCCCGCTGATCGGCAAATCCAGTCCTTTTTTGATTCGAATGATCATGGACGTTGCGATGACAGTCATGCAGTCGTGATAGAACAACTCGCTATGATTACAGGGTGATGAATTGTCTACGCTGCTGGATGAGCCTGTCCTTCTCGTCGATCATGAGCGCCGCCAGATCGAATACCCGCACACCTAGGGTCAAAGTCCCGTAGTACAACCGTTTGGACAGCTTGCTGTCAAGGCCTTTGGTGAGACCGTGTGGCCGCCTGATTCCTGGCAGTCTCAGGATCGATACCCCCCGTAGCTATACTGTGCCAGGGCCTGCGTAAAGCCCGTCATACCTGGCCTGGCATCTGTTCGGTTCGAGTCGAATGCCTCAGCAACACCGACACCTCCTCGGTCAGATCGATACCGACCGGACACCAGGTGACGCACCGGCCGCAGCCGACGCAGCCGGACGTTCCGAATTGATCGATCCACGATGCCAGTTTATGCGTCAGCCACATGCGGTACCGATCCTTGATCGTAGGGCGGATGTTTTTGCCGTGAATGTAGCCATGCTCCTGCGTGAAACAGGAATCCCACAATCGGGCGTGCTCGGTCCGCTGCCCAGTGAGATCGGGAGTCTCCTCGACCGTGTGGCAGAAGCAGGTCGGACAGACCATCGTGCAGTTCGTGCAGGCCAGACAGCGTGCCGCCACGTTGTCCCAGCGCGGATGGTCATGGGCGTCATACAGGGCTTGCGGCAAGCGCGTGTGGTCCAATTTGCGGACTTGGCTCCGCGCACAGGCCCCCACGCGCGCCGCCGCTTCGCCGATGACGTGCTGTGCCGCAGGAGGCAAAGAAAGATCAGAAAGTAGATCGGACCCGGCCTTGCTCCCCGGTTCGATCACGAGATGGTCGTCGACCTCGGTCAGCGCGAGATCGAAGCCCGTCTTGGCCTGCGGCCCGGTGTCCATGGACGCGCAAAAACAGGTTGGCAACGATCTGGTGCAATGCACCGCGATCACGAACAGTCCCTCACGGCGGGCCGCATAGGAGGGGTCCTGATAGGCGCCGTTCAGAAAGATCCGGTCTTGGATGGCCAGACCGGCGAGATCGCAGGCCCGTGCGCCAATGACCGCAATCTTGTCTGCTCGCGGAAGCTTCGGATGCGCCGCGAACCCGCCCTGCGTCCGTTCGATCTGGAGCAGCGGCTCACGCGGCGCGAAGACAAAGGGTTTGAGCGATTGTGGTCCATGCACCACGCCGAAGACCTGGCTTGAGCCGGTCTGTTCCAGCCGATACCGCCCCGGCTCTTGATGATCCCGCCAGCCGATCGGAAGGTCCGACACCAATCGGACTGTCTCCCACACCACCGCCCCATCACGGACGGTGGGACCGGCAATTCGATACCCTCTTGTATGTAAGGCCTCGAGCAATCGCTGGAAGTGGGCTATCGGAAGGATGCCACAAGCTTCGGGGACCATGACAGGGATCTCCAGGGGACGGACGACCGTATGGTACGGACTCTTCCGTCCTCATGCAAGGCGAGACCCGATGCACTATCGGAACAGCAGCCACAGTCCCAGCACGTAGGCGATGAGCATGAGCAGGCTGTCGGGCTCGATCAGCATGAACCGTTTCTCGGCCCGATAGATGATCCCCATCAACCCGATATTCATCATGATAATGGCCCAAAGCCCCGTCAGCGCGTGCGTGGTGCTCACCGCGCTGAGCAAACTCCCTTGACGGTACGCCAAGTCGGCGAAGAAGAACGCCGCCATGTTGAAGGCATTGCTGCCGAACAGATTGCCGACCGCCAAATCGAACGCGCCCAATCGAATCGCGGCGATACTCACGACCAGCTCCGGCAACGAGGTGGTGATGGCGACCAGGGAGGTGCCGATGAAGGTCGTCGAGACACCGGTTTCTTGGGCGATCTGCTCCGCCGATTGAGTCAGAACCGGGGCGGCCACCAGCAACACCCCCGCGGCGACGGCGAATCCGATGACCGCCCGGCGCAATTCCTCCCGGCGCGAAGCGCCCCCGTCATGGGTTTTGGCCGATTCCTCCTCCAGTGTCGACTGGGTCCGCTGACGGCGCGCCATGTCCTCTTGCCGCAAGACCAGCCTTATTCCCAACACATACAAGATCGGGAGAACGAGACTTTCAAGTCCCACGCCGAGATGAACGACCTCGATCCGCAACAGCACGAAGAAGGCCGCAAGACCCGTCAGGACCATGGCCAACGTGGCGGTCAGAGTATGTTCCAACGCCGCTTGGCGCCACACACGCTTCTTCCGGTACAGCAAGTCGATGAGCGCGAGCGTCAGCATATTGCTCATCCCTGCGCCGAACAGATTGCCCGCCGCCAGATCCGGCGCATCGATCCATCCGGCGCTCACCGTCGTGAAGATTTCCGGCAACGACGTCGCGGCGGCCATCAAGACGACGCCGATCCACAACCGTCCCAAGCCGGACAACTCGGCGATGCGATCGCCATAGCGCGAGAGCTTCGCTCCGGCCAGCACGATCGCGACCGCGTTCACAAGGAAGAGCAGCCACACCATGATCATCGCCGACTCCTTGGCGGAATCCTTTAGCGCACGAGGATATACGGGCTAGGGTCCTGAAGGACCTGCGTCACTGCCCCGGACGAGGGCAAGCCCTTGGAATGGATACAGGCAGAAATGTTCGATGGCGGCAGGAGCGTCACTGCTCCTTGAAAAGCACGAAGTACCCGATCGCGACGACGATGGCCTGGATCAGAAAGAGCCAGCGCAAGAGTCCCCACGGTGTGTTCGATTGGGTATCTTTCATGCGCCGGCCCAGTCCGGGCTGGGACATGATATAGCTGGCCACCTGCTCTCTCGCGTCCTCTCGACTCAGATTCTGCGCAGTCTGGAGCAGGGTGATCGCTTCGCTCCGTTCGCCGCGCGACAGGGCGTCCAACACGTTCGGGGGAAGATCCGGGACTTGGAGAAAATTCGCCATATGGATGCCGAGTGTACCAGAAACACGTGCGTCTCGTCTTGTACCGGACAACGAGGTCGCGGCGCAACTCCATAATAGCGATGAGACGAACACAGAGCCGGCATTGCCCTACACTATGCGCGCTAAAACATCGGGTGATGAGGTGCTGACGAAAAGGGAGCGGAACTCGGAGCCTCTCCGGCATTCCCCAAAAACCGCCACCGGCCATTTTCCTTGACCAAATAATGCACTTCGCGAAACCAGCTGTCGAGGGTGATCCGCTTGCCTGTTCCTTCCTCGGTTCCGTACAGCCCGCCGGTGCAGGTGACCTCGGCGCGAAGCTGGGAACCCTCCTGCATCACGGTAATGTCGGAAAACAGGTGGAGTGACTCCACACCGTTGTAGTGGACGAACACCTCGTCCCACACCCGGCGCACGTCGGGTTCCTTCAGCCCGTGAAAATTGTACGCAGGGGTATAAAACGCCATGAGCGCGTCCAGATCCTCTTTCTGCAACGCCGCTTCCGCCCGCTGGAACGACGCCAGGAGCTCCTTCACGGCTGGATGGCCGGTCACCCGTTTCTGGCCCTTGACCTCTTCCCATCCACCTTCAGAACCGTCTCAGATAACACCTGGACCTTGGCTATCGCCACGACAGGCGCGAGGGCCCAGCATACGGCCACACCCAGCACAAGGAACGCGGACAGCTTTCCTTCATATCCACACGTCATACAGCACCCCTCCCAGACTGCTTCATAACACGTACATGACCAGAGACGCGAGGCCGGCAGCCAGGATCAGAAATCCGACTAACCAACTGATAAATCTTCGCTGCGCCGTGGCGAGCACCTTGTCCATCTTTTTCTTGAGGGCCGGCTGAGAAGCGATATAGGCATCGACCACGTTCCGTGATTCTTTCAGTCCGATGTTCAGCTCCTGGCGGACAACTTTGATGGCCTTGATCACATTGCCCTGCCACAGCGCGTCGACGGCAGCTTTCGGAAGATCCGGAGAACGTCGTGATCGATTCGACATGGTGCCCTGGCTATCGTTTATAACTGCTGAGCGACGCGGAGGCAACTCTGTCGGTCGTGAGCCAGGCCCCTGGCATAAGTCCCTTTTTCGCGCTATTCTTCCGCCATTCCGACTCGGAATACCGGTGACCAGCAGCCATGCATCGTCTTGAACTGAAGATTCCCCCTGCCATCGTCGCCGCGCTGATCGCGGCAGGCATGTGGTGTGTTTCTTTCACCCTGCCCGCATTCACCTATGCCCCGATGCTCGTCGCGACAGTGGGATTGGGACTCATCGGCTTTGCGATCATCGGATGGGCGATGCTGTCCTTCTTGGAAGCGCAGACCACGGTAAACCCCATGAATCCATCCTCGGCCTCGGTCTTGGTGACGTCAGGGGTCTATCGTCACACACGCAACCCGATGTATCTGGGCATCTTCTTGATCCTCGTCGGGTGGGCCCTGTTTTTGGCAAACGTCCTGAGCTTTCTCGTTCTACCTGCCTTCATTCTGTACATGAATCAGTTCCAAATCAAACCGGAGGAACGGGCGCTGAAGGCTCGGTTTGGACGGGAATACCTAGAGTACATGGCTCAGGCTCCTCGGTGGATCTGAGGCGGCGTGGATCAGGCCAACCGGGCTCGGTATCTGAGAAGGAAGGGTTGTGCAATAGATGTCGCCCCTTTTGTCCATGCCTTGTCGGGATACCTTGAAGTAAGATATCTCTACCGCAACAACGAGGACGTCATGCCGACGAAAAAGACCCCGAAGATTCACGTTCGGCTGGCAGCCGTACGGAAGAAAATCAAGAAGCTTGGCATCGAACCGCAAGACATGGATCGTGCCATCGCATGGGCCAGAGGACACTGAGACCGCCGCCGGTGATCCGCCCAACATTCAGGCACTCTTGAGCCGTTTTCCGTGAGGGAGCGGCGTGAACCGGAGTTCCACTCGTTGATCCAATGCGATCGCGATGCGATTCAGCATGGCGAGGGAGTGCCCTGCATAGTCCGCACTCTCCAATCGACAGATGGCCGAAGCGGTCGTGCCCACCAGCTTGGCGAGTTGCCGTTGCGTCAGGCCCGCATGCAGGCGAAGAGCAGTCAGCTTGCGAGCGACACTGTCGTCCGCGCGTGCTTCCTCCAACCCCCGCACACGTTCCGGCCTTCCCTGATAGTAGCGGCGATAGAGTATCTGAACCGCATCGGTCGTCGTCCGTTTCTTCCGTGTCGCCATTATGAGCCCTCCCGATACGTATGCCCCTGTGGGTCTTGCTCGAAGATCCGTTTCCGTTCCAGCGCCCGTTCTATGTCTTTCGCCGGAACTTCCCGTTCCTTGACGATACCGTGTGCGAGCACCGCGGCCACCCGCCCATGATAGAAATACAGAATCCGGTAGTTCGCCCCTTCTCGCCCGACCCGCAATTCGTAGATTCCATTCCTGAGCAGATCGGCTTCAGGCCGCCTGAGCTCATGCCCAAGCTCGCGGAGCCGCTCGATCTTCACCACACACTTGTCCTGCACCCTTTCCGGAAGCGAGTCCAGCCATTCCAGGACCGGCACGTTGCCATCACGATCCTTGTAAAAGACAACGAGCGTCCTCGGCACGTAGCCCCTCCAGTTGTTCGATCGGCATATTCTCATATTTGCGAATAGCGGTCAAGGAGAGCCGGACCGTTCAAGCAAGAAGAGGGAAAGATCAACGCCTGAGGAAGAGATAGGCGACAACCCAACGGGAGTGGAACTTTCTCTTTGCCGTATCGGGACTCAGCGAACTACGAATAGCACGGCACAATTGGCCATCGGTGGGATTATGCTAGGCTTGATGCTGGCGGGAGAGCTGGCCGTCGGCATCGGACTCCGCGGCATGACCGCCACAGAGGTCATCCTGAACCGAGGCCCGGTGTCCGGTACGGCCTAATTTCTCAGCTCGCCGCCATGCCGTGGATCGTCTCCCGCCGGTAAATATAGTGGGGACAACAACTGGGTGGTGGCCATTCAGCCCCCCCCTCTCCGCACCTGTTCCCAGGTTGACGGCTGCCAAAAACCTGCTATCAATTAAGACATGCACGCTCAATATCGTTTCCTCACCCTCGCCGCGGCTCTGTTCCTTGCTATGCTGACCTGTCTCACGGCGCCTCCGTCAGTTCAGGCCGATTCTTCCGCCCTGTCGCCACGAACGGGACGGGCCATTCAGAGCGACGACCCACTTCCCTTGCAAACCAGACGCGGCCGGTGTAACCCGGCGGCCACCCGTTGCCAACTCCCGCGCCATCGTGTCCAACCGAAAGATTCCGATCTGAACGAACGAACTGAATCCGGCCAACGGCTGAACGACGAAAGCTCTCTCAACAACCGTAGTCGAACCGGCCCTGCCATCGACTACCCCACCCGATAGCAGACCTCAGTCGCCTGCGCATCGCTCTCTTCCCCATCGGTCTGGTCTTTTCATCGCACCACGCCGTGGATTGTTTCATGCCGCGCACGGCCCCCTGACACTCCACCTTCTGGTCAGACTCTCTGCGCCCCAAGCCGCCGGCGCGCGCCGCCGGGGACGATGACGAATTCATAGAGCCGGCATTCGAGATCGCCGTTAAAGAGGGGGATGCGCTTGGATGGGGCGAGGCCGATGAGTTTCGGCACACGGGCGTCGTCTATGGAGCCCCATAGGCGTACAGCAGGAGAGAGAGAAACAGCGCCGTCAGATCAGATCGTCCAGGATGCAACATTCGATCTCCTTTACTCGCCGCAGGCTCCGATCATTCCCGTAAAAGCGCGTGGCCTTGCAGGTAATCGCCGTGGCGAGTTGAATTGCATCGGGTGTGCTCAGACGATAGCGGGCGCGTAGTTCGGCGGCTCGATCCGCAAGAGTCAGGCTGACGGGCACCCACTCGATCTTCGGATAGGTGCTGGTGAGGGCGAAAATCTTCTGCGCGAGTTCTTCCTTCTGGTCACGATAGGGTTGGACCAGCAATTCGAGAAGCGTCACCGTTGAGGTCACGGCCGCATTGTGTCCCCGCTCGATTCGGTCGAACAAGGATGCGCACCAGGCACCGTATCGCGGATGATCTTCGAGGAAATAGATGAATAGGTTGGTGTCGAGGCCGATTCTCTCTCGCTCACCGGGAAGCCCCTTTACCACGACCGGCGTTCCCGCTTCAGGTAACCGGGCGGATAGGCGTCCTTGGCAAGCCCCTGCAACGTGCGCGCATACCGCTTGGGCTTGGGCATGATGAGGGTGAGGTCGTCCTTCACGACGACCAGCAGTTCATCACCGCCTTTGACGCCCATCGCCTGCCGGGCTTCCTTGGGAATCACGATCTGGTTTTTGCTGCTGAGCTTCTGGACTGCCATGGCGCTTCCTCCAAGACGCTTTACTCTATCATGACAACGTAAAGCTGCTCAATGCGCATCATCTGAAACAAGATTGTCCAAGCGATTGCGCTATACGCTGTGACGCCTCGTTCTGGTCAGGCTTGCTGCGTCCCAAGCCGCCGGCGCGCGCCGCCGGGGACGATGACGAATTCATAGAGCCGGCATTCCAGGTCGCCGTTGAAGAGAGGAATGCGTTTGGACGGGGCAAGGCCGATAAGTTTCGGCACCCGGGCGTCGGCCGTTAGGACATACACGCGCCATCCGGCGAACCGCTGCTTCAGCCAATCACCCAGCTTGGGGTAGAGCGCGGCCAGTTCGTCGGGCTGACTCAAGCGCACCCCATAGGGCGGATTGATCACCATGACACCCTGCTCCGCCGGAGCCTCCAGGTCCAGAATGTCACTCTGCTTCAACCGGACATCGACCACCACTCCCGCCCCCTGAAACGCCCGCTGGGCAATCTTCACCATGGCGGGATCGTGATCCGACGCATAGATGGCGGCGGGAACGTCGGCCAGGCGTTTGGCAAGCGCCGCTTCGCGCAGACGGCCCCAGAGTTTCGCGTCATGGATCAGCAGTCGCTCGAAGGCAAAGTGCCGCGCGATGCCCGGTGGAATCCGGCGGGCCATCATGGCAGCTTCGAGTGCGATGGTCCCCCCGCCACACATGGGATCGAGCAGCACATCTGTGGGCGTCCACCCGGCGAGCCGCAAGATCCCCGCCGCCAGATTTTCCCGCAACGGCGCTTCGACGGACGTGATCCGGTGCCCCCGTTTGAAGAGTGGCTCGCCGGACGTGTCTAAATAGAATGTGACGGTGCTCTGATCGAAAAAGGCGTCCAGCTTGATGTGCGGCCGCTCCGTGTCGACGCTGGGCCGCCGCTGGCGCGTGGCCACGAACTTGTCGCAGACGGCGTCTTTGATCCGAAGCGTGAGAAAATCCAGACTGGGGAGCGGGCAGCGGCGCGCGCTGACCTTGACTTTGATCGTCTGCGAGGGCGCAAACAGGTCGGGCCAATCAAGGGCGTAGACTGCACGATAGACATCGTCTTCCGTCTTGTAGGCGCTCCGGCCAACTTCCCAGAGGACGCGGCTGGCGATGTGACTCTTGAGATTGACCCAATACATCGTCGACCAGGGGGCGGTAAACCCGACGCCTCCATCGGTCTTGGATGTGGCCGGCACACCAAGATCGTGGAGTTCCTGTTCGAGTACTCCCTCCAAGCCCCGTGGGCAGGGGGCAAAGAACCGGCGTGGAGTGCCGTCCATCGTCTGCTGCTCCTCCTGTTGCGACTATACACTTTATCCTTGTGGGCTCGCCCCCATTATTCACGAGCGATTCTACTGCAACCGCCGAGACGTCGCTGCGACAAGCTTGGCCGCCCGCTTCGCACGGCCAAGCGGGCAGGCGCGTGGCGTCTCAGCGGTTTCGTCACAAACCGTCATGAATAATGTGGGCTAGAACGTGCCAGTTTGTCGCCGAGGCCAATGGCTAAGTTGCGGTAAATTATCACGCCGATATCGGGTCGGCGTCGAATCAGATCGGCCAGGTCACGCTGCAGCAGCTCGGCCGCTTCGACCGGCCCGTCGGCGACAGCGCTCGCGGAGTGGGGCCTCGCGGAGAGCAGGGAGACTTCGCCGCAGGTTTCACCGGCACGGACCGTGCCGATCGGAACCGGCGGGCCGCCGCTGGTGATAGCCACCCGGCCTTCGAGCACCAGATACAGCCGGTCCGCGGGATCGTGTTGGGCGAAAAGCCGTTCCCCGGTGCCGATCTCCCTGACGGTGCAGAGGCCGGCCAGTCTCGCCGCCTGCTCACCGTTCATGCCGTGGAACAGCGGCATCTCCTTGATGGCCTGTGCCATGCGCGGGGCGATGACGCAGGTGGTGAACCCGCGCATGACGATGTCGGCGACGGCTTGCACCGGCTCCGTCAGGCCGAGCGTGCCCAGCTCTTGCAGTGTGTTCAGACGCACCATCTTGACGATGTCGAGCCGCTCCACCTGATAGAACACCATGGCCGGCACATAGGCGACGGGGAGAAAATTCAATTCCAGCAGCGTGCGTTGCATGCGGGGCGCATAGGCGCTGACATCAATCTCGATATAGTCAATGTCCAGTTCCTCCCGGCATTTCCGTTCCAATTCGGCCAAGAGAAACCGCACGACGTCGTCGGCCAAGGCGATCAATTCAAACACCCGCACAGTGCGCTCGACCGGATCCATGGTGTACCCCACGGCCCCGACAATCTGGCTGCTCGAACGGGCAAGAAAATAGCTCGTCTGGCGAGCCTGGAGTTTGAAGAATCCATAATCCAGCCGCATGGGTCCGAAGACTTCCCGATTACGCACACGCCCCCGCTCGATGCGCAGCAAGGCGGGATAGCCTTCCGCCTGCAGTTGCTCGATGGTGTAGTCGCCTCCGGAAGGGTACGGAGCCGAGTCCTCATCGACGATGAAATCCGGCGTGAGCGGCGGTTGACTCATGACGCAGCCGGCCAGGGAATAGGCTTCGGGAATGATCCGGGGGTTGTTGCGGCGTAAGGCCAGGGCATCGCCGAAATACCGGGCCAGCAGCGCGAAACTCTCCCGATGGTGAAACGTGTGTTTCAACGGCAGAAAGCCGGTCGCAATGAAGCCATGCGACAAACTGATCCGCTGGGCGTAGGGATGCACGGTGCGCGCCACAACCAGACCGACGTGAAGCCGATTCTGTATGGCCTCGAGCCGTTTCTCCATGAGCAGATTGCCGACCTGCAAGCGTCGATAGTCCGGATGGACGGCGAGCCGGCCGAACTCGCCGACGAGGTCGGAATGGGCGCCGAAGTCGAAGAGGACGGACGCCGTTCCCACCACCCGTCCGGACTCGGTGTCCTCGGCCACGAGAATAAGCGCATCGTCCGTGAAGACGGATCGCTTGAGCCACAATTCATCGTAGAGTTCGCGGTGCGGATAATCGGTGCCGTAGACGGCCAGAAAGATCTCACGGATCTGGCCGACGTCTTCTTCGCGGGCTTCTCGAACTCGAATCATGACGACCTCGTGGTTGGTCAGGAACGGCCCTGCCGATCGCGCAACCGCTGGCCGGCGATCTTGGCGACCGCGCGATAATACGCCGCGCCGACGGCCAAAGCCGTTTCGTCGAAATCAAACTTGCTCGAATGGGCGGGAAACCCCTCCTTGCCCGGTACCTGCCCGCCGAAGCGGACGTAGGCCCCCGGAATGTGTTCCATGTAGTAACTGAAATCCTCCGCGCCCATGTTCGCCGTCTTGAGCGGCAGGACGTTGGCCTCCCCGACCGCTTCCACAGCGGCACGCCGAGCCAGGTCGGCCATGTCCGGCGGATTAATCAGCGGCGGTGTCCCCTCAGTCACCGTGACCTGGATCTTCGCCCCATGCAGTTGGGCGATCGACTCGGCGATGCGGCGGATCGAGGACAGCAGCTGCCGCCGGACGTCCGTATCCTGGGCCCGCACCGTGCCGCTCAGTTTGGCCTGACCGGCGATGACATTGGGAGCGGTCCCCGCCTGAAATTGTCCGACGGAGACGACCGACGGCCGGGCCGGATCGATCTCGCGCGAAACGATGGTTTGCAGCGCCATAATCATGAGGCTCCCGACTACGACCGCGTCGATGCTCTCGTGCGGACGAGCGCCGTGCGCACCCTGCCCGATAATCTCGATCGTGAAATTATCCGACGAGGCATTGACCGCCCCCTCCGCGACCACGATCGCCCCCGGCTGATAGTGGCGGTCGAGATGGCCGCCGAAGATCAGGCCGGCGCCGTCCAACGCGCCGGCCTGGATCATCGCCTGTGCACCCGTCCCCTTTTCCTCCGCCGGCTGGAAAATCAGCCGTACGGGCGCCGGCAGATCTTTCTCCTCCGACAAGAGCGCCGCCGCGCCAAGCAGCATCGCGGTGTGGCCGTCGTGGCCGCAGGCATGCATCACGCCGGCATGTACGGAGGCGAATTCGAGGCCGGTCTCTTCGTGGATCGGCAAAGCGTCTGTGTCCGCCCGCAGCACGACGCAGGGCACTCCCGACGTTCCGGGAATATCCGCCACCACGCCGGTGCCGGCGACGCTGGCGCGATACGGCACGCCAATACCTTGGAGAAAATCGGCAATGACGGCGGCGGTGTTAGTTTCCCTGCTGCTCAGTTCCGGATATCGATGCAGCCACCGCCGCACCGAGACGATTCGGTCGTAGACATCTTGCCGGATCAGTGTCATGGGATTCCCCCCTTTGCCTCCCTGAAGTCTTGCGAGCCTCCTACTCTTCCTTCGCCTGCGCGCCGGGCCGGAATGTCGTGTACACATAGACCGGAATGGGCAGGTGGCCGAGGTGTTTCTCAACCAACGGTTTCACGTCATCCCACTTCAGCCCGCCCACCCCGGTGGCCAAGCGGGGCAGCGCCACACTGGTGATCTTCTCCGCCTCAATCACCTTGGATAAAGCCTTGAGACAGTGATTGACGTTCTCAATCGTGGCCTTGCCGGGTTTGGCTCCGTGGCTGGGCGGCGGCTCCTGAGTGAAGAGATTGACGACTCGCACGCCGCCGACCCCGGCCCAGGCCCACAATTCACCGGGCTTCGGCGTATACGTCTGGCAATAGTGCCGGAAATCTTTGTACATCGCCGGCCACTGCTCTCTGAGCGACAACGCCAACCCAGTGGCAAAATTGTCGTTGGGCGCAACCCCGTGCGCCACCGCCTCAGCCTTGGTCAACAAAATATCTCCCGTGACTTCCTTCAGCATAGATCACTTCCCTCCATTGGTTGAGCACATGACAAACCCTCCCACATTACATCGCACTCTCTTCTCCCTTTTCCCCAAACGAGGCGGATGGGTCGGCATTTTGAGAGCGGCATGGCGCATATCTGCATATCCGAAGAGCAGAGAGTACCAGTACAAACGTCTATGCTCGATAGCTCCGCCGATAATCAGCGCATCATGCCGCCATCTAAATGCCGACCTGCCCGCCTCTCCCCCCCCTCACACCCATTCCGGCGCTTCCTCTTTCCCCACCGCCCGTCCCGCAAACGCACTGTAGAGCGCCGGCAAGACCACCAGTGTCAGCGCGGTCGAGGTAAAGAGGCCCCCAATCACGACGGTGGCGAGCGGCCGCTGCACTTCGGCACCGATCCCCTGCGCCAAGGCCAGCGGCAACAGACCGACCAGCGTAGTCATCATGGTCATCACGACCGGCCGAAGGCGCAGACTGCAGCCGGTCAGGATCGCCTCGTCGATTTGTTGTCCTTCATGGCGCAGTTGGTTGATATAGGAAACCAGGACGATGCCGTTCCCCACCGCGAGTCCGAACAGCTCGATGAAGCCGATGGAGGCCGGCACACTCAAGTACTGTCCGCTCAACCACAGCGACACGACGCCGCCGATCAATGCGAACGGCAGATTGAGGATGATCAGAGTCGCGTACCGCAGCGAATGGAACGCCCAGAAGAGAAGAAAGAACACCAGTCCCAAGGTCACCGGCACAACGATCATCAGCCGCTGGTTGGCCCGCTCCATGTTTTCAAAGGCGCCACCCCAGACGACCGTGTAACCCTCCGGCAGATGGACCTGCTCCGCCAGTTTCTTTCGCCCTTCGTCCACGACGCCGCCGATGTCCCGACCCACGACGTTGAAGCCGACGTAGATGCGGCGCTTCACCTGCTCGCGGCTGATGCGAGCCGGACCTTCGCGCATCTCGATGGTCGCCAGGTCGCTCATGGGAATGAGCGCACCGGATGCGGACTTCACACGGATCTCGCCGATGGCGTCGACGCTGTTCCGGTACGGCTCCGGGAACCGCAGGGTGAGTTGAAACCGGCGCTCACCTTCGTAGACCTGCGTCGCCGCTTGCCCGCCGATCGCGGTGGTGATGATCTCCTGCACGTCGGCCACGTTGATACCGAACCGGGCGATCTTTTGCCGATCGACATCGATGATCAGATAGGGTTGCCCGGCGACCTGTTCAACCTTGATGTCTTTGACCCCTGCGATCTGCTGGAGCAGGACGGCGATCGCCTCCGCCTTGTCGCGCAGGACGTCCAAATCGTCCCCGAACAGCTTGATCGCGCATTCCGTTCTGATGCCGGAAATCAACTCGTCGACCCGTTCCTGGATCGGTTGACTCATAAGCACGGAGATCCCGGGAATCTCCGCCAGCTTCCGGCGGATGGCATCGGTCAATCCCGATTGCGTCGTCGCAGTCTTCCACTGACTCCGGTCGTGCAATGACACGATCGGGTCGCTTTCGTACAGATCCTCCGGGTGATAGGGAATTTCTGCCCGCCCGATTCGGCTCACGGCCGCCTTCACTTCGGGAAATTCCATCATGACCCGCTGCGTCTGTTTCTCCAACTCGATGGACTCGGCCAGCGACACGCTCGGCAATCGCACGACTTGGGGCGTCAGGGCCCCTTCTTCGAGAATCGGAATGAATTCACGCCCCACGAACGGCACGAGGACCAGACTACACAGCACGATGACCGTCGAGCCGGCCAGCACGATGCCCCGATGCCGCAGGGCCCATTGCAACACCGGCAGGTAGCGCTGTTTCATCCAAAGCGTCAACCGTGTTTCCTCCGGGTGGTCTCCGCGCAGGACCAGCGAGGCCAGCACCGGGGACAGAGTCAACGTGATAACGACCGAGGCCATGAGCGCGATCACCAACGTGTAGGCCAGCGGGGCAAACATCTTCCCTTCCATCCCCTGCAGCGTCATGAGCGGCAGAAAGACGACGCTGATGATCAAAATGCCGAAGATGATGGGACGGCCTACTTCCTTGGTGGCGCGGAGAATCACGCCAAGCCTGCTCGCCGCGGTCCCGCCGTTGTGTTGCGCGAGATGGCGATAGACGTTTTCTACGACGACAAGCGACCCGTCCGCGATTTCGCCGATGGCGATGGCCAGCCCGCCGAGCGTCATCAAGTTCGCCGACAGCCCGAACCGTTCCATCACAATGAAGGTCACCAGCGGCGTGACGAGCAGCGTCACCGTGACGACCACGGCGCTGCGCACGTGGCCCAGGAAGAAAAAGAACACGAAAATCACCAGCACGATCCCCTCGATCAACGCATCGCGCACCGTGTGGATGGCCTCGTTCACTAGCTCGATGCGGTCGTAGAACGGGACCAGCTTCGTTCCCGCCGGGAGGATGTTGCCCTGCTGGAGCTCCTCCACCCGGTCTTTCACCGCCCCGACCACCTGGCGAGCGTTGCCTCCTCGGAGCATCAGGACCGTTCCGATCACGACCTCGCGCTCTCCGTTGAGGACAACCGCGCCGTGGCGAACGGCGTGGCCGATCCGGACTTCGGCGACGTCCCGCACGAACACCGGCGTGCCGCCGACTTCCTTGACGATGATGGATTCGATGTCGCCCACGGTTTTGATCAACCCGAGGCCCCGGACGATCGAGCGCTCGGCATGGCGTTCCAGCACGTTGCCGCCGACGTTGGCGTTATTCTTCATCACCGCTTCGTAGATCTGGTGAAGCGTCAAGTCGAACTTCCGCAGTTTGGCCGGATCGACCAGGACCTGGTACTGCTTCACGAACCCGCCCATGCCGTTCACATCGATGACACCCGGCACGCTCTTGAGCAGCGGGCGCAGCACCCAGTCTTGCATCGTGCGCTGGTCGGTCAACTCCTTCTCCACAATCTGAGAGTCGGTCGCCGTCCCATGAGGCCCTTCAATATAATATTGATACACCTCCCCCAGCCCCGTCGTAACCGGCGCCATCGTCGGCTCGAGCCCCTGCGGCAACCGTTCCTTCGCCGCCATCATCCGCTCGAGCACCAACTGGCGCGCGAAATACACATCGACCTGGTCTTCAAACACGACCGTGATTTGGGACAGGGCGAACTTCGAGAGGGAGCGGATTTCCGCCAACCCCGGCAAACCGGTCATCTGCAGCTCGAGCGGATAGGTGATGAACCGCTCGACCTCGACCGGCGAGAGGCCCGGCGCCTCGGTCATGACCTGGACCTGTATATTGGTGACGTCGGGATAGGCGTCGATCGGAATAGACTGAAAGGCCAAGAGACCGGCGGCGGCCACAATGCACGCCAGACCGATGACCAAAATCCGTTGCCGCAGCGAAAATTCCAGCAGAGAAGCAATCATGGCGTGGGCTCGATCTTGTGCCGTTCCATCTCGGATTTGAGGGCGAACGCCCCCTTCGTCACGACCAGCTCGCCGTCGCTCACCCCGTCCAATACGCTGACCAGGTCTCCTTGTTCGGACCCCAGCTTGACGGTCCGCGCCTCAAATTCGCTTGCCCTCCGCTGCACGAATACGATCTTGCCGACCGGCCCGTTCTGGACGGCTTCGAGCGGGATGCTCAGTTCGTCAGGATTCGACGGAGCATAGACACGGATGAGGGCGAACATCTCGGGCTTCAACAGCAGACCGGGATTCGGCGCCGTCACCCGAAGACGCATCGTGCGGGTGGCAGGGTCGAGCACGTCTCCGACATAGGTGATCGTGCCTTGAAAGATGGCGTGCGGATAGGCGGCCAAGAGGACATCGACTTTTTGCTCCTTGCGGATGAACTGCACGTCCTTCTCCGGCACGCTCCCGATCACCCACACGTTGTTCAAGTTCGCCACGGTAAAGAACTTCTGGTGCGTCTCAACCACTTCTCCCCGTGTAATGTTGCGCATGATGACCCGGCCGTCGAACGGTGCGCGCAAGGGGACGTCGGCTTTGATCGTTTGTTCCCGGCCCAGCCGGTCGATTTCATCCTGCGGCACGCCGAGCAATTCAAGGCGGCTCTTCGCTTCGCGCACTTCAGCCTGTACCGTCTTCATGGCGGCTTCTCGGCGCTGTAATTCGGCAAGACTCACGGCCTTGCCCTCGTACAGTTCCTTGGCCCGCCCGTAAGCCAACTCCGCCTCGTGCAACCTCGCCGCAGCTTTGAGGTAATCCCCCTCCGCCACGCCGAGATCCACACTGTGGAGCAGCGCCAGCAAGGCGCCCTTTTTCACATCCTGGCCCACGTCCACCGCCACCTTCACAACACGACCGCGGATCAAAGTGGTCACTTCGGCCAATTCGTTTTCATTGGCTTGCACGGTCGCGGGAAACTCACGGTGGGTGAGCAGCTGCCCCCGGCCGACCGGAGCCAGCTGGAGGGCCATCCGAGCAGACTCTTCCGGGGTCAGGCGAAACTGCCCCGCCTGCGCGGGAGGTGCGGACGGTTTTGCTGGGAGAGATGGTCCGGATTTATCTTCACAGGCCATCAGCCCTGCCACGATCAGGCAGACCGCCACCGCCACTCTCCCCTTGTTCTGTTCAGGCATCAGCACACACCCCTCCCTTTCTCTCTACCCTCAGCATGCGACGTGCCTCGCCAAATATGAGGTTTCGGGGCTTTTAGGGATGAGCGTTGGAACTTTCGTAGCCTTTTGCCACGGTCTGGAACTCGAGCCGTGGTGAAATGCGACAGACGAACCTGAAAGACACTTCGTGATCCCTTCGCCGATATGCCATACTGGTGCACCGGAGGAAGTGATTGGCTATGGAAATTCGGGCACAGTTCCCCAACGAGCAATCACGTGCCGGTGAGTTCACACGTCAAGCGGATGCGTTTCGAGGGCGGGTCACCGCCGACGGCAGTTCAGGCTATCCGGCGGAACCCGGGCGCTATCACTTGTACGTCTCGTGGGCCTGCCCCTGGGCGCATCGCACGATGATCGTACGGGAGCTCAAGCAGCTCAAAGGCGTCATCGGCATGACCGTTGTGGACCCCATTCGCGACGAGCGGGGTTGGGCGTTTCGCGAAGGGTCCGGACATTCACTCGATCCTCTCAACGGGTTTCAGTTTCTCAGTGAGGCCTACCGGGCCACCGATCCGCACTATCGAGGGCGCGTGACCGTTCCCGTCCTGTGGGATACCGTCACCAAACGCATCGTCACCAATTCCGACGACGACCTGATGCGTATCTTCAACAACGAATTCAATCGTTTCACAGACAGTCCGCTCGACTTGTATCCGGAAGCCCTGCGCCAGGAGATCGACGAGCTCAACACCTTCGTCTACGAGAACGTAAACGATGGAGTCTATCGAGCAGGATTCGCCACATCACAGCGGGCTTATGAACGGGCGGTCATGCGGTTGTTCGATGCGCTGGATCAGCTCGACGCGCGTCTTGCGACCCGACGATTTCTCTTCGGCGCGGACTTCGTCGAAACCGACTGGCGATTATTCGTCACTCTGATTCGGTTCGACGCAGTGTATCACGGCCATTTCAAGTGCAACCTCCGGCGCATCGTCGATTATCCGCACCTCTTCGGGTATCTGAGAGATCTCTATCAAACCGACGGCATTGCCGGCACCGTGAACTTTGATCACATCAAGCGGCACTACTATCTCACGCACCACGAAATCAATCCGACCAGCATCGTGCCTCTTGGCCCGGTCCAGGACCTGACCGCCACTCATGGACGCGAACGGTTGGCATAACCGGTCGTGACCTTCGCAACCGTCAAGAGACCTGGACAGTCTTGGGGCGCTTCTCCCCATTCGCCAAGTTCGCCTCAGGAGGCAATCTGAAAAATCCGTTCATTCTGAACTGTTTGTAAAATCGATGTCCGACGACACACGCGCATGAGAGTTGCTCACTCCTTCATGCAAGGGCGAGGTCATCATCAAACACAAGGAGTGATGTCATGGATATGCTGGGGATGTTTATCGGTGTGATGGTCCTTCTTCTGGTCGGTGGGTTGGTCGTGTATAAGAAGTACGCCTGACCTGTGGCCGCCACAACACAACGGCCATGCCCGCGTGGAGGGCATGGCCGTTTCTTTTTCTGCGGTGCCTGGGAAGGTGACGCCTTCCCTACCGTACTACCAAGACAGAGCTGTCGCTCCGCTGCACAATCTTGATGGAGACGCTGCCTTGGAGAAACCGCGTGACCGCGCTGCGCCCTTTTGCTCCGGTGACGATCAAGTCCGGTTGTTCCCGACCCACCAATTTTATGATCTCATCGCCAGCGGGGCCGACTCCTGCAAATTTCCTGACATGATACCCAGCCTTTTCAAGCTTGGCCGCTTCTTGCGCGAGCAATTTCTCTCCTGCGTCCTTCACGGCCACATACCGAAGGAACGGCATGACATGCACCAATAGGATGACGACCGGCTCTGCATTCGTCTTGACGTGAAATCGCCGGGTGAGGAACTGCCGCGCCTTCTCCGATGCAGGAGAACCGTCCGTTGCGAAGAGGATTCGTCGGATCGGCTTCGCCGCCTCCTTTACCACCAACACAGGACAGGACGCATGGAGCGTGACCGCCGTAGACACGCTGCCCAACATAAACCGATCCAGTGCATTCAGTCCTCGACTACCCACGACCAGCAATCCCTTGCTTCCTGCATGTTTGAGCAGCGCGTTCGCAATGGCTTCCTTCTCTACACGAATGAAGCCCTTTAATCCGAGAGCTTTGAGGTGTTGCTGCGTTTCCGTCACCACGCGCTGCGCTCGAGACTCCAAGAAATGCACCGCCTCTCCGGCATCCGGCTCGAATCCGCTGATGGTCGGATGCGTCAAGAACGGCGCCGGCTCCGACTGGAGATCGAGGCCGTGCACCCCGACCACGCTCGGCACGGTCCGGAATGGAAGTTTACTCAACCATTCGAGTGCCCACTGTCCGTACTTCGACCCATCAATACCGATAACGGCTTTCATCGCATCATCTCCTTGTTAGAGATTTCCCATTGTGCGTTCTGACTGTGCAATGTTCATTCCCTAGCGAAAGCCTGGCCGCTTCGTGGCAACATTGGCACGCCGGGAAAAATAATTGTTGGCGACGGGATCGGCCATTTGGTAAAGTGCGCCTCGCTTGACGATACAATGTGAACCGACAGGGGCTCTACGAAGAGGGATGATGGCTGGCATAGAGGTGGCAATCCAGTTCAATCGACGAGTAGGACGGCTGGTTCTTGCTGTTGCGTTGCTGACCTGTTCAGGGTACCCCACTTATGCCATTTCAGGGGAACTGGCAGGCCTTCCCGTCGGCGAAGTCAACACAGCGGCTCCGACCGTCATGGCGGCGGCTCCCGCTGCACCCTCGACGGCGGCTGGCGACGCCTCCCCGGAAGAACCGTTCGATCCGTTCGCCAAAACAGGTGAGGGGCAGCTTGAAGAATACGACCCCTGGGAATCGTTTAATTCGAAGATGTTTGATTTTAACTGGCAGCTTGATCGGTGGGTGCTGAAGCCGGTTGCCAAGGGGTACAATTACGTCGTGCCGAACATCGTCCAGGTCGGCGTCAGCAACATTTTCTACAATAGCCGGGCAACCCCCCGATTTCTGAACAATGTATTTCAGGGAAAATTCAAAGGTGCTGGAATCGAAGCCGGGCGATTCGTCATTAATACGACGGTTGGGGTCGGCGGCTTTTTCGACGTGGCCCAACACTACTTCAAGTTGACCACGCCAGAAGAGGATACTGGACAAACGCTCGGATTTTATGGAGTCCCACCCGGTCCCTACATCATGGTGCCGATTCTGGGACCGTACACGGTCCGAGATCTTGTCGGCTATGCGGGAGACATTGCGCTCAACCCGATTTACTGGCTGATCCTCCCGACCATGCATAACATCGATTCGATTCCGACCGTGGTCGATGTAGAGGAACGGGCGGCCACCTATGCTATATCGATTGGCGCGCGCACCACGGAAGTCGTCAATGAGCGTTCGCTCAATCTGGAAAAATTCCAGGGCGTGGAAGAATCCACGGTCGATCTCTATGCCGCAGTCCGCAACGCGTACCTGCAAAAGCGGGTGAAAGCGATTCAGGAATAAGCCGGGCGACACCGGCTCCCTCTCTCAGCACTCCAGTACCCTAGGCCTCTTCACGCACTCCCTGATAAAGGCAGCGATATCCCTCATGGGCATGGCGGGAATGTACGACCGGTCTTGGCAAAGCACAGGGAGGGGATCGAATTCAATCGAACTCTATGACAATTAGTGGAAGATCCTGAAAGAAGTGCGTGAGAAGATCGAAAGGCACACCCCCCTCTTTCTCAGCCACGTATCTCGAAATGACAGATTCAGCGCACACATCCCGAGACACTGCGCCGAGTGGCAGTGTGCCGAAAAACCGGTTACTGAGTGGCGGCGGCTCTGACTAGGTGTTCTTGTAAACCAAGAGCCCACCAACCAAGATTATCAGCATCACACCGATAAACATCACCAATGTATCCATGGCTACTCCTTTCGTTCGAACCGTTACGTAACGAAGTGATGTACCATAGCAACCCCCGCAAGCCCGAGGGGCTCAATACCTTCCTTTCCCTGGACAAAACCGGCGGCCATCACACATTCCTATAAGACCGCGTGATGGGTTGAACAGTTCGGCCGATCCAGTCCTCCGGAGGTTGTGTGACTAGCTTAATTTAGTCCCGACTTACGTCCTTGTCAAGGCTCGGTAGAGTCGCCCTCAGATGGCGGCCATTCGCGAATGATCAAATGGTGAAAGATTCCACAGTGCCTCAACCGGCTCTGGCGTGAAATGGGACAACCGGCCGGCCGGCTTGCCGTGGCTCAGCCCCCAGCCACTCTCGAAATCCTTGAATCTGTGAGACAGCCAGATGTTTTCTGTCGCATCGACTTGTGGCATTGCCGATGCAATCTTCCTCGGCAGCAGTTGCCACGCGGGGAATGACTGACACCATATGAATGGATTCGCAACAGAAGGAGGGAATGGCTATGTCGTCACTGACCAGATGGGAACCGATGACACGGTGGAGTCCGTGGAAAGAACTTGAAGAGATGGAAAAGCGCCTCTCGACGATTTTCGGGCGCGCTCCGGTGGCGGCGAGCGGGGACAAGAAGGAGGCCATCACGGTCGCCGAATGGTCGCCCCTCGTCGACATCACGGAAGACGACAAGGAATACCTCGTCAAAGCGGAACTGCCCGAGATGAAGAAAGAAGAGATCAAGATCAACGTGCATGAGGATGTGCTCTCGATCAGCGGGGAGCGCAAGTACGAGAAAGAAGAAAAGGGCAAGAAGTATCACCGGGTCGAACGGGCCTATGGAAGCTTCGTGCGAAGCTTCACGCTCCCCGAAGATGCTGACGGCTCCAAGATCAACGCCGAATACAAGGAGGGTGTGTTGAAAATCCACCTTCCGAAATCGGAGAAGGCAAAGCCGAAAGCGATCGAGGTGAAGGTGTCGTAGGAGAAAGGAGATCGTCATGTTTCGCCACCCCAAATATCTTGATATCCCCTGGGATGTCCATTGGCGCCATGACAAGACTGAGCCGCATCACCACGTGTGGTGGCTCATGGCTTTGCTGGTGGCGGCGCTAATTCTGATTGGAGTCGGCATCACAAGCGGAATGATGTGACAACGAAACGCGGGATGAAGGAGAACCGGTGACGTTTGAAAATCGTGAAGAAGCCGGCCGTCTGTTGGTCGAACCATTGCTCCACTATCGTGACCGGCAAGCCACCCTCATTCTGGCGCTCCCTCGCGGCGGCGTCGCGGTCGGGTATCAGTTGAGTCTTGGTCTGCACCTTCCATTGGACGTCTTCATCGTCCGCAAGCTGGGCGCGCCCGATAATCCTGAATATGCCATGGGGGCTATAGGCGAGACAGGAACGGTCTATCTGAACCCCGAGGCGAAGGCGGCCTATCGCCTGTCCCCATCAGACATCAAGCAACTCGTTCAGGCGCAACAGGAGGAGATCGTTCGACGGCAGGTTCTCTATCGACAGACCCGTCGGTTGCCTGTGCTCACCGGCCGTACCGTCATTCTGGTTGACGATGGCATTGCCACCGGTTCCACGTTCTTGGCATCCGTCCAGTCCATCAGGAGCCTGAACCCTCACCGCCTTATTGGAGCGATCCCGGTTGGCCCGAGAGAGACCATCCGGGAGGCTCGTGCGCAAGTCGATGAGTTGGTCGTCCTGGCCACTCCGGATCCATTCTGGGCGGTAGGCAATCACTATATCGACTTTGCGCAGGTCAGCGATCGAGAAGTCGTGGAGTATCTGAGCCAATCGAATGAGGCGCTACGGGAACGGGCGCAGCCGTCCCCGGCATAGCACGTGACCAGGACGAAATGAGCAGATAGACAACGGAGGTTCGTGAGACCAGCGCGGGAGGAGATATGACGGGTCGAGGCCGAAAAGTAGGCGCCGCCATCATTGCGTTGACGATGATCACCGGTCCTCTTGCAGACTTGGACAAAGCTGGAGCCAAGATCGTCGTTCCTGAGAGCTCCGTCATCGAGGTGGACGGAGCCACCGTCAAGTCCGTCGTGGCTATGTTTGAGCGGGCCGAACAGGCGGTCAAGGCCCACGACCTCGACACCGTCATGGCGGCGTATTCTCCCCAGTACAACTATCACGGCCTGAAAAAAGACGACGTCCGCAAAGTGTGGATGGACTTGTTCGACGAGTATCAGGATATCGCCAGCACCCACCTGTTGACCAAATTCACCAAGGTCGGATCGGGAAACCAAGCCCTGCTGGAGGTGACCTGCACCGGCCATCTATGGGCGCGTTCGAAGACCAGTGGCCTGTTCGTCCCCATCGACAGCTGGCACGAAGAGGTGCACTACCTGGTGCTCGAAGGTGGCGAGTGGCGCATCCGCGGGAATCTCGGTGAGGCGCAACGCGTGCTTCCGTTCGGCACGTCCCCCCATCCATTGTTCTGACAGGAGCACCCAACATGCGGATTGCCATCGGTGTCGATTGGTCGGACCAGGCGCTCACCGCCGTCACCCAGACGTTTCATCTCTACCATCCGACGGACGTCACGCTGGTGCATGGAGTCAATCTGGGCTTATTTGAGCAGCCGATCATCGCCGAGGCGACCAATCTGCAGGGGTACAACGAATTTCGGACCGCGATGGTAGGCGCCGGGCGCCAGCTGCTCGACCGCACCGCCGCCATGATTCCAGCAGACGTCAAGACGGTCAGAAAGATCAACGAGATCGGGAGCCCCGCCCAGGTGATTCTCGACAGCGCCGAAACGGTGTCGGCCGACCTGGTCGTCGTCGGTGCGCGCGGCCGCAGCCGTGTTGCCGAATCCGTGCTGGGCAGCGTGTCCCATCGTGTCTTGTCGCATGCGTCCCGCCCAACGCTGATCGTGAAAGACGCCGCACACCCGATCCAGCGGGTGTTGGTTGCTGTGGAAGGCCGTGATGATGCGGATCGGATCATCGAATGGCTGACCCGGCACCGGTTCGCCAACCCGGTTGAGCTGTGCGTGCTCAACGTCGTGGTGCCCATCGGGTTGGACAGCCCATACGATGCGCTGGGTGCGAAAGCTTGGTGGGAAGGCGCGGAGAGCTACGCGGAGGAATTCGTCAAAGACACCGCGGCCAAGCTCCTGGATTCCCAGTATACGGTCAGCACCAAGGTGGCGGTCGGCAATCCGGCGGGGGTCGTGGAAGAGATGGCGCACAACGCGGATCTAGTGGTGGCCGGCTCGCATGGACGCACAGGGCTCGCCCGCTTCCTCCTGGGAAGTGTGTCCCATGCCATCGTCCATCACGTATCCTGTCCGGTACTCGTCATACGATGAAAGGGGTCGAACGATGAACATGACGTTGACCGCTACCCTGATCCTTGTCTTCGCCTGCACCTCCTGGGTATCCGCGCAAGTCCAGCGAGGCAATCCCAGAGCCGGCGAGAGCGTATATCAACAGCAGTGCCTTCGCTGCCACGGGGCAAATATGGATGGGAACGGCCCGGACAGCCGGGACTTGATCGTCAGGCCCGCCGATCTCCGATCCGCGAACACCCGGTCCAAGACCGATTGGGAATTGCTCGTGGCGATTTCGAACGGCGTCCTCTTCAGCCCTATGCACAGCTTCCGCGGCAAGCTGACGGACGAACAGATGCTGGATGTGCTGTCCTACATCAGAGCCATGTCACCGGCCGATATCGTCAGTTAGCAGAATGGTGATCACGACTTCACCATGTCGGCATCACATGATCGTTCCGTTGTCGAGTCGCTGAAGCCGTTCTTCCAGCCTCGGTCCGTCGCGGTCGTCGGCGTATCCCGTCAGAAAGGCGCTATCGGACACCGGGTGTTGGAGTCTCTACAGGGCGGAGGGTTCACCGGGTCCATCATCCCCGTCAACCCACATGCAACCGAGATTGCAGGCCTACGGACGTTTCCTACGCTGACGGCCATACCCGACCCCGTTGATCTCGCTATCATCACCGTCCCGGCTCAGCTCGTCCTCACCGTCATCGACGACTGTGCCGCCAAACAGGTTCCGGCGGCGATCCTCATTACGGCGGGATTCGCCGAAACAGACGAGTCGGGAGCCTGGCTTGAACAGCAGCTTCACGCCAAAGTCAGCCGGTACGGTATTCGCCTCATCGGGCCGAACTGTTTCGGTGTGATGAATCTCGATCGGACCATTCGCCTCAATGCCACCTATACGCCGGTCTTTCCTCCGGCAGGGCATGTGTCAATCGCGTCTGAGAGCGGAGGAGTCGCCACCGCCGTGATCATGGCGGCTCAACGGCTGAATCTCGGCGTCTCGAACTTCGTCAGTGTCGGCAACCATGTGGATGTGAACGTCAACGATCTGTTGAAATATTGGGAACAGGATCCGAACACCGGCGTCATCCTGCTGTACCTTGAAACCATCGTCGATCCCCTCCGGTTCAGGAAGATT
>Ga0194120_10000117_pt1 | contig 126998 bp, 126 predicted proteins | sample TA2MahCa65mmetaG_FD_148642 | JGI IMG/M metagenome (GOLD analysis project Ga0194120, IMG submission 148642) | Freshwater microbial communities from Lake Tanganyika, Tanzania - TA2015019 Mahale Deep Cast 65m | ecosystem: Environmental > Aquatic > Freshwater > Lake | place: Tanzania: Lake... | reverse complement strand
GTGTTAGTAACCGCGCTCAAGATGCCTCTTGGGCCTGTTTCTCGTATGAGCCGGCGTCAAGTATAGCGCTATAGAAGTCGATGACGGCTTGCGTCATCTTATCGGCAGTGAAGCGTTCAGCTACAAGGGCCTGCAGTTTCGCGGCACGCGTGAGAAACGGCTAAGACTCGGCAAGAAACACCCGCATCTGACTGGCAAGCGCCTGGGCGTCATCCACCGGCACCAGTTTCATCCCGACATCGCCGACGATCTCGCGAATGCCTCCCACATCGCTGGCGATCATTGGCATGCGTGCTGCGGCGGCTTCAAGCACAGTATAGGAGAATGAATCATTCCGCGAAGGCAGCACGATGCAGCGCGCGCGGACGAAGGCGGAGCGTGCAGATAGCGCACCTGAAAAGGTAATGCTGGCCCCAAGTCCGAGCTTCTTCGCCAGCCCTCTGACACGCGCTTCATCAGGTCCGTTGCCAACGATGATGGCCTTACCAGGAAACATGCTTTGTCGCTCGGCAAGCGCTTCCAGGAAGAGGTCGATGCCATTCGACTTGCTCAATTCGCCGATGAAGGCGAAATCGACAGCATTGTCCTCCAGAAATGTTTCGTAGAACTCGTGGCGATAAAGTCCGTTGGGGATAACCCGAACCGGGCAGACCGGCTGACCGATCGTTTCGGCGTAGCGCTGACGGGCATAGCGGCTTTCAAAGATCAACCCATCGGTCAAAGGCGCTAGACGGCGTTCGGCAAGGCGGAGGAAATGCCCCAAGGGATTTGCGGGTGAATAGTCGAGGCCGTCACCATGCGGCGCGTATATGACCTTGGTGCTTAAGTTCTGGCGCTTGAGCTTCCCGCCGGCAAGACGCGCATAAACGCCACCCCATAGCCCATGGCCGTGCAGGATATCGATATCGAGCTTGGCAGCGAGCTTGGTAATCTTGGATTGAGTCAGCCAATCGTCGAAACCCATGTGACGCACTATGGGAATACGCGTAATGCCAAGAGCGCAATGATCGGCAAGCCGGTTGAGCGTAGCGTCGACATCCTCATTGGCAGATCGTGTGGCGCAAACCACGCCGATTTCGGCACCCATTTCTGCTTGTCCCTCGATCAGGTCGTGGGCATGACGGAGCAGACCTCCGGCCGGCTCACACAGGCAGTGCAGGATGCGGGATCTGATGCTCACGGAGACCTAAGTGAGGCGCATGAAAGGCGATCTCGTGAGAATTAGAAGATACGTCCCTGGAGGTAAATAGCACCGCGCGCCGATACAGAGTCATCCACAGATCAATCAGGCCGCTGCATCCAGCGGATCAGAATCAAGGCAGGGAGGACCCACAGAAGTCCTGCGGCGAGGAAATAGATGAACTGCACCCAATGCGGGGCTAGCGTGATGCGGCCCGCGCCGATCATGACCGCGACCCAGGAATAAAGGGCGAGGAAGACGAGCAGCACGATCGTGCCGATCAGCTTGCGATTCCGTGCGCTCATAGGGCGAGCATACTCTCGCGATTGAGTTTAGGGACAGGGGCCGCTATCAGACGTGTCATGCCCTCGACGATTGCTCAAAGCGCCTCCTTGCGGCAGGAAAAAGCCATGCCGGAAAAGCACATGCGCGCGCTGCGTATCTGGCTTGGAAGCATCGTCTTTCTAATCATCGCCATGATCCTGGTCGGTGGTGCCACGCGGCTCACCGAATCAGGCCTTTCCATTACCGAATGGCAATTGGTCATGGGTGCGGTCCCGCCTTTGTCTGACGCTGACTGGGAAAAGGCCTTCGAGGCTTACAAGCAAATCCCACAATATACCGAGATCAATCGCGGCATGAGTCTTGATGCGTTCAAGACCATCTATTGGTGGGAATGGACGCATCGTTTTCTCGGCCGGCTGATCGGCGTCGCCTTCCTCGTGCCGTTCATCGCTTTCTGGATAGCCGGCTATATTCCGCGCGTGCTCCTGCCGCGGCTCATCGGCCTCTTTGTACTGGGTGGCCTGCAAGGCGCGATCGGCTGGTACATGGTGAAGAGCGGCCTGGCCGAGCGCACCAGCGTGAGCCAATACCGGCTCATGGTGCATTTCGGCCTTGCTATCGCCATCCTCGGCTACACGCTCTGGCTTCTGTTCGATCTCGGCGTGCGCTCACACCTGCGGCGCAATTTTGGAGCCGTGACTTGGGTCGCCGGACTCGTTCTAGGACTCATTTTCTTGCAGCTCTTGAGTGGGGCCCTCGTCGCAGGCCTCGATGCCGGGCATGGTTACAACAGCTGGCCGCTCATCGACGGTGCATTCATTCCAGATGGTCTCGATGCGGCGTCCCCTTGGTATCTCAACCTGTTCGAGAATGGCCTTGCCGTGCAGTTCAATCACCGGATGCTCGGTTATGCCGTGGTTCTGGCGACGCTGGCACAGTCAATCTGGCTTGCCGTTCGGCGCGCGTCACCGCCCATTATTGGCACGTCCTTGACGCTCGCCGTGCTGTCCTTGCTGCAAGCGACGCTCGGCGTGTGGACGCTTCTACTCGTTGTGCCAATCGAGCTGGGATTGGCACATCAGGCAGGCGCCATCTTGGTCTTCGCCACCGCGCTCTACCATCTCTGGCTCACGCGCCACGTTCCTATGGGCGCCTCGGAGGCTCATACCGCAGCGAGGGCTTGATCGAGATCGGCGATAATATCGTCGACATCCTCAAGCCCAACCGACAATCGGACCACCTCTGCGCCGGCGCCCGCGCGCGTACGCTGCTCGTCGGTAAGCTGACGATGGGTGGTCGAGGCGGGGTGAATGATAAGGCTTTTCGTATCGCCGATATTGGCCAAATGGCTGAACAGCTTGACATTGCTCACAAGCGCGATGCCCGCTTCGTATCCGCCCTTCAGCCCGAAGGTGAACACGGCGCCGGCGCCCTTTGGGCAATAGCGCTCGGCAAGAGCGCGGAATTCGTTACCCGGCAATCCTGCGTAGTTCACCCAGGCGACCTTGGGATGTTTCGAGAGCCACTTGGCCACGGCGAGCGTGTTGTCGCAATGACGCTGCATGCGCAGCGGCAGTGTTTCAATGCCGGTCAGGATCAGAAAGGCGTTGAACGGCGATATGGCCGGCCCAAGATCGCGCAAAGAGAAAACGCGCGCAGCGATGGCAAAGGCGAAATTGCCGAAAGTCTCGGCGAAGGTGATTCCATGGTAGGACGGCGAGGGTGACGACATCGTCGGGTAACGCTTGCTTTTCAGCCAATCGAACGTGCCGCAATCGACAATAGCGCCGCCGATCGAGTTCCCGTGGCCGCCGAGGAATTTGGTGAGCGAATGCACGATGATATCGGCGCCGTGCTCGATCGGGCGCGTGAGATAGGGCGTGGCGAGGGTGTTATCGACGATCAGTGGCACGCCTGCCTCCTTGGCGACGGCAGAAATTGCAGCAATATCGGTGATGATGCCGCCTGGATTGGCGATCGACTCGATGAAGATGGCCTTGGTCTTGGGCGTCAGCGCCGCACGAAACGATGCCGCATCGGTCGTGTCGGCCCAGCGCACATGCCAGTCGAATTTCTTGAAGGAATGCGTGAACTGATTGATCGACCCGCCATAGAGCTGGCGCGCGGCAATGAATTCGTCGCCCGGATCGAGCAGCACATGAAACACGAGTGCCTGCGCTGCGTGACCTGAGGCTACGGCCAGTCCGGCTGTCCCACCTTCCAACGCGGCGATGCGCTCCTCGAGCACCGCCTGGGTGGGGTTCATGATGCGGGAATAGATGTTGCCGAAAACTTCGAGGTTGAACAAAGCCGCAGCATGTTCGACGTCATCGAACACGAATGACGTGGTCTGGTAGATCGGCGTGGCGCGCGCACCTGTCGCAGGATCGGGCTGCGCGCCGGCATGGATGGCCAACGTATTGAAACCGGGCTTACGCTCCGTGGTCATGATCATTCCCTTTGGCTTCGGTTCGTGCGATTATTCTAGAGCAAAGATATGACGCGGGCATTCCCGGCGTTCAGTCGGCGTCCTCTCTGAGCAGGCGATGCTGCACACCTTTGCGGTCAAGCACCGGCCGCTTGGTGCTGATCCGGCGCGAATTGACGCCGGCCCAGCCAAGCTCGCCTGAGAGCCGTCCATACTCGATCTTGGGACAGCGGTTCATCACCACTTTCAGACCCGCTTCCTCGGCAAGTTTCGCCGCCTCGTCATTGCGCACGCCGAGCTGCATCCAGACAACCCTGGCGCCGATCTTTATCGCTTCCTCGGTAATGGGAAGAGCCGAGTCCGACGCACGAAAAATATCGACGATGTCGATAGGCTCCCTGATGTCGCCGAGCGATGCATAAACTTTTTCGCCGAGGATCTCCTTGCCTTCCTGCCCTGGATTGACCGGGATCACCCGGAAGCCCTTTTGCTTGAGATATTTCATGGCGTAGTAGCTCGGCCGCGATGGATTGGCGCTCGCTCCCACCATGGCGATGATGCGATGGTGCACCAGAATGTGCCGGATATAGGCGTCGGGATAAGAGTCGTGGTTCATGACGGCGGGGAGGGGCGGCGTAGCCTCATTCAGGCCAGCGCGGTGGCCGTTTGTCGATAAAGGCGCCGATGCCTTCCTTGGCCTCGTCGTCGAGCATGTTCTCCACCATCACAGCTGAAGCATAATGGTAAGCGTCTTCGAGGCTCAGATCGAGCTGGCGGTAGAAGGCCTCCTTGCCGATTTTCAGGGTCCGCTTCGGCTTCTCGGCGATCCGGCGGCCGAACTCGACCGCCTCGTTCACCACGCGATCGTTCGCTACGACACGATTGACAAGGCCGAGCGCCTGCGCGTCCTGGGCGCTCACCAATTCGCCGAACAGCAACATCTCCATAGCCGCCTTGCGAGAGATATTGCGGCTAAGCGCAACCATCGGCGTTGAGCAGAACAACCCGATATTGACGCCCGGTGTCGCGAAGCGAGCATCCCCGGCCGCGACCGCAAGATCGCAGCTTGCCACGAGCTGACAGCCGGCGGCGGTGGCGATACCGTTCACCCCGGCGATCACAGGCTTCGGACAGCGCACAATGGCAAGCATCATATCGGAGCAGGCATTCATCGTCTTGGCGAAGAAATCGCGTCCACGGTCGGGATCGTTGCGGTGAGCGGTCAGTTCCTTGAGATCGTGTCCAGAAGAAAAGGCGGTACCCGCGCCGGTGACGACGATGGCACGAACGGCATCGTTGCCTCCGAGGTCCTGCACTGCGCCTTGCAGCGCACCGATCATCTCCAACGAGAGGCTGTTACGGGCCTCGGGCCGGTTAAGCGTCAAGATCGTGACCGGTCCGCGGTCATCACGCCGCAAGATGGGCTCGTTATTCATGGTGTGAGCCTAGAGCATGGACTGGAGCGGCAAGGCAAGAATTCGTCAGAGCCAAGCGTCATTCCCGGGGAGGAAATCACGGATCTGTCCTGCGTGATTGAGCAATTGAATGAGATGGCGGTATTATTATACCACATAGATAATATGCTCATTTGCATTGTATTTCAGACTGTGCTTGACCTCTGATCGATCGGCCGTTAGAAGCGCCGATCTTTCAGCCCCAGATACCGTCATGAAAACCTTTTCCGCCACGCCCAAGGACATCGAGAAATCCTGGATCCTGATCGATGCCGACGGCCTCGTCGTAGGCCGACTCGCGGCGCTGATCGCCACCAGGCTGCGCGGCAAGCACAAGCCGAGCTTTACCCCTCATATGGATTGCGGCGACAACATCGTGGTGATCAACGCCGGCAATGTCGTGCTCACCGGCAATAAGCGCGCGGACAAGGTCTATCATTGGCACACGGGTTATCCCGGCGGAATCAAGGAGCGCAGCGCTGAGAAGATTCTCGAGGGCAAGCATCCGGAGCGGGTGCTGCAAAAGGCGGTCGAGCGGATGCTGCCGCGGGGGCCGCTGGCGCGGCAACAGCTCAGGAATTTGCGCATCTATGCCGGGTCCGAACATCCGCATGAGGCGCAGAATCCGGCGAAGCTCGACGTCGTTGCTCTTAACGCCAAGAATGCAAGGAGCGCCTGAACGCCATGAGCGAGACGATGACGTTGGAGGATCTGGCGCCGCTCAAGAGCGAGACCGCCGCGCCTCAGGCACGCGTCTACGAGAAGAAGGTCGACAGCCAGGGCCGCGCCTATGCCACCGGCAAGCGCAAGGACGCCGTCGCACGCGTCTGGGTCAAGCCCGGGCCAGGCAAGATCACCGTCAACGGCAAGGACCATGTCGCCTATTTCGCGCGTCCCGTGCTGCAGATGATCCTCAAGCAACCGCTCGTCACCGCCAAGCGTGAGGGGCAGTTCGACATCGTCTGCACGGTGAGCGGCGGCGGGCTGTCCGGTCAGGCGGGCGCCGTGCGCCATGGCATTTCCATCGCACTCACCCGCTTCGAGCCCGAGCTTCGCAGCGTGTTGAAGAAGGCAGGGTTCCTGACCCGCGACGCGCGCACGGTTGAACGCAAGAAGTATGGGCGTGCCAAGGCGCGACGCAGCTTCCAGTTCTCCAAGCGCTAATTCCCACCGCGTCATACCGGCGAAGCCGGTATCCAGAAACGAACCCCCGATTTGGGTGCATGGATTCCGGCTTACGCTGGAATGACGGCGTTAACGGACTCACTTTAGAGTTTGATCATGGCAAGCAACAAGACCATCAGGGCTGCGGTCCTCGGCGCCTCCGGCTATACCGGCGCCGATCTGATCCGGCTTGCCGCGAGGCACCCCGGCATCGCGCTAACGGCGCTGGTCGCCAAAGGCCATGCCGGACAGACTCTCGCGAAAGTCTTCCCCCATCTCGCCGGCCTGGACCTGCCCGATCTCGTCTCAGCCGATCAGGTCGATTGGGGCGCGGTCGATGTCGCCTTCGGGGGGTTGCCGCACGGCACCGCACATACCGAAATCGCGCAACTGCCTGAGCGCATCAGGATCATCGACATGTCGGCGGATTTCCGCCTGCGCGATCCTGCCGTCTATGCCGAGTGGTATGGCGGCGAGCACAGCGCGCCAGCCCTTCTCAAGGACTCGGTCTACGGGCTGACGGAGCACTACCGCGACGCCATCAAGAAGGCGCGGATCGTCGCCTGTCCCGGCTGCTATCCGACCGGCGTGCTGCTCGCGCTGCTGCCGCTCACCAAGGCAAAGCTCATCTCAGCGGATGACATCATCATCGACGCCAAGTCTGGCGTATCGGGGGCGGGCCGCACCCTGAAGCAGAACATCTTGTTCTCGGAAGCGGGCGAAGGGCTGTCGCCTTACGGCATCGGCAATCATCGCCATGTGCCTGAGATCGAGCAGGAGCTTAGTATGGCTGCTGGCGCTCCCGTGAAGATCAATTTCACGCCGCATCTTGCGCCCATGTCACGCGGCGAGCTCTGCACCATGTATGTGCGGCTTGCCGGCAAGGCGAGCGCCGCCGACCTGCGCAAGGCTCTGACTGATACTTACGCGAAGGCCGCGTTCGTTCGCGTGGTTGAGGAGGGGGCGATTCCGGCCACGCAACATGTGCGCGGCTCGAATTACTGCCACATCGGCGTATTCACCGACCGCATTCCCGGCCGCGCCATCGTGATCTCGGCCATCGACAATCTGGTGAAAGGCTCGGCCGGTCAGGCTCTGCAGAATTTCAACCTGATGTACGGCTTCGAGGAGACAACGGGTCTCGAACAGCTCCCGCTCTTTCCCTGAAGTTCGTGCATTAATCGCGGCTCGTCACATAGGCGCCGGGTGCATCTTCGATCGGCTTGAGCGGGCCGGCTGAAGGGTCGCGCGCCGGAATCTTTTCGCCCGAGTAAGCCGCGAGCCACTTGCTCCAGTCGGGCCACCACGAACCCGGCGTCTCGGTAGCTTGCGCGATCCAGGCTTCCAAAGTGGGCGCCGTGCCTCCAGCCCAATACTGATATTTCTTCCTGGCCGGTGGATTGACCACGCCAGCGATATGACCTGACCCCGCCATCACGCATCGCACCGGCCCACCGAATGATTTCGCGCCGCGGAAGACCGAGGCGGCCGGAGCGATGTGATCTTCTTTGGTGAAGAGCTCGTAGACGGGAATTTTAACACGCGACAGATCGAGCCGCTCGCCGCCCAGTTCCATCTCTCCCTTGCTTAGGCGGTTCAGATGGTAGAACTCGCGCAGATAGAAGGCATGATTGGCGGCAGGCAGCCGTGTGGAATCGGCGTTCCAGAACAGAAGATCGAACGGGAAAGGCTTCTTTCCGAGCAGATAATTGTTGACCACGTACGGCCAGATCAGGTCGCGTGGACGCAGCATGTTGAACACCGCCGCCATGCGCGAGCCATCGAGATAACCTTGCTCGGCCATCATCTCCTCGAGTGAAGTGAGCTGGGCGTCGTCGATGAACACGAGAAGGTCGCCCGCCTCGCTGAAATCGACCTGGGCGGCGAGGAGGCTCGCGGAGGTAATGCGGTCGTCACCCTTGGCGGCCATATAGGCGAGGGTTGAGGCGAGCAAAGTGCCGCCGACGCAGTATCCGAGCGCATTGACGGTGCGCGAGCCGGTCTGTTTCGTAACGGCACCGATCGCCGCGAGGATTCCTTCGCGCATGTAATTCTCGAAAGTCTTTTGCGCGAGCTTGGCATCGGGGTTCACCCAGGACACCATGAACACGCTAAAGCCCTGATCGACCGTCCATTTGACGAACGACTTCTCCGGTACGAGATCGAGGATGTAGTACTTGTTGATCCAAGGCGGCACCATGATGAGCGGGCGCTCATACACTTCCGAGGTGGTCGGCGCATATTGGATGAGTTGGATGAGATCGTTTTGGAAGACGACCTTTCCAGGCGTGACGGCGAGGTTGCGCCCCACTTTGAAAGCCGACAGATCCGTCTGGCTGACGCGGAGCAGGTCCTTCGACTGCTCGAGATCCTGGGCGAATTGCGCCATGCCTTGCACCAGGTTCTCGGCGTTGGTGGCGAGCGTGGTGCGGACCACCTCTGGATTGGTGAGGGGGAAGTTCGACGGCGAGAACGCCGCGAGCATCTGGTTTAAATAGAACAGAGCCTTCTTGCGCGTCTTATCGTCAACGCCCTCGGTCTTGCGCGTGACGTCCTCGGCCCAGCGCGAGGTGATCAGATAGGCCTGCTTCCAGAAATCGAAGAATTGGCTATCCGACCAGTCGGGGTCCTTGAACCGGTTGTCGCCCGGCTCAGGTTCGACGACGGGCTCCACCTCCTCGCCGAGAAAACGGCGCATGGAGCGGCCCCATAAATCTGCATAGTTTCTGAGCAGCTCGCCTTGTGCCTCGGCCAGTTTCTGCGGATCGTTGATCCAATGGCGCGCCACCTCGCCGAGCGATTTCGCCGCCTCGCTGACATCGGAGGCCATGCTGTAAGGGCCTTGCCCATTGGTCCTCGAGCGCTCGGCAAGTGCCGTGAAGACCTTGGCCCCCTGATCGAACAGACGCACCATGTTGCGCGCGAGCGCATCGATTTGCGCGCCTTGCGTTCCATCAGACGTTCCCTGCGGGGCAGGCTCCCCGGCGCTTTTATTGTGCTCCTGCATCAGTTTGTCCTTAATTTAACCCCCGATTAACCACGCTCCGGACAGCATGCGATGAGAGAAACACCCTCAGCTACCGCATCAGCGCGCATTGTGCTATGCAATATATAGGCCGTGGGCAATGCTCATCGCTAGGGGAAAGTCCACGATAGACAACGTCTTACCCATGCTTCTGCGACCGGCATATTGCATCGTTGTGATGCTGTCCGCGCTATGGCTCGGCGGCTGCACCGACACGATCACCGCGCAAGCGCCGCCCTCGGCGAGCACACTGCACCGCGATTATGAGAGGACCCTGACCGAGGATGAGAGGAAGCAGGCCATCACCGACCTCAGGGCCGAGACAAAGCAGAAAGACGCCAACGCGCAGCAGACAAAACAGGATGGACAACAAAACTGACGGTTAACCGGCAGGGCTGGCGCCGCTTGCCCGAAAGCCCGGTTTCATGGTTCAAAAGCGGATTCTTTTTGGGGTCTGAATGGGTTTGGGACCCGCGCGTCGGTGAACAGCGATTTCCATAGAATAAAGCGCTTGCCGCCTTATGTCTTCGAGCAGGTCAACCGGCTCAGGGCAGAAGCCCGCGCGCGCGGTGACGACATCATCGATTTCGGCATGGGCAATCCCGACATGCCGACGCCTCCTCATATCGTCGCCAAGCTGATCGAGACGGTGCGCGACCCGCGCACCAGTCGCTATTCCGCCTCCAAGGGCATTCAGGGCTTACGCCGGGCGCAGGCCTCCTACTACGCGCGTCGTTTCGGCGTGAAGCTCAATCCCGACACGCAAATCGTGGCAACGCTTGGCTCGAAGGAGGGCTTCGCCAACGTGGCGCAAGCCATTACCGCGCCGGGAGACGTGATCCTGGTGCCCAATCCGACTTATCCGATCCACGAATTCGGTTTCATCATGTCGGGAGGTGTAATCCGGCATCTGCCGGCACGCACGGACTCCCAATTCATGACTTCACTCGACAAGGCGATGCGCCATTCGGTGCCGAAGCCTTCGGCGCTCGTGTTGAATTATCCTTCCAATCCCACCGCGCAGGTCGCGAGCCTCGATTTCTACCGGGATGTGGTGCATTTCGCCAAGAAGCACGATCTGATCGTGCTGTCCGATCTCGCTTACGCCGAAATCTATTTCGAAGGTGAGCCGCCGCCGTCAATCCTGGAGATTCCGGGAGCCGTCGACATTGCGGTTGAATTCACCACGCTGTCTAAGACCTACGCCATGCCCGGCTGGCGCATGGGTTTCGCCGTGGGAAATGAGCGATTGATCCGGGCGCTCGTCCGGGTGAAGTCCTATCTCGACTATGGCGCCTATACGCCGATTCAGGTCGCGGCCGCCGCCGCTCTGAACGGCCCGCAGGACTGCGTCGAGGAGATCCGCGGCATCTACCGGCGCCGTCGTGATTGCCTCGTCGATGCGTTGACGCGCGCTGGCTGGCCGATCCCGTCGCCGCCAGCCACCATGTTCGCCTGGGCGCCGATCCCCGACATGTTCGCCCATCTGGGCTCGCTTGAATTCGCCAAGCTCCTTCTGGAGAAAGCCGCCGTTGCCGTGTCCCCCGGCGTCGGCTTCGGCGAATATGGGGAAGGCTATGTTCGCATCGCGCTCGTAGAGAACGAACAGCGCATCCGCCAGGCGGCGCGCAACATCCGGAAATTCATCACTGATTCTGCCAAGACTCTGCACAACGTCATTCCCATCGCCTCCACCGCCAACCGAACCTTCTGAGCCCTTCCTATGAAGAATGGATTGAAGGTTGGATTGGCCGGTGTCGGCACTGTGGGCGGTGGCTTGGTGAAGCTGCTCGCCACCCGCGGCGATTCATTGGCTGCGCGCGCCGGCAGGCCGATCGAACTCGTCGCCGTTTCCACCCTTGCCCACCGTAAAAATCCCGACGCCGATATTTCGTCCTTTCGCCTGGTCAAGAACCCGGTGGCGCTGGCCCAGGACCCTGAGATCGATGTCTTCGTCGAATTGATGGGCGGCGAGGGTGGCATAGCGAAGGAGTCGGTGGAGGCTGCATTGCGTGCCGGTAAGCACGTGGTCACCGCTAATAAGGCGCTGCTTGCTCACCATGGCTACAGCCTGGCCACGCTAGCGGAGAAGAACGGCGTGGCGCTCAATTTCGAGGGTGCCGTGGCCGGCGGTATCCCCGTGGTCAAGGTGATCCGCGAGAGCCTGAAGGGCAACGATATCTCTCGTGTCTACGGTATCCTCAACGGCACATGCAATTACATCCTGACGCAGATGGAACGCGAAGGCATGGCTTTTGCCGACGTGCTGAAGGAGGCGCAGAAACAGGGCTATGCCGAGGCCGATCCCACTTTCGATATCGGCGGTTTCGACACGGCACACAAGCTCGCGCTCTTGACCAGTCTTGCTTTCGGCACGCGCACGAGTTTCGATTCAATCTATATCGAAGGAATCGAGTCCATCACGCCGGCTGACATCGAGGCCGCCGACGATCTCGGTTATCGCATCAAGCTCCTCGGCGTGGCGCTGCGCACCGAGAGCGGTATTGAGCAGCGCGTGCATCCGACCATGGTTCCGAAACAGTCCGCTATCGCTGAAGTCGATGGCGTGTCGAATTGTGTGGCCATCGATGGCGATTTCGTAGGTGACGTGATGTTGATCGGACTTGGCGCGGGCGGCGGTCCGACGGCCTCGGCGGTGGTGAGCGACATCATCGATATCGCCCGTGGGCATGTCTTGCCGCCTTTCGGCACCCGGTCGAAGGATCTGAAGCCCTATAAGAAGGCCCAGATGCGCGCACATGAAGGTGGCTACTATATCCGCCTTTCGGTTTACGACCGTACTGGAGCCTTCGCGGCCATCGCCAGCCGCATGGCCGCCCAAGGCATCTCGATCGAAAGCATCGTGCAACACCGCTCCCGCGCCGGGTTGGCCGGCTCGGACCGGACGCATAAGGGCTCCGCCGCGCACGTGGTGATGATTACCCATCAAACCACCGAGGCCGCGGTGCGCAAGGCGCTGGCCGCTATCGAGCGTGATGGTCACGTCGATAGCAAGCCGCAGATGATCCGCATCGAAAAACTGTGATAGAGACTCTGTAAGCAGCAAGACGCGACGGTAGATCGCGAGGGCTGGGAGGAAATGGTGTCGCAGTCGGCGGTCAAGAGCGAGCTCGACCGGGCTCTAGCACTCGACATCGTGCGCGTCACTGAAGCAACCGCTGTTGCCGCAGCTTTATGGCGGGGGCGAGGCGACGAAGCCGCCGCCGACGAAGCGGCGGCTACCGCCATGTATACCGAACTGTCCCGCTTGCCGATCGAGGGCGTGGTGGTCGTCGGCGAAGGCGATGCGGAAGAAACGCCGCTGCTTTATATCGGCGAAACGGTTGGTGCTGGCGGTGGGCCAGAGGTCGATCTCGCGGTCGACCCCATCGAGGGTTCAACGCTCTGCGCCAAGGCGTTACCGAACGCGCTATCCGTTATGGCGCTCGCCCCGCGGGGCAGCCTGCTCAAGGTCCCCGATATCTATATGGACAAGATCGCCATCGGTCCCGGTTTTCCGGATGGCTTGGTCGATCTCGATGCCTCACCTGGCGACAATCTCAAGGCACTTGCGCTCGCCAAGGGTGTGCCGATCAGCGAGATCGGTGTGTGCATCCTCGATCGTCCCCGTCATGCCAAGCTCATTGAGGAGGTGAAGGCCGCGGGCGCTGCCCTCCATCTCATCGGTGACGGCGATATCGCCGGCGTGATTCACGTGACCGAGCCGCTCGAGACCAATATTGACATCTATATGGGGATCGGTGGGGCGCCGGAGGGCGTGCTTGGCGCCGCGGCGCTCGCTTGTATTGGGGGGCAAATGCAAGGACGCTTGGTGGCGGGCAATGAACAGCAACGTGCGCGCGCGCGAGCCGCAAATATCGTCGATCTCGGCCGCAAATTCACCGTGCACGATATGGTAATGGGTGATCTATCCTTCGCCGCCACGGGCATCACCGATGGCTCGCTGCTCGAGGGGGTGCGCTTCACCAAGGAGGCGGTCTTTACCCACAGCGTGATCATGCGCGCCTCGACCCATACGGTGCGCTGGATCAGGACCGAGCACCCCGACATCGGCAAATTCGACTGAGCGAACCGTCTTCTGCGAATCAGCTAAACTTCCAACGACCATGTTGGTAGGTACAGCGTGACCGCAGCCCTGAAATTCCCATTATCCGAAGGCGATAGCATGCCGGCCTTGCTCGGCGTGGAACGTTCGGCGCGCGGCTATCGCTGGATCGAGCGGCTCCAACCCGGTCGATCGCTGGTGGCTACGGCCATTTCACAGGCGAACGGGCTGCCTGAGCTTCTTGGCCGCGTGCTTGCCGCCCGTGGTGCCGAGCCGCACAACGCCGACCGCCATCTGGATCCGACCTTGCGTACACTCATGCCGGATCCCGCACTGCTGCAAGACATGGAGCGTTCGGCGGAACGGTTTGCTACCGCCATTTCCGCCGCCGAACCCATCGCGATCTTTGGCGACTACGACGTTGACGGCGCGGCCTCCGTGGCATTGATCGAGCGCTACCTGCGAGCCCACGGGCAAACCTGTCAGACCTACATTCCCGATCGATTGACCGAAGGCTACGGGCCGTCTGTGGAGGCGCTCACCGGGCTCGCCCAGCAAGGGGCCCGGTTGATCCTCACCGTCGATTGCGGAACCGCGGCCCACGACGCCATTGCTGCCGCCAATGCCGCTGGCGCCGAGATCATCGTCATCGACCATCATCAGGCCGACGAAAGGCTGCCGCCGGCTTATGCCGTGATCAATCCGAACCGTCAGGACGATCTTTCAGGCCAGGGTCATCTTGCGGCGGCGGGCGTGGTGTTTCTGTTTCTGGTGGCAACGACGCGCCTGCTACGGCGGAACGGCTTTTACCGTGATAAGCCCGAACCAGACCTGCTCGGTCTGCTCGACCTGGTGGCACTCGCCACGGTTTGCGACGTGGTTCCGCTCAAGGAAACAAACCGTGCCTTCGTGGCGCAAGGACTCAAAGTCTTACGTCTGCGACACAATCAAGGTCTGCGCGCCCTTGCCGACGTGGCACGCATCGAGGCAGCGCCGACTAGCTTCACGCTCGGCTTCATTCTGGGTCCGCGCATCAATGCCGGAGGCAGGGTCAGCGCCTCCAGTCTCGGCGCCCGCCTTCTTGCTTGCGACGATGAGATCGAAGCGCGCGCGCTCGCCGCCAAGCTCGAGGCGTCCAACACTGAGCGCAGGGCAATCGAGGAACGCATGCTCGAAGAGGCATTCGCGCTCGCCGAAACCTCGCTTGAGCATGAACCCGAATGTCCCATGCTCTTTCTCGGTGGTGAAGGGTGGCACAAGGGCCTGCTAGGGCTTGTAGCCGGACGCATCGCCGAACGCTACCACCGCCCGGCATTCGTCACGGCCTTTGATCCCGACGGCACTGCCACCGGCTCGGCGCGTTCCATAGCCTCCGTCGATCTGGGTGCCGTGGTGCGGGCGGCGGTGCATGAAGGCCTCCTCCTCAAGGGAGGCGGGCACGCCATGGCGGCAGGCTTCAAATTGGAACGCAGCAGGGAAGAGGCGCTGCTTCGGTTCCTGCTTCAGCACCTCACAGGGCCTGTCAGGCAGGCGGCCTCCATGCGTCAACTCGCCATAGACGGGGTGCTTTCCGCCCAAGCGGCCTCACTCGATCTGATCGATCTGTTGGAGCGTGCGGGGCCTTACGGCCCTGGGCATTCCGAACCCCGTTTCGTGTTTCCGGCGCATCGCCTCTCGCGCGTGCGCAGCATCAAAGAGGCGCATCTGCGTTGCACGCTTCACGCCGCCGATGGCGGACGCCTCGAGGCTTGCGCTTTCCGCGTTGCCGATACAGCGCTCGGCCGGACCTTGCTCGAGGGCGAGGGACTTCCGCTGCATGTTGCGGGTCATCTTCGCCGTAGCACCTGGCAGGGACGCGACAGCGTGGAGCTTCTGATCGTGGATGCCGCCGAGATACACTGATGGCCTTCCGTCGGCGCACGTTCTTGCGAGCGCAGGCCAAGCCTTCTATATGACGGGCTCGGTGCGCCCCCTTCGTCTAGTGGTCAGGACGTCAGGTTTTCAACCTGAAAACAGGGGTTCGATCCCCCTAGGGGGCACCACTACCATTTGCCGGTATTCGGCATGGACGCCCAGGGCTCTTGCGGACGCAATGGCTTGCCCTTCTGCAAGAATTCGATCGAGATATTGTCGGGAGAGCGGACGAAGGCCATGTGACCGTCGCGCGGAGGCCGGTTGATGGTCACTCCGTTCTTCATGAGGCGCTCGCAGGTCGCGTAGATGTCGTCGACCTCGTAGGCCAGGTGTCCGAAATTGCGTCCCTCGCCATAGGCTTCGGGATCCCAGTTGTAGGTCAACTCGAGCTGGGCATCTTCGTCACCGGGCGCGGCGAGATAGATCAGCGTGAAGCGTCCTTGCGGACTCTCCATGCGCCGCACCTCCTTCAGGCCGAGCTTGTTGCAATAGAAGTCGAGCGATTGATCGATGTCGGTAACACGGACCATGGTGTGCAGATACTTCATGCCGACCGTCTCCTTGATCTCATGACCTCAAGGGCATGATGCACCCTTAGCGCGGGGGGCTCCGCAATGGCAAGGGGGAGGCATCTGTTCAATTCTGGCCTCTTGGATGCAGATTGCTGGTCGATTGTTGCATAAGATACACAGCGAGCCGCATAAGCCCGCGCGCATGCGGTAGAATTGAAATTCTCTCGACACCAGAAATATTTGACCTGACTCGGCGCGGAGTCGGCAACGCAACCGCACTCATCGGCACTGCTGCGCGTGCGCAAGGAGTTTCGCTTGCCGATCATATGGTTGACCACACTTCGGGTGACAAATGACAAACCGGGGGGCGAATTGTGGAGAAGGCATCGCGCTTTGGAAAATTCCGCTAGCCTCACTAAGCGGCAATGCTATGTTCGCCTCTCGTCTATTCCAGCCGATTCGTAAGTGGGACGTCGATCGGCTGCGTCGGAAGTGAAGCGGGGGAATGTGGCATGGGGGCGAAAGAACCGCCACTTGTAGAGGGTATTACCCAACACGACGAGGAAGCAGCAGTTGATGTCTTCGAAGTATCAGGGTCGATCAAGTGGTTCGATGCGTCAAAGGGATATGGGTTCATCGTTCCCGACGAAGACCTTCCCGACGTTCTCCTGCATGTGACTTGCCTGCGACGCGACGGCTTCCAGACCGCGTACGAGGGTGCGCGCGTAGTCTGCGAAGTGTTGCGCCGGCCGAAGGGTCTGCAGGCCTTCCGCATCCGGACAATGGACGACTCGACCGCCATCCACCCCTCGGAATTGCCCCAGCGGACCCATGTGATCGTGGTCCCGGAGAGCGATTGGGAACAGGCCGTGGTCAAGTGGTTCAACCGCCTGCGGGGCTTCGGATTCCTGACCCGCGGGGATCAGAGTCCGGACATCTTCGTGCATATGGAGACCCTCAGACGTTGCGGCTTTACGGAACTCAGGCCGGGTCAATCGGTGCTCGTCCGCTTCGGGCGCGGGCCGAAAGGGTTGATGGCGGCGGAGCTAAAACCGGACGGCGCGCAGGGTCCGTCCTCTCACTGAAGAAACATCGATGCTTCGATTTGGTGGGCCGCTTCGTCGCGGCCTTTTTGATTACGCTCGCGCTCTTGGCGCCGCTCGACGTAAGTCACGCGGCAAGCACCGGAACCATCGTGCTCAAGACGGAGACCGGCGACCATAACTACGACATCGAGGTGGCAACCACGGATCAGGAACGCGCGATCGGGCTGATGTACCGGCGCTCGCTACCCGAGAACAGTGGCATGCTGTTTCTCTACGACCGTCCGCAGCCTGCCGCCATGTGGATGAAGAACACCTTCATCCCGCTCGACATGATCTTCATCGCCCCGGACGGTACGGTGCACCGGATTGAGACCTATACCGAACCCTTTTCCACCCGCTCGATATATTCCGGCGGCGATATCGTCGGAGTGCTGGAACTGAACGCCGGACAGGCCGACAAGATCGGGCTGAAACCGGGCGATAAGATCATCTATCCAGGCATGACCGGCGGGCGAAACCCGTAAGGCCACGGTCCCATTAGTCTTTTACTCAAACCTGAAGGCTAGTCTCCAGGACCAGGGCGAACTATGTATCTGTCAGAAGGCGATTTATCGGGGCATAGCGCAGTCTGGTAGCGCACCTGCTTTGGGAGCAGGGGGTCGCAAGTTCAAATCTTGCTGCCCCGACCAATTCTATCGCCGCATAGGACAAAAACGATGCCAGCCACCGCTCGTATCTACAAGCCAGCCAAGAGCGCCATGCAGTCCGGCAAGGCGACGTCGCGCGAGTGGGTGCTGGAGTTCGTGCGCGAGCAGCCGCGCGCAATCGAGCCTCTCATGGGATGGACAAGCTCAGCCGAGACGCGTCAGCAGGTCCGCATGACCTTCCCATCCAAGGAAGAAGCGATCGCCTTCGCCACAAGTCAGGGCATCGCCTTCCGTCTCGAGGAGCCGCACGGGTCGGAGATCAGACCGAAATCCTATGCGGAGAATTTCAAGTTCGGGCGTCCCGCCCGCTGGACGCACTGACATTCACGCGTTCGCGTTTCTTTCGGGTATACTCGCGGCCCAAGCGGTCCCGTAGCTCAAGGGATAGAGCATCTGCCTTCTAAGCAGAGGGTTCAAGGTTCGAATCCTTGCGGGACCGCCACTCGCCTTTCGACTACACTCATCTCGCAATCCTTGCCGGTGAGAGACCCCTCATGCGCCTGGTCGCGGCTTTTCTTTTAACGCTCATCCTTTCGCTCCCGGTGTCGGCCAAACCGAAGCTCTTGTGGGAGACCAAGGGGCTGGCCCAGCCGGAATCTGTCGTGATGGATCCGGCCACCGGCGTCCTCTATGTCAGCAACATCGCCGGCGCCATCATGCAGAAGGACGGCAACGGCTTTATCGCCAAGATGAGGCCTGACGGCACCATGATCGAAAAGGAATGGGTCAAGGGGCTCGACGCGCCGTCGGGGCTCGCACTGCACGACCGCACGCTCTATGCCGCCGATGTCGATCAATTGGTGGCCATCAATGTCGCCTCGGGTGACATCATTAAGCGCTACCCGGCGGAAGGCGCGCTGTTTTTGAATGGCATCGCCACCGACGAAGCGGGAACGGTTTACGTCTCTGACACACCCACAAACACGATCTGGCGCCTTAAGGACGGCCAATTCGAACCGTGGTTGACCAACGACGCGCTCAACAAACCGAACGGGCTTCTGGTGGAAGGCAACACGCTCATCGTCGCCCCGTTTGGCGATATGGCGGAGGGCGGGCAGGAGGGGAAGCTCGGCGCCTTGCTTGCGGTGTCACTTGAGGACCAGTCGATCAAACCGCTCGGCAACGGCGAGGCGATCGGCAATCTCGATGGACTCGAAGCGGTCGAGCCGGGCATTTATCTTGTCACCGACTGGGCATCGGGCGGTCTCTTCCGTGTTACCGCTAAGGGCGACGTGCAGCGGCTACTCCCGCTGCGCCAGGGCAACGCCGATTTTATCTACCTGCCGGAGACAAATACGGTCCTGATTCCGATGATGATGAACAACTCTCTGGTCGCTTATAAACTGGATTAAGCGGCCGCCTTCAGGCGGCTGAAGCCGGCTTCGAGATCGGCGCGCAGATCGTCAATATCCTCAAGCCCGATATGGAGACGAAGTGCCGGACCTTTATGCGTCCAGTGCGTGGCGGTGCGGTACTCGCTCGGATCGAATGGCAGGATCAGGCTCTCAAACCCTCCCCAGGAATAGCCCATACCGAACAGATCGAGCCCATCGACCATCGCGGCTACCGCCTCACGGCTCACCGGCTTCAGCAGGATGGAGAATAGGCCTGAGGCCCCTGTGAAGTCGCGCTTCCATACATCGTGCCCCGGACAGGTCGGAAACGCTGGATGGAGCACGCGCTCCACCTCAGGCCGTGTGGCGAGCCATTCGGCCATCGCCAAGGCTGACCTCTGGTGACGCTCAAGACGCGCACCGAGGCTCCGCAAACCCCGTAGACCCAGATAAACATCCTCAGGCCCAGGACAAAGACCCAAGTCCTCGTGCGCCTTGGTCACGGCCGCCGCGGCTTCCTTGGTGGCCGTAAGAGCGCCCAGCATGATATCGGCATGCCCGCCGATATATTTGGTCAAGGCCTGGATCGAAACGTCGGCGCCGTGCTCAAACGGCTTGAAGAAGAGCGGCGTCGCCCAGGTGTTGTCGAGTATGAGGATCGCGCCGGCACGATGCGCCACCTCGGCGATCGCCGGGACATCCTGCACCTCGAAGGTCTGGGAGCCTGGCGATTCAGTGAACACGACGCGCGTCTTCTTGGTGATCAGCTTTTCAATACCGGCGCCGATCAACGGATCGTAATAGGTGACGGTGACGCCCAACCGCCTCAGGACATTGTCGCAGAAGCGACGCGCCGGGCGATAGACGCTGTCCACGATGAGAAGCTCGTCGCCTTCGCCCAGAAAAGCGAGCAGCGAGGTAACGATGGCCGAGAGGCCTGACGGTGTAAGTAGCGTGCGGTGACCGCCTTCGAGCTCGGCAATCGTATCTTCCAGCGCCGTGACCGTCGGCGTGCCGAGCCGCCCATAGGTGTAGTCCTGCGTATTCGATTCAAGCGCGGCAACAGTCGGGAACAGCACCGTGGAGCCGCGATAGATCGGGGTGTTGACGAAGCCGTGGAAGCGCGCAGGTTCGCGCCCGGCATGCGCCAGACGTGTCAGCGGATTCTGCGTCCTGGTCCGTTTGCTCATTGAGGGAGAGGCCGGGTTAGCCGGTCTCTATTGGAAGCTCCGGGTCTGCGCCCCATTCTGACCAAGAGCCGTCATACACTGCCGTACGGCGGTGGCCAAGCTCGGCAAGCGCAAGCGCCAGCACGCTTGCGGTGATGCCGGAGCCGCAGCTGGTCACCACCGGCTTGTGCAGATCGACACCGGCATTGCGGAACAGGATCTCGATTTCGCGGGGCGGTTTCAGCGTGCCGTCGGCATTGAGGAGCTTCCCGTAAGGCACATTGCGGGCACCTGGGATATGGCCCGAACGGAGCCCTGGCCGAGGTTCGGGTACCTTCCCGGCGAAGCGCTCGGCTGAACGCGCATCGACGATCTCAGCCGACTTGTCCTTAAGGATCGCCTTGACATCGGACTGATCGCGTACGAGATCGGCATTACGGCGCGCCGTGAAATGCCGCGTCGTGCGCAAGGGTGGTTCGCCGCTTTCCAACGGGCGCCCCTCGCGTTTCCATTTCGGCAGACCGCCATTCAGCACGCTGACATCCTCCACACCCATGACGCGGAAGGTCCACCACACGCGCGCGGCGCTATAGAGGCCGGTTCTGTCATAGACCACGATGCGCGAGCCGTCACCGATACCCATCGAGCGCATGCGCGATGAGAATTTCTCAGGGGGCGGCAGCATATGGGGTAGGGGGCTGTTGGTGTCGGCGATCTCGTCGATATCGAAGAACAGAGCGCCCGGAATGTGCTCTTCGAGATATTCGGCGCGGGCATCCTTGCCGTCCCCCGGCATATGCCAGGTGGCGTCGATGATCACGAGGTCCGGCGCATCGAGCTCGCGCGCGAGCTCGTCGGTCTCTGTCAGCCAAGTCTTCGTCGTCAGCAAAACGGGGGGCCTCCTCCTGGATTAGACAAATACGCGGGGCGCGGGAGCAGCCGTTTGGCCTTGGTCGAGCCAGGCCGGGACCGGCAGCCCCTTCTCCTTCAGAAATTTGGGGTTGAACAGCCTCGATTGGTAGCGCGTCCCGTAGTCAGCAAGAACCGTGACGATGGTATGACCGGGACCGAGATCGCGGGCGAGGCGGATGGCGCCGGCGACATTGATGCCGCTCGACCCTCCGAGGCAGAGACCTTCCTCCTGCAACAGGTCGAAGATGATCGGCAGCGCTTCCTGGTCGGTGATTTGATACGCCTCGTCGATCTTAACGCCTTCGAGATTGGCGGTGATCCGGCCCTGACCGATGCCTTCAGTGATGGAGCTTCCCTCAGACTTGAGCGTGCCGTGCTTGTAGAAATGGTAAAGCGCCGCGCCCATCGGGTCGGCCAAACCGATGACGACATTGGGGTTATGTTCTTTGAGGCCCATCGACACGCCTGCCAGGGTGCCACCGGTACCGACCGCGCAGACGAAACCGTCGATCTTCCCGTCGAGGTCCCGCCAGATTTCTTGCGCCGTTGTTTCCAAATGTCCCTGGCGATTGGCCACGTTGTCGAATTGGTTGGCCCAGATCGCGCCATTCGGCTCGGTGCGGTTCATTTGTTCGGCCAGGCGGCCGGAATATTTCACGTAGTTGTTCGCGTCTTTATAGGGCACGGCGGGGACCTCGATCAGCTCGGCACCCGTCAAGCGCAGCATGTCCTTTTTCTCGTCGGACTGTGTCTCGGGGATGACGATGACCGTTTTCAAGCCAAGCGCATTGCCGACCAGCGCCAGCCCGATACCGGTATTGCCGGCGGTCCCCTCGACCACTGTTCCGCCAGGCTGGAGCGCACCGGAGTTCAGCGCGTCGCGGATGATGAACAGCGCCGCGCGATCTTTCACCGACTGGCCGGGATTCATGAACTCGGCCTTGCCGAGGATCAGGCAGCCGGTCTCCTCCGACGCACGCTTGAGCTTGATCAGCGGCGTATTGCCGATCGCCTCGATAATTCCGTTGCGGTAGGACACGGGGGGAGCCTTCGGGGAGCCTCGAATCTCAAGGCAACCTAATGAGCGAGGGCAAAGCCCGCAAGACGCGGAAATTGCGCCCAATGCCTTGATCCTGGCATACCCTTTCTAAAGGACTCACTGTCGGCAGTCTGCCTTCCTATCTAACCCTGCAGAGCCTTGGGCTGGCATACGGGCAAGCCTGTGATATAGACCCCGAGGCCGACGGCGGGCGCTCAACCCTTAAGCGGGCGTGGTGGAACTGGTAGACACGCCAGATTTAGGTTCTGGTGGCTTCGGCCGTGGGGGTTCAACTCCCTCCGCCCGCACCAACTTCGTTGGTCGTTTTGGAAACATAACAGCCCCGCGCTGCGTGAAATTGGATTGAAGGGCATGAACATCACGGAAGTGAGCTCGGACGGGCTGCGCCGTCAGTTGAAAGTGGTGATTGGCGCCGACGAGCTCGAGAAGCGCCTATCGGCGCGCCTCGAAGAATTGAAAGGCAAAGCGCGGCTCAAAGGCTTCCGGCCCGGCAAGGTGCCGAAGGAGCATTTGCGCAAGGTCTATGGCCGCTCGGTCATGGCCGAAGTGGTGCAACAGGCCGTCGCCGAGACGAGCCGCGAGGCCATCTCGGAGCGTGCCGAGCGTCCCGCTTTCCAGCCGACCGTTGGCCTGCCCGAGGACGAAGGCGAGATCGACAAGATCTTCGCCGGTACGAGCGACCTCGCTTACACGCTTTCCTTCGAGGTGCTGCCGCAATTCGAGACGATGGATTTCGGCAAGATCGAATTGGAGAAGCCTGTCGCAGCGGTCACCGATGCCGATATCGACCAGGCGATCGACCGCATCCGCGCCGCCAATCTCAGCTACAAGCCGAAGGAGGGCGCTGCCGAAAGCGGCGACCGTTTGACCGCCGACTTTATCGGCAAGATCGACGGTGAGCCCTTCGAAGGCGGCAGCACCGAGGACGCGCAAATCGTGCTCGGCAGCGGCAATTTCATTCCGGGCTTCGAGGAAGGCTTGACCGGCGCCAAGGCCGGCGAAGAGCGGATCGTCGAGGCGACTTTTCCGGAGACCTATCCGGAAAAGAACCTGGCGGGAAAAGCAGCGACATTCGAGGTGAAGATCAAGGAAGTTGCCGCGCCGGAGACGCCGGAGCTGAATGACGATTTCGCCAAGTCGATCGGGGTCGAGACTGTCGCCAAATTGCGCGAGACGGTCAAATCGCGTCTCGAACAGGACCGGGTCATCGCCTCACGCCTGAAGATGAAGCGCGCGCTGCTCGATGCGCTCAATGAGGGTCATAGCTTCGATCTGCCGCCGACGCTGGTCGATAACGAGTTCCAGGCAATCTGGCGCCAAGTGACGCACGATCTCGAAACCTCGAAGCGCAGCTTCGAAGACGAAGGCACGACCGAGGAGAAGGCGCGCGAGGACTATCACGACATCGCGGCGCGGCGCGTGCGGCTCGGGCTCGTCCTGTCGGAGGTTGGCAGCCGTCATCAGATCACCGTGACTGACGATGAGGTTAATCGCGCGCTGCTCGATCGTATCCGTCAGTTCCCGGGGCAGGAGCGCAAGGTCTACGATTTCTATCGCAACAATCCGCAGATGCTGGCCGAAATCCGCGCGCCCGTCTTCGAGGACAAGGTGGTCGATTACATTCTTGAACTGGCCAAGGTCAGCGACAAGCCCGTCACTGTCGAGGAGCTTTATGCCGACCCTGACGATAACGGCCATGACCACGGCCATGATCACGATCACGACCATGATCATCATGACCACGACCACCATGACCATGATCATGGCCACAAGCACGAGAAGCCACGCGGCAAGGGTAAGGGCCGGTAAGCATTAACCCCTCTTCCTTTTGCCCCGCCGGCACCATATGTAGTAGTCCTTCCTCAAGATTCGTTTGAGCCGGGAGACGCATGAGCAACCCCGTCGACACCTATTTGAACACGCTGGTCCCCATGGTGGTCGAGCAGACCAACCGTGGCGAGCGCGCTTACGACATCTATTCGCGCCTGTTGAAGGAGCGTATCATCTTCGTCACCGGGCCGATCGAGGACCATGTGGCCTCGCTGATCACGGCGCAGCTCCTGTTCCTGGAGGCTGAGAATCCGAAAAAAGAGATCTCCATGTACATCAACTCGCCCGGCGGCATCGTCACCTCCGGCATGGCGATCTACGACACCATGCAGTTCGTTCGGCCGCCGGTCGCCACACTTTGTATCGGCCAGGCCGCATCCATGGGCTCGCTGCTGCTTGCCTCTGGCGAGAAGGGTATGCGCTACGCGCTTCCCAACGCGCGCATCCTGCTGCACCAGCCTTCCGGTGGCTTCCAAGGCCAAGCGAGCGATATCGAGCGCCACGCCGAGGACATCATCAAGATGAAAAAGCGGCTGAACGACATCTACGTGCGCCATACCGGGCAGGACTACGAGACCATCGACCGCACACTCGACCGCGACTATTTCATGTCGGCGGAAGACGCCCGCGCCTTCGGCCTTGTGGACGAAGTGATCACCAAGCGGCACAAGCTGGAAGAGAAGGTCGAGAAGCTTTCGCCGGTTTCTTAGGACCCTTCAGACCCTCCTCGCCACGCCTCAAGATTGTGTCCCCAGCGTGGAAAACTGGGATTAATCAATCCTTGATCAGTGGCGCCTTAGCATGGTCTGATTGGCCCGAGGGCGGCTTTTCCTGGGGAGGAAGCTCACACTTGCGAGGCGGAAAGACGGGTTGTACGGCATAAAAGGCGAATAATGCCAACGCCCTATAACGATTGGGAAACTGGATAAGCGAATGAGCAAGGTGAGCGGAACCGATTCGAAAAATACTCTCTACTGCTCTTTCTGCGGCAAGAGCCAGCACGAGGTGCGCAAGCTGATTGCGGGCCCCACCGTGTTCATCTGCGATGAATGCGTCGAGCTCTGCATGGACATCATCCGTGAGGAGAACAAGTCCTCTCTGGTGAAGTCGCGCGATGGCGTGCCGACGCCGATGGAGATTTGCGCCGTCCTCGACGATTATGTGATCGGCCAGGACTATGCCAAACGCGTGCTCTCGGTCGCCGTGCACAACCATTACAAGCGGCTCAATCATTCGAGCAAAAGCTCTGACGTTGAGCTGGCCAAGTCGAACATCCTGCTGATCGGGCCCACGGGTTGCGGCAAGACGCTTCTCGCGCAGACGCTTGCGCGCATCCTCGACGTGCCTTTCACCATGGCCGACGCCACCACGCTCACGGAAGCCGGTTATGTGGGCGAGGATGTGGAGAACATCATCCTGAAGCTACTGCAAGCCGCCGACTACAACGTCGAGCGGGCACAGCGCGGCATCGTCTATATTGATGAGGTCGACAAGATCAGCCGTAAGTCCGACAACCCGTCGATCACCCGCGACGTGTCGGGCGAGGGTGTGCAGCAAGCGCTGCTCAAGATCATGGAAGGGACTGTCGCTTCGGTACCACCGCAGGGCGGACGCAAACATCCGCAGCAGGAATTCCTCCAGGTCGACACCACCAACATCCTGTTCGTTTGCGGCGGCGCTTTCGCCGGCCTCGAGAAGATCATCTCCGCGCGCGGGCGCTCGACCTCGATCGGCTTCGGCGCCAAGGTGGAATCCGTCGATGAGCGGCGCACCGGCGACATCCTGAAAGGGGTCGAACCGGAAGATCTGCTCAAATTCGGCCTTATCCCTGAATTTATCGGCCGCGTGCCGGTTATCGCCACGCTCGACGACCTCGACGAGCCCGCGTTGATGCGCATCCTGACCGAGCCCAAGAACGCGCTCGTCAGGCAGTATCAGCGCCTCTTCGAGATGGAAGACGTGCAGCTCACTTTCGCCGAGGAATCCTTACGCACCATCTCCAAGAAGGCCATCGAGCGTAAGACCGGCGCCCGGGGGCTGCGCTCCATCATGGAGGGCATCCTGCTCGACACCATGTTCGAGCTGCCGTCCTTGCGCGGCGTGGAGGAAGTGGTGATCAGCGCCGAAGTGGTAGAGGGTAAGGCGCGGCCCCTGCGTATCTATTCCGAGCGCCACGAGGAGCTCGGCACGAGCGCTTAGGGATAATTCCCTTTCCCGCTTGAAGCCCGGGGCGAATCCCACGCAAAATAGTGGCATAAACGCTGTTTTTTGCTTGGTTTTGGCCCCTTGAAGCGGCCTGCGCCGGTCGCTACTTACGGGAGCCGCGGGTTAACATGCCACAGCGCCGGCACGCCCGCTTGCCGGGATAATGGCAAAGGCTAGGAAAGCGACGGATCGAACCATGACTGAATCCAAGCCGTCCGTGAAGAAAGAGAGCGGTCCGGAGCTTTATCCGGTGCTACCGCTCCGCGACATCGTCGTCTTCCCCTACATGATCGTGCCGCTCTTCGTCGGCCGCGAGAAGTCGATTGCCGCGCTCGAAGAGGTGATGCGGACGGACAAGCAGATCTTGCTCGTGGCGCAGAAGAATGCGAGCGACGACGACCCGTCGACCGACGGCATTTACACCATGGGTACGCTCGCATCGGTGCTGCAGCTGCTCAAGCTGCCCGACGGCACGGTGAAAGTGCTGGTGGAAGGCACGCGGCGCGCGAGCATCAGCCGCTACACCGACAATGATAATTATTTCGAGGCGGAGGTCGAGCGCGTCGATGAGACGCTCGGCGCCGAGGACGAAATCGAGGCGCTGGCGCGCTCAGCGGTGTCGCAGTTCGAGAGCTACGTGAAGCTGAACAAGAAGATCTCGCCCGAAGTGCTCGGGTCTGCGAGCCAGATCGAGGATTATTCCAAGCTCGCCGACACCATCTCCTCACATCTCGCCATCAAGATCGGCGAGAAGCAGCAGATCCTGGAGATCACCTCGGTATCAGAGCGTCTGGAGCGCGTCTTCACGCTCATGGAGAGCGAGATCTCCGTGCTTCAGGTCGAACGCAAGATCAGGAGCCGCGTCAAGCGTCAGATGGAGAAGACGCAGCGTGAGTATTACCTGAACGAGCAGATGAAGGCGATCCAGAAGGAGCTTGGTGACAGCGAGGAAGGCCGCGACGATCTTGCCGAGATTGAGCAGAAGATCGAAAAGACCAAGCTTTCGAAGGAAGCCCGCGAGAAGGCCATCGGCGAGCTAAAGAAGCTCCGCCAGATGAGCCCGATGTCGGCGGAAGCCACCGTCGTGCGCAACTATCTCGACTGGCTGCTCACCATCCCGTGGGGCGTCAAAGGCAAGATCAAGCGCGACCTTGATGAGGCGCAGAAGATCCTCGATCAGGACCATTACGGTCTTGAGAAGGTGAAGGACCGCATTGTCGAGTATCTCGCGGTGCAGAACCGGACCAACCAGCTCAAAGGCCCGATCCTCTGCCTGGTCGGACCTCCCGGCGTCGGCAAGACCTCTCTCGGCAAGTCGATCGCGAGGGCGACCGGCCGCGAGTTCGTCCGCATGAGCCTTGGCGGCGTGCGTGACGAGGCCGAGATCAGGGGCCACCGCCGCACCTATATCGGCTCGATGCCCGGCAAGGTCATCCAGTCGATGCGCAAGGCTAAAAAGATCAATCCGCTCTTCCTGCTCGACGAGGTCGACAAGATGGGCGCCGATTTCCGTGGCGACCCGGCCTCCGCTCTGCTTGAAGTGCTTGATCCGGAACAGAACCACACCTTCAACGATCATTACCTGGAGGTCGATTACGACCTGTCCAACGTGATGTTCGTGACCACGGCCAACACGCTCAATATTCCACCGGCCTTGATGGACCGCATGGAGATCATCCGCATTGCGGGCTACACCGAGGACGAGAAGATCGAGATCGCCCGCAGGCATCTGATCCCGGCCCAGACCAAGGCGCATGGGCTCGAAGCCGAAGAGTTCGCGCTCGAGGACGAGGCGCTGAAGGAAATTATCCGCCGCTATACGCGCGAGGCCGGCGTGCGCAATCTCGAGCGCGAGATCGCCAAGATCTCCCGCAAATCGGTCAAGGAACTCCTCACCACGAAGAAGAAGTCGGTCAGGATCTCACTCAAGAACCTCGAAGACTATCTCGGCGTACCGAAATACCGCTACGGCGAGGCTGAACTCGAGGATCAGGTCGGCGTGGTCACAGGGTTGGCCTGGACCGAGGTCGGCGGCGAGCTTCTCACGGTCGAAGGCGTGATGATGCCTGGCAAGGGCAAGATGACAGTCACCGGCAATTTGCGCGACGTGATGAAAGAATCAATCCAGGCAGCCAATGCCTATGTCCGCTCCCGGGCCGTCGATTTCGGCATCGAACCGCCACTGTTCGAGAAGCGGGATATCCACGTTCACGTGCCGGAAGGGGCGACCCCTAAGGACGGCCCGTCGGCGGGTGTCGCCATGGTCACCGCCATCGTCTCGCTGATGACCGGGATCCCGGTCAAGCGGGAGGTCGCCATGACCGGAGAAATCACGCTTCGGGGTCGGGTCCTGCCCATTGGCGGCCTCAAGGAGAAGCTCTTGGCAGCGCTTCGTGCCGGCATCAAGACAGTCATTATCCCTGATGAAAATGCTAAAGATCTCACGGAGATACCGGACGGTCTTAAGAATGCGCTCGATATCCGCACCGCCTCCCGTATGGACGAGGTGGTCAAGATCGCCTTTACCCGTCCCCCACAGCCGATCGTGTGGGAAGAGGATGTCGAAGGGAGGAAAATCGCGCCACCCACCGACGAGGAACCGGGAGCCGGCGTGATCGCCCATTAGGGGATCGGTTCCCCTTCGCCACAGATTTGCTCGATTCAAGGGTCCGGTTCTGTGCACAGAGCCGGACCATTTTTGTTGATTTTCCGGGTTTTTTAGGCCAGTCATAAACCAATTATCAGTGAATCGGAGCGTACCCAACGGCCTCGAGGGTGGTCGATCCCTCTCGATTGGGGCCCGAGCGAAAGGATGGAGACCCGTGAACAAAGCTGATCTGGTCGCCCAAGTGGCGAAAGACTCCGAGCTATCGAAGGACTCGGCCGAGAAGGCCGTGGACGCGATTTTCAAGAACATCGAGAGAGCTCTGAAGGGTGGAGACACCGTACGCATTGTCGGCTTCGGGAATTTCCAGGTCGCACAACGCAAAGCTTCCACTGGGCGCAATCCGCGCACTGGCGCCGAGGTGCAGATCCCGGCATCCCGTGTGCCGAAATTCCGTGCTGGCAAAGCCCTCAAAGAGGCCGTCAACAGCTAGATCGGAAGCGCTGCAAGTTTTGAGGGCGGAGCCTCGCGGCGAGTTGAGGCTTCGCCTTTTTGTTTGCTTGATTCCTATAGGCAGGACCGCGCGCTTGCTCTATCGCTTGTCGCGAATGGGCGGTTAGCTCAGCTGGAAGAGCGCCTGGTTTACACCCAGGAGGTCGGCAGTTCGAGCCTGTCACCGCCCACCATTCTGCTCGCACGACGTGCTTCGGGGCACGCGTGGCGCGGCCAATTGTAGACCGTTTAGGCCGAAGCAGTGTCCGGTGGCTTGAGCGAAGCGAAAGCGAAGACGGACCGGAGACGTAGCAGACGAAGCGCACTCAGGTGCTAGGCGCCGTTCGCGCCGACACTCAGTAAGAACAAATTGCCCGAGCGTCCCAAGGGGGAGCAACCCGAGGTTCCTTGACAGGTTGTTCTTATTTTGTTCTCATCCTTGGTTCGGTAAGGGTGGGGCGGGTGCGTTGCGTAAACCTGCGGAAATCGAGCGCCTATACCTGGATTTCGACTGCTTCTTCGCCGCCGTCGCGCAACAGGTTACGCCCGCATTGCGGGGACGCCCGGTAGGGATCGTGCCCTTCGCCGGCACCGACCGCACCTGCATCATCGCCTGCTCGCGCGAAGCCAAGCTGCAAGGCGTCAAAAACGTCATGAGCGTGCAGGAGGCGCTTGCGCTCTGCCGCGATCTGATCCTCGTCCCGCAAGTTCCTGATCTCTATCGGCGCGCCCACAATGCGCTCATTTCGGAGATCAACGCCGTGCTTCCGGTGGACGCCATCAAGTCGATCGACGAGATCACTTGCCGCGTGGCGCCGATTGACCGCGCCGATCCTCTGGCGCTCGGCCGCCGCATCAAGCAACGCATCGCCAAGGAAGTCAGCTCCATCATCACCTGCTCGATCGGCTTCGGCGCCAATCGCCAGTTGGCCAAGATGGCCTGCAAGGCGGGCAAGAGGGGCGGGGATGGCTATGGCGACGGCAATCTCGCCTGGCATCCGCCCGACATGCCCGCGCCGCTGCTCGCGCTCGAGCTTGAGGACATCCCGGGCATCGGCGCTCGCATGAAGGAGCGGCTCGCCGAGCGCGGCATCGCCAGCATGCGCCAGCTTCTCGCCACCCAGCCGAAGCATATGCGCAAATTGTGGGGAAACGTGACCGGCGAGCGGCTGTGGTATGCGCTGCACGGCTACGACGTGCAGGCGCCGCGGGCGCAACGCGGCATGTATGGTCATGGCCGCGTGCTGCCGCCCGATCATCGCTCGCTCGATGAGGCGCACCAGGCCTCGCGGCTGCTTCTGGTCAAGGCGGCGCGACGCATGCGGCGCGACGGCTATCGGGCCGGCGCTCTTTGGCTCTGGCTGTCGATCAGGGACAGCGGATGGAGCGGGGGCAGGGGGCTCGCCGAAATCTGGGACGATCATGCGGCGCTCATGGCGCTGGAAGAGCTGTGGCGGGAGGCACGGCAAGATTTGCCGCCACGGACACGCGTCATCCAGATCGGCGTCACTCTTGGCAATCTCACCTCGGCACGTGTACGCCAGCTCGATTTCTTCGCCGACGATGACCGTACGCGGCGGCGCTGGGAGGCGATCACCGAAAGCATCGACGCGCTCAACCGCAAGCATGGGCGCACGCTGGTCAGTCTCGGTCCCTGGATGCCGCCGCCGGGCGGCTATGCCGGCGGCAAGATCAGCTACACGCGCATTCCCCGCATCGAGGATTTCTGGTGATGAACTGGAAGGCCGAGCTCAAGCTCACCGATCTGCCGCTGGAGGAGCGGCTTGAGGTCGTCTGCCGCGTCTGTGGCAAGGCGCGCTATGAAACCGTCGGGCACCTTCTTGCCTGCGAGACCTTCAGCCAGGCCTATATCGACGAGGTCGAGCGCGGCTTGCGTTGCGCCGACCGCTTCTGCCGCGGAACGGTGCGGGTCGCCCAGGTGCATGACGGCAAGACCGACGGTTTTGTCGGCGGCTTGGCATAAGGGCCTCTAACCCCCCTGCATTTCCCGGGCCTCGCCTTGACTTGGTGAATCCCACGCCGTACATGCAAGGTTCGCCTCTGGCCACGGAACGGCCCGTAAGGGGGTGTAGCTCAGTTGGTTAGAGCGTCGGCCTGTCACGCCGAAGGTCGCGGGTTCGAGTCCCGTCACTCCCGCCATTTTGGCCCCCTTGAGACGTGGAAATAAGGCTTAAAGCCATGGGCCAGCTACTTCTATCCTATCTACCGCTCGCCATTTTCATCTTCATTGCGTTTGCCATTGGCGCCGCGCTGCTACTCGCACCGTTCGTCATCGCTCCAAACAAGCCCGACCCCGAGAAGGTCTCGGCCTATGAGTGCGGCTTCGATGCCTTCGGCGACGCGCGCATGAAATTCGACGTGCGCTTCTACCTGGTGGCGCTTTTGTTCATTATCTTCGATCTTGAGGTCGCGTTCCTGTTTCCATGGGCCGTGGCCTTCGGCGACATCGGCACCTTCGGCTTCTGGTCGATGATGGTGTTTCTCGCCATTTTGACCGTCGGCTTCATCTATGAATGGCGTAAAGGCGCACTCGAATGGGATTGATCCCTGAGCAGCCCAAATTCGAAAAGGATGCCAAGAGCGGCCTGCTTGTGCCCGGCGCCACCAGCTTCGGCCTGTTTTCCGACGAGCTTGCCGACAAGGGCTTCCTGCTCACCACCGCCGACGATCTCATCAACTGGGCGCGCACCGGCTCGCTCATGTGGATGACCTTCGGGCTCGCCTGCTGCGCCGTGGAGATGATGCAGGCATCGATGCCGCGCTACGATCTCGAGCGTTTCGGGTTCGCGCCGCGCGGCAGCCCGCGCCAGTCGGATGTGATGATCGTGGCGGGCACGCTCTGCAACAAGATGGCGCCGGCGCTACGCAAGGTCTACGACCAGATGCCCGAGCCGCGTTACGTGATTTCCATGGGCTCCTGCGCTAATGGCGGCGGTTATTATCACTACTCTTATTCGGTGGTCCGCGGCTGCGACCGCATCGTGCCGGTAGATATCTACGTGCCGGGTTGCCCGCCGACCGCCGAGGCGCTGGTCTATGGCGTGCTCCTGTTGCAGAGGAAGATCAGGCGGACCGGCACCATCGAACGCTAGCCCGTCGCGCCAGGAGCCTTGATGGACGAAGCCCTTAACAAACTGGGTAGTCATGTCGCCGACCACCTCGGGCCGAAGATCCTCGGCTTCAAGGTGGAGCTTGCCGAGCTGACACTTGATGTCGAGCGTGAGCACATCCCGGCAATCATCGCGTTCCTGCGCGACGACGCGGCCTGCCGCTTCGGTTCTCTGATCGATATTTGCGGTGTCGATTACCCCGAGCGCGAGCAGCGCTTCGATGTGGTTTATCATCTTCTGAGCCCCTGGCTGAACCACCGTATCCGGGTTCGCACCAGGACCGATGCGGCTGATCCGGTTCCGAGTATCGTCTCGCTCTTTCCTGCCGCCGATTGGTTCGAACGCGAGGCTTATGACCTCTACGGCATCCTGTTCTCGGGCCACCCGGATTTGCGCCGCCTGCTTACCGATTACGATTTCCAAGGCCATCCGCTACGCAAGGATTTCCCGCTCACCGGCTTCGTCGAGCTCAGATATGACGATGAGCTGAAGCGCGTGGTCTACGAGCCGGTCAACCTTCAGCAGGAATATCGCAGCTTCGATTTCCTCTCGCCCTGGGAGGGCATGGACACAGCCATCCCCGGTGACGAGAAGGCGGGACTTGCCGATGATAAAGAGGACAAGCCATGAAGCCGACCTTGCAAGCCGGCCTCAAGCACCGCTTCGCTTACAAAGTGCCGGAAGAGAAGACCGTGCCGCATCTTTATCGCGAGGCCCTCGAGCTTCAAATCATGCCCGAAGTGTTCGCCACCGGTTTCATGGTCGGGCTGATGGAATGGACCTGCGTGCAATTGCTGGCGCCGCATCTCGACGAGGGGGAGGGGAGCCTCGGCACCCATATCGACGTTTCGCATAAAGCGGCGACTCCCGTGGGCATGACCGTCACGGTCGACGCCGAATGTATCGAGGCGCGTGGGCCCCGCGTCCGCTTCAAGCTCACCGCCCATGACGGTGTCGATGAGATCGGCTCAGGCACGCATGAGCGCTTTATCGTCTTCTGGGATCGCTTCAACCGACGCGTTGCAGAGAAAGCGGGAGCGACTTCATGACTGCATTGAACGACATATCCGGCCGTTGCCTGTGTGGCGCGGTCAGCTTCACCGCCAAAATCGCCAGTGGTGATGTCGACGTGTGCCATTGCGACATGTGCCGCCGCTGGACGGGTGGTCCATTCCTCGCGCTTGCGGATGGTGGATCGACACACTTCGAAGGTGTCGAGAATATTGGCGTCTACAAATCGTCGGAATGGGGCGAGCGGGCGTTCTGCAAAGTCTGCGGTACGTCACTCTACTGGCGCCTCATCGGTTCGAATGAGTACGAGCTCTCGGCCGGAACACTCGATGACCAATCAAAGCTTGCGCTCACAACCGAAATTTTTATCGACGAGAAGCCCGCCTATTATTCGTTTTCGAACGACACGAAGAAGCTGACGGGCGCGGAGGCCATGGCCGCTTTGATGGCCGGCAAGGATAGCGGGCAAGGTTGATAATGGCAGAGTCCGAAAGCACTGCGATCGATGCCGATAGCGGCAAGCGTGAAGGCGACGACCGCAAATTCACCATCAATTTCGGCCCGCAGCATCCGGCCGCGCATGGCGTGCTGCGCCTTGTGCTGGAGCTCGACGGCGAGGTGGTCGAGCGCGTCGACCCGCATATCGGGCTACTGCATCGCGGCACCGAGAAGCTGATCGAGCACAAAACCTATCTCCAGGCGCTGCCTTATTTCGACCGGCTCGATTACGTGGCGCCGATGAATCAGGAACATGCCTACTCGCTCGCGGTCGAAAAGCTGGTCGGCGTCGCCGTGCCGAAGCGCGCCCAGCTCATCCGCGTGCTCTATTCCGAGATCGGACGGCTGCTCTCGCACCTTCTCAACATCACCACGCAGGCGCTCGATGTCGGCGCGCTGACGCCGCCGCTCTGGGGATTCGAGGAGCGCGAGAAACTCATGGTGTTCTACGAGCGCGCCTCAGGCAGCCGCATGCATGCTGCCTATATCCGGCCCGGCGGCGTGCACCAGGATCTGCCGCCCGAGCTCGTTGCCGACATCTATGCTTTCTGCGATCCGTTCCTCAAAGTCTGCGACGACATCGAGACGCTGCTGACAGACAATCGCATCTTCAAGCAGCGCAATGTCGATATCGGCGTGGTGTCGCTCGAGGATGCCTGGGCACACGGCTTCTCCGGTGTCATGGTGCGTGGTTCGGGCGCCAAGTGGGACTTGCGCAAGTCGCAGCCTTATGAGTGCTACGAGGAATTGGCGTTCGACATTCCCATCGGCAAGAACGGCGACTGTTACGACCGCTATCTCTGCCGCATGGAGGAAATGCGCCAGGCGGTGCGCATCATGAAGCAATGTTGCGAGCGTCTAACCACCGAGCTTGGGCCCGTCACCGTCGAGAACCACAAGATGGTGCCGCCGAAGCGCTCCGAGATGAAAAGCTCGATGGAAGCGCTGATCCACCACTTCAAGCTCTACACCGAGGGCTATCACGTGCCAGCGGGCGAGGTATACGCCGCGGTCGAAGCCCCCAAGGGTGAGTTCGGCGTCTATCTCGTTTCTGACGGCACCAACCGGCCTTATCGCTGCAAGATCAGGGCGCCGAGCTTTGCCCACCTCGCCGCCATGGATTTCCTCTGCCGCGGCCATATGCTCCCCGACGTCTCGGCCATTCTTGGCTCGATCGACATCGTCTTTGGGGAAATCGATCGCTGAGCTTGCAGAATCGCTCGCAAATTGTTGTTTTCCTAGGCAGAAACCCTATGTGGGAAGGGCGTTGTCTGGGATTCCGCAGCGCAGCATAGAGTGCTAAAACCCTCGCATTAGCTGGGCACACCCGATTGCGGGGAAGAGAAGAAGCGAGCCTATGAGCGTCCGCCGCCTCGCCGCCGAGCAGCCCGAAGGTTTCGCCTTCACGCCCGAAAATCTCGAATGGGCGAAGGCTCAGATCAAGAAATATCCGGAAGGCCGGGAAGCTTCCGCCGTGCTGGCGTTGTTGTGGCGCGCCCAAGAGCAGATGGACGGCTGGCTGCCCGAACCGGCGCTGCGCTATGTCGCCGACATGCTGGGCCTTGCTTATATCCGCGTGTACGAGATCGCCACCTTCTACACCATGTTCAATCTCGCGCCGATCGGCCGCTATTATGTGCAGGTCTGCGGCACGACGCCCTGCTGGCTGCGCGGCGCCGAGGCGATCAAGAACACCTGCCGCAAAGTGATCGGCGAGAAGGATCGCGTGACGCCGGACGGTTTATTTTCCTGGACCGAGGTCGAGTGCCTCGGCGCTTGCGTCAACGCGCCGGTCGCCCAGATCAACAAATATTACTACGAGGACCTCACGCCTGAGAGCCTCGAGCGCATCCTCGGCAATGTTAAAGCAGGGCGCCCCATAACGCCCGGGCCGCAGAATGGGCGACAGGCGTCTGCGCCTGAAGGTGGCCCGATCACACTTCTCGATGCCGCGCTTTATGGCAAAGAGGAGCGTGAGGAAGAACTGGTCGGCGCGAACATGGCTCTTACGGACAATCAAGCGAAGCGTCCGGGCAAGGCCGCCAATGTGCGCGAGGCAGCTGTGCCCAAGCCGCCGCTCAGCAAAGGCAGAAAGCCACGCTGATGCTGCAGGACAAGGATCGCATCTTCAAGAATCTGTACGGCCTGCATAGCTGGCGGCTGAAGGCGGCTCGCGCGCGCGGCGCCTGGGACGGTACCAAAGAGATGATCGAGCGCGGGCACGAAGCGATCATCGAGGAGGTAAAGGCATCCGGCTTGCGCGGGCGGGGCGGAGCCGGTTTTCCCACCGGGCTGAAATGGTCGTTCATGCCGAAGCAGTCAGACGGGCGGCCGAACTATCTCGTCATCAATGCGGATGAGTCCGAGCCCGGCACCTGCAAGGACCGGGACATCATGCGCCACGATCCGCAATTGCTGATCGAGGGCGCGCTACTCGCGGGCTTCGCCATGCGGGCGCATACCGCCTATATCTACATCCGCGGCGAGTTCATTGCCGAACGCGAAATCCTGCAAGCGGCCATCGACGAGGCTTATGACGCCAAGCTGATCGGCCAGAACAACGTCAATGGCTGGGACTTTGAGCTGTATCTGCATCACGGCGCCGGCGCCTATATCTGCGGCGAGGAGACGGCGCTGCTCGAAAGCCTGGAAGGCAAGAAGGGCATGCCGCGGCTCAAGCCGCCATTCCCCGCCAATGTCGGCCTTTATGGCGCGCCGACCACCGTCAACAATGTCGAGACCATCGCCGTGGTGCCTGACATCTTGCGCCGTGGCGCGACCTGGTTCGCCTCGCTCGGACGTCCCAATAATACCGGCACCAAGATCTTCTGCATCTCCGGCCACGTGAATAGGCCGTGCAACGTCGAGGAGGAAATGGGCGTGGAGCTGCGGGTGCTGATCGACCATTATGCCGGCGGGGTGCGCGGCGGTTGGGACAATCTGCTTGCCGTCATCCCCGGCGGATCGTCGGTGCCCTGCATTACGGCGAGCGAATGCGAAGAGTTGCCGATGGATTTCGACAGCCTCAAGGCGCTGAAGACCGGGCTCGGTACCGCCGGCGTGATCGTCATGGACAAGTCGACCGACATCATCCGCGCCATCTCCAGGCTGTCCTATTTCTACAAGCACGAATCCTGCGGACAGTGCACGCCCTGCCGCGAGGGCACGGGCTGGATGTGGCGCGTGCTCGAGCGCATGGCGCGTGGGCAAGCCGAGAAGGCCGAGATCGATATGCTGCTCAGCGTGAGCTACCAGGTCGAGGGCCACACCATCTGCGCGCTCGGCGATGCCGCGGCCTGGCCGGTGCAAGGGCTGATCCGCCATTTCCGCCACGTCATCGAGGAGCGGATCGACGCGCAGGCCGCGCGGCCGATTGCCCCCTCGGTTCCCGTGGCGGCGGAATAGGGGAACGCACATGAAATGGTTTTGGGAACACGTTGAGCCGCTTGGAGCTCTCATGATGTCGCTTGCCGCCCTGGCAGCCCTGATTTATGCGCATGTGCAAATCACCGAAGGGCGCGAGGCGGAGCGCCGGGCCAACGTGCATGAATTGTGGCGCGAAATTTTGCGGCTCGGATTCGAGAACCCGGTGCTGTCCGACCCGACGCAAGAACTCGGCGTGTTTGACTACGATGCGCGGACTGTCGACGGCAGCCGCCAGATGTTCCAGAAATACGAGTTGTTCGTCGATACGGTGCTCAATGCCAGCGATGAAATTTTGGAGGTGCAGTCGACCCCACAATGGATAACCACGGTGCGCCTCGAACTCAATCAGCATCGTGAGTATTTGCTATCGCCGCATTTCCAGAACTCCGGCTTTATCAAGCAATATACGCCTCAGTTCCGCACCTTCATTTTCGACGCTTTGAAGGATCGGGCCAAATAATGTGGCTCTGGGACAATTCGATCACACTCGCCACGGTGGCCATGGGCCTTGCCGCTGTCATCGCCCTTGTCTATGCGCATCTGCAAATCTCGGACAGCCGCAAGGCCGAACGCCGCGCCAATGCCAATGAATTGTGGCGGGAGACATTGCGGCTCGCCTTCGACAATCCGAAATTCTCCGATCCCTCCCTCAGTACCAGCGTCTTCGACTACGAAAATCTGACCGTCGATGGCGATCCAGAGCTGTTCCAGAAATATGAGATGTTCGTCGATACGGTGCTGAACGCGAGCGAGGAAATTCTGGAGGGCTCGCCGACGCCCGAATGGGACGCGACAGTGCGCATGCAACTCAAGCTGCACCGGAAATATCTTCTGTCGCCGCATGTCCAGAAATCCGGCTATCTCGCGCAATACACCCCGAAATTCCGCGCCTATATGCAGGACGTGCTGATAGATGCCTAAGCTGATCATCGACGGCAAAGAGCACGACATGCCGGACGGCATCACGCTGATCCAGGCCTGCGAGCTGGCCGGTATCGAGATCCCGCGCTTCTGCTATCACGAGCGGCTATCCATCGCCGGCAATTGCCGCATGTGTCTGGTGGAAGTCGCCGGCATGCCGAAACCGGTCGCCTCCTGCGCCATGGGGGTCAACGATCTGCTGCCTGCCCGCGACGGCACGCCGCCCACCATCGTCACCGATTCCGAGACGGTGAAAAAGGCGCGCGAGGGCGTGCTCGAGTTTCTGCTCATCAATCATCCGCTCGATTGCCCGATTTGCGATCAAGGCGGCGAGTGCGATCTGCAGGACCAGACCATGGCCTACGGCTTCGACGCCGGACGCTTCCAGGACAACAAGCGGGCCGTGGAGGAAAAATATCTCGGCCCGCTGATCGACACGTTCATGACGCGATGCATCCACTGCACACGCTGCATCCGTTTCATGACCGAGGTCGCGGGCGTGGAGGAACTCGGCGCCATCGGCCGCGGCGAGGACATGGAAATCACCACCTATCTCGAGCATGGCATGTTTTCGAACCTGTCGGGCAATGTGGTCGATCTCTGCCCGGTCGGCGCGCTCACCTCCAAACCTTATGCCTTCGTGGCCCGTCCCTGGGAACTGACTAAGACCCCGTCCATCGATGTGATGGACGCACTGGGCTCGGCCATTCGCGTCGATGCACGCGGCAAGGAGGTGTTGCGTATCCTGCCGCGTATCAACGATGCCGTGAATGAGGAATGGATTTCCGACAAGACGCGTCATGTGTGGGATGGCTTGCGCACGCAGCGTCTCGACCGGCCTTATGTCAGGCGCAACGGGAAACTCGTGCCTGCATCCTGGGATGAGGCGTTCGCCGCCGTCGCCACGCGGCTTGCCGGACTCGACGGCGCGCGCTTCGCCGCCATCGCCGGCGCTCTCGCCGCGGCGGAGGAGATGTTCGCGCTCAAGCTGCTCGCCGAGCAACTCGGCTCGGCCAATATCGATTGCCGCCAGGACGGCGCCAAGCTCGATCCCGCGCTCGGACGCGCCACGTATCTGTTCAATTCCACCATTGAAGGCATCGACCAGGCAGACGCGTTCCTGCTCGTCGGCACCAACCCACGCCATGAGGCGCCGGTGCTGAATGCGCGCATCCTCAAACGCACGCGCCATGCGCAAGGGAAACTGCCGGTCGGCCTGATCGGCGCGGAAGCCGATCTCACTTACGCCTATGACTATCTTGGCGCCGGCACCGAAACCCTGGCGAAGATCGCCGATGGATCGCATCCCTTCATCGAGCAGCTGGGGGGATCCGAGCGGCCGATGCTGATCCTGGGTCAGGCGGCGCTTGCCCGGCCTGACGGGGCGGGGGTGCTGGCGCTTGCCGCCAAAGCCGCCATGCAAATCGGCGCGCTCAATGCCTCGCTCGGCTGGAACGGTTTCAATGTCTTACACACCGCCGCCGCGCGCGTTGCCGGCCTCGATCTCGGTTTCGTGCCGGGACAGGGTGGACGCGATGTGGAAACAATTCTCGACGGCGCGAGCGCGGGCGAAATTGAAATCGTCTATCTGCTCGGCGCCGATGAGATCGGCATGGACCGCCTCGGCGACGCTTTCGTCATCTATCAGGGCAGTCATGGCGATGAAGGTGCGCACCGTGCCGATGTGATCCTGCCTGGCGGTGCTTATACCGAAAAAAGCGGGACCTATTTGAATACTGAAGGCCGCGCGCAATTGACGGCGCGTGCCGTCTTTCCCCCAGGCGAGGCGCGCGAAGACTGGAAGATCGTCCGCGCCCTGTCAGGTGTTCTCGGCAAGCCTCTGCCGTTCGATTCCCTCCAGGCGTTACGCGCCGAGATGTATGCGCGCCATCCGCAATTTGCACTCATCGACCAGATCGAACCTGCCGATAGCGCTGCTATCGAGCACCTCGCCAAAACCCCCGCCAAGGTCGGCAAGGAGCGCTTCGGTCACGCCATAAAGGACTTCTATCTGTCCAACCCCATCGCCCGCGCCTCATCCATCATGGCGAATTTAAGCGCCATGCATGCAGGCCTGGACCGGAAAGCGACCGGAACGGATGGCTGAGTGGTGGACGAGCTACGGTCTGCCCACCGCGCTTGTCGCGGCGCATAGCCTTACGCTGATCGTCATCCTTCTACTGATCGTCGCCTTCCTGCTTTATGCCGACCGCAAGGTCTGGGCGGCCGTGCAGATGCGGCGCGGTCCGAATGTGGTCGGACCCTTCGGATTGCTGCAATCTTTCGCCGACCTTCTCAAATTCGTGTTCAAGGAACCGATCATCCCGGCCGGCGCCAACAAGGGCATCTTCCTGCTCGCGCCGCTGATCACCGCGGGGCTGGCGATTGCCGCCTGGGCGGTCATTCCCGTCGACAAGGGCTGGGCGGTTGCCGACATCAATGTCGGCATTCTCTACATCTTCGCCATTTCGAGCCTGCAAGTGTATGGCGTGATCATGGCGGGCTGGGCTTCGAACTCGAAATATGCCTTCCTCGCCGCGCTTAGATCCGCGGCGCAGATGGTCTCTTACGAAGTCTCGATCGGCTTTGTCATCATCACCGTGCTGCTTGTCGCCGGTTCGCTCAATCTCTCGGCCATTGTCGAGGCGCAGGATTCGGCCTGGGGCCTGCTCGGCTGGTACTGGCTGCCGATGCTGCCGATGTTCGTGGTGTTCTTCATCTCGCTTCTGGCTGAGACCAACCGGCCGCCTTTCGACCTGCTCGAAGCGGAATCCGAACTGGTCGCCGGATTCATGGTCGAGTACTCCTCCACACCCTATATGTTGTTCATGCTCGGCGAGTATGTCGCCATCCTGCTGCTTTGTGCGCTGGGCACGGTGATGTTCCTGGGCGGCTGGCTGCCTCCGTTTCCAGTGCCGCCCTTCACCTGGATACCTGGCGTGCTATGGTTTGTGTTGAAGGTCTGCTTCCTGTTTTTCCTGGTGGCCATGGTCAAGGCCTTCGTGCCGCGCTACCGCTACGATCAGTTGATGCGGCTCGGCTGGAAGGTGTTCCTGCCTCTGTCGCTCGCCGCCGTGGTGATCGTGGCAGCAGTCCTGCAACTCATACGTGGAGCCTGAATCGATGCGTCTGGCGCAAGCGGCGAAGTCGCTCCTGCTGATCGAGTTCCTGCAGGCCTTTTGGCTGTCGCTGAAATATTTCGTCGCGCCTAAGGCGACGCTCAATTATCCCTACGAGAAGGGCCCGCTCTCACCGCGATTCCGCGGCGAGCATGTGTTGCGGCGCTATCCGAACGGCGAGGAGCGTTGCATCGCCTGCAAGCTCTGCGAGGCCATCTGCCCGGCGCAAGCCATCACCATCGAGGCGGGACCGCGCCGCAATGACGGCACGCGGCGCACCACGCGCTACGACATCGATATGGTGAAATGCATCTATTGCGGCTTCTGTCAGGAAGCCTGCCCGGTCGACGCGATTGTGGAAGGACCGAATTTCGAGTTCGCCACCGAGACCCGCGAGGAGCTTTATTACGACAAGGAGAGGCTGCTCGCGAACGGCGACCGCTGGGAGCGCGAGATTGCCAAGAATCTGGCGCTCGACGCGCCTTACCGGTGAGGGGGTCCTCCCTGAGCGGGAGGGAGAAACGGGGCGAGACTGAATAATGCTGGCTGCGTTCTTCTTCTATCTTTTCGCCACGGTCTGTGTCGGGGCGGCCTTCATGGTCATCGCCGCGAGAAACCCCGTGCACGCCGTGTTGTTCCTGATCCTTGCCTTCTTCAACGCCGCCGGCCTGTTCGTGCTGCTTGGCGCCGAGTTTCTCGCCATGATTTTGGTCGTGGTCTATGTCGGCGCGGTACTCGTGCTGTTTCTGTTCGTGGTGATGATGCTCGACGTCGACTTTGCCGAGCTGCGCGCGGGCTTCCTCAAATTCCTGCCGGTCGGCGCCCTGGTCGGCCTCGTGCTCCTGGTCGAGCTGGTGTTTATCCTGGCCGCCTGGGTCACTGCGCCCGATATCGTCGCGCAGGCGCCTACGCCGCCGGCGGCGCTAATCTCGAACACCGAAGCCATCGGGCAAATCCTCTACACCCGTTACGTCTATCTGTTCCAGGCGGCCGGCCTCATTCTTCTGGTCGCGATGATCGGCGCCATCGTGCTCACCTTGCATCACAAGCGCTATGTGCGGCGGCAATCGATCGCGGAGCAGGTCGGGCGCACGCGAGAGGAGTCGGTCGAACTGGTCGAGGTCGAATCGGGGAGGGGGCTGTCTTGACCATCGGCCTTTCCCATTACCTCACCGTCGCGGCGATCCTGTTCACCCTCGGCATTTTCGGCATCTTTCTCAACCGCAAGAATGTCATCGTCATCTTGATGAGCATCGAATTGATGCTGCTCGCGGTGAACATCAACCTGGTCGCCTTCTCGGCCTTCCAGGGCGACCTCGTCGGTCAGGTGTTCGCCATGATCGTGCTCACCGTCGCCGCGGCGGAAGCCGCAATCGGACTTGCAATTGTCGTCGTCTATTTCCGCAATCGCGGCACCATTGACGTCGCCGAAATCGATCTCCTCAAGGGCTAAGACCGTGGTGAACAAGAAGCAGAAACCGGCCCGCAATGAGGACGTCTCGAACTGGCAGCTTGCCGAGAACGCGGACAACGTTCTCCACAGCAGGATCCAGTCTTATCTGCTCGCCCAGACCTTCCTTGTCGCGGCCTATGCCACGCTGCTCACAGTCGGCGGAGAGACCCCGGTTATCCTGCTTGCCAGGATCATGGCCTGCCTTGTCACCGTTCTGGGATTCGTCATCTCCTGGTACACGCGGCGAAGAATGCTCTCCATCCTGGCCAAGTTCAGATATCTGATAGAGAGAAAGCTCGCAGTTGACCCGAATTTCCAGGATTACATCACGCAAGGCGGCACGGTCGGCGTGGACAGCGCCACCCGCAACGAATTCGTAGAGAACGTCCCCATCATCATCCAGTCGTTCTGGGTCATAGCTTTGGTTCTGACCCTGATCCTGACGGCAAGCGATTTTGCCGTGTTCCCCTTTAACCCGACGCAACCGAGCTAAGACCGCCCCGATGTATCAGGCGATCCTCTTCCTCCCCCTGATTGGCGCCATCTTTGCCGGCTTCTTCGGCCGGCTGGTCGGGGGGCGTTCGGCGGAGGTTCTCACCACCACGCTGGTGCTGATCACCGCGCTGCTGTCCTGGCTCGCCTTTTATCAAGTGGCCATCGGGGGTCAGGAGACGCGGATCGAGCTGATCCCCTGGATCGAGTCTGGCGATCTGAAATCCGTCTGGTCGCTTCGCATCGACACGCTCACCGCGGTGATGCTGGTGGTGGTGACCAGCGTTTCCGGCCTCGTGCATCTCTATTCCATCGGCTACATGGAGGAGGACCCCGACCGCCCGCGCTTCTTCGCCTATCTGTCGCTGTTCACCTTCGCCATGCTGGCGCTGGTGACGGCCGACGATTTCCTCCAGTTGTTCTTCGGCTGGGAGGGGGTGGGGCTCGCCTCCTATCTGCTGATCGGCTTCTGGTACAAGAAGCCAGCAGCCAACGCCGCCGCCATCAAGGCCTTCATCGTCAACCGGGTCGGCGATTTCGGCTTCGCGCTCGGCATCTTCGCCATTTTCGCCGTGTTCAACTCCATCCAGTACGACACGGTCTTCGCCTCGGCGCCGGATCAGGTCGGCAAGACCATGGCGTTTCTGGGGTTCCAGGTCGACGTGCTGACCCTGATCTGCCTGCTGCTGTTCATGGGCGCCATGGGCAAGTCGGCGCAGTTCCTGCTGCACACCTGGCTACCCGACGCCATGGAGGGCCCGACCCCCGTCTCGGCGCTGATCCACGCCGCGACCATGGTCACCGCCGGCGTGTTCATGGTGGCGCGGCTGTCGCCGCTGTTCGAGCTGGCGCCGATTGCGCTGGCCGTGGTGGCCGTGGTCGGCGCCACCACCGCCTTCTTCGCCGCGACCGTGGGGCTGGTGCAGAACGATATCAAGCGCGTGGTGGCGTACTCGACCTGCTCGCAGCTCGGCTACATGTTCGCGGCGGAAGGGGTGGGGGCTTACGGCGCCGGCATGTTCCACCTGTTCACCCATGCCTCGTTCAAGGCGCTGCTGTTTCTGGGTGCGGGCGCCGTGATCCACGCACTGCATCACGAGCAGGACATGCGCCGCATGGGGGGATTGCGCAAAGTGCTGCCCTTCACCTGGGCGGTGATGCTGATCGGCACGCTGTCGCTCACCGGCTTCCCCTTCACAGCCGGTTTCGTCTCCAAGGACGCCATCATCGAGGCGACCTACGCCGCGCATTCACCCGTCGGCACCTATGCCTTCGTGTTGACCCTGATCGCCGCGGTGCTGACCTCGTTCTATTCCTGGCGGCTGATGTTTCTCACCTTCGAAGGCAAGCCGCGCGAGCCGAAGGAGGTGCTGGAGCATGCGCATGAGCCGCCCTGGACCATGGGCCTGCCGCTCACCCTGCTCGCCATCGGCGCGCTGGTGCTCGGCGTCCTGTTCGCCAACCTGTTCATCGGCGACGGTGCCACCGACTTCTGGCGCGGGTCGCTGGTCACGCGTGAAGGCGCCCATCACGACGTGCCGCTCTGGGTGGTGCTGTCGCCCACCATCGCCATGGGGGCGGGCTTCGTGGTCGCCTGGTATTTCTACATCACCAATCCGCTGGTGCCGTTCGGCCTGTCGAAGCGTTTCAACGGGCTCTACAAATTCCTGCTCAACGCCTGGTACTTCGACGCACTTTATGATGCGCTCTTCGTGCGCCCGGCGAAACGCCTCGGCCATTTCCTGTGGAAGACCGGCGACGGCGCGGTGATCGATGGCATCGGGCCCGACGGTGTGGCGGCGCGGGTGATCGACATCACCAACCGCGTGGTCAAGCTCCAGTCCGGCTATATCTACCACTACGCCTTCGCCATGCTGATCGGCGTGGCACTGCTCATCACCTATTTCATCTTCGCCTTCGGGGGGATCAAGCCATGAGCTATAGCTGGCCGATCCTCTCGACCGTCACCTTCCTGCCGCTGCTCGGCGCGCTGCTCATACTGCTTTTGCGCGGCAACGACGAGAGCGCCTTCCGTAACGCGCGTTACATCGCGCTCTGGACTACGCTCCTGACCTTCGCGCTGTCGCTGATCATCTGGCGCGATTTCGACCCCACCACCGCGCAGTTCCAATTCGTGGAGCTTAGGCCGTGGCTCGGCCCGATCAGCTTCCATATGGGGGTGGACGGCATCTCCATGCCCTTCGTACTGCTGACGACGTTCCTCATGCCGCTTTGCATCCTGGCGAGCTGGACGGCGATCGAGACCCGCGTGAAGGAGTACATGATCGCCTTCCTCGTGCTCGAGACCCTGATGATCGGCGTATTCACCTCGCTCGACCTCGTGCTGTTCTATCTCTTCTTCGAGGGCGGATTGATCCCGATGTTCCTCATCATCGGCATCTGGGGCGGCGCGCGCCGCGTCTATGCGAGCTTCAAATTCTTCCTCTATACGCTCGCCGGATCGCTGCTGATGCTGCTCGCCATCATGGCCATCTACTGGCAGGCCGGCACTACCGACATCCCGACGCTTCTCACCTACGACTTCCCCGCGCACATGCAGACCTGGCTATGGTTTGCCTTCCTCGCCTCGTTCGCGGTGAAGCTGCCAATGTGGCCGGTGCATACCTGGCTGCCGGACGCCCATGTCGAGGCGCCGACCGCGGGCTCCGTCATCCTCGCCGGCATCCTCCTAAAGATGGGCGGTTACGGCTTCCTGCGCTTCTCCATCCCCATGTTCCCGCTTGCTTCCGCCGAGTTCGCGCCGCTGATCTTCGCGCTCTCGGTGGTCGCCATCATCTACACATCGCTGGTGGCGCTGGCGCAGGAGGATATGAAGAAGCTCATCGCCTATTCCTCGGTGGCGCATATGGGTTTCGTCACCATCGGCGTGTTCACCCTCACCATGCAGGGCCTGCAAGGCGGCATCTTCCAGATGCTGTCGCACGGCATCGTGTCGGCGGCACTCTTCCTGTGCGTCGGCGTGATCTATGACCGCATGCACACCCGTGAGATCGCCGCCTTCGGCGGGCTCGTCGCCCGCATGCCCCTCTATGCGTTCTGCTTCATGGTGTTCACGCTCGCCAATGTCGGGCTGCCCGGCACCAGCGGCTTCGTCGGCGAGTTCCTGGCGCTCACCGGCGCCTTCCGCGTCAATACCTGGGTCGCCTTCCTCGCCACTACCGGGATCATCCTGTCCGCGGCCTATGCGCTTTGGCTCTATCGCCGCGTCATTTTCGGCGTTCTGGAAAAGCCGGGGCTCCGGTTGATCAAGGATCTGACCTGGCGTGAGGCCGTAGTGATGACCCCGCTCGTGCTGCTCACCATTCTTTTCGGTTTCTACCCGGCGCCGCTGCTCGATGCATCGTCTGCTTCGGTCGAAGCGCTGATCCGGAATTACGAGGCAAGCCTTGCCGCGGCCGAACAGGCGCGGTTCGCGCTGCTGCCATAAAGGACGTTTCTCGTGCCCGCAGATCTCAACCTCGAAGCCGCATCGCCTGAGCTGACCCTGGCCATCGGCGCCATGGCGCTGCTCATGCTCGGCGTCTTCATGAAGCGCGAGCGTGGCGAGCTGATCCTCTGGCTGTCGGTCCTGCTGCTCGCTTTCGCCGGCGTGCTGGTGGCCCAGGGCTCGGGAACGGTGACGCTGTTCAACGGCAGCTTCATCGTCGATGCATACGCGCGCATGATGAAGCTGCTGGTGCTTGCCGGCGCTGGCATCGCGCTGGTCATGTCGGTGGAATATTGGCGCGATCGGGGAGGGCTGAAATTCGAATTCCCCATCCTCGTGCTGTTCGCCACCACCGGCATGTTGATGATGATCTCGGCCAACGACCTGATCGCGCTCTATGTCGGCCTCGAGCTGCAGAGTCTTGCGCTCTATGTCGTGGCCGCGTTCAGGCGCGATTCAGCCCGCTCGGCCGAAGCCGGCCTCAAATATTTCGTCCTCGGCGCGCTCGCCTCCGGCATGCTGCTTTACGGCGCATCACTCATCTATGGCTTCACCGGCACGACCGAGTTCGTGAAGATCGCCGCCGCGGTGCAGCCCTCGGGCGTAAGTCTCGGATTGATCTTCGGTCTCGTGTTTCTCATGGCCGGTTTCGCCTTCAAGATCTCGGCCGTGCCGTTCCATATGTGGACGCCAGACGTCTACGAGGGTGCGCCGACCCCCGTCACCGCCTTCTTCGCCGCCGCGCCCAAGCTTGCCGCCATGGCGTTGACCGTGCGCGTACTTATCGCGGCCTTCCCGGCGGTCACCATCGAATGGCAGCAAATCGTGGTGTTTCTGTCGATTGCCTCGATGGGGCTGGGCGCGTTTGCGGCGATCGGGCAGACCAATATCAAGCGGCTGATGGCCTATAGCTCGATCGGCCATATGGGCTTCGCGCTGGTTGGGCTCGCCGCCGGCACGCCTGAAGGCGTGCAGGGCGTGATCGTCTATCTCGCCATCTATCTCGTCATGACGCTCGGCACCTTCGCCTGCATCCTCGCCATGCGCCGGAACGGGCGCATGGTCGAGGACATCGATCAACTCTCGGGCCTCTCCAGCACCAATCCGTTCATGGCGCTGATGCTCGCGCTGCTCTTGTTCTCCCTGGCCGGCATTCCGCCCCTGGCCGGTTTCTTCGCCAAGTTCTACGTGTTCCTCGCCGCCATCCATGCCGGACTTTACGCGCTCGCCGTTATCGGCGTGCTCTTGAGTGTGGTGGGAGCCTATTATTATCTACGCATCGTCAAGATCATGTATTTTGATGCTCCAGCCGAACGCTTCGAGCCGATGTATCCGTCGCTCGCCGCCGTGCTCGCAGTGAGCGGGCTGTTCATATTGCTCTATTTCGTCAATCCAGCGCCGCTCGTGGCGTTTGCCGGAGTTGCGGCCAAGTCATTGTTTTAGATGAGTTATTCTCTGCCCACATTACCCCCTGGCTATCGCCTGCTGCGCATGGAGACGGTCGACTCGACCAATGCCGAGGCGTGCCGGCGCGCGACCGCCGGTGAGCCCGGTCCCTTGTGGATCTGGTCGGCGCGTCAATCGCAAGGCCGCGGCCGCAATGGACGGCAATGGACCTCGCTCTACGGCAATCTGTTCGCGAGCCTGCTCCTCCGGGTGAACGCGCCGCTGCAGACCGCCTCGCAGCTTGCTCTTCTGGCCGGTGTTGTCACCTACGAGACCCTCACCAAGATGATCGTCTATGAGGGACGTTTCGACCTCCTGCTCAAATGGCCGAACGATGTCTTGCTGGGCGAGGAGAAGGTCGCCGGCATGCTGCTTGAGACTGTCGAAAGCTCCGGGGAGAATAGATCGGTGGTGGTGATCGGTACCGGCATCAATCTCGCCCGCTACCCGGAAAACCTGCCACAACCGGCGATCAGTCTTGCCGCCTATGGCGTGACGGTGACCCCGGGTGACGCTCTCGAAATTCTGGCAGAGACCACCCATGAATGGCTGACGCGTTGGGGGGAGGGCTACGGCTTCCCGACCATAAGGCGCGCCTGGCTCGATCGCGCAGGGCCCACGGGACGGCCCTTGCGTGTGCAGATCGGCCCCAATGAGCTCGAGGGCTCCTATGCCGGCCTCGACACCGACGGGGCGCTGCGCCTCAAGATGGCAGACGGCACAGAGCGTCGCATCATGGCCGGCGACGTATTCTTTTCGCGGCAATGAGGCATTAGAAGCTCCATTATGGCTCGCAAGGGAAATCGCAAGGAGGCCGAGTTCGTGTTCGTGCCGCTCGGCGGCGTGGGCGAGATCGGCATGAATCTCTACCTCTACGGCTACGGCCGGGAGGGCGAGCGGCAATGGCTCATCGTCGATATGGGTGTGACCTTCGGCGGCGAATACGAGCCGGGCGTCGACGTCATTTTACCCGACATTCGTTTCCTCGAAGAAGAACGGCACAACATTGCCGGACTGCTATTGACGCACGCGCATGAAGATCATTTCGGTGCGGTGGTCGATCTGTGGCCGCTGCTCGGCGGCATTCCCGTCTATGCCACACCCTTCACCGCGGAAATGCTTAAATCGAAGCTCGGCGAGATGGGGTTGGTGAACGGCTTTCCGCTCCAGATCGTGCCCATGGGCCATCGTCAGACCATCGGCCCGTTCGATATCGAGTTGGTGAGCATGTCTCATTCGATCCCCGAGCCATCGGCCGTGGTGATCCGCACGCCGGTTGGCGCGGCGCTGCATACCGGCGACTGGAAGCTCGATGAGAATCCGCTGACCAGCGCGCCGACCGATGCCGCGCGACTACAAGCACTCGGCGAGGATGGGGTCACCGCGATGATCTGCGATTCGACCAATGCCGTGCGCGACGGCGTGTCGCCGTCAGAGGCCGACGTCGCCGTGGTCCTCAACAAGCTCATCGGCGAGGCGCCGCGCCGCGTGGCTGTGACCACCTTCGCCTCCAACGTGGCCCGCATTCGCTCGGTGGCGGAAGCCACGCGCGCCGCCGGCCGTGAGCTCGTCGTGGTGGGGCGCGCCATGTTTCGGGTGATCGAGGCCGCGCAGGCCACGGGGTATCTCGATCCCGACCTCGCTTTCCATCAGGAGACTGCTTTCGAAAGCTTGCCGCCCCAAAAGGTGGTGGCGCTCTGCACCGGCAGCCAGGGCGAGGCGCGCGCCGCCATGGCGCGCATCGCTCTGGACGAGCATCCGAACGTCACGCTCGATCCGGGCGATCGCGTGATCTTTTCCTCGCGCACCATTCCCGGCAATGAGAAAGCGGTGGGGCGCGTGCAGAATGGTTTGGCCGATATGGGTGTTGAGGTCATCACCGATCAGGATGCCCCGGTGCATGTCTCGGGCCACCCGCGGCGCGGCGAGCTCGAGCAACTTTATCGCTGGGTGAAGCCCGATATCGCCATCCCCATGCATGGCGAGGGCAGGCACCTTGAAGCCCATGCCAAGCTTGCCGAGCGACTGGGCATCAAGGAGGTGGTGCGCGCCCGGAACGGCGCCATGGTGCGGCTCGCGCCGGGTCCCGCCGCCATTATCGACGACGTGCCGGTCGGGCGTCTCTACCGCGACGGCGCGATTCTGACCCGCGCCGACGACGGCCAGGTGCGTGACCGCCGGCGTCTCAGCTTCGCCGGCACCGTGTCGGTGTCGCTGGTGCTGTCCGACAAGGGCGCATTGCTCGCCGAGCCCGAGGTGGCGTTGACCGGACTCCCCATCGCGGATGGCGATGGCGTCTCCTTCGAGAGCATCGTCAGGGACGCGGCATCCGGCACCATCGACAGTATTCCGCGTCCGAAACGCAAGGATCAGGCGCTGGTGAGCGAAGCCGTGCGCCGGTCCGTGCGGGCAGCCGTCAATCAGGCCTGGGGCAAGAAGCCCATGTGCTCCGTCTTGCTGACAGTGATATAGGGTCGGACATGATCGGACGCTTGAACCATGTCGCCATCGCCGTGCCGGACCTGAAGGCCGCGACCGAGGTGTATCGCCATACGCTCGGCGCCAAGGTCTCGGCGGAGGAGGAGCAGCCCGAACACGGCGTGTCGACAGTGTTCATCGAGTTGCCCAACACCAAGATCGAGCTGCTTGGCATGCTTGGCGACAACTCGCCCATCGCCGGATTTCTGGAGCGCAACCCGAATGGCGGCATCCATCACCTCTGCTACGAGGTGCCGGATATCAAGGCGGCGCGCGACCGTCTGGTCGAGCAGGGCGCCCGCGTGCTCGGCAACGGCGAACCCAAGATCGGCGCGCACGGCAAGCCGGTGCTGTTCCTGCACCCGAAGGATTTTTGCGGCACCCTGGTCGAGCTCGAAGAGGCTTAAGCGCGCGGAACTGCAAAGACACAAGCCATGTCCATCGCCTTCGCTGTCGCGATCTATTTCGTCATCTGGTGGATTGTGCTGTTCGCCATGCTGCCGATCGGCGTGCGTACCGCCGAGGAAGCCGGCGAGAAAGCCTCACCCGGCACGGCGGAGAGCGCGCCGCTCTTGCCGCGGCTGTTGCCGAAGATGCTGGCGACCACCGTGGTCGCCTCGATCGTGTTCGCTTTCGTCTATGCGATCGTCGCGCATCACATCATCACGCTCGACGACATCCCGTTTTTCCCGCGTTATGAGCGGGTGCAGTAGGGGCCCGGGGGTTTCCGTGCAAAACGGCACCGGTTTCCTGACAAAAGACCCCAATCCCGGCGTGAAAGCGCAATAAAAAAGCAAGGCCTTGCGGCCTTGCCTTTGTTCCTCCCAAGACTTGGACCATGTCCAATCTCAACGCGCGACTCGAGATCGTTGAGGTCCCGATGTTCGACGTTGTGGTTCGCACCCTAACGTCCTTGCGCCAAATTGTCACCATGATTGTGACCTGTCGCCGCAGATTTAATGCCCGGCACCGCCCCTGGGCGAAAATATTTTGCCGGGAAAAAGCGCATTTCCCAGGATTGCTTAGGCTTGCGAAAGTAAGCTATTAGCCGCCTAAGGGGTCATTAGGGAGAGTTGGCCCAAGTCAGGCATTGCTCCTTCAACGGGCGGCATCGACCCGCTTCCGCCCCATAAAAGCGCCCGAAAACACCCCAATGCGCCTCAGCCGCTATTTCCTGCCTCTCCTGCGCGACGACCCCAAGGAAGCGGAAATCGTTTCCCACCGGCTGATGCTCAGGGCGGGCCTCGTCCGTCAATCAAGCGCCGGTATCTATTCCTGGCTTCCTCTCGGCCACAGAGTCTTGAGCAGGATCGAGCAGATCGTGCGCGAGGAGCAGGACCGCGCAGGCGCCCTGGAAATGCTCATGCCGACCATCCAGTCCGCCGAGATATGGAAGGAGAGCGGCCGTTACGAGGTTTACGGGAAAGAGATGCTGCGCATCAGCGACCGCCACGAGCGCGAGATGCTCTACGGCCCGACCAACGAGGAATTGATCACCGCCATTTTTCGCGACGGGGTGAAATCCTACAAGGAACTACCGCGCATTCTGTATCATATCCAGTGGAAGTTCCGGGACGAGATCAGGCCGCGCTTCGGCGTCATGCGCGGCCGCGAGTTCCTTATGAAAGATTCCTATTCCTTCGATCTCACGCTCGAGGATGCGCGGAAGTCCTACAATAAGATGTTCGTCTCCTATCTGCGCACATTCAGCCGTATGGGCTTGAAGTCGATCCCCATGGCGGCTGAAACGGGTCCGATCGGTGGCGACCTCTCACACGAATTCATCATCCTTGCCGATACCGGAGAGAGCGAGGTTTTTTGCCATAGGGATCTTCTCGCGCTCGAGGCGCCTGGTCCCGATCTCGACTATGACAGCGACCTGACGCCTCTAATTAGGGACTGGACCGGTAAATACGCGGCGACCATCGAGAAGCACGATGCCGCGCACTTCTCCAAAGTTCCGGAAAAGGACCGGGTGACAGCCCGCGGGATAGAGGTCGGACATATCTTTTTCTTCGGCACGAAATATTCCGAACCGATGGGCTGCAAGGTGCAAGGACCTGACGGTGATCTGGTCACGGTGCAGATGGGTTCCTACGGCATCGGCGTTTCCCGCCTGGTCGGAGCCATCATCGAGGCCTCCCATGACGATGCCGGCATTATATGGCCGGCCTCCGTCGCGCCCTTTGATGTGGGCCTGATCAATCTCAAAGTGGGAGACGCCGAAACGGATAAGGCGGCCGACGATTTCTATGCGAAGCTTGAGGCTGCCGAGCTTAGCGTGCTCTATGACGACCGTGACGATAGGGCAGGGGCCAAATTCACGGCCATGGACCTGATCGGGCTGCCTTGGCAGATCATCGTTGGTCCCAAAGGCCTGAAATCCGGGGAAATCGAGCTCAAAGAGCGTGCAACCGGGGTCCGCCATAGTCTCACCTTCGAGGCAGCTTTGAATCGGCTCATCGCTTCGGCGACAAAAGCGCGGAAGGAGGCGGCATGAGCCAAACCGGCAGCACGCGGGCATTCGCGCCTTTCGAGTGGCTCGTCGCGTTGCGCTATCTGCGCCCGCGCCGCAAGGAAGGTTTCATTTCGGTCATCGCGTTCTTCTCCTTCATTGGCATCATGCTCGGCGTGATGACGTTGATCGTGGTGATGGCGGTGATGAACGGCTTTCGTCAGGAGCTTTTCAACAAGATGCTCGGGCTGAACGGTCATGTCGTGGTGCATAGCCTCGGCAATTTCACCGATTACGATGAGGTTGCTGGGCGCATCCGCGAGGTCTCCGGAGTCAAATTCGCACTGCCTTTGGTCGAAGGACAAGTGATGGTATCGACGCCTTCGACCTCAAGCGGAGCGCTGGTGCGTGGACTTCGCGAGCACGACCTTAAGAAGTTGACTGCTGTCTCCAAGAATGTGCGTTTCGGTACGCTCGACGGCTTCGACAAGGAACCAGGCATCGCGCTTGGCACCCGCCTCGCCAACGATCTCAATGTAAGAGTGGGCGACAAAATCTCGTTATTGAGCCCGCGAGGCGCCTCGACCGCTCTCGGCACTGCCCCCCGGGTAAAGCGCTATCCAGTGGCCGCCATTTTCGAGATCGGCATGTCGGAATACGATTCGAGCATCATGTTCATGCCACTCAAGGAGGCGCAGCTTTACTTCAATCAACCCGACAACGTCACCGTGCTCGAAGTCGTGCTCGATTCTCCCGACGAAGTCGGGAAACTGGGTTCCCAAATTATCACCGCTGGAGGTCCGAGCATCTACATCAGCGACTGGCGCCAGCGGAACGCGACCTTCTTCAACGCGCTCGAAGTAGAGCGCAATGTTATGTTCCTGATCCTCACGCTGATCGTACTGGTGGCGGCGCTCAACATCATCGCCGGCTTGATTATGCTGGTGAAGGACAAGGGCGGCGACATCGCCATCCTGCGCACCATGGGAGCGACCCGCGGTGCCGTCATGCGTATCTTCTTCATCACCGGCACCAGCATCGGGGTTACCGGTACACTGGCCGGCTTCGCGCTTGGTGTCCTGGTTTGCGCCCATATCGACCGCTTGCGCGGGATCATTGGCTGGATCACCAGTACCGAGCTGTTTGCGCCCGAACTCTATTATCTCTCGCAATTACCGGCGGAGATGGACACCGGCGAGACGGCTTCGGTAGTGATAATGGCGCTGCTCCTGTCGATCCTCGCTACCCTCTACCCCTCCTGGCGCGCCTCGCGTCTCGATCCGGTAGAAGCCTTACGCTACGAATAGGCGGACGTGGACAGCCCCAAACAAGCAACCCCTGTGCTACGCCTCGAACGGCTCGAGCGTGCCTACACACAGGGCGATCGCCGTATCGTCGTGTTGAACGGCGCCACGGCTTCGTTCTTCCCGGGAGAGACCGTAGCCCTGCTCGGGCCTTCGGGCGCTGGCAAATCGACTCTGCTGCACATCGCCGGGCTGCTGGAACGGCCTGACTCTGGCGCCGTGATCCTCAACGGTGTCGATTGCGTCACGCTATCCGACAACGAGCAGACCCGTATGCGCCGCATGGAGGTTGGCTTCGTGTATCAGTTCCACCATCTGTTGCCGGAATTCTCGGCAATGGAAAATGTTGAACTGCCGCAACTTATCCTCGGCGTTGACCGGGAACAGGCCAAGACGCGGGCCCAACAGCTTCTCGCATCGCTAGGCCTCGAGGATCGCTGGGACCATCGGCCGGCGGAACTTTCCGGCGGCGAGCAGCAACGCGTGGCTATCGCCCGCGCCGTCGCCAACGATCCCAAAGTACTACTCGCCGACGAGCCCACCGGAAATCTCGACCCGCATACCGCCGAGCGCGTCTTTGAGGAGTTATTGCGTCTCGTGCGCGACGAGGGGGTAGCGGCAGTGGTGGCGACCCACAATCTCGACCTTGCCGCGCGTATGGACCGTGTCCTGCGTCTCGTCGACGGCCTCTTGGTGGAAGAGGAAGTCGCAGTCGTCTCCGTAGTGCGTCGCTCTTGATCTTGTACTGATTGGGGCGTAGTGTTCTCTTTCTGTTCTCCTATGCCTAGGCATAAGGAGAACGGGGAAATTCCTCGATTGAGACTTCGATGGCTCGGCCGAATCCGGAAGGGTGGAGCCTTGAGGTCAGGGCACTGGAGCTAGGCGGAACATGACGGAGCGGGCTGAACCTTTCGTGCATCTTCGGGTGCATTCGGCCTATTCGTTGCTCGAAGGCGCGCTCACCATTCCGAAGCTTGCCGCACTTGCTGCGGCCGATGGCGCGCCGGCGCTCGCCTTGACGGATTCCAACAATCTGTTCGGCGCTCTCGAATTCTCGGAAGCCATGGCCGAGGCGGGTATCCAGCCGATCATCGGCTGTACCTTGTCGCTGACCTTCGCGGCTTCGCGCACAACGCCTCTCAGCCCAGGCGAAATGCATGTGCCTCGCGCCGACGGGCGCATCGCGCTCCTGGCCAAGGATGCGACGGGCTATGCCAACCTTATGCGCCTTTCGAGTCATGCATTTTTTGCCGCGGCGGAATCGGGTGAGGTTCTCACGACCCTTAGCGAACTCATCCAGCATGGCGAGGGACTGGTCATTTTGACCGGCGGACCTGAAGGCGTAATCGATATGGCCATTGCCGACGGCAATCCCGAACTCGCGCGCTCTCGGCTCGAGGCTATTCGCGACATCTTCGGCGACCGGCTCTATGTCGAATTGCAGCGCCACGGCCTGCCGCAGGAGCGGGCGGTCGAGCCCGCGCTTCTCAATCTCGCCTATGACCTTGACCTTCCCATCGTCGCCACTAACGAAGCTTATTTCGCCGGCACCGAAGATTTCGAGGCGCATGATGCGCTGATCTGTATCGCGCAAGGGAGTTATGTCGCCGTCGACGACCGGCGCCGCCTTAGCCCCGAGCATTACTTCAAGACATCGGCACAGATGCGTGAGCTGTTCGCCGACCTTCCCGAGGCGCTGGACAATACGGTCGAGATCGCGCGGCGCTGCGCTTATAGACCGATGCAACGTCAGCCGATCCTCCCACCTTTCTTGACCGGCGGCGAAGCGTCGAGCGCACTGGCCGAGACCGAAGCTGCCGAACTGCGGCGTCAGTCGGAAGCTGGGCTGGAGAAGCGCATCGCAGAGCAGGGCCTCGCCCCGGGCTACGATCTCGCGGCCTATGCTGACCGTCTGGCGTTCGAGCTCGATGTCATTACGGGAATGAACTACCAGGGCTATTTTCTCATCGTCGCCGATTTCATCCAGTGGACCAAGGCGCAAGGCATACCCGTGGGGCCGGGCCGCGGATCAGGAGCCGGCTCGCTTGTGGCCTATGCCCTGACCATCACCGATCTCGATCCCATCCGCTTCGGACTGCTGTTCGAGCGCTTCTTGAACCCCGAGCGCGTGTCCATGCCCGATTTCGATATCGATTTCTGTCAGGACCGGCGCGACGAAGTCATCGCTTATGTGCGCGAGCGCTATGGCGAGGACCGTGTTGCCCATATCATCACGTTCGGCAAGCTTCAGGCGCGCGCCGTGCTGCGCGATGTGGGCCGCGTACTGCAGATGCCTTACGGCCAGGTCGACCGCCTATGCAAACTCGTGCCGGTCAATCCCACCAATCCCATCACGCTGCCGCAAGCCATAGCGAGTGAACCCCGCCTGCAGGAAGCGCGTGATGCGGAGCCCATCGTCGCCAAGCTGCTCGATATCGGCCAGCGGCTCGAGGGGCTTTACCGTCATGCCTCGACCCATGCCGCCGGCGTGGTCATCGCCGATCGCGCGCTGATCGAGCTCGTGCCGCTCTATCGCGATGCACGCGCACAGCTTCCGGCGACGCAGTTCAACATGAAATGGGCGGAGGCCGCCGGGCTCGTGAAGTTCGATTTCCTCGGGCTCAAGACCCTCACTGTGATCGAGACCGCGCGCGAACTCATCGCACGGCGCGGGATTTCGCTCGATCCGGCCAAGCTCCCACTCGACGATCCCGCGACCTACACGCTACTTCAGCACGGCGACACGGTCGGCGTGTTCCAACTCGAAGGTCAGGGCATGCGCGAGGCCTTGCGCAAGCTGAAGCCCGACCGCTTCGAGGACATCATCGCCATCGTCGCGCTCTACCGGCCCGGCCCGATGGACAACATCGACTCTTACGTGAACCGCAAGCACGGGCGCGAACCGATCGAATCCCTGCATCCGATGATCGAGCCGATCCTCGCCGAGACCTACGGCGTGATCATCTACCAAGAGCAGGTCATGCAGATCGCGCAGGAACTCTCCGGCTTTTCGCTCGGCGAAGCGGACCTCTTGCGCCGCGCCATGGGCAAGAAGATCAAGAAGGAGATGGCGGCGCAGAAATCGCGTTTCGTCGAAGGCGCCGTGTCGAACAGCGTCGATCGTGCCCGCGCTGAGTATATTTTCGAGCTTGTGGCGAAATTCGCGGGCTACGGCTTCAACAAATCGCATGCGGCTGGTTACGCCTTGATCGCCTATCAAACCGCTTATCTGAAGGCCAACTATGCCACCGAGTTTATTGCCGCATCGATGACGCTTGATATGGGCAATGCCGACAAGCTCAATGGCTTCGCCCAGGAGGCGCGCCGGCTCGGCTTGCAGATCGAGCCACCATCCGTGAACCGTTCGGAGGTCGGTTTTATTCCAAGCGACGGCGCCATACGCTATTCGCTCGCCGCTCTGAAGAATGTCGGCCGCCAGGCCGTGGAATGTCTTTGCGCCGAGCGCGCGGATAAGGGACCGTTCCGGGATGTCTCCGATTTCGCGAGACGCATTAATCCACGCATGCTCAACAAGCGCGCGCTCGAGACGCTGGCCGCCGCGGGCGCTCTCAACGAGCTCGGGATCGATCAGGCCACGGCTTACGCCAATGTCGATCTCCTCATCGCCGCGGGCAACCGCTCGCAAGAGACACGCGCCGAGGGCCAGGAGGATCTGTTCGCCGGAGGGGAGCAGACACCGCCGCCTATCGAACTTCGCGCCACAAAGCCGTGGGCTCCGATCGATCGGCTCTCCCGCGAATTCGAGGCAGTCGGGTTTTTCCTCACCGGCCATCCACTTGACGATTATCAGGACGTGCTGGAGGCACTCGGCGCCGAGACTTGGGCCGAGTTCAGCGCCAAGGCGCGCACCCGCCGCGTGGTCGGCACGCTCGCCGGCACCGTGCTCTTTGCCCGTGAGCGCAAAGGCAAGACCGGCAATTCTTATGCCTTCGTCGCGTTCTCCGATACGACCGGACAATTCGAGGCCGTCGTGTTCTCCGAGACACTTGCGGCATCACGCGCGCTGCTCGAACCGGGCACAGCCGTCTTGCTCGATGTCGAGGCCGAGGCCGACGGAGAGAACGTCAAGGTTCGGGTGCAGAAACTCTCCTCGCTCGAACACGCCGCGGAAGCCCGCCACGCCGGCATGAAGATCTATCTCGACGACACGCGCGCGCTGCCGTCACTGGCCGAACAGGTTGGCACCGATGGCGGGCAGGGAGCGTTCCGGCTCGTTCTTCGTATTGAGGACCTGGCGCGAGAGGTCGAGTTCGTGCTGCCGCAAGGCATTGACGCCACACCGAAGCAGCGTAGCGCGCTCAAGCTCGTCGAGGGCGTATCCTCGATCAGCGCCCTCTGACAGGCACATTTCGGCAGATTCCCTCGTCTTTCGGCTCTTGCCAAGCCTTGATGCCGTCCTTATAAACCGCCCATCTCACACGTGGGACTTATGCGTCGCTTCGGCCTCAAGCCTTAGCTCCGCTCCGGTGACCGGATATCCGGTCCTCTTCGTCCCACGGCGGCAGAACCGGAAAAAGGAGCAAGCAGTCCAATGGCACTGCCCGATGTCACTATGCGTCAGCTTCTTGAAGCTGGCGTGCATTTCGGTCATCAGACCCACCGCTGGAACCCGAAGATGGCGCCGTTCATCTACGGGTCACGCAACAACATTCACATCATCGATCTCACCCAGACAGTGCCGCTTTTGCATCAGGCGCTGCTCACGGTATCCGACACGGTGGCCAAAGGCGGGCGCGTCCTTTTCGTCGGCACCAAACGCCAGGCGTCAGAAGCGATCGCCGATGCGGCTAAGTCTTGCGCGCAATATTACATCAATCATCGTTGGCTCGGCGGCACGCTGACCAATTGGCGCACCATCTCCAACTCGATCAAGCGGCTGAAGTCGCTGGAGGAGCTGCTCACGGGCGACCATCACGGTCTCACCAAGAAAGAGCTGCTTCAGCTCACGCGCGAGAAGGAGAAACTCGAGCGCGCGCTCGGCGGTATCAAGGACATGGGCGCGGTGCCCGACCTGATGTTCGTCATCGATACCAACAAGGAGTCCATCGCTATCGCCGAGGCGCGCAAGCTCAACATGCCGGTTGTTGCCATCGTCGATTCCAATTGTGATCCGGAAGGGATAAGCCATCCCATACCCGGCAACGACGATGCCGGCCGCGCCATCACGCTTTATTGCGACCTGATCGCCCGTGCAGCCATCGACGGTATAGAGCGCGCACAAGGCGCTGGTGGCGTCGATCTCGGCGCAGCCGACGAGCCGATGGCTGAGCCTGAACTTGAGGGTGAAGAGGGTGCTGAACGCAGGCCGAGGAAGAAGGCTGGACGTGGCGGCGGCAATGGCAGGCGGCCTCCAAGGAAGTCCAAGGCGCAAGGATCGGAACCAAAACCCGAACCGGAATCCGCCGCCGAGACTAAAGAACCCGAGGCCGAGGCGAACTAGCTTAGCCCGACCACACAAAATCGTAGAGGACGACATGGCGACGATTACCGCATCCACCGTGAGGGAACTGCGCGACAAGACCGGCGCGGGCATGATGGATTGCAAAGCAGCACTGGCTGAGACCGGCGGTGATATGGAAGCCGCGGTCGATTGGCTTCGTGCCAAAGGATTGGCCAAGGCCGCCAAGAAGGCCGGACGCGTGGCGGCGGAAGGATTGATTGGGCTTGCCGCCGAGTCCAAGGCGGCGGCGATTGTCGAGGTCAATTCCGAGACCGACTTTGTCGCCCGCAACCCGAAATTCCAGGAAATGGTGAGTACCATCGCCAAGGCTGCGCTCAAAGCCAAGGGCGACCTCAACCAGCTTGATAAGTCCGCTTACGGCTCTGGCAAGGCAACCGTAGCAGACACCATCAAGGAGATGATCGGATCTATCGGTGAGAACATGACACTGAGGCGCGCCGCCCATCTCTCCGTCGCGAAAGGGGCGATCGCCAGCTACATGCACAATATGCTGGCGCCGGGTCTCGGCAAGATCGGGGTCATTGTCGCTCTCGAATCCACCGGCGATGAGAAAAAGATCGCAAGCTTTGGCAAGCAGGTCGCCATGCACATCGCCGCGGCCAACCCACAAGCCGTTGACGTTGCAAATCTCGATCCGGCCTACGTTGCGCGCGAGCGCGCTATTCTGGTCGAACAAGCCAAGGAGTCCGGCAAGCCAGACGCGGTGATCGAGAAGATGGTCGAAGGCCGCCTGCGGAAGTTCTATGAGGAGGTTGTGCTACTTCAGCAACCTTTCGTCCACGATCCCGACTTGACGGTGACCAAGGCGCTCGAGACGGCGGCGAAGGATGCCGGCGCACCGATCAAGATCACGGGCTTTTATCGCTTCGCATTGGGCGAGGGGATCGATCGGCCCGATAGTGATTTCGCCGCGGAGGTTGCCGCTGCGGCGTCGGGCTCTTAGGCTCTCGCCGATTTGCGCCCGCCGGTTGCAAAAGGGCGCCGGAGTTTGAGCTGATGGCCAAGTCTTCCGCAACTGCCAGACTGTGTCACCGGCGCATCCTTCTCAAGATGTCGGGGGAAGCGCTGGGGGGCGACAAAGGCTCCGGCATTGATCTCAGGGTGGTACAACGGATCGCTGATGATGTCGCCGAAGCCGCCGGCCTAGGCGCCGAGCTCTGCCTCGTGGTTGGGGCCGGCAATATTTTTCGCGGTCTGAACGCGGCGCAAAGTGGTATCGACCGTGCTCGTGGCGATTATATGGGGATGCTTGCGACCGTGATGAATGCTCTGGCGTTGCAGGCCGCGATCGAACGTGCCGGAAAACCGACACGCGTGTTGTCGGCTATCCCCATGCCTACGGTGTGTGAGTCCTATATTCGTGACAAGGCACTCGATCATCTCGCCAAAGGACGGGTGGTCGTCTTCGCCGGCGGTACTGGCAATCCGTACTTCACCACGGACACGGCCGCGGCGCTTCGTGCCGCCGAAATGGGCTGCGACGCGCTTCTAAAGGCCACCCAGGTCGACGGTGTCTACAGCGCCGATCCGGAAAAGTCGCCGAATGCCAAGCGCTACGACCGGTTGACCTATGATGATGTCCTCAAACAGGATCTGCGCATCATGGACGGGGCTGCGATCGCACTTGCCCGCGACAACGAGATTCCGATAATTGTCTTTTCTATCAAGGGGCCGGGCGGCCTGACGGCGGTATTGCAAGGAAAGGGCGCCTCAACCACCATAGAGAGTGATAAGGCAGCCTGAGGAACTAAGGACGGTCGTTTCTGGGAGGAAACGGGGAAGGGACATGGCGAGCTTCGACCTTAAAGAGATCGACCGGCGCATGCATGGCGCCTTTAACGTGTTGAAGCAGGAGTTCGGTGGGCTACGCACTGGCCGGGCGAATGCGAGCCTTCTCGATCCGATCATGGTCAACGCGTACGGCAACCCCATGGCCCTCAATCAGCTGGCAACGATCAATGTGCCGGAGCCGCGTCTGATCACGGTACAGGTCTGGGACAGAAGCCAGGTGGGCGCGGTGGAACGCGCCATTCGAGAGTCCGACCTTGGCCTAAATCCCGTGATTGAAGGCCAGCTTATGCGCTTGCCGATTCCGGAGCTCAACGAGGAACGACGCCGCGAACTCGTCAAGGTCGCTCACAAATACGCCGAACAGGCACGCATCGCGGTGCGCAATGTCCGTCGCGACGGCATGGAGCATCTAAAACGGGCGGAGAAGGACGACCATATGGGCAAGGACGAGCACCACACCCTTGCCACCAAGGTGCAAGATCTGACCGATAAGGTTATCAAGGAGATCGATGAGGCCCTTGCGAGCAAGGAAGCCGAGATCATGCAGGTCTAATTGAGCAGTCAGAGAACACGCCCCCACCTCGAATCGGAGTCTTCGATTATGAAGGCCGCAATGGATAAGCTCAGCTTGGATCCGGCCGAGGGGCAAGGCGGACTTCATGTCGCGATCATCATGGATGGCAATGGGCGCTGGGCGGCCGAGCGCGGCCTGCCGCGGTCAGAGGGTCATCGTCAAGGGGTCGAAGCTCTGAGGCGTACGGTGGATGCTTCGCGCGATCTCGGCCTTACGCATCTAACACTCTACAGTTTCTCCTCCGAGAACTGGTCGCGCCCCAAGCAGGAGATTAACGATCTCTTCGGTCTGTTGCGGCGTTTCGTACGGCGTGACCTCGCGGACCTGCACAAGAACGGTGTGAAGATTCGGGTCATAGGCACTCGCACTGGCCTCGATCAAGACCTATTGCGCATGATCGACGATGCGGTCGAGCTGACCAAGGACAATACCACGCTCAATCTGACAATCGCCTTTAATTACGGTTCGCGCGATGAGATCGCTCGCGCCGCGCAGCGCATCGCCGAAGATGTCGCCGGCGGTTCCATCGCCGCGTCGGATATATCGCCCGAGCTTTTCAACTCCTATCTCGACACGGCGGGACTGCCCGATCCGGATCTCCTCATCCGTACCAGCGGTGAGTTACGCCTCTCGAATTTTCTGCTGTGGCAGCTCGCCTATAGTGAATTCGTGTTCGTCGATGTTTATTGGCCGGATTTTTCGCGTGAAACGCTGGAAGCAGCCATTACCGAGTATCAGCGGCGTCAGCGGCGCTTCGGCGGTACGACGGCGAGATCGGCCGGGTGACGCGGACGAAAACGCTCCCGGATAAAGACCGCGGGCGACCAGCGCCGAAAAGGCCTGAACTCGGCATCAGGATTGTGTCGGCCGCCCTGCTTGCAGCAGTGGCCCTCGCTGCCGTCATCGTCAGTCCATGGAGCCTACTGGTGCTTGCGATTTTCGCCGGTGCGATCCTTGCCTGGGAATGGGGCAAGCTCGTGCGGGAAGAGGGCTTCGATACCGTCGCTTTGATCCATGCTATCGGCATCGCCATTATCGCCGTCCTGGTTGTGCTCAAGCGTTTCGATCTCGCCTTCATCGCTCTCGTCATTGCATGCTGCGCGATCTGGCTCGCGAGCCAAGCGAAACATGTTTGGTGGTCACTTGCGGGGTTCCTCGCAACGGCACTGCCTATTGCCGCCATGCTCTGGCTGAGAGGCGACCCGGCATACGGTGTCCCGGCGGTGCTTTACGTTCTCGTCGTGGCGGCGGTCACCGATACCAGTGCCTATGCATTGGGACGCCTGATTGGCGGTCCCAAGCTTGCTCCCTATATTTCCCCCAACAAAACCTGGAGCGGCTTTGTCGCGGGGGCCGTCGCGCCGGCTCTGGCCGGCTATGCTTTCGCCTTGGGGCTTGGCGGTACTTCGGCCTTGGCCCTGGCCTTAATCGCCCTCGGCCTTGCGCTCGCCTGTCAAATGGGTGATCTGGCCGAGAGTGCGGTAAAACGCCATTTCGGCGTAAAAGACATGAGCGGGCTTATTCCGGGCCATGGCGGCTTGTTCGACCGGATCGACGGTCTGTTGCTCGCCGCGTTCGTCGCAGGTCTAATCGCCCTGCGAGAGGCGGCCAATCCAGGACAAGGACTGCTTATCTGGTGAATACAAGAACAAAACATCGTTCCGTTCCGCTCTCATCCGTTGAGATCGACACGAGCAAGTCCTACCCGCGTCGAATTTCCATTCTCGGCGCGACAGGTTCGATCGGCGAGAGCACGCTCGATCTTATCGGCCGCGATCCGTCTTCCTATCGTGTGGTATCACTTACCGGCGGTCATAACGTCACCCGCCTTGCCGAACTCGCGGTCCGGCATCACGCCGAGTGCGCAGTGATTGCGGACGCTGCACGGTATCAAGGCTTGCGTGATGCGCTGGCCGGAACGGGCATTGAGGCCGGTGCCGGGGATGAAGCGCTGCTCGACGCCGCAAGCCGGCCGGCCGATTGGGTGATGGCGGCGATCGTCGGCGCGGCCGGTCTCAAGCCAACTCTGCAGGCGGTACGCCAGGGGACCGCGACAGCACTCGCCAACAAGGAATGTCTGGTTTCGGCCGGTGCCATCTTCATGGCCGAGGTCGCCCGCGCCAACACGACGCTGCTTCCCGTCGACTCCGAGCATTCCGCCGCGCTACAGATCATGACGGCGGTCCCCAAAGAACGCATTGAACGCCTTTGCCTCACGGCCTCGGGCGGTCCGTTCCGGGGCTGGAGCCGCGAGCAGATGGCGGTAGCCGCGCCCGAGCAGGCGCTCAATCATCCGAACTGGTCGATGGGTCCCAAAGTCACCATCGACTCGGCGACTTTGATGAACAAGGGACTCGAACTGTTAGAGGCGCATCACCTTTTTTCGCTCGGTCCGAGCGAGCTCGACGTCCTAACCCACCCCCAATCGATCGTGCACTGTCTCCTCTATTTGAGCGACGGATCCGTGCTGGCACAAATGAGCTGTCCGGACATGCGTACGCCCATTGCCTATAGCCTCGCCTGGCCTGATCGGATGTATGCGCCAACCGAGCGTCTCGATCTCGCCGCGCTTGGCGCGCTCACCTTCGAGGCACCGGATATGGAGCGTTTCCCGGCATTGCGCCTGGCCAAAGAGGTGCTCTCCGCGGGGGGCAGCGCCGGCACCGTTCTCAATGCCGCCAACGAGATTGCCGTCGAAGCGTTTCTCGCCAGGAGAATCGGCTTCCTGGCCATTGCCGGACTAGTCGAGGCGACCCTCGACGGCAGTCCCGATCTGGCCATGCTTAAGCCACAAAAAGTCGACGAAGTGCTGGCTATCGACGCCGATGCAAGGTCGCGCGCCCGCTCTCTGCTTGGCCGATTTGCTGATTGATCTGAATTCTCAAGCGGCCGATATAAGCTCAACATAACTAAGCTCTTTGGGTGAATAAACCAGATGCTGCTCTACACCGTGCTCGGATTTCTCTTTGTTTTGACCGTTGTCGTGTTCTTTCACGAACTCGGTCATTTCCTCGTGGCACGCTGGTGTGGGGTGGGCGTCAAGACCTTCTCCATCGGCTTTGGGCCCGAAATCTTCGGCTTCAATGACCGACATGGGACGCGCTGGCGGGTCGCTTGGATCCCGCTCGGTGGCTACGTGAAATTCATCGACGACGAGAACGTGGCAAGCGCGAGCCACAAGCCGATGGAAGAATTGTCGGTGGAAGAGCGCAAGAAGAGCTTTCAGGGCAAGACCGTGGGCCAACGCGCGGCGATCGTGGCGGCGGGGCCGATCGCCAATTTCCTTCTGGCGATCGTCGTCTTCGCCACCATTTTCAGCCTGTTTGGCGAGCGCATCACCGCCGCCAAGGTTGATGCGGTCAATCCGGGAAGCGCGGCGGAACGGGCGGGCTTCATGCCTGGAGACCGGATTCTCAGTATCGATGGTCAGGCCATCGAGAGTTTCAGCGAAATGCAGCGAATCGTCGGAACGAGCCCCGATCAGTCCCTGAATTTCGTCGTGGATCGTGGCGGAGCCAAGATCGACCTGACCGCGATGCCCGAACGCAAGGAAATTACCGACCGTTTCGGCAATACCATGCGTATCGGCCAGCTCGGCATTCAGCGCAGCGCAGCGCCGGACGACTGGACCTTGAAGCGTCATGACCCCCTGACCGCTGTGGTCATGGGCGTGCAGGAAACCTATTTCGTCATCTCGAGGTCTCTTGCCTATCTCTATGATGTCATCGTCGGCCGAGAGGCAGCTGACCAGCTTGGTGGACCTATAAGAATAGCGCAAATATCGGGTCAGGTCGCGACCGCAGGGTTTGTGGCATTACTCAACCTTGCGGCCATTATTTCTGTAAGTATTGGGCTAATAAATCTATTCCCTATACCCATGCTCGATGGCGGACATCTTCTGTTTTACGGCATCGAGGCGGCCAGAGGCCGGCCGTTAAGCGAAAACACACAGGAAATGGGTTTCCGCATTGGCCTCGCATTTGTTCTCATGTTAATGATTTTCGCGACCTGGAACGACCTGATTCACTTGAAATTTCTATAATTGGCTCCGATGCACGGCGGTCTTGGAGAAAGCGGCTGTAAAACCGCTATCCTCAAGAGATAGAACCAAAAATCGGCCACAAACCATGGCCAGTTTTGGGCCAGAGGCTGAACCTGCGATCGGCTTAAGGGGGAAGACACCAGTAATGGTGCGGTGGACGTTGATGAGAGGGCTTCTTGCGGCCCTCCTGATGTTGAGTAGCGTCCCGCTCTCGCTGGGTCTCAGCGCGAGCTTTGGCGATCTATCGGCCCACGCCCAGAGCATCCAGCACATCCGCGTCGAGGGCAATCGGCGCGTCGAGCCTGAGACGGTCCGTTCTTATCTCAGCTTCACCGTGGGTGATGCCTACGATCCCGCCTTACTCGACGAATCCCTTAAGACCTTGTTCGCAACCGGCCTTTTCCAGGATGTTCGCATCAGGCGTGACGGGGGCACCGTCGTCATCATCGTGGTCGAGAATCCGATCGTGAACCGTGTCGCGTTCGAAGGAAACCGGGAGGTTACGGAAGACACTTTAAAGGCCGAAGTGCAACTCAAGCCTCGCGCGGTCTTTACCCGCGCGCGTGTGCAGGCCGACGTGCAGCGTATTCTCGACGTCTATCGCCGGCAGGGTCTCTATACCGCCCGAGTCGAACCCAAGATCATAAATCTCGACACCAACCGCATCGACGTTGTGTTCGAAATCAATGAAGGTCCGTCGACCAAGGTCCGCGCTATCAACTTCATCGGCAACGACGCCTTCAGCGATTCCCAGCTCCGCTTCGTGATATCGACCACGCAGACGAACCTGCTGAGTTTCCTTAAAAGCACCAATATCTACGATCCCGACCGACTCAATCTCGATCGCGAACTCTTACGGCAGTTCTACCTGAAGAACGGCTATGCCGATGCCCGTGTCATCTCAGCGACCGCCGACCTCGATCGCGACGGTCGGGGTTTCTTCATCACCTTCACCATCGATGAAGGACAACGCTACCGTTTCGGCCTTGTCGAGATAGAGAGCGCTTTGCCCTCGCTCAACGTTGAGGCTTTGCGTGGCGCGATCATAACCCGCCCTGGCCGCGTCTATAACGTCGAGCGGGTGGAAAAGACTGTAGAAGCCTTGACGCTACTGTCCTCACAGCAAGGTTACGCCTTTGCGCAGGTCAGACCCCGTTATGAACGCGATCCCATCAACCACACGATAGGCATCGTATACATCATCGAGGAAGGGCCGAGGGTTTATATTGAGCGTATCAATATCGTCGGCAATTTCCGCACTCAGGACGACGTGATCAGACGCCAATTCCGGCTCGCGGAAGGCGACGCTTTCAACCGGCTATTGGTCGAAGCATCTCGTAAACGACTGCGCGCTATTGGCTTTTTTAAATCGGTCGAGGTCGAAACTGAGCCCGGCAGTGCTCCGGACCGCGTGATCCTAGTGGTCAAGGTGGTCGAGCAGCCGACTGGAGAACTATCCTTCGGGGTAGGCTATTCGACGAGCGAAGGAGTGATTGGTGATATCAGCATCACCGAGCGCAATCTTATGGGCAAGGGCCAATATGTCAGGCTGGGCTTCTCCGGAAGCTTGGAGCGCATGCAGATCGACTTTAGCTTCACCGAGCCTTATTTCCTCGGCCGCAATCTCGCAGCGGGCTTCGATCTGTTTCACAAGGAGGTCGATTTCCGCGACGTGGCATCATTCAGACAACGGAACACCGGCGGCAATCTCCGCATGGGTTTCCCGATCGCCGACAATACCCAGATGGGTTTACGCTACAGGCTTGAGCAGGAAGAGATTTACGATGCGACCCGAAACGCCTCCTTGGCGGTGAAGCAAGCGGCGGCCGAAGGCCCTGTCAACGTGTCGAGCGTTGGCTACACTGTCGCTTACGATACGCGCAATTTGCCGCAAGCTCCGACCAGCGGCGCATTCGCTTCGTTCTCGCAAGATTACGCCGGCGTTGGAGGCGACGTGACCTTTCTCCGTTCGGTCGCCGACGCGCGCGGATATTATCCTGTTACCAACAAAATTACTCTGGTCGGCCGCGTTCAAGGTGGCGTGATCGACGGTCTTGGACATGACGTCCGCATGACCGACTTGTTCTTCAAGGGCGGTGAGACCATACGCGGTTTCCAACGCGCCGGCATAGGACCGCGCGATGCTTGCGAAGATCCACTGACCGGGAACAGGGTTCCGAATTGCCGCCGCGACTCCCTGGGCGGCGAATATTTCTGGGCCACTACCGCCGAAGTGCGCTTCCCGTTCCCGCTCCTGCCGGAAAATCTCGGCATGCAAGGCGCCTTTTTCGTTGACGCAGGTTCTCTCTGGCAGGCGAGCGGACTCGCCGAGAGGGCGGTAACTCTCCCCCCAGGGGCCAGCGATTGCATCATCGGTAAGGAGTGCGGTGAGGGTAGTTTCATTTTTGACAGTTCCGAAGTTCGCCTGTCGACCGGTTTCAGCATCATCTGGCAGTCACCTTTGGGACCGCTCCGCGCCGATATCGCGGAGGCTTTGCTCAAAGCGGATTTCGACAAAACCGAGTTGTTCCGTTTCGGCGCCTCGACGAACTTTTAAAAGGTCGAACTTCAGTTTATGCCTTCGCATCGTGGCCGTGAGTCACGCTTAAATCTTGTGAATCTGATGGAACATCCGGGTTTCTTCGAGCGTGCCGGTCCCTTCACTGTGCGCGTCGTGGCTGAGGCGGTTGAGGCCAAGTTGGCTGATGGGGCCGACCTCAACTTCCAGATCGGTAACGTCCAGCCTCTGGATGGGGCGGCACAAGGCGACCTATCGTTTTTCGACAATCCGAAATATCTGCCCTTGCTCTCGGCGACCAAGGCCAGCGCCTGTCTGCTCACGCCGAAATTCGTCGAGCAGGCGCCGTCCGGCACGGCCTGCCTCGTAACGCCAGAACCCTACCGGGCTTTCGCCAAGGCCATCGCTCTGTTCTATCCCGAGGCGGTTAAGCCGAAGGTCGCTCCCAGCAAGGCATCGGATCATTCGTCTCTCATTCACCCAAGTGCATCGCTCGAGCCGGGTGCGATTGCCGAACCCGGTGCCGTGATCGGGCCTGAAGCGCGGATCGGCAAGGGCACAACCATCGCTGCCGGCAGTGTGATCGGCTATCGCGTGCATATTGGCCGAGACTGCTATATCGGCCCTAACGCCACGATCACCCACGCTCTTGTCGGTAACAATGTCACCATTCATGCGGGGGTCGCCGTTGGCCAGGATGGTTTTGGTTTTGCCATGGGCAGAGCCGGCCACCTCAAATTGCCGCAAATCGGGCGCGTCATCATCCAGGACTCAGTCGAGATCGGCGCCAATACCACGATCGATCGGGGCGCATTAAGCGATACGATCATCGGTGAGGGGACTAAAATCGATAATCTCGTGCAGATCGGACATAACGTGGTGATCGGACGGCACTGCGTTATCGTGGCCCAGACCGGCATTTCCGGCAGCACCGAGCTTGGCGATTTCGTGGCCCTGGGCGGTCAAGTCGGCGTGGTAGGCCACGTCAAGATCGGTGCTGGCGCACAAATCGCCGCAAGCAGTAATGTTAGAGCTGATGTACCGCCCGGGGCACGTTGGGGGGGTACGCCAGCCAAGCCCGTCCGGCTTTGGTTCCGGGAACTGACGCTGTTGCAAAAGCTTGCCGAACGCAAGGATTTGAAGCTTGATCAAGGCGGTGGCGATGAGCCATAGAACCGCATCAACGGGAGCCGGCTTGGCATGAATGAGAGCGGGTCAAAAAAGAAGCTTGGGAAGGCGGACATCAACGCCATCATGAAGCTTCTGCCGCATCGTTACCCCTTCCTCCTTGTCGACCGCATTGTCGACATGGACGGCGATCGCTCGGCTACGGGTATCAAGAATGTCACGGCCAATGAGCCGTATTTCCAGGGACACTTTCCCGGCAATCCGGTGATGCCCGGCGTGCTTCTGATCGAAGGCATGGCGCAGACCGCGGGCGCTCTGTGCATGCGTTTCATCGATGAGTTCCAGGACCCGCCTCTGGTTTATTTCATGGCCATCGATAAGGCGCGGTTCCGCCGTCCCGTGGTTCCTGGCGATACCATCCACTATTACGTTCAGAAGATGCGCAATCGCGGGCGTGTCTGGCGCTTCAAGGCCGAGGCCCATGTCGACGGCACGCTCGTCGCCGAGGCCGAGGTCAGCGCCGTGATCGTCGAGAATTAGTCAGGTCGCGAATGGCCACCATCCATGCGACCGCCGCGGTCGACCCGGCCGCGAGACTTGGGTCAAACGTAAGAATTGGTCCCTTTTGCCTCGTCGGTCCCGACGTCGAACTCGGCGATGGCGTCATCGTTCACTCCCATGCGGTGATAACGGGTCGCACGACACTCGGGGTGGACTGCAAGGTCTATCCTTTCGTCTCCATCGGGCAGACTCCACAGGACGTCAAATTCCACGATGAACCAAGCACGCTGACGATCGGACCGAGGACTGTCATCCGTGAGCATGTCACGATCAACCCCGGCACCGAAAGCGGTCATATGGCAACCCGCGTGGGGGCCGATTGCTACTTGATGATCGGAGCCCATATCGCCCACGATTGCCAGATTGGCAACGATGTCACGCTGGTGAATGGCGCTACTCTAGGTGGACATGTTGCGCTCGGGGACGGCACCATCATCGGAGGCCTTTCCGCCGTGCATCAATTTGTGCGCATCGGAGCTTATGCCTTCGTTGGTGGAATGTCCGGCATCACGGCGGATGTTATTCCCTTCGGCATGGCCATCGGCAATCGCGCCAATCTGTGCGGCCTCAACATCGTCGGACTAAGGCGCAAAGGTTTCCCACGCGACCAGATCCATGAACTCCGTCAGGCCTATCGCATGCTTTTCGCCAGCGAAGGAACCCTCATGGAGCGGCTCGAGGATGTGGAAAACATGTTCTCGGCAAACCCGCTCGTTAACCAGATCATCGACTTCATCAAGACCGAGTCCGATCGCTCGTTCTGCGTTCCGAACAATGCCACGGCGCCAAGCCGTTGATGGCCTTTCTCATGGCGGAACAAGACAAGATATCAGGGCCACTAGGCATCATCGCCGGAGGTGGGGGATTGCCTTGTGTGATTGCCGAGGCCGCGAGGGCCCGCGGTCTGCCTTTGCATATCGTCGGCATTCGTGGAGAGGCGAGTGCCGCGATCGAGCGTTTTCCCCACACTTGGGTCAAATGGGGCGAGGTCGGCAAGCTGTTTGACGCGCTCGAACGTCACGAGTGCCATGACCTTGTGATCATTGGAGCCGTGACGCGGCCCGATCTCGCCAATATCAAGCTCGATCTTGGTGCTGTGCGGAATCTGCCGTTCCTGATCAGTCTCGGCATGGGCGGCGACGACCATGTGTTGTCCAGCGTGGTCCGCTTCCTGGAAAAAAAGGGATATAGGGTTCACGGAGCAGATGAGGTGGCGCCCGAACTTCTGGCCGGAGAGGGTCCACTCGGACATCACGCGCCGTCTGCCGAAGACCAGGCTGATATCGCCTTGGCCTTCAAGGTCGTCAAGGCGCTCGGGCGTCTCGATGTTGGCCAGGCCGCTGTCGTCTCCAAAGGTTATGTGGTTGCCGTGGAAGCGGCGGAAGGGACCGATGCCATGCTCGAACGTTGCGCCGCTCTGCGCAAATCTGGCAGGGCGCGCGGGCGCGGTCTGGCCGGAGTTCTTGTCAAGGCGCCCAAGCCCGGACAAGAGGAACGGGTCGATCTACCGACCATCGGTCCCGAGACGGTCAACAAGGCCGTCGCCGCCGGCTTGGCCGGCATCGCCGTCGCGGCTGGACAAGTCCTGGTTGCCGAGCGCGACGCGACGGTCGACGCCGCCAATCGACATGGATTGTTTCTCGTGGGCCAACGCTTCCCGGCAAAGTCCGGGGGGTAACGCCACTGCCTTCGCGCTCTAAGCCTGGCGCTGATCCATCGGCACAAAACTGCGCTCGGCAGAACCGGTATAGAGCTGCCGCGGCCGGCCGATGCGCTGCATCGGATCTGCTATCATCTCCTTCCACTGCGCGATCCAGCCGACGGTGCGCGCAATAGCAAACAGCACGGTGAACATGTCCGTGGGGAAGCCGAGCGCCTTCAGGGTGATGCCGGAATAGAAGTCGATATTGGGATAGAGCTTCTTTTCGATGAAATATTCATCGGACAGGGCGATGCGCTCGAGTTCGAGGGCCACTTTGAGGATGGGGTCGTCACCATGTCCCACGGCATCCAGCACCTCATGGCAGGTCTTCTGCATGATTTTGGCGCGCGGATCGTAGTTCTTGTAAACCCGATGCCCGAAACCCATGAGCCGGAACGGATCGTCCTTGTCCTTGGCGCGCTCGACATATTCGGGAATGCGGTCGACGGACCCGATCTCCTGAAGCATCGTTAGCGCCGCCTCGTTGGCGCCGCCATGAGCGGGACCCCAGAGGCAGGCGATGCCGGCCGAGACGCAGGCGAAGGGGTTGGCCCCCGACGAACCTGCCAGCCGGACTGTCGAGGTCGAGGCGTTCTGCTCGTGGTCGGCATGTAAAATAAAAATCCGGCGCATCGCCCGCGCAAGCACGGGGTTGACCTTGTAATCCTCACAAGGCACCGCGAAGCACATATGTAAGAAGTTGGCGGAATAATCGAGCTCGTTCTTGGGATAGATGAACGGCTGACCGATAGAATATTTATACGCCATGGCTGCAATGGTCGGCATCTTGGCAATCATGCGGACGCTCGCCATTTCGCGCTGCTCGGGATCGTGAATGTCGATCGAGTCGTGATAGAAGGCCGAGAGCGCGCCGACCACGCCGACCATGACCGCCATGGGATGAGCGTCGCGGCGGAACCCCGTATAGAAACGGGTCATCTGCTCGTGCACCATGGTGTGCCGGGTGATGCGCTCTTTGAATTCCTTGTACTGCGCAAACGTGGGGAGCTCACCGTAGAGCAGGAGGTAACAGGTCTCGAGGAAAGTACCGTGCTCGGCCAGCTGATCGATCGGGTAACCGCGATAGAGCAGAATTCCCTTATCGCCATCGATGAAGGTAATCTTCGACTCGCAGCTTGCTGTCGAAGTGAAGCCAGGGTCGTAGGTGAAGCAGCCTGTGTCCTGATAGAGCGTGTTGATATCGATCACGTCGGGGCCGAGCGTCCCCTTGCGGATCGGCAAGTCGTAAGTTGCGCCACCGACCTCGAGGGTCGCCTCGCCGTCGGTCCGGAGCCGGGCATAATTCTCTGCGACGCTCATCTAAAGTCTCCTTGGCCAAGGGCAACGCTACGGCACGCCTAATTCGGTATTTCGCAGCATATCGCACTTCGGCGAACTATATTTTGCACTGCCACATAATCGCGTTGTTTTTACCGCAGCGCAACACAGATGCGTGATTAAAAGTTAAGCAGATTTCGTTGCATTCGTGTGATCCTTAATACGGGCAAGGGATTCGTCCCGGCCGAGGACCTCTAATACCTCAAAGATTCCTGGGGATGTCGTCTTACCGGTCAGCGCCGCGCGCAACGGTTGCGCCGCTTTGCCGAGCTTGATGTCGGTCTCTTTCGCAAATTGGCGCACACATGTTTCAAGAGCCGCAGACTCCCACGGTTCAACAGATTCGATTCGCGGCATTAACTGCGTGAGGATTTTTTTGCCTGTTTCGTCGAGCAGCTTGCGGGCTTGCGTATCGAGTTCGACCGGTCGCGAGACGAAGAGAAATTCAGCGTTATGCAAAAGCTCGACAAGCGTCTTGGCTCTTTCTTTCAAACCGGGCATGGCCTGCTCGAGTTTGCTCCAGCCGTCCTCACCGATACGAGCGCCAAGGGCGGCACCGTCGGGCAGGTGAGGGACAAGGGACTTGAGCTGGCTGACGATTTCCCTATCGGACATCGACCTGAGATAGTGGCCGTTCAGGTTTTCCAGCTTGACGAAGTCGAAACGCGCAGGCGATCTGCCAATCGCGTCAAGATCGAACCATTCGATCATCTCCTTTGTGGAGATGATCTCGGCATCGCCATGGCTCCAGCCGAGGCGCACGAGATAGTTGCGGAGAGCCACCGGCAGATAGCCCATTTCTCGATATGCCTCGACACCGAGTGCGCCGTGACGCTTGGAGAGTTTGGCCCCATCGGGCCCATGGATCAGCGGCACATGGGCGAAGGCGGGCGTTAGCCAGCCGAGCGCCTTGTAGATTTGCGTCTGACGCGCGGCATTGGTGAGGTGGTCGTCGCCGCGGATGACATGGGTTATGCCCATGTCATGATCATCAACGACCACCGAAAGGTTGTAAGTCGGCGAACCGTCGCTGCGCAGAATTACGAGATCGTCGAGATCCTTGTTGGCAAACGTCACGTGGCCCTGCACACGATCCTCGATGATCGTCTCGCCCTCGCGCGGCGCCTTGAAACGGATGGCCGGCGTGACCGCTGAGGGTGCCTCTGAGGGATCTCGGTCTCGCCATGTGCCGTCATAGCCCGGAGCACGACCCTCGGCGCGGGCTCTCTCACGCATGGCGACAAGTTCCTCGGGGCTCGCATAGCAGCGATAGGCCTTGCCCTCGGCCAGTAGCCGTTCGGCAATCTCGCGGTGACGCTCGGAACGCGCGAGCTGATAGATCGGCTCGCCATCCCATTCGAGCCCAAGCCAGCGCAAGCCATCGAGAATGGCGAGTATGGCGCCTTCGGTCGAGCGTGCCTGGTCGGTATCCTCGATACGAAGCAGGAATTTGCCGCCGGTATGCTTGGCATAAAGCCAGTTGAACAAGGCAGTCCGCGCCCCGCCAATGTGCAGATAGCCCGTGGGCGACGGGGCAAAACGGGTGATGGTTTTTTCGCTCATTGCACAGAAGGCTTTAGGTGAAAATTAGGGCGATGCGGCTCGCGTGATGTAGCATAGGGCCCGGATGCGGTTAAGGGCCGGGCAGGGCATTTACCCTGGCGGCTCCTGGGCGGCATCGCCATGGGGGATCCAAGCAACGAAGATTGGGGTGAGCCCCGTGTAAGGGCCCGGAGCGGGATTCTCGCTTCCGGCCTCGCCGTCTGCGCCCGTGCGCTCGAAGCGGAATCGGATCGCTGGTTCCTATGGCTGCCGGTTTTCTTCGCCGGCGGCATCGTCGCTTACTTCACCCTGACGAATGAGCCCGAGCCACGCATCGCGATTGCGCTTCTGCTCGCGGCCGTCGGTGTTTGCCTGACCTTGCGCAATATCCCGCTCGGGTTTGTGCTGGGGATCGCGTTTCTAGCTTTCACTGCCGGATTTGCTACCGCCAAGCTGCGCACCGAAATGGCGCGAGCGCCTGTGCTCGACCAAGAGCTTCGCTATGTGCCGGTGAGCGGTTGGGTGGAAGCGCATGAACTTCGCGACAAAGGCCGCGCGCGGATATTGCTGCGCGTTATTTCCTTGGCCGATCTCTCCCCCGGCCGGCTTCCCTACCGCGTGCGCGTAACGCTGCCCGCCAAGAACAGCCATGGCCTGAAGACTGGCGAGGCTGTGAGATTGAGGGCGACCCTGCAGCCGCCGCCCGAGCCGGTCGAGCCTGGCGCGTTCGATTTCGCGCGGCGGGCCTGGTTCGCGCGGCTTGGCGGCACCGGCTACGCCACCAGTCGCCTTGAACCGCTCGAAGGGGCGCTTTCTCCGCCTTGGAGCTTGCGCGCCTGGGCCATGATCGACTCGCTCCGTGCGCACGTCAACGCGCGCATACGCGCAGCATTGCCTGGAGACTCCGGCGCGGTCGCCGTGGCCCTCATCACCGGAGAGCGGGGCGCCATCCCGCCTGAACTGACCCAAGCCATGCGCGATTCCGGTCTCGCTCACATCCTCGCCATCTCGGGCTTGCACATGGTGATCATGGCCGGCACGGTCTTCTGGTTCGTGCGCGCACTGCTCGCTCTGTCGCCCGGCCTTGCGCTTCGCTTCCCCATCAAGAAATGGGCGGCGGTCATCGCGCTGGCCGCCGCGACGTTTTACCTTGCGCTCTCCGGTGCCGCTGTACCGACGATCCGCGCCTGGATCATGATGAGCATCGTGCTCGTTGCGGTCATGCTCGACCGGCCGGCCATCACCATGCGCAACGTGGCCCTCGCCGCCATCGTCATTCTCCTCGTGGCGCCGGAGTCCCTGTTCGATCCAAGCTTCGATATGTCGTTCGCGGCGGTCGTCGCGCTCGTGGCACTCTACGAATGGCTCTCGGCGCGCAAGGGTGCTTCGCTCCCCGATGTGAGCCCACTCTGGCGCTGGCTCCGCAAGGGCAGCGGCCTCGTATTCGGCGCGGCCGCCACCACCTTGGTCGCCGGCATGGCGGTCGCGCCTTTCGCGGTTTACCACTTCCACCGCATGACCCATTTCGGCCTCGTGGCCAATTTGCTGGCCGTGCCGCTCGTCAGCCTTCTGGTCATGCCGATGGCGTTGCTCGCGCTGATCGCCATGCCGTTCGGGCTGGAGGCCTGGCCGCTCAAGGCCATGGGCGCCGGCATTGAACTCATCGTTGCCGTCGGGTCGTGGGTTGCTTCCTGGCCGGGCGCCGTTTCGATCGTGCCGCAGATCTCCGGTACGGCGCTCATCCTCATGGTGCTTGGTGGGCTATGGCTGTGTCTCTGGCAAACGCGCGCGCGCGCCTTCGGCCTCGTCATCATCGCGCTCGGACTTGCTCTTGCGCCGCCCGGCAATCGGCCCGACGTGCTGATCGAGCGGCAGGGCGAGACCATGGCGCTGCGGTCGAAGTCCGGTCATCTCGCTTTTCCACCCGCGACGGCCGCAAGCTATAGCGTCGATAATTGGCTGCTGGCCGACGGCGATGACCGCAACGCCGAGGGCGCTGCCGACGATGGCGCCTTCCGTTGCGATATGCTCGGCTGCATCGGCACGGTCAAAGGCAAACGCGTAGCGCTCATCCGTCATCCCGGGGCGCTCGAGGAGGACTGCCGGCGCGCCGATATCGTCGTCGTGCCGTTTACCGTCAGCAAGACATGCCGCGCGCGTGTGATCGTCGACCGCCGCATGCTCCGCGCGCACGGCGCGCATGCGCTCTATATCGATGGGCTATCGATCCGCACCGAGACGGTCTCCGCCGCGCGCGGGCAAAGACCTTGGGTGCCGGAGCGGAATATGATTACGCCTGCGCCGGCGATTTCGGGCACAGCCTTCGCACGCGGCGATGAAGATTCCGATGAACGGTTCGACGAGGATCCCGAGGAGTGATCAGTAGCGGCGAATGAGGCCGACCAGGCGGCCTTGTACGTGCACGCGGTCCGGTCCGAAGATGCGCGTCTCATAGGATGGATTGGCGGCTTCAAGCGCGATGGAGTCGCCGCGCCGGCGCAGGCGCTTCAACGTCGCCTCTTCCTCATCGACCAAGGCCACGACGATATCGCCGTTATTGGCGTCCTCGCATTTCCTGACGATGATGGTGTCGCCTTCGAGAATGCCGGCGTCGATCATCGAATCGCCTTTGACCTCGAGCGCGTAATGCTCGCCCTTGGAGAGAATCTCTGGCGGCACCTCGATGGTGGAAAGACGGGTCTGGATGGCCTCGATGGGGACACCCGCGGCGATGCGGCCCATGACCGGCACGCTCACCGTCTGGGGCAGGCTTTCGCCTTCGGCGACTTGCGGCACCCGGCCCAAGCTGCCTTCTATAACGCTCGGCGAGAAGCCGCGGGCTCGGTTCAGCCCCTGCGGCACCGACTCGGGCAGCCGCACGATCTCCATGGCGCGGGCCCGGTGGGGCAGGCGCCGCACGAAGCCGCGCTCCTCGAGCGCGGTGATGAGGCGGTGGATGCCGGATTTCGACTTGAGATCGAGCGCCTCCTTCATCTCGTCGAAGGAGGGCGGAACCCCGGTTTCCTTCAACCGCTCATGGATGAACATGAGAAGCTCTTTTTGCTTCGCTGTGAGCATCTGGTCCCCTTTGGGCGGTCAGGATCGGGGCATCCGACCCGTTACGCGTTCAAAGCCCCGCTATACAAATCATGAACAGCTTATATGTTCTGCTTGTGTTCTGCAAGCTTAAAAGCCCCGGTATATACCCTCGACGTACGTATGGCCTTGCGCTACCCTGCAACCAGCGTTCAATGCGATTCGGGTTGAGAGGGGATTAATCAGTGGAAGGGACTGGGGTACTGACACACCTGAATCTTCTTCGGCTAGTAGTCCTGGCGGTGGTGATCGTGGGGGGCTTCATGCTCACGAACGCCCCCGCTGACGTACATCAACGCGCTTGTGACTGGTGGCTTCGGGGAGCGCCTGAAGGCTCTATTTGCCCAGAATGGATTTCACCACTGGTAAGCCCGTTTGTCCTCGTTCCTCTTGTAGGATTAGCTCTCCTCTTAGTACTTTGGCCACTCATTAGCTGGTGTTGGCGTGCCGTTCTTTACCGCGCCCCTGAGAGGCCCGCTGATGACGCAATTTCGCGTTTACTTGTAAAGGCGGAAGCTGTCGCCAAAATCGCTGATGGGCGAATCCTCTACGTCAATGACGTATTGGAAAGCGCCGATAACTCTCTCGCAGAAAAATGGCTCAAGAAGGCAGACGATCAACGCATTGACTTTGCGCGGGTAGTGTCGGTGGCCGACACGATGGCTCTAATAGATAGCCAAGGCGAAGCGTACGAGGACAGTGTCCTCAAACACTCTGAGCTAGATCGCTGTATCGACAACATAGTGAAGGGCACGAACTACCAATCCCCACGACATGCAGCGGGATTATACGCCCAGCGCGCCAAAAAGTTTGCAGTGTCGCTCCAAACGCTAATAGCAGAGCTAAATTCGTCACGGCCCGCCTGCATTGATAAGGTCAAGCGGCCGAAACGTAGGGCACATCTTAGCGTTCTTAGAACTGAGGGTGTTGCTATCCGCAACAAAGGACAAAGACTAAAGTCTGATTTCCCTACATGGGAAGTCGAAGTTGCTACATGGGCAAGCAACGTTATCCAAGCGATTGCAGCGATTGATGAGGCGGATGCTGAATGGTTCAAGACACTAGATACTGTTCCGCCTCCCAGACTCCCCATATTGACGCCTTTTCCAAAACATGAAGCAAAGCATCTTAAGATTTATCGCGAACACGACTATCGGATCGTGAAGCTAGATCAGATCATTCAAAGGTATGGAGCTAAGTAGATGGCACGCGGGAAATATCTCAGCCTTGAGGAAGCCCGCAAAAAGAAGGGCGGTCTAGCTCGTTTTGCGAAAGAGCATCCGAGCAAGGGCGATCAGACCTTGTTCAATCGCCTCTTGCACGCGATGGCCGGGGGAAAGCCAGAAGCAAAAGATCAAACATCAAGTGCGGCTGCTTCCGAAGATTGTACCGGAACTCGAACTCCCAAAGGTACTTCTGAAGATGCTTAGCCGACACCCAGATATGTGTTCCGTTGATGCCGCGCTTCAAGATCGCCCAGAACGACTCGATGGTGTTGGTGTGCGTATCGTCGCGCACCCATTCCTTCGCAAGGTGATTGACCGCTTCGTGGTAGTAGCCCCACGACTTCAAATCCATGAAAGGACGGCCATCGTCTGTCGCAATGCGCGCACCTTCGCGCACGTACTTGCGGATCATGCGAATGACGTTCTCGCTTCTACGGTTCGGGATGACGCGCGTGAGCACGTCGCCCTTCCGCTCTACCATGCCAAGCACAACGGTCTTATCGTCGGCTCCGCGCTTGTCCTTACCGCCGATGAAAGCCTTGTCGGCCTCAACAATCGGGCGACCGTAACCACCAAGCATATCGTCGCCGTCAACAATCGCCATGTACTTGCGAAGTTCATGGCCGATGCGCCACGCCGTCTTGTACGTTACGCCAAGCTGGCGTTGCAGTTCCTTCGCCGCCACGCCGTTCCGCGTCGTGGTGAACATGTACATGGCATAGAACCACTTTTGCAGCGGCGTGCTCGAACGCTCGAAGGGCGTTCCAACCATCGGATGAATGTGGTGCCCGCACCACGGGCAGCTATAGGCGGGCAGCTTTTTCAGCCGCGCAAAGCGACCTTCCTTGCCGCATTTGGGGCAGGTCTGGAACTCGCCAAAGCGCACCTTCATAAGGTGGTCAAGGCAAGCCTGATCGTCGGGAAAACGGGCAAAAAAGTCCTGAATTGTGAATGTCTTAGGCATAGAGGCCTCCCATGCCATTCTATATAGGGAAGCCACTTACGTATGTCAAGGGGATATACCCCTTAAAAGCCACAAGATGTGCCCAGGGCGAGCCGAGGGTCAGGACCTCAAGCGATTCGGGTTTCCGGTGCCTTAATCGAGGGGCACGATGCGGACGCGCGATCCGGTAGGTGCGGCGGCCGCGTCGGGGGCCCTGACGATGAGGCAGTCGGCCTTGGCGAGCGCCGCCACGAGCGAGGAGTCCTGCGAGGGCAGGGGGCGCACCACCCGCGTCCCATCCTCGCGCCACGCTGATATCGCGCGGATGTTATGCTGGCGCGGGCCATTGGCTTCGAGCGCCTCGCCGAGCACGGCTTCAGGCTCAGGCCGCAACGCCTCGGTCAGGCCAAGCAGACGGTTCATCATCGGCACCAGAAACACCTCCGCACAGACCATGGCCGAAACCGGATTGCCGGGCAGTCCGAGGAGCCGCTGCGTTCCCATCCTGCCGAACAGCAGCGGCTTGCCCGGCCGCATGGCGATCTTCCAAAAATCGAGTTTCAGTCCCTCGGCCTTGAGCGCGCTCGCCACGAGATCGCGTTCGCCGACCGAGGCGCCTCCCACCGTAAGGAGAATATCCGCGCCGCTGCCCGCGCGTGCGAGCATGACGATGCTCTCCAATTCGTCCTTGGCAATGCCGAGACTCATGGCCTCGCCGCCATGCGCCTCGATCAAAGCCGCAAGCCCATAAGGCACCGAAGAGACGATCTGATCGGCGGCAAGCTTCGACCCCACAGGCACCACCTCGTCTCCGGTGGCGAGGATCGCCACTTTAGGCTTGCGTCGCACCGGCAGTTCGGCGTGGTTCATGGCGGCGGCGAGCATCAGCTCGCGCGGGCCAAGCCGCCGGCCGGCCTTAAGCAATTTCTCGCCTTTCTTGAAGTCCTGCCCGCGCGGTCGGATATGCCGGTTCGGCGCCGCGTCTTTGATGGTGACGACATCGCCCTTAAGGTCGGCGTCCTCCTGGATGGCGATGGTGTCGGCGCCTTTCGGCACCGGCGCGCCGGTGAAGATGCGCACTGTCTGCCCGCTTGAAACGCGCCCCTTGAAACCGGCGCCGGCCGTGGATTCACCGATCAGCTTCAACCTTGCCGGAAGCTTGGCGATGTCGGCCGCGCGGATGGCATAGCCGTCCATGGCGGACGCATCGAAGGGGGGCTGTGTCAGGCGGGCGGCAAGATCCTTAGCCAATATGCGCCCACGTGCCTGTTCGGGCGGCACGCGCTCCTTTTCCAGAGGCTCCAGTCCCTCGGTGACGCGCGCCAGCGCTTCCGCGACGGAAAGCAGGGCCATCAGCGTACGGCGCGAGGCCCCTTTGCCTGGAAAGGACCGGAGCGGCCGCCGGTCTTCTCGATCAGGCGGATGCCGGAGAAAGACATGGCGCGATCGACGGACTTGCACATGTCGTAAATGGTGAGGCAGGCGATCGAGACCGCTGTCAACGCCTCCATTTCCACGCCGGTCTTGCCTTCGACCTTGGCGGCCGCCTCGACGCGAAGCCCGGCAGGGTCGCGAGAGGGTTCGAAGGCGACAGTGACTTGCGTCAAGGGCAGGGGATGGCAGAGCGGAATAAGCTCCGCCGTGCGCTTGGCGGCCATGATGCCGGCGATACGGGCCGTAGCCAGCACGTCACCCTTCGGCGCTGTGCCCGCAAGGATCAGGTCGAGGGTCGCCGGTGACATGGCAACGAAACCTTCGGCGATGGCGCTGCGCGACGTCACCTCCTTGGCAGAGACGTCGACCATGCGGGCTTCACCCTTGTCGTCGAGATGGCTGAGACGTGCGCTCATAATGCCGCCTCGGCAGCCATCGGCGAGCCTGTGAGCAGAGTCCGCGTGGCATGTTCGACATTCTGTTGCCGCATCAGACTCTCGCCGACGAGGAAGGCTCGTACGCCGCAAGCGAGCAGCCGTTCGAGGTCCTCATGAGTAAAGATGCCGCTTTCCGAGATCACCAGGCGATCCGGAGGAACACGCGGGGCGAGGCTCTCGGTGACCGCAAGGTCGGTGGCAAAATTCTTGAGGTCGCGGTTGTTGATGCCGATAAGCTTCGTGTCCAGCTTCAAGGCGCGGTCGAGCTCCGCTTCATCATGGACCTCGGCAAGCACATCCATGCCGAGATCGCTGGCGGTCCGCGCCAAATCCTGCGCCAAGGCATCGTCGACGGCCGCCATAATAATAAGAATGCAATCGGCGCCGAGTACGCGCGCTTCCACCACCTGGTACGGATCGACCATGAAATCCTTGCGCAGAACGGGGAGTCGGGTCGCCTCGCGCGCCGTTGTCAGGTATTCGGGTCGGCCCTGGAAAGAGGGTGCGTCGGTCAAGACTGAAAGGCACGAGGCGCCGCCAGCTTCATAGGCGCGGGCCAGGGCTGCAGGATCGAAATCGGCGCGGATCAAACCCTTCGACGGGCTCGCCTTCTTGATCTCGGTGATCAGGGCGAAATTTTCCATGGTGAGACGGGATCGCAAGGCCTCCCCAAAAGGGCGCACCGGCTCTGCCGCCTTGGCGCGTGCGCGCAACGCCCCAAGATCTAGAGTTTTCTTAGAAGTTTCAACCTCTTGGCGCTTATAGCTCAAAATCTTATCGAGGACTTTTGCCATGGCTCAGACCTTATCATGGCTGAGCTTGATCAACGCATCGAGCACGCTTTTAGCCTTACCGCTGTCGATGGACTCGGCGGCCAACGCCACGCCGTCACGCAAGCTTTTGGCCTTTCCGGCGACAAGCAGCGCCGCAGCCGCATTCAACAGGACGATGTCGCGGAGCGGCCCCTGATTGCCTTGCAGCACGGCCCGCAGATGGGCGGCATTCTCCTCCGCATCGCCGCCCGTCAGGTCTTCAGGCCGGGCTTCCGGAAGCCCGGCATTCTTGGGCGAAACATTGAAGGTCGACACGCGGCCGTGATCGAGCGCCGCGACATAGCTGATGCCCGTGGTGGTCAGCTCGTCCAAACCATCCGATCCATGCACAACCCAGGCGCGCTCGACGCCTAGAAGTCCGAGAACGCTGGCAACCGGTTCGACCCATTGCTCGGCGAACACGCCGACCACCTGATATTTGGTGCTTGCCGGGTTGGCGAGCGGCCCGAGCAGGTTGAAGATCGTGCGGGTGCCGAGTTCCTTCCGGACATGGCCGACATGGCGCATGGCCGGGTGATGCGCCGGCGCGAACATGAATCCGAGCCCGCATTGTTCGAGGCAACGGGAAATTATCGCAGGTTCGCACTCGATATTGACCCCAAGGGCCGTCAGCACATCGGCCGAACCGGAGCGCGAGGAGATCGAGCGGTTGCCGTGCTTGGCCACGGGCACACCGGCGCCGGCGACCACGAAGGCGACGGCAGTGGAGATATTATGCGTGCCCTTGGCGTCGCCACCGGTTCCGCATGTATCGAGCGCGCCTTCCGGCGCATGGACTTTCAATGCGTGCGCGCGCATGGCGCGGGCCGCACCGGCAATTTCGTCGACCGTCTCGCCCCGCAAACGCATGCCCATCAACAGGGCGCCGATCTGCGCATCGGGAGCCGCGCCTGACATGATGGTCTCGAAGGCTTCGGCGGCTTCGGTCTGAGTTAGTGTTTCGCCGGAGGCCACTTTACGGAGGGCCGCGCCGAGATCGGCCCGCCGCGCCGTTTCGGCACGCGCGGGGCTAGGGGACACTGGCGGTTTCTCTTTGCGCCGAACCCCGGGCGCGCCCGACGCGAGCCAGATCGAGGAAATTGGCCAGCAGTTGATGGCCATGCTCCGAGGCGATGCTCTCGGGGTGGAACTGCACGCCATGCACGGGATGTCGCTTGTGCTGTAACCCCATGATCACGCCGTCCGCGGTCTCGGCGGTGATTTCGAGTTCATCAGACAGGCTTTCGCGCTCAACCACCAAGGAATGATATCGCGTGGCCGAGAAATCCTGCGGCAGGCCCGCGAACACCCCTTTGCCGGTATGATGAACCTTCGACAGTTTGCCATGCATCAAGGTAGGGGCCCGCACCACGCGTCCGCCATAGACTTGCCCGATGGCCTGATGGCCGAGGCATACGCCGAGTATGGGCACCACCGGCCCGGCACGCGCGATCAGGTCGAGGCAGATGCCGGCACAGTCCGGATCGCAAGGACCCGGCGACAGCACGATTGCTTCCGGCGTTTCCGCCAGGACCTCATCGACAGTGATCTTGTCGTTGCGGTAGACGCGGCAGCTCGCACCCAATTCCCCAAGGAAATGAACGAGATTGTAGGTGAAGCTGTCGTAATTATCGATAAGCGTCAGCATGGGGTGGTGTTACGCCTCGGGCCAATGGGCCGTCAAGGACCGCCAGCGATCAGGTGCGAAGCTCGCGCGGCGTGAGGAACAGATTCAGGGTCCCGCTATTCACGGATATGTTGCTCCACAACCCGCTGGCAAAGTTGATCACGGCAAGTCCAGCGGTTGGATATTTCTCCCGGAGGCGGTCGCGAAAATGCTTGGGACCCGAGCCGGTGAGATCGAGCGCAAAGGCCTGAATCTCGGGATTATGGCCAACCAGCATGATGCGGCTTGAGCCAGGCTTGATCTCATGCAGCCTCGCGAGCAACTCGGCCGGGCTGGCGTGATAAAGCGCATCCTCATAGACGACTTCGGGCTCGATTCTGAGTTCCGGGAGGACCAGGTCCAGCGTGTCGCGGGTGCGCCGCGCCGATGAGCAAAGCACGAGCTCCGGATCGATGCCTCGCTCGGCCATGGCCTTTCCCATCATTGGCGCGTCCGCCTGACCGCGTTTTGCCAGCGGCCGATCATGGTCTGGCAAAACGGGATTGTTCCAACTCGATTTGGCGTGACGGAGAAGGCTGAGGGTGAGCATGGAGAAAACGGACGCTACTGGCCGCGCTTGGCGCGGGCGGCGAAACGCACCGCCTCGTCCGCCGCGCGGAACAGCGCGCCGGCCTTGTTGACGCATTCGGCCTGCTCGTTCTCCGGCACGGAGTCGGCAACGATGCCCGCGCCGGCCTGAACATACATGACGCCATCTTTTACCACCGAGGTCCGCAGCACGATGCAGCTGTCCATCTCGCCATCGGCGGAGAAATAGCCGACGCAACCGGCATAAATACCGCGCGCCTCGTCTTCCAGCTCATCGATGATCTCCATGGCGCGCACTTTCGGCGCGCCTGACACGGTACCGGCGGGAAAGCCAGCCATCAGGGCATCGACCGCGTCGAAATCCTGAGCGAGCTTGCCCTCCACATTCGACACGATGTGTATGACCTGACTGTAATACTCCAGGAAGAAACTGTCGGTGACACGCACGCTGCCCAGTTCAGCGACACGACCGACATCGTTGCGGCCGAGGTCGAGCAACATGAGATGCTCCGCACGCTCCTTGGCGTCGGCGAGGAGTTCCTTGGCAAGGGCCTTGTCCTGCTCGGGGGTGGTGCCGCGCGGACGCGTGCCGGCGATCGGCCTGATGGTGACCTTGCTGTCGCGTACGCGCACGAGGATCTCGGGACTCGAGCCCACCACGGCGAAGCCGCCGAAATTGAGATAATAGAGGAAGGGTGACGGATTGACCCGGCGGAGCGCGCGATAGAGCGCGAAGGACGGCAGGGTGAAAGGCGCTTCGAAGCGCTGGCTCAGCACCACCTGGAAGATGTCGCCGGCGGCGATGTACTCCTTGGCGCGCGCGACCTTGGCCATATAGGACTTTGCTTGCGTCGCGGATTTCGGTTCGGGGTGCGGCACGCTTGTATCGAATTCGCTGGCATGAGGCAGGGGCTGATCGAGCCGCTCAACCACACTGTTCAGCCGCTCGGCCGCGCGCGCGTAAGCCGCCTTGGCGCTGACCCCAGGCGCGGGCCTCACCGGTGTCACCACCGTCATTTCGTCCCTCACGCTGTCGAAGATCACGATCAGCGTCGGCCGCACGAGAATTGAGTGCGGCAGCGCGAGCGGATCGGATTTTCCGCCAGGTAGTTCCTCGATCAGGCGCACCGTGTCGTAGCCCATATAGCCGAAGATGCCTGCCGCCATCGGCGGCAGCTCGGGCGGCAGAGCGATGGCGGATTCGGCAAGCAGCGTGCGCAAAGACGCGAGTGCCGGCAGAGATTGCGGTGCAAACGCATCGGGGTCGGCTTGCGGCGCGCGGTTGAGTTCGGCCGTGTTTCCGTTGGCGCGCCAGATGAGATCGGGCTCGCAGCCGATGATGGAGTAACGCCCGCGTGTGGCGCCGCCCTCGACGGATTCCAGGAGAAAACTGTTGGGCCGCTCGTGCGCGATCTTGAGCATGGCCGAAACCGGCGTCTCGAGATCGGCGACGAGGCGCGTCCAGGCCACTTGCGGCAGGCCCTCGTCGTAAAGGCGGGCAAATGCGGCGAAGTCAGGCGCGATCGGGTGGGATGCGCCTTTTTGCGGCAATGGCGTCACATTGGCCGGCGCAGGGCTCATGGCTGTTCGTCGCTACCCATGAGCCTGGCGAGCGCCTGCTCGTTGATGGTGACGCCGTAGCGGGTCTCCAATGCGCTGAAATATTCGGCGATGGAATCTTCGCTGATCAGGAGCCCGATCCGCTGCTTGAGCCGTCCCATCTCCCGCTCGTCGACCGGAGGCGGCGGCGTGATGTTGTCCACCTTGAACACGATGCGGCCTTCGCCGATGCCGGAAGCACCCGAGCCATAGCCGCCCTCAGGCAGGCTGAAGGCCTGCGCCACGGTGGGGGGCAGCACATTCACCGTCATCCCGTCGCGCTTCAGCGCATCGCTGGTGAGGACGTCGGTGTTGAGCTCCCTGCCGACATCCTCGAGCGTCTTACTGCCGCTCTTCAGGCTATCGACCAGGTCCTGCGCATATTTGGCTGTGCGGTTTTTCAGATCTTCGGTGCGCCATAGCCTGGAGACTTCATCCTTGACTTGCTCGAACGGCTTGCGCTGTTCCGGCGTGACGCCGAGCACCTCGTACCAGATCACGCCATCGTCCCTGGCGTCGATCGGATCGTTCTCGATGCCGGTGTCGGTGGCGAAGGCGGCGTTCAGCAAATCCTTTTGCGCCGGCAAGGTTACGGCCTCGCCATTTGGCTGCTTGCCTTCCCGGTCGACCTGATCGACCAGCTGATATGTGAGCTTGAGCTTGTCGGCAATTTCAGAAAGCTGCGCGCCGGAGGCAAGCTGGTCTTCGATCTTGTCGTGCAAGTCGAAGATGGCGCCGCCTGAACGCTCCTTCAGGAGCTTCTTCTCGATATCGGCCTTGGCTTCGTCGTAAGTCGGCGACTTGCCGGGCTCGATAGCGGTAACACGGAGAAGAACGACGCTGCCGAGCTTGCCGGTGAGGGGCTCGCTGACCTGGTCCTTTTCGAGCTTGAAAGCGGCTTCGGCGATCACCGGGTCGGCCAGCTCGGCGCGCGTAACCTTGCCAAGATCGATATCGCTTTCGCTCAACCCTTGCGCCTTGGCGATTTCGACGAAGTCGGTGCCCGACTGAATCTTGTCCTGCGCCGCCTTTGCCGCATCGATATCGGGAAAGGCGATCTGCTCCACCTGCCTGCGTTCCGGCGCGCCAAGCTGTTCCTTGGTCGCCTCATAGATGGCCTGGAGCTCGCTCTCGGTAATGTTGAATTGATCTTTCACGGCCTCCGGCGTGACGGCGAGGATGCCGATCTTGCGCAATTCGGGTTGCGTAAACTTGGCCGCGTTGTTTTCGTAATAGCGCTTCAATTCTTCCTCGGTCGGATCGGGGACATCACCGGCAACACTGTCAGGAACCAGCACATAACGAAGGGTGCGCGTCTCGGCGTTGAACCGGTTGAGCGCCTCGATCAGGACTTTGGGGCTTTCCGGCGCTTCGCCGACGGTGGTGAGCAATTGCCGGCGCAGATTGGTCTCGCGCATCGAATGCAGATAGCCCTGCTCGCTCATGCCGATATTGCGCAATGTCTGAGCGAATAATGCGGGACTGAAATTCCCGAGCCCGTCTTTGAAGGACGGGTCGTTCATGATCTGATCGAGCAGTGCGGCGTCGCTGACGGCAAGGCCGAGATGCTTGGCATGATTGTCGACGGCCGCGCCGCCGACCAGACGCTCGAGCACGCGGGCATCGAGGCCCAGCGCGCGGGCTTCTTGCAGGCTCAGGCTTCGTCCCGCTTGCGCGCTCATGGCACGCAACACTTCCTGCTGGGTGCGCGTATAGTCTTGCTGATAGATGTCGGTGTCGCCGACGCGGATCAGGGTCTGGGCGCCGTAGCCGGTGAAAACGTCGGCGATGCCCCACACCGCGAAACTGATGACTAGAAGGCCGACCAGGATCAGGCCGAGTATGCGTGCCGAGCCTTTGCGTAATGTGTCGAGTGCCACGCCGTTTAAACCTTTCAAACGCCATTTGCCAAAGCCGCGCGGGCGTCCGATGCTTGGACAGTCCTGCGCGGCGCCTGCATCATAGGTAGCCCACGCAAGCGGGGCAAGGTAGGCCTTGGCGGTCAAGGCCTTGGCAAAAGACCGAAAATCGATCCATTACGTTAATTTAAGTGAGCCGGGACGCTGGGATAGGAGAGGGGATGTGACTGCCATCAGGCCGCTGGTCGCCGGGAACTGGAAGATGAACGGCCTGACGGCGCAGCTTGCCGAGCTTCAGGCGTTGCAAGACCGCCTGGCGGGTCACCCGGTAGAAGCCGACGTGCTCATCTGCCCACCCGCGACCCTCCTCGCGCAGGCACGCTGGGCTTCGCGAGGCAGTGAGATCGCGCTTGGCGGACAGGACTGCCATCCATTGCAGTCGGGCGCGCATACCGGCGATATCTCCGCTGAGATACTGAAGGATGCCGGCGCCACTGCCGTCATTGTCGGTCATTCCGAACGGCGGACCGATCACGGCGAGACCGACGCGGTCGTCCGCGCCAAGGCCGAGGCTGCGCATCGCGCCGGCCTTATCGCCATCATTTGTGTTGGCGAGACGGAGCAGGAACGCCGGGACGGCAAGACCTTGGACATCGTGAAGCGGCAACTCAGAGGCTCGGTGCCGGCTGAATCGAGCGCAACGAACACGGTCATTGCCTATGAGCCGGTTTGGGCCATCGGCTCAGGTCTTACGCCGACACCTGAAGACGTGGCGGAAGTGCACGGCTTCATTCGCGCCGAGCTTGTCCAATTGCTTGGCGCACGCGAAGCCGGGCGCCTGCGCATCCTTTATGGCGGCTCGGTCAAGCCTGCCAATGCCAAGGAACTCCTGTCTGTTAAGGACGTGAACGGCGCGCTGGTTGGCGGGGCAAGCCTGAAAGCCGGTGATTTCGATGAAATTCTGTCCGTCTATCGGGGCGGAAAAGCTGCTTAACCGTACGCAAACTGCGCGCACAGGCTTGGCAAAACCGGTAATTTTCGACATTCTGGTCCCCTGCTGCTTTGCAGCAGAGGGAATGATTTCCTGCCGGAGCCAAGATGTCGTTGCTGCGCCTCATCGCCGTGATGCTACTCGCCGCATGCGTGGCGGTATCGTTGAGCGTGCGTGCGACTGCCGATCCTTTTGACAAGCAGGGCTGCGCCAAGCTTCAGGTCGAGCAGAAAAAATTGCTGACCAGGGAAGTGCAAGAGGCGCTTGCCCAAGGGCCGGACTGGGTGAAGAAGCATCTCGACCCCGAGAAGATCGAGCAGGTGCGGCAATATCTGACGGTAGAGGAATCGGTGATGTTCCGTTGCCGGCCTGGCGCCATCAAGATCACATGGCCGCCGCCGCCGCCTTTACCGGACCGCAAGCCGCCTGTGCCGGTGGTCACCGCCTCACCGGCTGAGACCCCCGCATCCACGACCGCCGAGACCCCCGCATCTACGACCGCCGAGACCGGAACACCTCTTCCGGATCGAAAGCCATTCATCGAAACGGCCGAAACGAAGCCTAGCCAAACCGTGGCGGATTCGGATAAGACAGCGGCTTCCGAAACCAAGGCCACGCCATAAAAGCTTCCCCATGAGTACCGTCATTCTTCTGATTCACGTCATGATCTGCGTGGCGCTAGTGGGCGTCGTGCTGTTGCAGCGTTCCGAAGGAGGTGCGCTTGGTATCGGCGGCGGCGGCGGAGGCGGCGGGTTCATGACCGGCCGCAGCGCCGGCAATGCGCTGACAAAGACCACGGCCGTTCTGGCGGCCTGTTTCTTCGCCACCAGCCTTATCCTGTCGATCCTGGCGAGCCAGCAACGCCCGGCCGCGACCATTCTCCCGACCGGAGATCAGGGACTTGCGCCGCTGCAGATTCCCGCCGCGCCAGCCCCGGCTGCGCCTGCGCCAGCTGCACCTGCCGTACCCACACCGCAACCGCCCCAATCGCAATAAACGCCTAAAAGTCGCGGCCTCAGCTTTAGGCTACCGCCCCGGCAGGGACTCGGTGTATGGTCGAGGCCCATGGCGCGGTACGTCTTCATTACCGGCGGCGTGGTTTCCTCACTCGGCAAGGGGCTCGCTTCTGCGGCGCTCGGCGCATTGCTACAGGCGCGTGGATTTAGCGTTCGCCTGCGCAAGCTCGACCCCTATCTCAATGTCGACCCGGGGACCATGAGCCCCTACCAGCACGGCGAGGTGTTCGTCACCGACGACGGCGCCGAGACCGATCTCGATCTCGGCCACTACGAGCGCTTTACCGGGCGCCCGGCGAGCCAGGCCGACAACATCACCACCGGGCGTATCTACCAGCAGATCATCACCAAGGAGCGGCGCGGCGATTATCTCGGTTCGACCGTGCAGGTCATTCCGCACGTCACCGACGCCATCAAGAATTTCATTACGACCGGCAATGAGGGGATCGACTTCGTGCTGTGCGAGATCGGCGGCACTGTCGGCGACATCGAAGGGTTGCCCTTCTTCGAAGCCATCCGCCAGCTCGGCAATGAGCTGCCGCGGGGTTCAACTGCCTTCATTCACCTCACGCTTGTGCCTTTCATCCCGAGCGCCGGCGAGCTCAAGACCAAGCCAACCCAGCATTCGGTGAAGGAGCTGCGCTCGATCGGCATTCAGCCGGACGTCCTGCTCTGCCGCACCGATCGCAAACTGCCGCGCGACGAACGGCGCAAGATCGCGTTGTTCTGCAATGTGCGTCCCGAGGCGGTGATCCAGGCGCTCGACGTTGCCAGCATCTACGACGTGCCGGTCGCCTATCACAAGGAGGGGCTCGACCGCGAGGTTTTGGCGGCGTTCGGCATCACCAACGCGCCTGAACCGGACTTGGTGCGCTGGCGCGAGATTGCCGAAACCATTGCCAATCCTGACGGTGAAGTGACCGTGGCGGTCGTCGGCAAATACACCGGGCTGAAGGACGCCTACAAATCGCTGAACGAAGCTCTCGTGCATGGCGGCATCGCCAACAAGGTGAAGGTCAATCTGCAATGGATCGAATCGCAGACCTTCGAAGGCGAGGACGCCGCGGCCTATCTTGAAGACGTCAACGGCATTCTGGTGCCTGGCGGGTTCGGGGAGCGGGGCGCCGAAGGAAAGATCCAGGCGGCGCGCTATGCCCGTACGCGCGGACTGCCCTATTTCGGCATCTGTTTCGGCATGCAGATGGCCGTCATCGAGGTGGCTCGCGATCTCGCCGGGATTGACGGCGCGAGCTCCACCGAATTCGGCCCGACCGATGAACCGGTGATCGGCCTCATGACCGAATGGATGAAGGGCGATGAACTCGAAAAACGTGAGCGGAACGGCAATCTCGGGGGCACCATGCGGCTCGGCGCCTATGAGGCCGTGCTCGCCAAGGGCAGCAAGGCGGCCGAGATCTATGGCACCACGCATATTTCCGAGCGGCACCGTCACCGCTATGAGGTGAACACGCGCTATCGCAACAAGCTCGAAGGAGCGGGTTTGCGCTTCTCGGGGCTTTCCCCCGACGGACTTCTGCCCGAAATCGTCGAAATCCCCGACCATCCCTGGTTCGTCGGCGTGCAATTCCATCCCGAGCTGAAATCGCGGCCCTTCGAGCCGCATCCGCTCTTTGCCTCCTTCATCGGCGCCGCCGTGGAGCAGAGCCGGCTTGTTTAACGCGCGATTTTTTACCGTTATATCATATGCTTGTGTGTAAATGCTCAATCGCAATCTCATCCGTGCGCAGTTGACGCTTGAGCCCGGTAGCCGCATGGTCCGGCCATGAATGAAGCCATGAAGCCCGCGCCGAGCGCCACCGTCACGGTGGGGCAGGCGCGTTTCGGCAACGATCTGCCGCTCGCGCTGATCGCCGGGCCGTGCGTGCTGGAATCGCGCGCGCATGCGCTAGAAACCGCGACGGCCCTCAAAGAAATCGCCGGCCGGCTCGGCATCGGTCTCGTCTACAAAACCTCCTTCGACAAGGCGAACCGCACCTCGGGGGGAAGCGCGCGTGGACTTGGGCTCAAGGAGGCACTGCCCGTCTTTGCCGAGATCAGGGCGAATATCGGACTTCCCATCGTCACCGATGTGCATGAGCCGGCGCAATGCGCGACGGTTGCGGAAGCCGTCGATGTCTTGCAGATCCCCGCTTTCCTCTGCCGCCAGACCGACCTTCTGATCGCCGCGGCGCGGACAGAGAAGCCGGTCAACGTCAAGAAGGGGCAATTCCTCGCGCCCTGGGACATGCGCCATGTGGTGGCGAAACTGGTGGGCGCCGGAAATCCCAACGTGCTCGTCACCGAGCGCGGTGTGTCGTTCGGTTACAACACGCTCGTCTCCGACCTGCGCGCTTTGCCGATCCTGGCGGAGACCGGGGCGCCGGTGATCTTCGATGCGACGCACTCGGTGCAGCAGCCTGGCGGGCAGGGGGCGTCGAGCGGGGGCGAGCGGCGTTTCGTGCCGGTGCTGGCGCGGGCCGCGGTGGCGGTTGGCGTTGCCGGCATCTTCATCGAGACCCATCAGGACCCCGACCGCGCGCCCTCCGACGGGCCTAACATGCTGCCTCTGCGCGAGCTCGAGACGCTGCTTGCCGAGCTGATCGCCATCGACCGCCTGGTGAAGCGTCTCCAGCCATAACGGCAGATCATCGCAGATCAGGCAGAGGCGGGGATGAGCGCCTTGCTTTCGGCGTCGAAGCGCCAGGCCGTGTCGTTGGTGAGATGCGTGCCGCCCCACCAGCGGTCGATGCCGTTGATGGCGAGAAAATCGGAACGGCCTGCCAGCACCTCCTCACCCAGCGGGGTCAGGCTTAGCTGGCTGGTGAGGTAAGGCTTGGCCAGCTCCGGCGTGTCGTGCTGGAAGGGCGCCGCCTCGAGGCCCGCGATCAACGGCTCATCGGCGAGCGCAAGGGCATCGAGCAGGCGCCAAAAGCTCCAATCGCCCATGAACACGGCCTCTTCCTGGTTTTGTACGGTGACGAATAACGCGAGCGCGGTCATCGAGCCGGCCTTAATGGTCGCGAGCATCTGCCGCTCAGTGCGCGAGAGCCCGTCAGGTCCGGGCAATTCTTCGAGCATGCGGTTGACCGCCTCCCGCAGATAGGCGAGCGGGCTCAGATCTTCGTCCAGGAGGGTGGCCCAGGCCTCGGGCGTCGTCTGGCGGAAGGCCGACCAGGCGTGCGCTGCGAGTTTCCAGTGGGTTTCCGAGAGTCTCCCCCCGGTTTCCGCATAATTTTCGATGGTTTCGGGCGTCTGGCGGCCGATGTAATCCTGCATTTGGATCAGTTCCAGCGCGCCATCGTCGCGCGGGTGGGTGGCAAACCAGTCAAGGATTTGAAGGAGTTGCAGCTGGTCGTAGAGATCGTGCTCGAACCACAGCACCACCCGGTCGAACCTCGGACTCAAAGCCAGCCCCCGATCGCGCGCCGTCAGCTCAAACTGGATGGCCCCGAGGTCTCCGCCGCCGGCGCCGGCGAGATATTCAGAGCGAATTGCCGTGAGGTCTTTGAGTGAGTCCGTCAGGGGAACTGGCCCCTCATACAGCACATCCCGCCAGGGCAGGATTTCGGCGCCTTGCAGCGTGCGCCTGAGCAACTCGCCTGCGGCATCGCCGTTGGTGATGACGAGATCAGCCGTAACGCTCACCCGCGGCCGCGATAGGGCGCGACCCCCTGGTCCGGAATCCATACGCCTTCGGGCGGGCTACCGTGCTGCCAGAACACGTCTATGGGGATACCGCCGCGTGGATACCAATAGCCGCCGATTCTGAGCCAGGACGGATCGATCAGTTCGACCACGCGCTTGCCGATCATCAGGGTCGCATCCTCATGGAACGCACCGACATTGCGGAAGCTCGTGAGGAACAGCTTGAGCGATTTCGATTCAAGCAGCCATCGGTGCGGCGCGTAATCGATGACGAAATGGGCGAAGTCCGGCTGTCCGGTGATCGGGCAGAGGCAGGTGAATTCAGGGCAGGTGAAGCGCGCGACATAGTTCGTATCGGCATGCGGGTTCGGCACGCGTTCTAGCTCCGCCGCGGCCGGTGATTTGGGTAAAGGGGTTTTCGCCCCGAGCTGTCGCAATCCGCGTATCTTGCGCGCCATCGCCGCTACTCCGCCGCGTGCCGCATGCGAGGGCCGTGATAGATCGCGCCCTCATGGCAGGAATCGCGGGCCACCATGACCTCCATGAGACCCGGCAAGCGATTATGCAGCCGGTCCCATATCCACACAGCGATGCGCTCCAAGGTCGGCATGGCAAGACCTTCGACCTCGTTCAGCATGCGATGGTCGAGCGCTGCGCGGGTCTCGGCGAGCGCCGCTTCGAATTCCTCGAAATGCACCAGGATACCTGTCCGTGCATCGGGCTCGCCATGGATGGTAACGCGCACGCGGAAGGAATGTCCGTGCACGCGAGAATTGGGATGGCCCGGCGGCGCCGACGGCAGGAAATGCGCGGCTTCGAAATGGAACTCTTTATAGAGACGCATGACTGTCGTTTACGGGCGTCCGCTCCTTAGGGCAAGCCAAGCAGTTTGTGGGTCTGAAGGCTGAGACGCCATTTTGGATGCGCCAGGCAGTAATCCAGCGCTGCTTGCAGATTGGCCGCGCTTTTTACGCCTTCATCCATCGGCTGCAGCAGGAAATGGGTGAAGTCGAGATCGGTGAGGCTGGCCGGGTCGATATCGTTTTGCGGATAGACCAGCTTCAACTCGTCGCCCGACCATTGCACGAGCGGCGCCACACCCTTGGGGCTCACGCAGATCCAGTCGATCGACTGCGGCACACGCAGTGTGCCGTTGGTCTCGATGGCGATTTCGAATCCCGACGCATGCAGGGCGTCGATCAACGGCGCGTCGACTTGCAGCATGGGTTCGCCGCCGGTCAGCACCACGAAGGGCGGTGTGCCGGAATTGCCTTTCCACACGGCGCGGCATGCGTGCGCGAGACCCGTGGCGGTGGCGAACTTGCCGCCGTCCGGCCCGTCCGTGCCGACGAAATCCGTGTCGCAGAAATTGCAGGTCGCCGTCGCCCGGTCTTCCTCGCGGCCCGACCACAGATTGCAGCCGGCAAACCGGCAGAAAACCGCCGGCCGCCCAGCCTGGGCACCTTCACCCTGCAGCGTGTAGTAGATTTCCTTAACCGCATACATGGCTGGAAATTGGCCCTTTCCGTAACCCGATGCAAGCGGTGCTGCCGGCTATCGAAGCAGATCGCCCGGCGATGGGCCGGGCGATGCTTCAGTTCCGTATGTGCAATGGGTACCTAGCAAGGGCCATTGCCCAGGATCGTATTCTGCCGGACGAAGTATTCGGCCCTAGCCGAATCTCTCGACACGTCACGGCACCAACGGTAATGCCCGTCATACCAATTGTGCCAGCGCCAGCCGATGCAGCCGCGGTTCCGTGCCTGCATTTTGTTGAACTGCCACACCGCTTGCTGGGCATATAGCCGACAATCGGCCTGGTCGGCGGCAAAGGCGCTGCTAGTCACGACCGAACCCATCAGAGCGGCAACAAAGATCAGGATCATTCGATTCAGCTTGGTCATGGGGGGTCTCCATCTGTTTCACGCCCCGAGCCCGGACTAATCCGTTGTCCGCTCGGTTTATGGGTGGAACCTCCCACAACCGGCCTGAACCCGTTTTGAACCCGCTGTTGTCTGGGGTTCAGCTTCCCGGGGGGCCCGAGAGGGTCGTGGAAACGAGAATAGCGTGGCCTATTCCGTTGCCCCGGCGGGAGCGAACTTTCCGGGGAGCACCGTCTCGGGCGGGTTGGTTCCGGGCGGATTGACCGAGCGGATGAAGGCGATGATCTTCCACATCTGATCCGAGGTCTTGACGGTGAAGCCCATCGGCGGCATCGGCGCGTGCACGCTGCCATATTGGTAACGGACGAAACCCTGCTTCTCCAGTTCCTGGGAGCCGAGGGCGATAAGCCTGAACAGAATGTCGTCGGTATTGCCCCAGAACCAGACGCCTTGCGTCAGGGGCGGGCAGATGCCGCCGCCGCCGTTGCCGCCATGACATTCGTTGCAGCCAGGCAGCCGGTATTGCTTCACGAGTTCCTCTTCCTTGGCCAGCTTGGCGTAGTCCGGATAGGGGCTGTTCAGTAGCCCCGGTGGAACTTTCTTGACGAGCTCGTTGGGCGGTGTCGTATCGCCGGCCTTACAACAGACGTCCTCGGCGGCATGAGACGGCTGGTGAACGCTACCGGCGGCCAGGGGAAATACGCAGAGAGCCAGCAATCCGAGAACAATCCTGGCAGGAGAGCGCCTTGCGTTTGACTTCATGCGAGCGGCCCTCATCACAAATTGCCGATCTGCGACGATGGCAACAGAGTTGCCATGACTTCAATTCACATTGCAGTGTTCTTGCGGCGATCCTCGCTCGCGCGTGACGTCTGCCACTCGGTGTAGCCCTTGGCGCGTAGCTCGCAGGCGGGACAGGCGCCGCAGCCATAGCCCCAATCGTGGCGCGTGCCGCGTTCGCCGCGATAGCAGGTATGCGTTTCCTCGACGATCAGATCGACGAAGGCTGCCCCGCCAAGTTTCTCGGTGAACGCCCAGGTGTCTGCCTTGGTCAGCCGCATCAACGGCGTCTCGATCGAGAAGGGGACTTCCGTGCCGAGCCTGATGGCTTCCTCTAGCGCGCGCAAGGTCGCGTCGCGGCAATCGGGATAGCCGGAATAATCCGTCTCGCACATGCCGCCCACCAGCGCATGCAGGCCGCGCCGGTAGCCGAGCGCCGCGGCGTAGGTGAAGAACACGAGATTGCGCGCCGGCACGAAGGTCGAGGGGAGGCCGGAGGAGAGCATGACGATCTCGGCCTCGGACGTGAGGGCGGTGTCGGCAATAGCGCCGAAACTCGCCACGTCGAGCACATGATCGGGGCCGAGACGCGCCGCCCATTCGGGGAAACGGCGTGCGATCTCTGCGCGCACGCGGATGCGGGCTTCCATCTCGACGCTATGGCGCTGCCCGTAATAGAAGCCGACGGTTTCGACCCGCTCGTAGTTGTCGAGCGCCCAGCCGAGGCAGACTGTGGAATCCTGTCCACCCGAGAATAGAACAAGAGCCGCGCTGTCTTTCATATCTTACCGGCTTTTGCCGTCATAAGGGGTGAGCGTCAGCGCCGCGATATCGACATCGTCGAGACAACGCACATTGATGCCGTAGCCCTCTTGTCCATCCTCTCCCTTGCCGCTGGAAAAGGAGCCGACGCCGCAATGGCGGCAGAAGTAATGATGAATGATCTTCTTGTTGAATTGATAATCGGTGAGGTCGTCCTTGCCCGAGAGCAGCTTGAACTGATCACCTCCCACATAGGCCCATAGCGCGCCGCGCTTCTGACAGAACGAACAATTGCAGTCGAATACCATACCGAGATCGGTCTCGACCTCGTAGCGAACCTGCCCGCAATGGCATCCGCCGCCATGTTTCGCCATTCCCGACCTCCTTCGGCCTTGCGCTCACCCATTAACCGGATAAAACCGGCGCGCAAAGCGTGTCACGGCGTGACGTGGCAATCAACCCTGGCAAGGAGCGCCATGACCGCCATCGCCACCATTCTCGGCCGGGAAATCCTCGACAGCCGCGGTAATCCGACCGTCGAAGTCGATGTCGTGCTGAAAGACGGCCATCATGGCCGGGCCGCAGTCCCGTCCGGCGCATCGACCGGCGCGCATGAGGCGCATGAGCTTCGCGACGGCGATAAGCGCTATGGCGGCAAGGGGGTAAAACGCGCGGTCGCGGCGATCAACGGCGAGATCCGCGACGCACTCACCGGCTTCGATGCCGCCGATCAGGAAGGCCTCGATCAGCGCCTACGCAATCTCGACGGCACCGAGAACAAGAAGCGGCTCGGCGCCAATGCCATACTCGGCGTGTCGCTTGCCGCGGCCAAAGCCGAAGCCAATTCGCGCGGTATGCCGCTCTACCGCTATCTCGGCGGCGAGGAGGCGACGCTGCTGCCGGTGCCGATGATGAACATCGTCAATGGCGGCGTGCATGCCGACAACCCGATCGACTTCCAGGAATTCATGATCGTGCCGGTCGGCGCGCCTTCCATCGCCGAGGCAGTGCGCATGGGCGCCGAGGTGTTCCATGCCTTGCGCAAGGCTCTTCACGACGCGGGCCACACCACCGCGGTCGGCGACGAAGGGGGCTTCGCGCCCAATCTCGCCTCGACCCGCGAAGCGCTCGATTTCGTCATGGCGGCGATCGAGGCGGCAGGATACCGGCCGCGCGACGATATGGTTCTCGCGCTGGACGTAGCGGCGACCGAGCTTTACCGCGACGGCCGTTACTTCCTCGCTGGCGAGAAGCGGAGCCTTGCCGCCGATCAGATGATCTCGTATTACACCGAGCTTCTCGACGCCTATCCGATCTTCTCCATTGAGGACGGCATGGCGGAAGACGATTGGGAGGGCTGGCGCACCCTGACCGGCGCGCTCGGCGAACGCTGCCAGCTCGTGGGCGACGATGTGTTCGTCACCAATGTGGCGCGGCTCAAGGAAGGCATCGACCAGCACATCGCCAACGCCATCCTGGTCAAGGTCAACCAGATCGGCACGCTCACCGAGACGCTCGCCGCCGTGCGCATGGCGCAAGAGGCTGGTTACGCCGCGGTGATGTCGCATCGCTCGGGCGAGACCGAGGACGCCACCATCGCCGATCTCGCCGTCGCTACCAATTGCGGGCAGATCAAGACCGGCTCGCTCGCCCGCTCCGACCGGGTGGCGAAATACAACCAGCTCATCCGCATCGAGGAGATGCTTGGAAAGCGCGCCCGCTATGCCGGCCGTTCGGTGCTCAAAGCGGCGCGGTAACCCCCGCTTAACCTCAGGGGCGCAAACCTGCCAGAATGCGCATTACCGCGTTCATTTTCCCACTACTGGCGCTGGGGGCGGGGGGCTATTTCGGCTACCACCTCTATAACGGCGACCATGGGCTGCAGTCCCGCGCCGACCTTGAAAGCCGTAAGGCGGTGCTCGATGGCGAGCTTGCGGGCCTGCGCGAGGTCAAGACCAGGATCGATCGCGACGTGGCATTGCTCCGGTCGGAGCAGCTCGATCCCGACATGCTTGACGAGCGAGCCCGCGCCATTCTCAATCTCGCCCATCCCGACGATCTCGTCATCATGAAGCGCCAGGCGCCTGCGTCAGGCACCCTGTCCAAACGCTGACCTATTTCCTCATGGCGAGGTTGTTTTCTGGATGCCGGTTTGCAGGAATGCCGACTTGGCCGCCTTCGAGTTGGCTCGCACCCGTGTTACCTTCGAATTTGAATTCAGGAGCAACACGAAGCGATGAGTCCAAGTCTTTCACCGCAAAGCGCAAATTTCTGGCTTGAGGAGGGCGGCGACCGGCGCATGCGCTGGAAGCTGGGCAGCTGCCATTGCGGCGCCGTGCGCTTCAAGGTGCTGACGGCTGACGCGATCGAGGCGGTCGAATGCAATTGCTCGATCTGCCGCAAGACCGGCTTCCTGCATCTGATCGTCTCCAAAGATCGCTTCCGGCTGCTTATGGGCGAAGACAAGCTCACCAATTACGGCTTCAACACCGGCACGGCCAAGCATCTGTTCTGTTCGGTCTGCGGGGTGAAAAGCTTCTATGTTCCGCGCTCCCATCCGGAAGGCTTCAGCGTGAATGTGCGCTGCCTGGATGAAGGCGCTGTCAAAGTCGCCATGGTGGTGCCGTTCGACGGTGAGCATTGGGAAGAGGCGAAGGCGCGCATAGCCGACGCCGAGGCGCCAAGGTGACACCGACATTCAGGCCCGCGACCATCGCCGATGTCTCGGCGCTTGCCGTCCTCGTCGACATCGCCGGCGATGGTATGGCGAGCTATATGTGGCGGGGGCTGGCGGCGCCAGGCCAGTCGCCCCTCGAGATCGGACGCGAGCGGGCCCGGCGCGAAGAGGGCGGCTTTTCTTATCGCAACGCCACGATCGCCGAGCTTGACGGTGAAATCGCCGCCGGTCTGGTCGGCTACCGCCTGCAAGAGCCCTACGATACCGGCGGCTTCGACGCGATGCCGGACCTCGTGCGGCCGCTCGTGCTGCTCGAGTCAAAGGTGCCGGGCTCCTGGTACGTCAATATTCTCGCGACATTCCCCGAATTCCGCGGACAGGGCATCGCCAGCCGTCTGCTGGCCATTGCCGAGGAGAAAGCACGCGCAGCCCAAGCGCCATCGTTGAGTGTCATCGTAACGAGCTGGAATGGGAACGCGGCGCGGCTCTACACCAAGGCTGGTTACACGCCTGACGCACGCGAGCCTGCGCTGCCTTTTCCAGGCTGCCTGCATAAAGGCGACTGGGTGCTAATGGTGAAACCGCTCGCCGTGTAAGGGGAGGCGAACGATAATCATGCGGTCTGTTGGCAAGCACCTGCTCGCGCTGCTGGCCGCCGCCGCGCTGTCGTTTCTCGCCGGCTTCGCGTTCGTCCATGTTGCCGGACGCTTGCCCTGTAACGGCGAACGCCTCGCGTGCAACATCGACGAGGCGGTCGGCGCCTATGGCGTTATGATCTGGGCGATCCTGGGACCGTGTATCATCGGTGTCGTGCTTGCGGTGGCGCGCAACCGCACGGCGCTGCTTGGCGCCACCGTTCTGCTGCTCGTACCGCCGCTCGCTTTCCTTCTCGTCACCCAGTACGAGCACACGGTCTATATCGGCTTCGAACCCCAGCGGCAGCTCAGAACCTTTCTGGTGTCCGTGGCTCCGGTGATCATCACCGTGCTCGTGCAATATCTGATCATGCGGCCTACCGTGCCTCGATCGGCGGGCGCCATATCGGCCTAACAACCTGTGGATAACGCAGGCCTTTCCCGCCAGCGCGGCAAAACCCGGGAAAGTGCCGGCTGCAACATCTTCCCCCGCCCCCCATTGTCGGTGATGATGGGCGAATCGGTGCCCGGAGCTTGAATCGAACCCTTCATCTCGTCCCAAGGTAGAGGGGCAGACGGGCCCGACCAATGAAGGGAGAAGACTATGAGCCTTATCATCTTTCTTGTTGTGGGCCTGATCGCCGGTGCGCTCGCGTCCTATATTATGGGGCGTCAACAGGACCTGCTGATCAACCTGCTGATCGGCATTATTGGCGCGGTGGTCGGCGGCTTCCTGGCGGGCCTGCTCGGTATCGCCGCCTATGGGTTGCTCGGCGAGATCATCGTCGCCACGCTTGGCGCCGTTCTCTGCATCTGGGTGTGGCAGCGCATACGGTGAGACGTTTCCGTTGGGTCTAGGAGGAGATCTTAGATGGAAAATGAAGCGCATGGACTCTTGAGCATGCCGGGGGTCGGATTCTTCGGTTTCCTGATCATCGGCATCCTCGCCGGCTGGATCGCCGAGAAGGTGACGGCGAGCGACCACGGCCTCTTGACCAATCTGCTCGTCGGCATCGCCGGTTCCTTCGTCGGCGGCACGCTGGCCGGCCTCTTGAACATCCACTTCTATGGCTGGCTCGGCAATTTCGTCGTGGCGGCAATCGGCGCCATCCTCATTCTGTGGCTCTGGCGGAGCATCAGGGGGCCATCGGTCTGACGCGAAAGGTTCGATGGTCACGGTCATTAATGCGTTGAGAGTGACGGAGCGGCCGCGCCATCCCGAAAAGGTGCGGCTGCCCGACACGCCTGTCCTCCCGAAACCGCCCTGGATCAGGGTGCGCGCGCCGGACAGTCAGGCTTTCGCCAAGACACGCTCGACTTTACGCGCGCACCGTCTCAACACGGTGTGCGAGGAGGCGGCCTGTCCCAATATCGGCGAGTGCTGGGGCAAGCGGCATGCCACCGTCATGATCATGGGCGACACCTGCACGCGGGCTTGCGCCTTTTGCAATGTGCGCACCGGCAAGCCTGGGGCGCTCGATGCGACGGAGCCGGAGCGGGTAGCACGCGCCGTGGCTGAGCTCGGTCTCTCCCATGTGGTGGTAACGTCCGTCGATCGTGACGATCTCGCTGATGGCGGTGCGGCGCATTTCGCCGCGACGATCTCATCCATTCGCAAGTCAGCCCCAGCAGCGAGCATCGAGGTGCTGACACCGGACTTCCTTCGCAAGGACGGGGCACTTGAGACCGTAATCGCCGCGTGTCCCGACGTGTTCAACCACAATGTCGAGACGGTGCCGTCCTTCTACCGGCGCATCCGTCCCGGCGCCAATTACGGAGCATCGTTAGTGCTGCTCAAACGCGCCAAGGCGCTGGCCCCCAAGCTCTTCACCAAATCTGGCATCATGGTGGGTTTCGGCGAAAGCCGCGACGAGGTTTGCGGCGTGATGGACGATCTGCGCCAAGCGGATGTCGATTTTCTCACCATCGGCCAATATCTGCAGCCGACGCGCAAGCATGCGGCCATCGACCGCTTTGTCACGCTCGAGGAGTTCGCCGACTATAAGCGCATGGCTTACGCGAAAGGCTTCCTACTCGCGGCGTCGAGCCCCTTGACCCGATCCTCCTATCACGCGCCAGAGGATTTCGCCCGGCTCAAGGCTGCGCGCGCCGTCCAAATCTGATGCATACCTACGAGATCAAGCACAACGTCGCCCATTCGGCGGACGACATGTTCGCGCTGGTGGCCCGCATCGAGGACTATCCAAAGTTCCTGCCGCTCTGCGAGGAAATTCGCGTCAAACGTCGCGAGCTGGTCGACGGGCGCGAGGTGCTGATAGCCACCATGATGGTGGGCTACAAGTTGATCCGTGAAAGCATGACCACGAAGGTCACGCTCGATCCGGCGCACCGCACCATTTTCGTCGAATATCTCGACGGACCCTTCTCGCATCTCGAGAACCGCTGGCATTTCGAGCCACACGGGGCGGAAGCCTGCGAGATCGATTTCTATATCGCCTACAGTTTCCGTTCACGCCTGTTCGAAACTCTGATGGGCGGACTGTTCGCGCGGGCGGTTGAGCGATACACCGCCGCCTTCGAAGCGCGTGCCGACGCCATCTACGGCAATAAGATGATCGCGGTTAACGCTCTCGCCTGACGAGGGTGTTTCAGACCACTGAGCGCAGCAGTTTCAACGCGCGCTCGACGCTCAGCCGCCTGATCTCATCGCGGCCGAGATCGCCGAACTCCATCTTCTCGTCGCGGATCGGACCATCGCGGCGTCCGGCGGCGAAATAGACGAGGCCGACCGGCTTCTCCGGCGTGCCGCCGTCAGGACCGGCAATGCCGGTGACGGACACAGCGAGGCTCGCCTGCGAATGCGTCAACGCCCCGCCAGCCATGGCGCGGGCCACGTCCTCGCTCACCGCGCCATGCCGCTCGATCAGCCAATAGGGCACGCCCAACATCTCGCTCTTGGCGGCGTTGGAATAGGTGACGAAGCCGCGCTCGAACACGTCCGATGCGCCGGGAATGGCGGTGAGCGTCGCCGCCACCAGTCCCGCTGTGCAGGACTCCGCGGTGGCGATGAGGTCGCCACGCTCGCGGCAGGCGTCGAGCAACTCGGCCGCGAGGGCGAGGATGTCCGCGCCGATATCGATCTTCTCGCTCACGGCAGACACACCGTCGCCGTGGCCATGGCGGCAATGCCATCGCCACGGCCGATGAAGCCGAGACCTTCATTGGTGGTCGCCTTGATGCTGACCTGGCCAGCCCCAAGCCCAAGGATTTCGGCGATGCGGCTTTGCATCGCCTCCCGATGAGGGCCGATGCGTGGAGACTCGCACAGCAAGGTCACGTCGACATGCACAATCACGCCGCCGCGCTCGGCCACCAAGGACGCGGCATGTTTGAGGAATATCTCCGACGCCGCACCGCGCCAGCGTGCATCCGTCGGCGGGAAATGCGTACCGATATCGCCGGCGGCGATGGTGCCGAGCAGCGCGTCGGTCAGAGCGTGCAGGCCCACGTCAGCATCGCTATGGCCGACCAACATCTTCGCGTGCGGGATGCGCACGCCGCACAACGTTACGGACTCGCCCGGACCGAAGGCATGCACGTCGTAACCGGAAGCGACGCGGATGGTATCTGCGCGGGCGCCGTCAGGCCGCAATAACTTGTCGGCGATCAGCAGATCCTCGGCGCTGGTGAGCTTGCGATTATGCTCGGAGCCCTCCACCAGCGCCACATCCAGGCCAAACCATTCGGCTACGGCTGCGTCGTCGGTAAAAGCGAGCGTCGAATCCTGCGCCGCGGCGCGATGGGCGGCGAGGATCGCCTCGAACCTGAAGCCTTGCGGCGTCTGCGCGCTCCACAACCCGTCACGGTCGAGCGTATCGATGACACGGCCGCCGCTGCCGCGCTTCAAGGTATCGGTGACCGGCAGGCAGGGCAGGGCGCCGGCATGATCATCGAGACTTGATATGACGCGCGTGATGAGATCGGCCTCGACGAAGGGACGCGCGGCGTCGTGGATCAGCACGGCCCGCGGCGCATCCGCGTTCAAAGCCTCGAGCCCGGCGCGCACGGAATCCTGCCGGCGCGGCCCTCCCATCGCGGGCTTGCGCAATTTCTCGGCGAAGGGCCGGCTGGCCTCCTCGTAAAGTCCGGCATCCTCCGGGTGGATCACTACCAGGGCCACGTCGATGCGGGGGTGAGAGGCAAAGGCGCGGAGGGTGCGCGTCAGCATCGGCTCGCCGCCGATCGAGGCGTATTGTTTCGGCAGGCCGCTCTCGTGAGACGCACGCAGGCCCCGGCCGGCCGCGACGATCAGCGCTGCGATACGCACAGCAAACGCCTCCAACTGCTTCTACGATCTGCGAAATAATTCTTGTTGCACTGCGGCAAAAGGAATGTTGCCCCGGACCAGAAACCTTCGTATCCTGCACAATAATAGATCATAACGGTGTCCTGCATAATTTTTATGCATGTAAGACACCAAGCGCGTGCGAGGATATACACCGCTTTGAGCGTCCTAAACAAAAAGCAAAGCCCCAACCGCGCCTCTCACACCCCGATCGACGCCGAAGCGCTGCTTGGCGCTCTGCCGCATCCGCTCCTCGTCATCGGCGACGGCTTCACCATCGAATACGCCAATACCGCGGCCGAGGATTTCTTTCAGATGAGCGCCGAGGTGCTCTGCCGGCGCACCCTCACCGAAATCGTCGCCTTCGGCAGCCCGCTGATCGCTCTCGTCGAACAGGTGCAGCGGAACGACACCACCGTCAACGAATACGGCGTCGAGCTCGGCTCCTATCGCTTCGAGGCGCCGAAGCTGGTCGATCTCTTCGGCGGCCCGCTCGCCGAGCAGCCGGGACGCGTGATGATCATGCTGCAGCAGCGCAGCATGGCGCACATGATCGAGCGCCAGCTCACCCATCGCGGTGCGGCGCGTTCCGTCTCGGGCCTCGCCGCCGTACTCGCCCATGAGATCAAGAACCCGCTATCGGGCATCAGGGGCGCGGCGCAACTTTTGGAAGGCGACCGCCTCGACTCCGACCGCACTCTCACGCAACTCATCTGCAGCGAGTCAGACCGAATCTGCAAACTGGTCGATCGCATGGAGATCTTCGGCGACGAGCGGCCGATCCAGCGCGAGCCGGTCAACATTCACGACGTACTGGATCACGTGAAGCAACTCGCCCGCACGGGCTTCGCCCGTCAGATCAAGATCGTGGAGAATTACGATCCGTCTTTGCCGCCAGTGCCGGGGAGCCGCGACAAGCTCATCCAGGTGTTCCTCAACCTGGTCAAGAACGCGGCGGAAGCGATCGGCGGCGACCGCGCCGACGGGCAGATCACACTCTCCACCTCTTTCCGCCCCGGTGTCAGGCTGTCCGTGCCGGGAAGCCAGGCGCGCGTCAGCCTGCCGCTCGAAATTGCGGTCGAAGACAACGGCGCGGGCGTGCCCGCCGATCTCATGCCGCATTTGTTCGATCCTTTCGTCACCACCAAACCATCGGGCACCGGACTCGGGTTGGCGCTGGTGGCCAAGATCGTCGGCGATCATGGCGGCATCATCGAATGCGACTCGCGCCCGCGTCTAACGGTGTTTCGGGCGCTGATGCCCATGGCGGACAGCGAAGCGGCGCAAGAACAACAGGGACAGGCATAAAGCTTATGGGCAAAGGCAATATCCTCATCGCCGACGACGACGCCGCCATCCGCACAGTGCTGAATCAGGCGCTCGCCCGGGCCGGCTACGCGCCGCGCGCCACCGGCAACGCCGCCACCTTGTGGCGCTGGATCAGCCAGGGCGACGGCGACCTTGTCATCACCGACGTCATAATGCCCGACGAAAACGCCTTCGATCTCATCCCCCGCGTCAAGAAGCTCCGGCCGGACCTGCCAATCATCGTCATGAGCGCGCAGAATACTTTCATGACCGCGATCACCGCCACGGAGCGGGGAGCTTACGAATATCTGCCGAAGCCCTTCGATCTGAACGAACTGATCGCCGTGGTCGGACGTGCGCTGTCGGAACCGCGGCGCAAGGTGCAACGCCTGTCTGCCGAGAACCATGAAGGTCTGCCGCTGATTGGTCGCTGCCCTGCCATGCAGGACATCTATCGCGTGCTGGCGCGCCTCACCCAGACCGACCTCACGGTGATGATCACGGGCGAGTCCGGCACCGGTAAGGAACTGGTGGCACGCGCGCTGCACGAATACGGCAAGCGTCGCAATGGCCCGTTCGTCGCCATCAACATGGCGGCAATCCCGCGCGAACTGATCGAATCGGAACTATTCGGTCACGAGAAGGGGGCCTTCACCGGCGCCCAGACCCGTCATACCGGCCGCTTCGAGCAAGCCGAGGGCGGCACACTGTTTCTTGATGAGATCGGCGACATGCCCATGGAGGCACAGACACGACTCTTGCGCGTGCTGCAAGAGGGTGAATACACCACGGTCGGCGGACGCATTCCGATCCGCACCAATGTACGCATCATCGCCGCCACCAATCGCGAGCTACAGCAGCAGATCGATCAAGGCCTGTTCCGCGAAGATCTGTTCTACCGGCTGAATGTCGTGCCGCTCAGGCTTCCGCCCTTGCGCCAGCGGCTCGAAGACATTCCCGATCTCGTGCGTCACTTCCTCGGGATCGCCGAAAAGGAGGGACTGCCGCCCAAGGGCTTCGAGCCGCAGGCCATCGAGCGGATGAAGCGCTATCATTGGCCGGGCAATGTGCGTGAACTCGAGAATTTGGTGCGGCGTCTGTCGGCGATCTATCCCCAGGATATCGTCACCGTCGACATGGTCGATAGTGAGCTCGCGAGTGTCGCCCGCTCGCCTTTTCCCGACACGGCCGAGCCGTCAGGCGATCTTACGGAATCGGTGGAACGTTACCTCTCCGACTACTTCATGCGTTTCGGCCAGGAGCTTCCGCCTGCAGGCCTCTATAACTGGGTGCTGCGCAAGGTCGAGATGCCGCTCATCACCGCGGCGCTCGCGGCCACGCGCGGAAATCAGATCCGCGCCGCCGACCTGCTCGGGGTAAACCGCAACACCCTGCGCAAGAAGATCCGCGACCTGGGCATCAAGGTTATCCGTACCCCCAGCACATAGAAGGCAAAGCACGGTCGCCGACTGTGCCATATTCCACACGCTGTCGCCAAAGCGCCACATTGTGACCTTACTGCATCAGCTGTGAGGAAATCCCTCATTTAACTGGGAGAATAGGGTGCGTGGCGTCTTAAAAACCTTGCGCGAAGCCACCAAATCTCCGGCTTTCTAGCGGCCGCGCGGTGCCATGACCACCCCCTCGGGCGATAGCGCAAAAACCGAGCCTGAAGCGGCCCAACCAGCCGGCTTATGCGGGACCGTGCGGTCCGGCACGCGTCTCCCATTCACGCTCGGCCTCATCGTCATGGTTCTGACGCTATGCTCGGGCCTGGCGACCTATCTCATCCTGACCGGTCTGACGCCGATCGTCCCCACCCATCAGGTCGTGGTGGGCGTGCTGCTCATCAACGGCCTGCTCGTGCTGGCCATGGTGATGATCATCGCCTGGCAGGTGGGCGGACTCTGGCTCGCGCGGAGCAAGCAGGTTGCCGGCGCGCAGCTTCATTGGCGTATCGTCAGCCTGTTCAGCATCATCGCCGTGCTGCCGGCGATCCTGCTCGCCGTGTTTGCCAGCGTGTCGCTGAGCCGCGGCCTCGATCATTGGTTCTCGACGCGCACCAAATCCATCATCCAGAATTCGATCGACGTGGCCACCGCCTACCTCCAGGAGCACGGCCAGGTGATCCGCGCCGACACGGTCGGCATGGCCAAGGACATCGACGAGGCGGTGCAACTCGTCAAATCGCAGCCGCAAGGCTTCGGCACGTTCCTCTCGGCCCAGGCCGCCATCAGGGCGATCCCCGTCGCCTATCTGATCGACGATACCGGCAAGATCCTCGCCACGGCGGCGACGGTGCCGAGCTATGTCTATCGGCCGCCGCCCAAGGAAGCGATGGAACTCGCCAAGCAGGGGCAGGTGATCGTAATCGCGCCAGGGGAAACGAACCTCGTCGGCGCCATCAAGAGTCTCGATAATTTCAACGATACCTATCTCTATGTCATCCGTCCGGTGAACGCGAGCGTGCTGCAGCAATTGCGGGCCACGCGGGCCAGCGTCGCCGAGTATCAACTTCTCGAACAACGCCGCGCCGGCGTGCAGGTCGCCTTCGGCCTCATGTATGTGGCCATCGCGCTTACGCTTCTCTTGTCCGCCATATGGATCGGCATGTGGTTCGCCAATCGACTCGTGGCCCCGATCCGCCAGTTGATGGGCGCGGCGCAGAAAATCTCCCACGGCAATCTTGACATTCGGGTCGGCGTCAATCCCGCTGACGGCGATCTCGCCGTGCTGGGCTCGACCTTCAACACCATGACCTCCGAGCTGAAGAGCCAGCGCGATGAGCTGGTCGGCGCCAACGCCACGCTCGATGAACGGCGCAAATTCATGGAAGCCGTGTTGTCGGGCGTCACCGCCGGCGTCGTCGGTGTCGAAACCGATAGCACCGTGTCGCTGGTCAACCGTTCGGCCGAGACGCTGCTAAACGTCAAGGAAGGCGAGCTTGCCGGCAAGACTCTCGCCAAGGCCATTCCCGAATTCGGCCCGCTGTTGAAGCGGGCGCAGAAACAGGGGCGGCGTCTCCTCACCGACCAGATCACGCTGAGGCGCAAAGGTGCCGAGCGAATCTTCGCCGTGCGTGTCACCAGCGAGGGAGGGGGCAAGGACGCCGAGGGCCATGTGATCACCTTCGACGACATCACCGAGCTTGTCAGCGCGCAACGCAGTACCGCCTGGGCCGACGTGGCGCGGCGCATCGCGCATGAGATCAAGAACCCGCTGACGCCGATCCAGCTTTCCGCCGAACGCATTCGCCGCAAATACGGCGACTCCATCACCAAGGATCGCGAAGTGTTCGACCAATGCACCGACACGATCATTCGTCAGGTGTCGGACATCGGGCGGATGGTGGATGAGTTCTCGGCTTTCGCCCGTATGCCGAAGCCGGTGATGGAGCATCACGACGTCCGCGAGATCGTGCGCGAGGCGGTGTTCCTGTTCCAAGTCAGCCGCCCGGAGATCAAGTTCGAACTCGATCTTCCCACCGAGCCGGTGGTGATGCTCTCCGACCGGCGCCTGCTGACCCAGGCCGTCACCAATCTCGTCAAGAATGCGAGCGAGGCTATCGACGCCGCGGTCGAAGCCGATCCGGCGCGCGCCGGTAACGGCCACATCATGACTAAGGTCCGCCTCAAGGGCGATCGAATGCAGATTACCGTCATCGACAATGGCTGCGGCCTGCCCAAGGAAAACCGCCAACGCCTGATCGAGCCTTATATGACCACCCGCACCAAGGGCACCGGGCTCGGGCTGGCCATCGTGCACCGGATTACCGAGCAGCATGGCGGGACCTTGCACCTGACCGATGCGCCGCGACGCAACGGAAAAATCGAAGGAGCTTCAGTACGTATGGATCTGCCGGTCAGCGATCAGGATGCGGCAGGGTTGGACAAGACAGCCGCCGCGCCAGCCCCTGCCAAGCATACTGCCGGTGCGTCGGAGCCGGCCGAGGAAGAAGAGGAAGTGACCCATGGCGTCTGACATTCTGATCGTCGATGACGAAGCCGATATCAGGGAACTGATCTCCGGCATTCTCGAGGACGAGGGTCACGGAACCCGTCTGGCCAAGGACAGCGACGAGACTCTCAAGGCGATCGAGGAGCGGCGGCCGTCATTGGTCATTCTCGATATCTGGTTGCAAGGCTCGAAGCTCGACGGACTCGAACTGCTCGACCGCATCAAGAAGGCGCATCCCGATCTGCCCGTCATCATCATCAGCGGTCACGGCAATATCGAGACCGCCGTGGCGGCGATCAAGCGCGGTGCTTACGATTATATCGAAAAACCGTTCAAGGCCGACCGCCTCGTGCTGATTACCGCCCGCGCGCTCGAGGCATCGCGCCTCAGGCGCGAGAATCGCGAATTGCGCGAACGGAGCAGTTACTCCTTCGACATGATCGGTCATTCGCCGGCCATCAATCAGCTGCGCCAGGCCATCGACAAGGTGGCGCCGACCAACAGCCGTGTGTTGATCACCGGGCCGTCGGGCTGCGGCAAGGAACTTGCCGCGCGCGTTATGCATGCGAAGTCGGCGCGTGCCGACGGTCCCTTCGTCGTGCTGAATGCCGCCGCCATGGTTCCCGATCGCGTGGAGCTCGAATTGTTCGGCACGGAGGAGGGATTGGGGTCGGCGCCGCGCAAGGTCGGCGCGCTGGAGGAAGCGCATAACGGCACGCTCTATATCGACGAGGTGGCCGACATGCCGCTCGAAACGCAAGCCAAGGTCCTGCGCGTCCTGGTCGAGCAGCGTTTTCAGCGGCTCGGCGGCGGGACCAAGGTGCATGTCGACGTGCGCGTGGTATCTTCGACCAGCCATGACCTGCAGAAGGAGATGACTTCGGGACGCCTGCGCGAAGACTTGTTCCATCGCCTGAACGTCGTGCCGATCAGGGTGCCGGGCCTGACCGAGCGCCGCGAGGACGTGCCGGAGCTGATCCGTTATTTCGTGCAGCAGATTTCCGTGGCGTCAGGTCTGGCACCGCGGCGCATCGGCGAGGACGCCATGGCCGCGCTCCAGTCGCACGACTGGCCGGGCAATGTGCGCCAGCTTCGCAACAATATCGAACGCCTGATGATCCTTGTCGGGGGCGATGCCGACAGCATCATCACTGCCGAAATGCTGCCCGACGAGATCATCTCACCCATCCCGCTGACGCCGAACGGGGCAGGGGGGGAGCATCTGATGTCGCTCCCCTTGCGTGACGCGCGCGAGATTTTCGAGCGGGAATACCTGCTCGCCCAGGTCACCCGATTCGGGGGCAATATCTCGCGTACCGCCGAATTCATCGGCATGGAGCGCTCGGCGTTGCACCGGAAATTGCGGGCGCTTGGGGTCAATTCCAACGAAAGAGTTCCGGCCATGCGCTAGCTTGGCGTAGAAATCTGGACAACAGGCGCATTTCGCGCGTTGGAAACCCTTGCGGGATGGCCTCGCAATCGCGTCTAATGCGCTCCAGGCGCCGGAGCAGGGCGAGATTCGGCGGCCTTCAACAAGAGTAAGCGTGGACCAAAGGGACGGGGAAGCCCATGGCAGCAGAACGCACGCAAAATCTTCAAGATACTTTTCTCAATCATGTCCGCAAGAACAAGACACCGCTCACCATCTTTCTCGTGAACGGCGTCAAGCTGCAAGGCGTGGTGACGTGGTTCGACAATTTCTGCGTCCTCTTGCGGCGGGATGGACACTCGCAGCTGGTCTACAAGCATGCGATCTCCACGATCATGCCGGGACAGCCTATCCAGCTTGCGGAGATCGGTGACGCGGAAGGTGCCGCTGAGTAATTGCGTCAGACCGACCCGAAAGAGCTGAAGCGTAAGGAAGGGAGAGAGCGTGAGCCACGCCGCGCAAGCGGCGGCCGGACAATGGCGGCGGTGTTCGCGCCGGTCCTCAGTAAACGAAAAGGCAAAAGCGCATCAGGCGCGGCGCGGTCCGTCTGGGAACGATCGCCACAGGCGCGCCTCGATGAGGCCGTGGGACTGGCCGCGGCGATCGATCTCGATGTCAAGGCGAGCGGACTCGTGCCGTTGGCGGAGCCGCGGCCGGCGACGCTGTTCGGTTCGGGCAAGGTCGAAGAGCTGGCTGGCATCGTGCGCGCGGAGGACGCGGAGCTGGTGATCGTCGATCACCCGCTCACCCCCGTGCAGCAGCGCAATCTCGAGACCGCGTGGAACGCCAAGGTGCTCGACCGTACCGGGCTGATTCTCGAGATTTTCGGCGAGCGGGCACGGACTCGGGAAGGGCGCCTGCAGGTCGAGCTCGCGCATCTGGTCTATCAGAAAAGCCGCCTGGTCCGGTCTTGGACTCACCTCGAGCGCCAGCGCGGCGGCTTCGGCTTTCTCGGCGGGCCCGGCGAAACGCAGATCGAGACCGACCGGCGTCTGCTCGGTGAGCGCATCGACGTTCTCCGCAAGGAGCTCGAGCAGGTGCGCCGCACCCACGCGCTGCACCGCAAGTCGCGTCAGCGCGTGCCTTATCCGGCTATCGCCCTGGTCGGCTACACCAATGCCGGCAAATCGACCTTGTTCAACGCCTTGACGGGCGCCGACGTCATGGCCAAGGACATTCTGTTCGCCACGCTCGACCCGACCTTCAGAGCCGTGCCGCTTCCCGGCGGTTCCAAGGCGGTGCTGTCGGACACGGTGGGTTTCATTTCCGACCTGCCAACCACGCTGATCGCCGCCTTCCGCGCCACCTTGGAGGAGGTGCTCGAAGCCGATCTCATTCTGCATGTCCGCGACATCGCCGATGCGGCGAGCAGCAGCCAGCGCGAAGACGTCAACGCCGTGCTCACGGAGCTTGGCATCGAGGCTGAAGCCGAACCGGACCGTTTGCTTGAAGTGTGGAACAAGGCCGACCTGCTCGACGAGGGCGCTTTGGAGCGGGCCCGGAATGAAGCAAGCCGCGCCGGCGCCGTTCTGGTTTCGGCGACTAGCGGATTGGGCCTGGAAGGACTGCGCGCAGAGATCGAGCAGCGTCTGAACCGCAGCCGGCATCGACTTGAAATCATTGTTAAACCGGAGGAGGGCGCCCTGTCCAACTGGATCTACGAGAATTGCGAGGTGGTGGCGCGCGCCGATCTCGGCGAAGGCCTCATCGCCTTACGCATTCGTGTGGCACCGGAAAAGCGCGACAAGCTCCTGCGCCTCGCCGGCCCGGCGCGCTTCAAGCTTGCCGCGGAGTAAAGCCGCACTCCAGACCGCATCTTGCATTTATGTACCAATGGGTGGTACACTAACACAGTGCGGATCGGGCGGAATGATCATCAGCTTTCGGGATGAATGGCTACGCGCCTTTTTCATGGACGATGTCCGCTCCCGTAAGATCCCCTTGGACCTTGAAAACCGGCTATTTCGCAAGCTCCAGATGCTCGACGACGCGATCAGCGATCAGGACCTGCGAGTGCCGCCCAGCAATCACTTTGAGAAGCTGAGCGGTAAGCTGAAAGGGCTTCATTCGATCCGCGTCAACAGGCAATGGCGGCTCGTGTTTCGATGGGACGGTAAAAGCGGTGAGGCGGCCGGCGTTTATCTCGACGACCACAGCTATAGGTGAGGTCAACCATGTTGATGACGAAGCGTAAGCCAGCGACCATCGGTGAAATTCTGACCCATGAATTCATGTGGCCAATGGGTCTGACCCAAAGCGCCCTAGCCGAGGCAATGGGGGTGCAGCGCAAGCATGTCAACGAGCTGTGCAATGACCGCAGGAGCATGACGGCGCCGACCGCGCTTATCCTGGCTCGGGTCTTCGGCAACAGCCCGGAATTCTGGCTGAACGTGCAGCGGCGCACCGATTTGTGGGAGGCGACAAATTCGCCCCGCGAACGCGCGCGGATCAAACGCGCTAAGCCAATCAAAGCAGCGGCTTAGTCCTTGGCTTCGGCGGCTTTAGCCTCATCCCAGAGCTGGTCCATCTCCTCGAGCGTGGCATCCTCCGGCTTGCGGCCATCGGCGGCGAGCGCGGCCTCGATACTCTGGAAGCGACGCACGAATTTGGCGTTGGCGTCGCGCAAGGCGGCCTCCGGGTCGACACCGAGATGACGCGCCACATTGGCCATGACGAACAGGAGATCGCCGAATTCCTCGGCAACCCGCTGCGGTGGCTTGCCTTGCGGAGGCTTTGGCATCTCTTCGATCGCGGCTTTCAGTTCGGCGATTTCTTCCTCGGCTTTGGCCAAAACCGGGGCGAGGCTCGGCCAGTCGAAACCGACTTTAGCTGCGCGTTTCTGCAGCTTCACGGCGCGGGTGAGGGCCGGCAAAGCAAGCGTCACGTCATCGAGGCGTGAAGGTCTGTCCCTGTCGTTCCGCTCCGCCTTTTCCTCGTCCTTGATACGCTGCCAAAGATCGGCATTAACGAATGCCTCTTGCAGACCCGGATCCTGGAAAACATGCGGGTGCCGCCGGATCATCTTGCGGGTGATGGCATCCGTCACATCGCCGAAATCGAAACGCGACTGCTCGGATTCCATTTGGGCGTGATAGACCACCTGAAGCAGGAGGTCGCCGAGTTCGTCCTTCAGCGCAGCGACATCACCACGGGAGATGGCATCGGCGACCTCGTAAGCCTCCTCGATCGTGTATGGCGCGATCGTTTCGAAGCTTTGCTCCACGTCCCACGGGCAGCCGGATTCTGGATCGCGCAGCCGCGCCATGACGCGCAGAAGATCGTCAAGCGTGTATCGTTTGCCGCTCTCGTCAGCCATCACGAGGGCCTAAGGCGGTACTAGCAAAATCGCCGGACGTTGCGGCAAACTCCCCGGAAAAAACAGGAAAATCGCGGATTCGCTGCACCGTCCTGCCCATATCTTGGATTCGCATAAGGTATATTATGGAAAATTACTGGATGGGTCGTTTCGGGCCCCGTCCGGCACCATTCGGTAAACCGCTCGCCGCGGAAATATCATTCAGCGTTTTTCGTAATGATCGACGATCAGCCGGTCGAGCAGACGCACGCCGAAGCCCGAACCCCAACTGCGATTGATCTCGCTATCCACGCTCGACATGGCCGTGCCGGCAATGTCGAGATGCGCCCAAGGCATGCCGTTCTTAATGAAACGCTGCAGGAACTGCGCGGCTGAAATCGAACCGCCCCATTTGCCGCCGGTGTTCTTCATGTCGGCGACCTTGGAGTCGATCATCTTGTCATATTTCGGCCCGAGCGGCAGACGCCACAATTTCTCACCTGTCTCCTTGCCGGCAGCAATGAGCCAGTCGGTAAGCTGCTCATTGTTGCTGAACAGCCCGGCATGCTCCTTGCCGAGCGCCACCATCACCGCACCGGTCAGCGTAGCGAGATTAATCAGCGCCTTCGGCTTGAACCGCTGCTGCGCGTACCAGAGGCAATCGGCCAGCACCATGCGTCCCTCGGCGTCCGTATTGAGCACCTCGATGGTCTGACCCGACATCGCCTTGACCACGTCGCCGGGCCGCTGCGCGCTGCCGCTCGGCATGTTCTCCACGAGTCCGACAATACCGACGGCGTTAACCTTGGCCTTGCGCTGGGCCAGCGCCTGCATCAAACCGACGACGCACGCGGCGCCTGCCATGTCGCCCTTCATGTCCTCCATACCGGCCGCCGGCTTGAGCGAGATGCCGCCGGTATCGAAGGTGACGCCCTTGCCGACAATCACGATAGGATCGCCGCCGCGAGCGCCAGCGCCCTTCCACTGCATGACCACGACATGGCTCGGCCGGTCGCTCCCTTGACCGACGGCAAGGAGCGCACCCATGCCGAGCTTCTTCAGTGCGTTCTCGCTGAGCACTTCGACCAGCACGCCGGATTTGGTCAGCGCCCGCGCCCGCGCCGCGAATTCGGCGGGACCGAGCACGTTGGCCGGTTCGTTGACGAGATCGCGGGCGAGCGTGACGCCAGAGGCGATGGCATTATCGGCGGCAAATGCCCGCTGTGCAGCTTTCGGATCGGCGCAATGGATGACGATCCTCTTGAGCGCGCGATCGTTTGTGTCCCCTGCTCCATTCTTCTTCGGTTTTTTGCTTTTGTATTTCTGGAACGTATAGCCGCGCAGCACCGTGCCGAGCGCAAAGCGCGCAACATCCGCGGGCGCGATCTTGCCGTCGGCGGACTCGACGAAGATATGCGCCGCTGGCGCTTCCCTGCCGGTCAGCATTCCCCGCACGCTGCCGCCGAGATTAAGCCAATCCTCGGCGCTGTACGCGGAGGTCTTGCCGGTGCCGACAAGGACCAGGCGCGCAAATTTCAGTCCCTGCGGCGCAAGCAAATCGACGCTTGAATCCTTCTTGCCCCTGAACGCAGTGATGTTCGCCGCGCGCACGAGCAATCCCTTTGCCTTCTTGTCGAGATCCTTTGCGGACGGCGTGAGCTTCGGTCCCTCCTCGGCGAAAACCAGAACCACACCCTCTGCTGGTGCGTTCTTCGCAGCAAAGGACACGGCGATCTGATCACTCACGGGTAGCTCCTTGGCTGTCTTCGCCACGGGCCAGACAGGCCCGGTAAGCACGCGGCGCGATTCTCGGCCGGCGCACCCCTGATGCAGTTCTGCAACAGCGGCAGGGAATTCGTTGCCCTACCTAAATCCTGTCCCAAGCGATTGCAAGCCAATCCAAGAAGGCCGAAATTCCGCCCTATTAGGCTGTTGAGAATCGCCTTTGGCACCAGCCGGTTGTCCTGTCTAACGCACCCCAAAAGACCACTGGCGAAGGGGCCTATACGGGGGACTTTGCGAAGGTGATGTCGCTCTTCAGCCGATACATGTTTCGGCAGGTGGCCAACGCATTTCTCGTCATCCTGCTCACCCTGACCAGCGTCGTCTGGCTCGCCACAGCGCTCAAGGAACTCGACCTGATCACCTCGCAAGGTCAGGGTATCATATTGTTTTTCCAGATGACTTCGCTCACCTTGCCGAGCCTCGTAGCCCTCATCGCGCCAAATGCCGTGCTCATGGCGGCGCTCTATACCCTCGACCGGATGAACGGCGACAGCGAGCTCATCGTGATGACCGCCGCAGGCGCGCCGGTCTGGCGCATCGGCTCCCCACTGATCGCTCTCGCCGCCATCGTCAGCATCGTCATCCTGATCGCCAATGTGTTCATCACGCCGGCGAGCATGCGCTCCTTGCGCGATTTCATCACCCAGGTGCGGGCTGACCTGATCTCGCAAGTCCTTCAGCCAGGCCGTTTTTCCAGTCCGGAACGGGGTCTCACCTTCCATATCCGCGACCGTACCCTGAACGGCGAATTGCAAGGCCTCCTCGTCCACGATGAGCGCGATGCCAAGGTGATGAGCTACCTCGCCGAACGAGGACGCATTATTACCAACGAGGACGGCTCTTATCTCGTAATGTTCGATGGTTACGTTCACCGTTACGACGGCGAAGACAAAGATAAAGCCGTGCAGATCGTCGCCTTCGACCAAAATATGCTCGATCTTTCCGAGTTCAGCCCCAAGGATAATGACACCAAAGAACTAAGGCCACGGGAACGTTATCTGAGCGAACTCATCAGTCCTGACCAGAAAGACAAGATTGCTACCCATTTTGCCGGTCAGTTGCGGTCGGAATTACATGAACGTCTGGCCACGCCGCTCTACCCGCTGGTCTTCGTCATGGTGGCGATCGCGCTCCTTGGCCAGGCCAGAACCACGCGAGAGGCCCGTTGGGGCCAGATTCTCCTGGTCTGCGCCATCGCCTTGGGGTTGAGGGTTGCAGGCCTCGCCGCCGGCAACCTGGTAGCCCTCAGCTCATGGGGCGTGGTCCTCGTATATGCTATCCCCATAGGGGCGATTCTCGTTGCGGGCTGGGCAGCGCACGTTAGAATGTCACCAGAATTGCGGTCCAAGCTGAGTTTCGAGCTTAAGCTCCCAAAAACGATGACGTTTTGGGCCGGCAGAGGGATGCAAACGAAGTGAGAACGCGGATGCCGGGCATCAGTGCGAGAGGGACTCTTGCGCGCTATTTTTCGCTGCGCTTCTTCCTCGCCATGGTGGCGACGTTCGTCCTGTGCTGCGTGCTGATCTTCTTCGTGGATTTCATCGAGATGCTTCGCCGCGCCGGCAATTACAGCGAGGAGGTACCGGGCTTCGTGCTCGCGTGGATCACGCTGCTGCGTTTGCCGTCTTTCTCCGAACTCACCCTCCCCTTCGCCGTGCTGATCGGAACCATCATCGTGTTTCTGATGCTGAGCCGATCGTCCGAACTTGTCGTGTTGCGCGCCGCGGGAGTCTCAGTGTGGCAATTCATGTTGCCGGCGATGATCGTCGCCTTCCTGCTCGGGCTCGCTTTCATGATGCTCTATAACCCGATCGCGGCGATGGCGCGCGGCGAAGCCGAACGCGTTTATGCGCTCGCCTTCGGGCGCGAGGAATCTCTACTCAAGACCAAAACTGCGGGCGCTTGGCTGCGCGAGGACGGGGTCGACGGTCCCTCCGTCGTTCATGCCGTTGAGGCCTTCAATCAGGGCCTCGAGTTGAAGGGCGTCACGGTGTTCCAATACGACGCTAATCACGGCCTCACCGAACGCATCGAAGCGCGAAAAGCCGTGCTCAAGGATGGCCGCTGGGAACTCGAAGACGTGTGGGTCAGCGCCGTGGGCCAGGAACCCGCGTTCTTCAACAGCTACATGCTGAGCACCTATCTCACCCCGACACAGGTGCGCGACAGTCTGGGCGCGGTGTTCTCGATCTCCTTCTGGGATCTGCCGAATTTCATCCAGATCGCCGAGAAGGCCGGCCTGCCCGCCACGCAATATCGCGTGCAGTATCATCTGCTCCTGTCGCGGCCGTTCCTGCTCGTGACCATGGTGCTGATCGCCGCCACCTGTTCGCTACGAGGCTTTCGCTTCGGCAATGTGCAGATCAACGCCCTGTTCGGATTGGCCGCGGGCTTTCTGTTCTTCGTGTTCTCGGAGATATCGCGCAATTTTGCCATGGCGGAACTGACATCCGCCGCGGCCGCAGCCTGGGTACCGGTGATCGTCGGAGCATCGCTCGCGCTCACCGTGCTCCTGTACAAAGAGGACGGGTAATGGTGAGACGGGGGACACCATTGCTTAGGATGCGCCGGGCACTGCCCGGCCAAGCTGCGTCTAAAGCCTCGGCATTTTTCTGCTTGCACGAGCTTGCTTTGGCAGGCGCGATCGCTCTGCTCGCTGTCGCGATTGCACCCTGGCAGCAGGCTTATGCGCAGAAACAGACCGAGCTCGAGCAGATCATCCAACCACCGCAAGTGGACACGGCGGAGCCGATGCTGCTCCAGGCCGACGAGATGATCTACGACAACGAGAACGCCAGGGTCACCGCCAGGGGCAATGTCGAGATCTACTACGGCAATTACACGCTGCTTGCCGATCGGGTGGTTTACTCACGCGCCACCAACACGCTGCGCGCGGAAGGAAACGTTCGCATCAAGGATTCCGACGGCGCGGTAATAACCTCCGAGCAGATTACCCTGACCGACGATTTCCGCGACGGTTTCATCGACGCGCTGAAACTGGTCACCCAGGACGAAACGCGCATCGTGGCGCAAACGGCCTCGCGTGAAGCCGGCAATGTCACGGTGTTCCAGAAGGGCTGGTTCACGCCGTGCAAACTCTGCGAAGACCGGCCAGACAAGCCGCCCACCTGGCGCATCCGCGCAGGCAAGATCACGCATAAGCGCGACCAGGCCACGATCACCTTCCGTAACGCGGCTTTCGATTTCTTTGGCGTGCCACTCATCTGGACCCCCTGGTTCCAGATGGCCGATCCCACGGTGAAGCGGAAGTCTGGCTTCCTCATGCCGTCTTACAGCCACTCCGACGAACTCGGCAGCACGGTTCAGGTGCCGTACTACTTCGCTCTCTCCGACCACTACGATTTCACCTTCGCACCGATGTGGACCCAGAAAGCCGGCACGCTGCTGCAAGGCAATTGGCGGCACAGACTCGCGCCCGGCGCCTACAGCATCGACCTTGCCGGCGTGTGGGACGATGGCAGCGAGAACTCCTTCGACGATAGTAACGCAGACAACGAATTCAACGGTGAGTTCCGCGGCAGCGTGAAGAGCAAGGGCAGGTTCGCGCTGAACCCCTATTGGGCTTACGGCTGGGACGTTCTCTTCGAAACGGACGACACCTTCCGCCGCTACTACAATCTAGACAGCCGCCTGAAGACCGACCGCATTTCGCAGCTCTATCTCGAAGGTCTGCACGACCGGAACTACCTGTCGACCCGCTTCTACAACACGCAAAGTCTGGTCCCGGGCCAATTCATCGATTCGGATAATCTGACGAACGATACGGACGATCCGCAGGAGACCGTCTATCCGATCATCGATTACGACTACATCGTCAACAAGCCGATCCTCGGCGGCGAGCTCAGCTTCACCTCGAACGCGATGATGCTCACCAGCGATGCCAATTATTCCAACAAATTCCTCAGCACCGCCCCTCTTAACAACAAAGGCGTCAACCATATCATCACCGATACCAGCCGGATGATAACAGAGGTCAATTGGCGGCGGCAAATGATCGACGGCATCGGCCAGGTGTTTACGCCGTTCGGGCGGCTGCGCGGCGACATTTACGGTGTGAGTAATGACGTCAACCTCGACGCGAATGTCGGCATTGTCGATAACACTGTGTTCCTGGAAAATAACCCGCTCGATGACGGCACGTTCTTGCGCGGCAATGCCGTGGCCGGCATGGAATACCGCTATCCGTTCATCGCCTACACCCGCAATATCGCACACGTTTTAGAGCCGATCGGCCAAATTATCGTCAGGCCGAACTCGGTCGGCGATCAGTTTGAGATCCCCAACGAGGATGCTTTGAGCCTCATCTACGACGACACCATCCTGTTCGACATCGACAAGTTCTCGGGCTTCGATCGCATCGAGACCGGCACCCGCGCCAATGTCGGCGCTCGCTACACAGCCCAGTTCGCCGGCGGCGCCTATGTCCGCGCCGTGGCCGGCCAGAGCTACCAGCTTGCCGGACAGAACCCATTCGACACCGCATTCTACGACACGACCGGTCTCGAAACTGCGGATTCGGACTATGTCACTGGCATCTACATCCAGGCCAACGCGAATTTGTCATTCTCCGCGCAATCGCGCTTCGACGAGGAAACCCTCGATATCGAACGCACCGATCTCGGGACGTGGGCCAGGTACGGACCGGCACAATTCAGGGTGAACTACGCCGATGTGACGGAAGGCACGCCTGGTCTCGGTCTCGGCGAATTTCGTGAGGAAATCGTCGGGGCCGGCGTCCTGGCTTTGACCGACGATTGGTCGGTGCTCGGCAATTTGCGCTACGACATCACAGCCGATCAGAGGATCACCGACGGCCTCGGACTGCGTTACCAGGACGATTGCTTCATGCTCGACGTGACTTATCAGCGGTCGTTCATCAAGGATCAGGACATCGAGCCTGACCAGCGCTTCCTGGTCAACTTCATGCTGAAATATCTCGGCACCTATCAGTTCAGTACCGACACAGGCGACGTGTTCGGAGGGGATGGGACCGACACCAATTGACCGGTAGAATAACGTCAAAGCTCGGCGCTTATGCCGGGCTCGCTCTGTTGGCGCTGGCGATCTTCCTCGCCGGTGTTCCGCAATCCGCGACAACGCAGGAACTGTCGATCGCAGTGCTCGTCAACGACGATCCGATCTCCGACTACGACATCTCCCAGCGTGAGCGCTTCCTGGCCCTCACCACGCAGACCCAGCCGGGGCCGGAACTGAAGAAGCAGGCCACCGACATGCTCATCGACGAGCGGCTGCAAATCCAGGAAGGCAAGAAGGGTAGCAGCACAGCCGACGAAGCCGACGTCCGCAAGATTCTCGAGGACATGGCTGGCAAGAACAATTTGGACATCGAGGGACTGACCACGGCGCTCTCCAAGGCCGGCGTCAACATCAAAACCCTTCGGGACCGTATCAGGGCGCAGATCGTGTGGCAGGACGTGGTGAGACGCAAGTTCCGCCGTGACGTCCTGATCGGCGATGCCGAGGTCGATGAGGCATTGTCGGAGGCCGGCGAGGAGGTGGCGCCAAGCGGCCCGAGCGGCACTGCGCTGCAATTACGCCAGGTGAAGTTCACGCTGCCGAGCGGGGCCGACCAGCGGACCATCGCTTCGCGGCTCGCCGCCGCCGAGGCGCTGCGTTCCCGGTTTAACTCCTGCGCCAATCTCGGCGAACTCACCAAGGGAATTCAAGGGGCGAGCGTGCAAAACCTCGCCGACCTGCAACCGAATTCCCTCGTCCAGCCAGCGCGGCTTTTGGTGGCGAATGCCAAAGTGGGGCAGATGACGCCCCCTACCCTCACCGGTTCTTCGGTCGAACTGTATGCCGTGTGCGGCAAGAGCGCGACCCAGGCCGGCAATCAGCAGCGCGAGGAAACCCAGCGCAAGCTGATGAACGAGGAAATGGGCATCCGCGCCGAACGCCTGTTGCGTGACCTGCGCCAGGACGCCTTCATCGAATATCGCTAGGGGCTCGCCTGTTCGGGCTCGCCCGTTCGTGCTAGCCCGAGGCCATGAGCCGTGCCGAACCACCTCTTGCGCTCACCCTTGGCGATCCCGCCGGGATCGGGCCTGACATCGCGCTCCTCGCCTGGACGGCGCGGACGGCCGAGACTCTGCCACCTTTCGTCCTGATCGGCGACGAGGCGGTCCTTGCCAACCGTGCCGAAGCGCTTGGCCTTTCCGTGCCGATCGTTACGGTCGACGAGGCCCACCAAGCGACCGCGCTGTTTGCCGATGCCCTTCCCGTACTGCCGGTCCCGGCAGGTGTGAAAGTTACGGCGGGTCGCCCGGACAAGGCAGCCATGGCGGCGGTGAAGCGCTCGATCGAGCTTTGCGTGAGCCTGGTGCAACAAGGCGCGGCGCGCGCCATCGTCACCAACCCCGTATCAAAGGCGACGCTGTATGACGCGGGCTTTGCCTTCCCCGGCCATACCGAATATCTCGCCGCGCTCGCGGGCACCGGCAACCGCGCGTCGCATCCGGTGATGATGCTTGCCTCGGGCGCCTTCCGGGTCGTTCCCGTCACTATCCATATCCCGCTCAAGGACGTGGCGGGGTCGCTGACCGAGGATTTGATCCTCACCACGATCGAGATCACGGAGAAGGATCTTGGCAGGTTCTTCGGCGTCGAGCAGCCGCGGCTAGCCGTTAGCGGGCTGAATCCGCATGCCGGCGAGGACGGCAATCTCGGCCGCGAGGAGACCGACATCATCGCGCCGGCCATCGCCGCGGCGCGTAACACGGGCATCGACGTCTCAGGGCCCTACCCCGCCGACACGCTGTTCCATGCGCGCGCGCGGGAGACTTACGACGCAGCCATCTGCATGTATCACGATCAGGCGCTCGTGCCGTTCAAGACGCTCGCCTTCGAGGAAGGGGTCAACGTCACGCTCGGACTTCCCTTCGTGCGCACCTCTCCCGATCACGGCACCGCCTTCGCCCTCGCCGGCAGCGGCAAAGCCAATCCGCGCAGCCTTATCGAGGCGCTGCGCCTGGCCGATGCCATGTCACGCACCGCCGAGGCGAAAGCGTGAGCACGCCGGACGGATTGCCGCCGCTTCGCGAGGTGATCCGCGCTTTGGGACTCGCCGCCAAGAAAAGTCTCGGCCAGAATTTCCTGCTCGACTTCAATCTGACGCGGCGCATCGCCCGCGCCGCAGGGCCCCTCGAAGGCGCGACCATTGTCGAAATCGGCCCCGGCCCTGGCGGATTGACGCGCGCGCTATTGCTCGAAGGCGCATCCCGCGTCATCGCCGTCGAGAAGGACGAGCGCTGCCTGCCCGCACTCGCCGCCATCGCCGCGCTCTATCCGGGGCGGCTGGATATCGTCGCAGCCGATGCCCGTCACGTGGACTATGTCGCCCTTGGTCCTGCCCAGCCGTCCCGTATCGTCGCCAATCTCCCTTATAGCGTCGGCACGCCGCTCCTTGTCGGCTGGCTCAAGACCATGCCGTGGCCGCCCTGGTTCGATCGACTCGTGCTGATGTTCCAGCGCGAAGTCGCCGAGCGGATTGTCGCCAAACCGAACACGAAGGATTACGGCCGGCTTGCCGTGCTCTCCCAATGGCGCACGCGCACGCGGATTCTCTTCACTGTACCGGCAGAAGCCTTCACGCCGAAGCCGAAGGTCGATTCCGCGCTGGTCGAACTTATTCCGAGAGACACGCCGGAGCCCGCCTGCGACGTGACCGCGCTCGAACGCGTAACGGCTGCAGCCTTCGGCCAGCGGCGCAAGATGCTACGGTCTTCGCTGCGTCAGATCGCGCCGGACAGCGAAGCGTTGCTTGAGAAACTCGGCATCGATCCCAAGGCCCGCGCCGAGGATCTGCCGCCAGCCGTATTCTGCCGCATTACCAATGGCTTAGCGGGCTAAGTGGCAAGCAGATTGTGTATGAAATTCTTCAGCCCGATCAGGCGCGAGCGGCGCAAACGTTCGGCGACGAGGATGGCGCGCACCGCTTCCACCGAACGCGCCACATCGTGATTGATCACCACATAATCGTATTCGATCCAATGCCTGATCTCGCTGCTCGCGCCGCGCATGCGTCGTTGCAAGACCTCATCCGGATCCTCCGCCCGATCCTTTAGTCGTTTCTCCAATGCATCCATCGAGGGTGGCAGGATGAACACGGTCACCACATCGTCAGACGCTTCTTCGCGCAGGCTCTTGGCGCCCTGCCAGTCCACGTCGAACAGCACGTCGCGCCCTTCCCTAAGCGCGCGCTCGACCGGCTCGCGCGTGGTGCCGTAATGATGGTCGAACACCACCGCCCATTCCAGGAACGCACCCTGAGCGCGCATCCGGTCGAACTCATCATGACCGACGAAATGATAGTCCGTTCCTTCCTTCTCGCCTTTGCGCTTCTCGCGCGTGGTGTGCGAAATCGAGGGCTCGATGCCCTTCTCCTGTTCGAGCAGGCGCCGCGCGATGGTGGTCTTGCCGGCCCCGGACGGCGACGACAGCACCAGCATAAGTCCCCTGCGTTGGATGCCCCTCGTCATGCTCCGCTCATTCGATGTTCTGGACCTGCTCGCGCAACTGGTCGATGACCGTCTTGAGTTCGAGTCCGGTCCGGCTGATTTCGAGATCGGCGGCCTTGGAACAGATGGTGTTGGCTTCGCGGTTGAACTCCTGTGCGAGGAACTCGAATTTTCGCCCGGCCGGCTGGCTGCTCTCGAGCAATTCGTTGGCGGCGGCGATATGGGCGCGCAGACGGTCGAGCTCCTCCTGGATGTCAGCCTTGGCGGCGAGTAGCACCGCTTCCTGATGCAGGCGTTCGGGATCGAAATTGACACCTGTCTCGGCCAGACGCGCCACCTGCTCGCGCAGCCGCGCGGCCAACGCCTCTGGCTGCCGCGCCGAAGCGGAAGACGCCTGCTCGACCAGCCTCGCAATCACGGCGAGCTGTTTCTCGATCACGAGCTGCAGCCGCTCGCCTTCGCTCTCGCGGGCGCTGACCAGCCGGTCGAGCACTTCGGCAAGGCCGGCAAGCAGCGCATGAGTCAGTGCCGCCTGCGCCTCCTCGCTTTCCTCCCCCTCGACCGTCTCCACCACGCCGCGCATGGCGAGCAGCGTGTCGAGGCGCGGGGGCTTCTTATGTCCCGTCAGGACTTGCGCTCGTGCCGCCACCGCCTTCGCCTGGGCGAGCGCCGTTTCGTTCAGGCTGATCTCCATGCCGCCGGTCTCGCGCTTGAGGCTCAGATTGATGGTGCAATTGCCGCGCGCGAGTTTCTCCTGGCAGAGCGCGCGGGCGGCGATCTCGAGCCGCTCGAGGCCGGATGGCAGGCGGAGCCGCAGATCGAGCGAGCGGCCATTGACGCTGCGTGCCTCCCAATACCAGCGCGCATCGCCATGCACGCCATCGGCGCGGGCAAAGCCGGTCATGCTTTTGAGGGTCATCGCGCTAGAAAGCCCCGCCGGTTGGAAAAGTCCACCCTGCCGGCTCTTATAGCCGAGTCGCGGGCCATTTCAGGCGAGAAGCCTAGGGTTGGGGTTTCCGTCGCGGCAAAGGTACGGCCGGGCCTTGGACGGGAGCCGGCTTGGTATCGGCGGCGGCCGGCGGCGCCTCTTGAGCCTCTACGCCAGCGCCGGCAGCAGCAACCGGCGCAGGACTACCCGCAGCGGGATCGGCGGTTGCGCCCG
>Ga0194120_10000116_pt1 | contig 127163 bp, 126 predicted proteins | sample TA2MahCa65mmetaG_FD_148642 | JGI IMG/M metagenome (GOLD analysis project Ga0194120, IMG submission 148642) | Freshwater microbial communities from Lake Tanganyika, Tanzania - TA2015019 Mahale Deep Cast 65m | ecosystem: Environmental > Aquatic > Freshwater > Lake | place: Tanzania: Lake... | reverse complement strand
AAGCCCACCATCGATTGATAATACAGGAAATCATGGCAGACCCCACACCTGCTGTTGCCTTGCCAGCTTATGAGTGGGTTGAAATAAAAAACACTTCAAAAGAAGTGATTGCGCTTCAGCATTGGCGTTTCACAGCTGGCAATTCGCTGAGCAGTCCATTCCCTGTGTATTTTCTTGCACCGGATAGTTTATTAATTCTATGTAGTACGGTAGCACAAACAGCACTTGGCAAATATGGAAAAACCATGGGGCTGCCCGTTTTCCCTTCGCTTAGCAATGAGGGAGAAACTATTTCATTGAGGGATCCTTCCGGAAAATCGGCACATGCCGTAACGTATTCCACGGAATGGTATGCGTTTCCTTGGAAAGCAGAGGGAGGATGGAGTTTGGAATTAATTGATGCAAGCAACCCTTGTCAGGAACAAAACAATTGGAAGGCCAGCCTTGATGCCAATGGAGGAACCCCGGGCCAACAAAATCAAACCAGCTCCTCCTCTATTGGAACAATAAACACAAAAGCATCTTATGCATTTTTTAAAGATGCATCTACAATGCATGTAGTGTTTAACCGTCCGGTAGACAGCGCTATTATCAGTAAAGGAGAATGGATCCACATTGCTCCGGGAATTTCCTGGCAATCGATTCGATTAGTTCCTCCAAAATACACAGAGGCTATACTGCAGCTTACTCAACCGGTATTACCAGATAGTATTGTTCAATTGACCGTCGCCACACTTACAAATTGTGCGGGCATTAAAGAGTCAGGATCCTGGACCATTAAAACAGGCTTGTCCAGTACTGCTATTCGTGGTTCTGTAACACTGAACGAGATACTTTTCAATCCACGCTCAGGTGGCGAAGAATTTGTAGAATGCTTAAATACCAGTAAAAAAATAATTGCTTTGTCGGATCTGAGAATAGCCCTAAGAAACAGTGGTAACCAGTTGGGAAGTATTTATAAGTTAGCCGGAGATCCCATTGCTTTATTGCCTGGACAATATGTAGCTTTCTCCAAAGATCCCTACATCATTCAAAGGGAATATTTTGTTCCTGTTACCGCATCCTTGCAAAAAATTTATCCATTTGTAACGCTGCCCAATGAAGAAGGTCGAATTGTGTTGTTAAACACACAGGGAGAAGTGTTGGATGAACTTCACTATGACCAATCCTGGCACTTTGAATTACTTCAACAAAAAGAAGGAGTTTCATTGGAAAAGCTGGAACCAACTGGTGAAACTCAAAACAGGAACAACTGGCATAGCGCCGCTTCTACAGCCGGCTTTGCCACACCCGGACAAAAAAATTCTCAATCATATTCCAGCACTCCATCGCAAGGTAATTTTGAGGTAATACCCTCGGTGTTTTCGCCGGACTTAGATGGCTGGGAAGACTTCTGCAGCTTGCAATACAAGGGCATGGGAAGTGGGCAAGTAGTTTCAGTAACTGTAGTGGATGTTAGTGGTGCTTTTATCATAAAACTAGTACCGCGAGCACTCTTATCTACCCATGGTCAATTTATTTGGAATGGCAGTGCAGCATCAGGCAAACTCTGTAAATCAGGAACTTATGTATTTATTATTGAGCAATACGATTTATCAGGAAAAACAAAGATCAGCAGGCTTCCCGTAACCATTACGTATAGTTTAAAAAGGATTTAACCGTGGTAGATGGAAAACAATGCAGCATTATTTATCTTGCGGCGGTCATATTAACAAATTCAACTTTATGCAAAAACAAATGGTAGTCCTTGTAGCGTTAATTGGAGGTTTATTTACTTTCAGCAGTCAAGCTCAATTGATTCCAAGCAAATTTCAAGAAGCAGCCCCTCGCCAAAATATATACACTGAATTAGGCGGAAATGGAATTGCATTCAATGCCATGTATGAAACTCGTTTAAAAAAGACAGCAGACGGAATAGGTTTTAAAGTTGGTTTGGGAGGATTTACCAGTGCTTACGAAAAATTATTTACCCTGCCATTGGGTATTAACTGGCTACTCACAAAAGACAATAAGCATTTTTTTGAAATGGGATTTGGAGCCACTTTTTTGCATTATGACGACAAATATGATTGGGGCGGAGGTGGTAATTATGACCCCTATCCTGTGAACGTAGTAGGTTTATCTATTGATGCTAAAAATTCGGCATTTGGCCATATGACTTTGGGTTATCGCAGACAACCTGAGAGTGGCGGTATCATGTGGGGTGTAGCCGTTACGCCACAATTTAATGAAAACGGATTTTGGCCAGTGTGGTTTGGCGTAAAATTCGGATACTCATTTGCACGGAAGTAAACGCAATTAAACAGCGGGCAAAAGCAGTAAGGGTCTAAGAAAGTTCAATATCAAAGTTTACCAGATCCTGAAACAAGCGAACGCGTCCGTTGATATCGTCTTGGTTCACTTCTTTCAGTCGAGTTGGTCCAAACTTTTCTACACAGAAGCTGGCTAATGCAGATCCTACAATGATTCCTCTTTTCATATTTGCAAAAGAAATATCTCCGGTCTTTGCCAAAAAGCCCATAAATCCTCCGGCAAAAGTATCTCCGGCGCCAGTGGGATCAAACACATCCTCTAAGGGTAAAGCAGGAGCAAAGAATACCTGATCCTCATGAAAGAAAAGAGCCCCGTGTTCGCCCTTTTTAATGATCAAGTACTTGGGCCCCATTTCCATGATGCTTTTTGCTGCTTTTACTAATGAAAATTGCCCGGAGAGTTGTCGCGCCTCGCTATCGTTTACCATCAACATATCTACATAACGTAATACAATCTTTAAATCCGGCATGGCTGTTTCCATCCAAAAATTCATCGTGTCCATTGCAATAAAGCGAGGACGGGTACGCAACTCCTGGATCACGTTCAGTTGAAGCTTGGGTAAGAGATTTCCCAACATTAAAAACTCAGCTCCCTGATAGGATTCCGGAACCTTTGGATCAAAATCAGCCAAAACATTCAGGTCTGTAACCAACGTGTCGCGACTATTCATATCCTCGTGATAGCGTCCCTTCCAAAAAAAGGAGGGCTTGTCAGGGACCACTTCTACTCCGTCCAATTGAACGCCTCGTGCGCGCAGCTCAAAAAGTTCCTCCGACGGAAAATCATTGCCAATAATGGAAATCTGTTGTACCGGTTTAATAAAATTGCTGGCTGAGTAAGCTACATAGGTTGCAGACCCGCCTACAATTCGATCTGTTTTGCCAAATGGTGTTTCAATGGCATCAAAGGCCATGGTTCCAACAGTTATTAATGACATGCGGCAAACCTAGGTTAATTCGTCCTATTAAAAAAGCTAGTAATTCACTACCTTTCCACTCTTTATTTGTCTATGGCAAAAACTCCTGGAAAGAAGGCTTCTAAAAAGGGATTAATCCTGCAGAAAGCAGCTACAATGTTCAGACATCGTGGTTTTTCTGCCACTTCTATGCGAGACTTAGCTGAAGAAGTGGGAATTGAAGCTGCCAGTTTATACAATCATATTAATTCCAAACAAGAAATACTGGAAGCCATTTGTTTTGAAGTGGCCAATCTTTTTAATGAACATATGGATCAGGTGGAAGCCAGCTCAGCCAACACCATTGCCAAAATTGAGCGGATCATTCGTTTTCATATTCAGCAAATGATTGATAATTACGAACAGGTTTTTGTGTCTGATCGTGAATGGCGTCGTTTGGAAGAACCTTACCTATCAAACTTTCAAACGCAACGTCGAACCTATAGAAAACGCTTTGCCTCCCTGATTGAAAAGGGAATTGATAAGAAGGAAATCCGAAGCCTTGACGCCCCAACGGCCGTATTAATTATACTGCACGCCATTGGTGGTATTGAAAGTTGGCATCGAAGCAGTCAAAAAATTAGCGCCCGCGAATTGGAAGAGAATATGTTGACTATTCTGATCGACGTATTGCGCAAAAACGATTAAGCATGTCGTTGCATTTTTACCGATTACCCATTAAAGAGGTAAGGAAAGAAACCGAAGAATGTGTGTCCCTCCTTTTTGAAGTCCCCGATTCTTTGTATACTGTTTTTCAGTTTACGCAAGGGCAAAATCTGGTATTGAAAGCTATGGTAAACGAACAAGAAGTTCGCCGTAGCTATTCTATCTGCTCTTCACCATTGGATCAAGAACTACGTGTTGCCATAAAAAAAATCAACGGAGGCATTTTTTCTACTTTTGCCAATGAAAACCTGCAAGCCGGAGACGAATTGGAAGTAATGCCTCCTACCGGAAAATTTTACTCGCCGCTTGATTCCACGCAACAAAAAAATTACTTAGCGCTGGCTGCCGGAAGCGGAATCACACCCCTTCTTTCTATTATCAAAACAACACTGGCTACTGAGCCTCATAGCAATTTTGTATTGGTGTATGGTAATCGTAATAGGCATTCAATAATTTTCTTTGAACAATTAGAGGCGTTGAAAAATCAATATATGAATCGCCTTCAGTTGGTCCATATATTGAGTCGCGAAAAAACAGATAGCGCACTCAACTCCGGAAGGATCGACCAAAAGAAACTTGCCAGTCTTAATAAGCTGATTTCTTTTCAACAACTTGATGAGGTGTTTTTATGCGGTCCGCAGGAAATGATTAATTCAGCAATGGACTTTTTGCAACAACAGGGATTGGAAAAGAAAAAAATTCACACAGAACTTTTTACTGCAGTTAATGCAACAATTGCAAATGGCAAAACAACCAGTGGTGGAAAGAGCACAGTGAAAAGCCAAATCAGCATACGCTTGGACGATCGACAATTTGAAATTGAGATCCCCCTGAACAGCAAAACCACCATACTGGATGCGGCCTTGGAGCAAGGAGCAGACCTGCCCTTTGCTTGCAAAGGAGGAATGTGTTGCACTTGTAAGGCCAAATTAGTAGAAGGAGAGGTTAGTATGGATGTTCATTGGGGGCTGGAACAAGATGAGATTGAACAGGGGTATATTTTGACTTGCCAAAGTCATCCCCGAACAGAAAAAATAGTGGTAGATTTTGATCGATAATGGCTGGGGAATAATTAAATTTGGCCTAACACTTGTTAGTTTTCAATAAATTAGCATTTTAAGACTTTTGCATGAGTAGCCATAATCTCGAAGAGCAGTTTCAACAAAAGATTGATCAGGATATTAAAATTGAACCCAAGGATTGGATGCCTGACGCCTATCGTAAAACAAATACTCGTCAGATCAGTCAACATGCGCATAGTGAAGTTGTAGGGATGTTGCCAGAAGGGAATTGGATTTCACGCGCTCCTTCTTTAAAACGAAAAGCCATTTTAATTGCCAAAATTCAGGATGAAGGCGGTCATGGATTATACCTGTATGCAGCTGCAGAAACATTAGGGCAATCCAGAGAACAAATGATCAACGATTTGCATAGCGGGAAGGCAAAGTATTCCTCCATTTTTAATTACCCCGCACTCACCTGGGCCGACATGGGTGCCATTGGCTGGTTGGTAGATGGAGCGGCTATTATGAATCAAGTAATGCTAACTCGCACTTCCTATGGACCCTATGCAAGAGCCATGGTTAGAATTTGTAAGGAAGAAAGTTTTCATCAACGGCAGGGCTTTGAATCGTTACTGGTTCTTTCGAAGGGTAGCGAAGAGCAGCGTGCTCTATGCCAGGATGCCATCAACAGATGGTGGTGGCCGGCACTAATGATGTTTGGACCTCGTGATCAGGAAAGCACCAATAGTGACATGAGTTTAAAGTGGCGAATCAAACGTAAAACAAACGACGAGCTTCGTCAACAGTTTGTAGACATGATTGCCGAGCAGATAAAAGTGTTGGGAATGACTTTGCCCGACCCTGCATTACAATGGAATGCCACCCGCAATCACTATGATTTTGGAGAAATTAATTGGGACGAATTCTGGCAGGTAGTAAAAGGGAATGGCCCTTGTAATAAAGAAAGATTGGAGGCTAGAAAAAAAGCTTGGGAGAAAGGTGCCTGGGTTAGAGAAGCCGCACAAGCTTACGCCAATAAAAAAAACACCGGTACTAAAGCAGCTTGATTCATATGAAACAATTTATAAAAAAATTATACTACGGAGATATTCCCGATGCCGGTAGCGGCACGACTCCTTCCAATGATCAACAACCCAGAACCGATTGGCCACTCTGGGAAGTTTTTATTAGGAGCAAGCAAGGACTGGATCACAAACATGTGGGAAGCCTACATGCTTCAGATGCCCAGATGGCAATTGAAAATGCAAGAGATGTTTATACCAGACGCCAGGAAGGCGTAAGCATTTGGGTGGTAGAGAGCAAACACCTCACCGCTTCCAATCCAGCAGAAGCAGGAGAATTATTTGAACCTGCCGCCGATAAAGTATATCGTCATCCGACTTTTTACAATTTACCTGACCAGGTTAATTACATGTAATTCAACTCATGCAACAAGCACTTCTTGATTATACCTTATCTCTTTCGGATAACGCACTTATACTAGGTCAGCGAAATGCTGCTTGGTGCGGTCATGGTCCGATACTGGAACAAGACATTGCTATCACTAATATCACGCTGGATTTGATTGGTCAATCCAGGATTCTGTATCAATATGCAGCACAACTGAAAGGGGGAGATGCCACTGAGGATTCACTGGCTTTTTTACGCAGCGAAAGAGAGTATAAGAATTGTTTACTGGTAGAGCGGCCCAATGGAGATTGGGCACAAACCATACTTCGGCAATTTTTATTCAGCTGTTTTCAACGCGAACTCTATACACAACTAACTCAAGGAAAAGATTCCACATTAGCGGCCATTGCTACTAAATCTCTTAAAGAAGTAAGCTATCATTGTAGGTGGAGCAGAGAATGGGTATTGCGTTTAGGAGATGGTACTGCAGAAAGCCATACCCGTCTTGTCAAGGCATTAGAAAATTTATGGCCCTACACGGGCGAACTATTCAAAGGAGCTGATTACGAATTAGCACTGGGTCTTGATCCTGCTATGTTGTACACAAATTGGTTATCAGCTGTTCAATCCACTCTCGAAGAAGCCACCGTTTCTCTTGCATCATTAACCTCTTGCTTTATGCAAACAGGAGGTAAAACAGGGATACACACCGAAGAGTTGGGTTTTATTTTAACCGACCTGCAATATATGCAGCGGACATACCCCAGCTGTGATTGGTAAAATATGAACGGCATTCATTTACACACAGAAGCTACACAAGCCTGTTGGGAATTGATGGATCAAATCTATGATCCCGAAATACCGGTGCTTTCGCTCAAGGATCTGGGAATAGTAAGGGATATAGCTATAAAAAGTCCACCGGCAGATGCGGGAATTATTGAAGTAACCATCACCACCACCTACTCAGGTTGTCCGGCAATGGATTGGATTGCCAATACTATTAAAATGGAATTAGGTGTCTTAGGTTATCAATCGATTACCATAAAGCACACCATCACTCCTGCCTGGACCACAGATTGGATGTCTGAACGTGGAAAAGAAAAATTAAAAACCTACGGCATTGCTCCTCCTGAAAAACGATTCACTATTCCAACTGATGGTATTCCTTGTCCACAATGTAAAAGCGAGCATACTCATTTACTCAGCGAGTTTGGTAGTACCGCTTGCAAAGCATTACTACAATGTCAAGACTGTGGAGAGCCATTTGATTATTTCAAGTGTCACTAAATAGCAAATCCTACCTTTGTCAAAACAGCTTGCATGGGTTCTATTGTATTTGAAACCAAAGAACAAATAGTCGTTATTACGCTAAATAGGCCTGAAAAATTCAATGCAGTTAACAGAGAGATGGCCCTGCAATTACAAGCTGCATTGGAACAATGTAAGGGAAATGATTGTCGTGCTGTTTTGATTACAGGGGCAGGTAAAGCATTTTGCGCAGGACAAGATTTGGAAGAAGCCATTGACCCCCAAGGGCCGGGTATGGAACGAATATTGAAAGAACACTACAATCCACTCATTACACAAATTCGTGCTTTACAAAAACCGGTGGTAGCTGCAGTAAATGGTGTAGCGGCCGGAGCAGGTGCAAATTTGGCATTGAGCTGTGACCTATGTATTGCCAGCGACAACGCTTCTTTTATACAAGCCTTTTCAAAAATTGGATTAGTTCCAGATTCTGGAGGCAGTTTTTTTCTACCCCGCTTGGTTGGATGGCAACGTGCAGCAGGATTGATGATGTTAGGCGAAAAAATAACAAGTGCAGAAGCCCTGCAAATGGGATTGATCTGGAAAACAGTGGTGGCTGCACAATTACAGGAAGAAGCAATGACCTTGGTCAAGCAGCTGGCAACGATGCCCACTCGAGCACTGGCACTGATTAAAGAGCAATTGAATCAAAGCGCTACTCATAATTTAGCAGAACAACTAGCCCTGGAGGATCAATTGCAACTGCAAGCCGCTGCTACTGACGATTTCAAAGAAGGGGTAGCTGCATTTCTAGAAAAAAGAAAACCTGTGTTTAAAGGACATTGATATTTTTTATGTCAACATCAGAAAATCAATTAGCTCAACAAGTGGTGCAGCACATGATGCAAGAGGATCGATTCTCTCAATGGCTAGGTATTGAGATAGTTGAAGTAAAAGAAGGTTATAGCCAAATTCGTATGCTTATACGAGAAGAAATGGTGAACGGGTTTGGAATTGTGCATGGGGGAATTACTTTTTCATTGGCCGATAGTGCATTTGCATTTGCTTGTAATAGTAGAAATAATTTATCCGTGGCCTTGGACACTTCAATCAATTTTACCAAACCTGTACAGGTTGGAGATCAGTTAACGGCCACGGCCACAGAATTACATAATGGAAAAAGTACCGGTCTCTATCAAATTGCTATTCATAATCAACAACAAGAATTAGTAGCACAGTTCAAGGGGCTTTGTTATCGTACCCATAAAACACTGATTTAATTTTTACTATGTTCTACTCCTTCAATGGTATCCGACCTGTTGTAGACCCCAGTTCATTTGTTCATCCGCAGGCGGTGATTACCGGCGATGTAACCATCGGTAAACACTGTTATATTGGTCCAGGGGCAGCCTTACGTGGAGATTGGGGAAAGATTATTCTTCAGGATGGTTGCAATGTTCAAGAGAATTGTACCATTCACCTATTTCCCGGTCTTACTGTTTTATTAAAAGAAGGCGCACATATCGGGCATGGGGCAATTATTCACGGAGCTACCATTGGTAAAAATTGTTTAGTTGGGATGAACAGTGTGCTCATGGATCATGTAGAGTTAGGCGACGAATCGATTGTGGGCGCACTTACTTTAATTCGAGAAGGAGAAAAAATTCCACCCCGTTCGGTGGTGGTTGGTAATCCGGGAAAAATTCTCCGAAAGGTCAGCGATCAACAATTGCTATGGAAAACAGATGGCACTCAATTATATCAAGCGCTACCGTCTGCTTGTAATCAGTCGTTGAAACCATGCAAGCCCTTACGAAAACCCCGTGCACAAAAGGCAAGTCAACAATTTACTTACGCTACCTGGGGAGCAAAAAAGAAATGATCTATTTCGGCAGCACTTGCTCAAGTGTGGCAGCCAGCTGTTGGCCGCGTAATGATTCTGCCACTACTTTTCCGTCAGGGTCTATCAATACATTGTAAGGAATACCTTCAATATTATAGAGGGCAACAACCGGACTTTTCCAATATTGCAGATCGCTAACCTGTGTCCAGGTTAACCTGTCTTTCATCACAGCATTCATCCAATCATTTTTTCCTTCTGGCTTATCTAATGAAACACCTAATACTGTAAAGTTTCTATTCTTGAATTTTGCATACGCCTCTACTACAGTAGGATTTTCCATACGACAAGGCTTACACCAACTTGCCCAAAAATCTACTAATACATAGCGGCCTCTAAGAGAACTGAGGCTGATCATTTTTCCATTTGGGTCAGGCAATGAAAACTCTGGAGCGGTTTGTCCAATCAACCCCTGAGGAGCTTTAGGCTGTTCGGCTATCATAATGCTCACCGCTTCCAACCCTTTATGCTTAGGATTTTTATCAATTAACTTTTTGACCAGAGACTGGACCTGTTCCATAGTATATCCTGATAATCCTACTGCTGGATTGCCGGCCATACTTTGATAATAACCCAATACCAACATCGTAAATGCAGGGTTAGTAGTACTATTCAATGTAGAATCGGTAGTTTGCTGTACAGCTTGAATCAACAAGGAACGATTTGCCACTAACGCATCGATAGCCGGCTTTATTACAACAGGTGCTTTTTGTAAACTGTCCAACTCTTTGCCTAATACAAAAACCTGCTCCAGTTGTTTGTTAAAAACAAGCATGTACGCTTGCAAAGAATTACTCAAGGGCGAACCCGTTACCTCATAACGATCCGGGAAATCAAGACCAGCCGGGTTATAGTGCAGCGTCAACGAAACAGTTGCAGCATCATTTACCAATGAAGCGGCAGGATATTCTTGATTTTCTACTCGAATGTTGAAAATGGTTTCTTCCTCGGCTTTTGCCTGAAGTTTGAAAGAGCCGTCTTTGTCTGGTTTTACTGAGTCAATCAACACGCGCTGCATGGTTGCCATTGGCACTTCCTCTAGATAAATGATGGAAGCGGAACGGCCCACCATCTTTCCTTTAACTGTAAATTCTTTTGACCCGCTTCCGGAACATGCGGTAAAAAAAATCAAGATTAAACCGCCAATGAAGTGTTTGATGGACATAGTTGATTGATAAGTAAAATTAAAGCAAGGTTTTGACGGCAATGATCACAGCAGGTAATTGATCGGCCTGCTGTCCTCCAGCCGTTGCCAATGTTTTTTGTCCTCCTCCACCTCCTTTAATCAGAGGAGCTACTATTTCTTTTATGATTTTTCCGGCATCAAGCCCTTTGGATTGCACAATGGATTCTGCCACACTAACCGCTACATAAGATTTTTCTAGTATTTGTGCCGTTAGTACAGCTACATGGTCTGTGTGGAGCAATTTTAATGCTGCACAGATCTTTTTTAATGCCTCGGGATTATCTACAGTAATCTGTTTACCTAAAAAAGCGATGCCATTTATGGTTTCCATTTCTGACACCATAGATTTGCTGCGTTCCTTTAGCTCACGCATTTCGAGCAACTCTACTTGTTTTTTTATTTCGGCATTTTCCAATTGAAGTTGCTCAATAGCACGCAACAACTCTTTAGGATTCTTAAGAGCTTGCTTAACAGCATCCAATAGTTGCATCTGTTCTTGTAGATAATCTTCTGCCTGCTTTCCACAACAGGCTTCTATTCTTCTCACCCCGGCTGCCACTGCAGTTTCGCCTGTAATTTTTAAATACCCCAATTGTCCGGTAGATCCAATATGAGTTCCGCCACAAAGCTCCACTGAATAGGATGGATCTATGATCACCACACGTACAACATCTCCATACTTTTCTCCAAACAGTGCCATGGCCCCCAGCTTGAGTGCCTCTTCTTTGGGCATGGACTGAATCACCACAGGAATATTGGCTCTGATTTTTTCATTGACCAGGGTTTCCACTTGCAAAATCTCGGCCTCACTCATTTTGGCAAAATGAGAAAAGTCAAATCGCAAATTAGCTGCGTGTACCATGGAGCCCTTTTGGGCAACATGAACACCTAATACCTGTCTGAGTGCGGCATGTAATAAGTGAGTAGCGCTATGGTGTTGTGCGGTGCTCAACCGATTTGTAGCATCCACTTTAGCCGTAACGGTTTTGCTTACCGCAGCAGGCATAACCGCAGTAATATGAACAATCAGGTCGTTATCCTTTTTTGTGTCAATTACCTCTATAGATTCTCCGGAAAAGTCTAACCAACCAATATCGCCAACCTGTCCACCACTTTCTGCATAAAATGGCGTTTTTTCCAGAATCCATTGATAAGCTTCTTTTCCTTTTGCTGTTACTTTTCTGTACTTGAGGAGCTCGGTAGAAGTTTCCAAACTATCATAGCCCACAAACTGATTTCCGCCTTCCTTAAGCACTATCCAATCTGCAGCATCTACTGCAGTGGCAGCACGGCTGCGATCTTTTTGTTTGACCATTTGTTCCTCAAATCCTTTTTCATCAACAGTCAACCCTTTCTCCCCTGCAATCAAACGAGTGAGGTCAATGGGAAACCCATAGGTATCGTACAACTCAAATGCAGCAGCTCCGGGAATAGTTCCAGCAGAAGCAGCAATCAATTCTTCAATTCTACGTAATCCCCTTTCAAGCGTACGCAAAAAAGCTTCTTCCTCTTCGCGGACTACGCGTCTAACAAAGTCCACCTCCTGTTGCAATTCGGGAAATACGTTTTCAAATTGTTTTGCCAACACAGGCACTAATTGTTCCAATAATGGTTGCTTGTAGCCCAGATAAGAATAATAATATCGAACCGCCCGACGCAGAATTCTGCGAATTACATAGCCAGCTCCGGTATTAGCAGGAAGCTGTCCATCTGCAATGGTAAAACTGATGGCACGAATATGATCGGCCAATACACGAAAAGCTACGGCTTCCCGAGTTGCTGAGCCGTCGTAATTTTTTCCGGTGATGGCGGCCACATGTTGTATGGTGCCGCTAAAAATATCCGTATCGTAATTGGAATCCTTTCCTTGTATCACACGTACCAATCTTTCCAATCCCATGCCCGTGTCCACGTGTGTAGAGGGTAAGGGCTCGAGGGTTCCATCTTTTTTTCTATTGTACTGGATAAATACATTATTCCAGATCTCGATTACCTGAGGATGGTCTTTATTGACTAGTTGTTCTCCGGGAATTTTCTTGCGTTCCTCCTCCGGCCTGCAATCCACATGTATTTCACTGCAAGGCCCACAGGGACCCGTATCTCCCATTTCCCAGAAATTATCTTTTTTCTTGCCGAACACTATTCGCTGGTCCGGTAAAATTTCTTTCCATTTTTTTAAGGCAATCGAAGAAGGGGGCAATCCTTCTTTCGCATCTCCTTCAAATACAGAAGCATATAATCTGTCCTTGGGAATTTTGTAAACTTCGGTCAGCAATTGCCAACTCCATTCAATTGCTTCCGATTTAAAATAATCACCAAAGCTCCAGTTTCCCAGCATTTCAAACATAGTGTGGTGATAGGTATCCACCCCCACTTCTTCCAGATCATTATGCTTTCCACTAACACGCAAACATTTTTGAGTGTCAACTGCTCTTGAGTAAGGAGCCTTTTTATTCCCCAGAAAATAGTCTTTGAATTGATTCATCCCTGCATTGGTAAACATGAGGGTAGGATCATTCTTTACCACAATAGGGGCCGAGGGTACAATGGCGTGTTCTTTAGCCTGAAAAAAGTCTAAAAAAGCCTGTCGGATTTCACCGGAAGTCATCATACGAGTAAATACTATATTTGTTTGCCTGCGAAGGGGACAAAGGTAAGATAATAAAGGAAGTTAGCTCCTGCATGAAAAAGGTCAAATACTACTACAACACCCATACGCTCCGCTATGAAAAAGCGGTGACCCCGATTCAAATAAAACTATTGCGTGTGTTTGGGTTTGTGGCAGCATCATTGGTTACCGCATCACTGATTGCTTATTTTGCTTTTCGATTTGTGGGTTCGCCCCGCGAAAAAATGCTGGAACTCCAAAATAAGGAGATGCGAGAGGATTATTACCAGCTTGTTGAAAAAGCAAATGTGCTGAACCAACAAATGAAAGAATTAGAGACCAGGGATAATGATATTTACCGCGCCATTTTTGAAGCCACTCCCATTCCCGATAGTGCAAGGGCTAAAAAAATTGAAACGGAGTTGGAAATTGCAAAGATCGAAAAGATCAGTAGCAAGCAATTAGCTGGCTCGGTTGCAGCCACATTGGATAATTTGGTTCAACGAATCCTTTCTCAAGAAAAATCCTATACAGAAGTGGACCAACTGGTAAAAGATAAGGAACGACTCCTGTCTCATACCCCCGCCATTCAACCGGTTAGCAATAAGAATTTAAAACGAATTGCCTCCGGATTTGGCTATCGCATTGACCCCATTTATAAAACTCCTCGCTTGCACCCCGGGTTAGATTTTACTGCTCCTCAAGGCACACCTATTTATGCAACGGCTAACGGGAAAGTGGAAGTGGCCGGAAATCTTGGAGATGGATATGGCAGACATGTGATCATTTCTCACGGTTATGGTTATAAAACTTTGTATGGTCATATGGTTCGTGTTAAAGCGCGGATAGGGCAAGCTGTTAAACGAGGTGAAGTAATTGGTTGGGTGGGTAGTACAGGAAAATCAACCGGACCCCATTGTCATTACGAGGTTATTAAAAATGGATCCCCCATAGATCCTATCTACTTTTTTTATAACGATCTTACCCCTGCACAATTTGATCGCATCTTAAAGCAGGCGGCAGCTTCTAACCAAAGCATGGATTAAACACGTTTTTTCCACAGAAGGCGTTTTAATTCACAAAAGACTTTGGCTTTGTTATCTTTACAAGAGTCTATGCAAAAGAAGTCGTTGACACAAATCAGTTTTGATTTTGAAGACCTTTCCGCAGTACCGGAAGAGGCCTCGGCTACCCATACCTCCACATCAACTACCAAAGAATCAGCCCCCGTCCATACCACCCCTCCCACCCAAGTTGAACAAATCATGGAAAGCGGCGTTGGGATAAGAACTATTCGAAAAAAGGAATTGAATACAGCTGGAAAAAGAGGAAGAAAATCCATGCGTGAAATGGCTTGCCGGATTGATCAGCTACAAGTGCCGGCGGATGAAGAGCTTTTCAAGAAACAATACTACACCATAGGTGAAGTGGCAAAGATGTTTCAGGAAAACCAGTCATTGATTCGTTATTGGGAATCTGAGTTTGATATTCTGCAGCCGAGGAAGAATAAAAAAGGAGATCGATATTTTCGTCCCATAGATGTAAAAAATCTGGTATTGATCTATGATCTGCTACGTCGCAGAAAATTTACTATTGATGGAGCGCGTGATTTTCTGAAAAAAAATAAAAAGGCCGAAGAAAAATTTGCCTTGATCCAATCCTTACAACAATTGCGCGCCTTTCTGGTAGAATTACGTTCCAATTTCTAGTCCACATGAAAAAATATGTTTTATTATTTTCCGCATTGCTTTTCTTTTTCGCAGTTCAGGCGCAAAATCGCTTTGATGTATTGGTAGAGCGTCCTAACGAAAAATCATTGGTAGGTCTCTTATCCAAAAATGTGTTGAGCAGTGACACTAGTTTTTCTTGGTACGTTGAAAATCACAAAAACTATCAGCCCCATACCCAGGGGCTTGCCACTATAAAAAATTATCGGGACTCCATTCAATTGCTTGCTTTTATGGGAACCTGGTGTGAAGACTCGCAGTTTATCATCCCACGCTTTTTTGCATTGACCGAACAGGCAGGCATAGACTCCAGCCGTATAGTATTATTTGGCGTAAATCGAAAAAAAGAAACCTGGGGAAATCTCGCTAAAACATTGGGCATTGAACTTGTTCCTACTTTGCTGGTGTTCAGAAACGGAAAAGAGATTGGCCGCGTAATTGAGTATGGAAAGTTCGGGCAGTTTGACCGGGAACTGGGGGAGATTATTCAGCAATCATTCGGTGGGCCACGCTAAATCCAGCGCGTGCGCTGCATGTAATAAGTCAAGGTTTACCGCTTCTCTGATTACATTAAACTCAGCCATAGGCAGAGCGGCTGTATAATATTCAATTTCCACAACAATTCGATTTAAACGAAGATCACTCAACAACACACTGCTTTGCTCCACCGCTTCACGTTGCAAAATGATGCGTGCTCTTTTCATAAATTCCTGGATCACATACGGGGTGTTGGCATTGGAAAATTCTAATTTCAATTCTGCCCGACGTTGTGTTCGCATTGAAAAATTATCGAGCACACTGTCTACCATTTGTTTATTGGGTACTGTTACAAATGTTTTTTGTTCTGTGCGAATACGCGTACTCCGCAATCCGATTTTTTCTACCGTGCCGGTTATAGCATTTACTTTTACCAGATCGCCGGCAGTAAAGGGTTTATCGAAGAAAATAATAAAGGAAGCAATTAAATTTTCTAAACTTTCTTTAAGTGCTAACGCAATAGCCGCACCCAAGATGCTCAATCCTGTCAACAAACTTCCAATGTTCAGGCCAAATGCAAAGCGAAGGATAACTAACCCGGAAAGCGTAATGAGTAAGACCTTGAAAAAATCTTTGAAAAATACAATCAATTGATTGTCCGACTGATCAGGAGTTTGTCCCGCACGCTGTTCCAATAAAATTGCAGCAAAATCTATCGCGCGAATAATCAACGAAGTAAAGGTTGAAATCAGCAATAGAGTACCCAAGCTGTTTAGCAGCTCCTTGCTATCAAACTTGTAGATAGAAAAATTAAGTTCAGGAGGAAAATTCAATCGATAAAGCATCACCACCGTAACCAGCACCAACACAAATTTCTCCAGTGGGCCAACCACCAATTCGTTGAATAATGGACGCTCTACTTTTTTTAACAAGTGACGCAGCCACCGAAATAGCAGGCCTGCAATGTAGTTGGAAATGGGGTGCCGCATGACCCATACAAAAGAAATCACAGCACATACCACCAGGTAATCTGCAATTCCATTGTTGCCATATTGTTGTTGCCAAATACTGTTCATAACAATAATTGCTGATTAAATATACCAAATAATATCGGCGAACTAATCAGCGATCGGGTCTTATAATAGCTGACTCTATTTTTTGATAAGCGTTCAAGGAAACCGATGTTCCTTCAAGTACAGCATAGGTGTTATAGCGTATCCAGTCTCCGAGATTAATATAACGAGCCTCTCTAGAAAGTGCAAGATCAACAACTGGCCAATCAATAGGGAGGTGACGGTGCCCGAAAATAAAATAATCAACGGGCTGGGCCTTTAACTGCTCTCTACAATAGTGGAGCAGCCATTCCTTGTCCGGACCCAGAAATTGTTCTTCACGATCAGCTATTTGTGCTCTACTCTTTTGGCTAAAATAGGAAGCAATCCCCAACCCTATTCGCGGCGGAAGCATTCCAAACAACCATTGACACAACGGGTTTCTAAAAATTAGTTTGAGTTTTTTGTACCCGCGATCACCTGGCCCTAGTCCATCGCCATGTCCCAAATGAATGCGTAAGCCATTTCGAATAATGGCAATGGGTTCATGATAAATTGTAAAATTCAATTCTTTCGAAAAATAATCTCGCACCCACATATCATGATTTCCCACAAAAAAATGCAGCGCTATTCCCTGATCACTCAACTCGGCCAACTTGCCCAATAAACGAGTATACCCTTTTGGAACCACTTCATTATACTCAAACCAAAAATCAAAAAGATCTCCCATCAAAAAGATTTCCGTAGCATCCTGCCTTGCCTCATCCAGAAATTTACAAATTGTCTTTTCTCGTTCAAGACTGCTTTGCGGGTCCGGAGCGCCTAGATGAAAATCAGAAAGAAAATAAATTTTTTGTGCGTCTGCCACAGCCAATATTTAATTACGCGAAGATTGAAAACTTTTTTGAATCTTAGGCCTCTACCAAAAACAGATAAACTTCTTTTGGACCATGAACCCCAACTACCAGCGTTTTTTCGATATCTGCAGTTCGGCTAGGTCCGGTGGCCAAGGAAACTAAGGAAGGATAATTCGGGCCGTACTTTTCACGGATCCCCTGGAATGCATCCTTGATATCATACACCAGTTGATCGACAAATGCAATACAGATATGTATGGGGGCATATACACTTGCCGTTCTTCCTTGTACTTGTGCACTACTCAATAAAATGGAACCTGTTCTGGCTACTAAAAACTCACAACCCGTAACCGCAACATTACATCCTGCCAAGTCTGTTTGTGTTAATCGCTCCTCCAGCGGCTCTCCCACTAGCTGAATTAATTTTTGATCGGCACAAAATATAGGAGCCCAATCTTGTTTCCTGACCAAGCTTCCAAATTGAAAGGCCAATTCCTGACGATTGATGCAGTAAATAAATTTTCCCTGTAATTGAACGAATTGCTCAGCAAACTCTACCTCCAGCTCCTGAGTGGGCCCGGGAAAAACAATTCCACCCTTTTCACTATTTGGAAATGGCATAGGGGTCTCGTGTGCCAGTGCTTTCCGGATGCGTTTAAGAATATTTTCCTTGGCAGGTAAGATATTCATGATCAATCTTTGCTCTCAGTAGTATTACTTTCTTGCTCGGTTGATGAGGTTGCAGTAGGAATGGATTCAGCAGTAGTTGTTTCTGCTGTAGCAAGAATCTTTTTTTCTTCAAAAGGACGCTTACCGATCAAGCCCTCCACATCGCTTTGAAACAACACTTCTTTTTCCAAGAGTGCATTAGCCAGTTTCTCTACTTCCTCCTTTTTACTAGTCAATAAACTTTTTGTGCGTTCGTAAGCGGCATCAATTAAATGACGCACTTCGTAGTCGATCAACTTAGCCGTATCGTCTGAATAGGGTTTTGTAAATGCACTCTCTTGCTGAGGATCGTAAAAGCTTACATTACCTACCTTTTGGTTCATCCCGTAAACCGTTACCATAGCATAAGCTGTACGAGTAATTTGTTGCAGGTCATTTTGCGCTCCGGTAGAAATCTTTCCAAAGAAAATTTCCTCACTGGCCCTGCCGCCCAATGTCATGCAGAGTTGATCATTGAGTTGATCGGTATTATAGAGATATTGCTCTTTGGGTGTATACTGCGCATAACCTAATGCAGCGGTACCTCGAGGAACAATGGTCACTTTCAAAAGTGGATAAGCATGCTCCAGGAACCATCCGCAAATAGCATGACCTGCTTCGTGATAAGCGATAATTTTTTTCTCTTCCGGAGAAATGATCTTTGTCTTTTTTTCTAAACCACCAATCACACGATCCACTGCGTCTTGAAAATCTTTCATGTCTACGGCTTCTTTGTTGTTGCGCGCTGCAATCAACGCAGCTTCATTGCAGACATTGGCAATATCCGCTCCCGCAAATCCAGGAGTTTGTTCTGCCAACTTATGGATATCCAGCGTTGTGGCAATTTTTATTGCCTTGAGATGCACTTTAAAAATATCCTCTCTTCCTTTCAGATCTGGTTTATCAATTGCTATCTGTCGATCAAAACGACCTGGGCGTAATAACGCACTATCTAATACATCCGGCCGGTTAGTGGCAGCCAAGACAATAATTCCGGTATCCGTACCAAAGCCATCCATCTCCACCAGCATTTGATTGAGCGTACTCTCCCGTTCGTCATTACTCATCATTGCATTCTTGCCGCGTGTACGACCAATGGCATCAATTTCATCTATGAAAATGATACAGGGGGCTTTTTCACGGGCCTGTTTGAAAAGATCTCGTACACGACTGGCACCAACTCCCACAAACATTTCTACAAAATCCGAGCCACTCAAACTAAAGAAGGGAACCTGTGCTTCACCTGCCATTGCTTTAGCCAATAATGTTTTTCCGGTACCGGGAGGTCCAACTAACAAGGCACCCTTTGGAATTTTACCTCCTAAATTGGTATACTTCTTAGGATTTTTTAGGAAGTCCACAATTTCCATGACCTCAACCTTGGCTTCATCCAAACCCGCCACATCGGCAAAAGTGATGTTCACTTTTGTTCCTTTGTCAAACAAAGTGGCTTTGGATTTACCGATACTAAAAATACCTCCACCGCCTGGTCCCCCTCCAGCGCCACCACTCATTTTACGCATCATCATCACCCAAATGGCCGCAAATAATAAAATGGGAAGGATCAACTGAATAGCGCCTCCAATCCAATCTCTTTCACTTTCTACTTCGTAGGGCACTTCAATTGCCGTATAGGGTACCTGATCGCGGGCTGCATTGTCTCTTTTTTCTCTGTAAAAATCATCCATGGATTTTTTAAATCCGTCGGCACCCGTAATCTTAAATGCCATATGAGGACCTTTGGGATTCACCTTACCGGCAGCTTCCTTAATTATTTTGGCATGTGCTTTTTGCCCGGTGGCATTGAGATGAACTTTTACCAACTTTCTGTTATCAATAATAGTGTAATGGTCCACCTGACCTTGTGCAACCATGTTCTTGAACTCAAGCTCATTTATCTTGGCCATATTTGGAGTCAAGGGGCCAGATAAGGAAGACCCAACCAAAAAGACTAGAATAATAGCATAAAGCCAATAAATATTGAATTGAGGGCCTTTTCGATTGGGAGTTCCCGGAGGTAAGTCTCCTTTTTTTCTATTTTCCTTGTTTGGTTCCATAAATTTTATTCTTCTATAACTATACTGCTACAAAGCAGATCTGCTTAATTGTTTATTTTTTTGATGCGCCAATCTCTGTGCAATCCGCATCACTCCACATGTCTTCCAGTTTGTAAAAACGGCGTAATTCCGGAGTAATTACATGCACCACCACATTCACATAGTCAATCAACACCCATTGCATTTGCTTTTGCCCCTCCTGCCGATAGGGCTTTTCAGCGCATCGGTCCTGCAGCTCATCCATTACATAATCAGCAATGGCCCTGATTTGAGGGTGATTGCCTGCTTCGCAAATAATAAAGAAGTCCGCAACAGCCTCATTGATCTTCCGCAGGTCTAACAAAACAATTTTCTCGCCCTTTTTAGCTTCAATGGCAGCAATGATGGTTTTGATGATCTTGGAGCTCTTGGTGAGACGTTTGACCCCTTTTTTCCCAGCAGAGGATCCCTTTGTCCTTCCCCCGGCTAGTAATGCCAGTTGTTCCAACTATTCGATTGCTTTAGTTTCGTATTTCCTTTAACCTTGCAAAAATACATAATTAATTGTCACCTCTTCCATACCCCTTAGGTACCCCTTTTGTAAACCTTCCTTCGGTGGACAGCACCAATGAGGAGGCTCGTCGATATATTTTATCAGGAAAAGCAAGTCCCGGACTGGCTATTTTCACTGCGGATCAGCAAAGCGGAAAGGGCCAACGTGGAAAAAATTGGCAGGGAGAAAAAGACCAGGGCATTGCATTAAGCCTTCTTATTAAACCTGTTTTTTTAACGATTCAGCAACAATTTCTACTCAGTGCGCTGATTGCCCTTGGAACCCGGGCCTGGTTGGCAACGCATGTAAACACCGACCAATTTCGTATTAAATGGCCTAATGATCTATACTGGAATAATCAGAAAATCGGAGGTATTCTAATTGAAAATATGGTAAGCAGTGGCGGAGAATGGAGCTGGGCTATTACCGGCATTGGGATCAACCTCAATCAAGAACAGTTTTCCAGCAACTTGCCAAATCCCGTTTCGCTGTTTCAACTCATTGGAAAAAAATCAGCACCGGCAACTGCTGCAGAAAGTTTGTGCGCATCGCTCTCGGATTACTTGCAAAAAGCAATAACCTGGAGTCCAGATACAATTTTAGAGCAATACCAACAGTTTCTTTACTGCCGAGGCCAACTTTGTAGTTTTTCAAGGGCAGGCACCAGCTTTCAAGCCATTCCGCTTGGCGTTAACGCTAATGGCGAATTATTACTTGACAGAATTGAACAACCCATACAACATGGTCAGTTGGAATGGAGGATCAAATCCGGCTAGACTATAGTAACACGCACGCTATTGTTTCTTTTTTTTACCGAATTTTCTTTGGCTTGATTTTTTTACAGGAGGTTTGTAAGGACCTCTCTTGATCCACCAGACTTTGGTAGTGCTATTCCCGACCAGATCCTCCACGGTTACTTTTAGCTTATGTACTCCGTAAGGGCAACGTTCATCAAACCGATAAATCCAGTTGCGCCCCTTGTCATTAGTAAATCGTATCCAACTATCATTTAGTTCAGCGCGGAAATAGTTAATGGGACTTAAATTATCAGTAGGAGTAAAAATCAATCGCGAAGCGGCACTTACATCAATAGTATCTCCTTTACCAGCCAGTGTAATCTGCGGAGGGATGGTGTCTACAAATGCCTGGAAATAACCAAAGTCGTCAAATTCTGCAGTTGCCCATTGGTTCTCAAAATTTGCTTTTTTTACTTTCTTAATTGCCCCATAAGTTCGTTGCACCACTACTTTATTTCTAAGGCTTTGGGGAATTTCACGTTCAGGTTTTAATCTAACCGTAAAATTGAGATGAACCGGAGTGTTTGGGTCATTCAGCTGATATCGTGCAGTTATAGCTCCAGGCAAAATTGGAAATAGGTCCCGACGATAATAAATGGGAAGACTATCATAAAGTCCCATGGCAGGGAAATCAATCTGAAAATCAGGCTTCCGAATTAATACCGGGTTACCGGGAACAAAATGAGTAGGTTCCTTACCTGGTAATTTAGCCGGATTGGCGGCCGGGCCCAACCAGGGATTGGTAGTTTTTAATAAAAACTGAAGTACTGATTTGTTTTGGTATGGATCGGTAACAATAATTGCAACTTGATGAGGTAAAGTATCTGTTAATCTAATTACTCCGTTGGATTGATAAGGATGGTATGCAACGCCTCCTTCTCCCGGCAACATGGAAAGATGCTGATAAAAAGCGCCCCCAGCTTTTTTATGCCCGTAATCAATATGCGCATTGATATACCCTGTTTGTTCATAGTTGAGACTATCCAAAATAAAAGACAACATTGTTTGCCCATCTACTTCAAGGGTTGCAGCATAAATGCCATTAGGATTTGACGAACCGCTAACCTGATCTATAGCTTGAATGGCCAATCCAATTTGATTGAGTGAAGTGATGAGCGTTCCTGCATTGGCCAATGTATAACCCGTAGCTGTTTTTTTTATGGGAACTATCTTGGGAGATTGTCCATTGATGGAGCGGCCTCTGTCATATACTGCCAGTCCTTTGATTACCGGAGGAACTTTGTCCTCCAATGGAAAACCAAATAGCAGTGGGTTTAAACGACGCTCCGTTTGAGTATCCATTATTTCAAAATGCAAGTGTGGCCCAGCTGATCCACCGGTATTTCCACTATATCCTATGTGCGTTCCCTTGGATACCGGAAATTGGTTTGCAGAAAATTTTAGTTCAATGGCCCAGGATTCCTGTTGATATTGTTGGTTGGTTACATAGGCTTCCAACTCCGGAGCAAAATCATTCAGATGCGCATATAATGTAGACAGACCATTGGGATGATTGACGATGATAAAACGGCCAAAACTGAGCGGCCTTACCCCTACTGCAGCAATATAACCGCCAGCTGCCGCATATACGGGCAGGTTCTCCTTGGCATTTGTACGAATATCTAAACCCATGTGCCAGTGATGAGTACGAAGCTCTCCAAAGTTGGCAGTAAGCTCCATGGGAATACCCATGGGATTTCTAAAATAACCTCTTGGGATTTGAGGGGGCTGAGCAAGAGTGATAAAAAAAGCAGGAAAAAGAAAAGAAAAAAGTAGTAGTTTTTTTTGCATGCGTAAAGGTAAGGTCCCAGCCAAGAAATTTATGACAGGAACACTCTTCACAACCCTTGATTTCCCTTAGCTTTACACAATTTGTTTTTTTTAAAATGCCTAAAGACACCTCCATACGATCCGTCCTGATTATTGGCTCCGGGCCCATCATTATTGGTCAAGCCTGTGAGTTTGATTATTCTGGTACGCAAGCCGCCCGTTCTCTCCGCGAGGAGGGCATTAAAGTAATACTGATCAACAGTAATCCGGCCACCATTATGACAGACCCCATGATGGCAGACAGGGTATATCTGTTACCCCTAACGGTTGAGAGTATTGAAAAGATTTTACAGGAGAATGAAATTGATGCTGTGCTGCCCACCATGGGAGGACAAACCGCATTGAATTTAGCTAAGGAAGCAGAGGAATTGGGAATTTGGAAACAATATAATGTTCGTTTGATAGGTGTAGATATAAAAGCCATTGATAAAGCAGAGGATCGAGAAAAGTTCAGGCAATGGATGATTCAGTTGGGAGTGCAAGTGGCCACCGCAAAAACAGCAAATTCATTTTTAGAAGGAAAGGAATTTGCCCAGGAAATTGGATTTCCGCTGGTCATCCGTCCTTCGTTTACACTGGGAGGTACAGGTGGCGGATTTGTGCATGATAAAAATGATTTGGACGAAGCGCTTAATAGAGGTTTACAAGCCTCTCCGATTCACGAGGTGTTGGTAGAGCAAGCCGTATTAGGGTGGAAAGAATTTGAATTAGAGTTACTGCGCGATGCGGCCAACAACGTTTGTATTATTTGTACAGTAGAAAATTTTGATCCGATGGGGGTTCACACCGGCGATTCCATTACGGTGGCTCCCGCTATGACACTCAGCGATACGGCCATGCAGCTGATGCGCAACACAGCTATACGGATGATGCGCGATCTGGGAAATTTTTCCGGAGGATGCAATGTACAGTTCGCCCTTAATCCAGATACAGAGGAGATCATTGCCATTGAGATCAACCCACGTGTAAGCCGTTCTTCTGCCTTAGCCAGTAAAGCAACGGGCTACCCCATTGCTAAAATTGCAACAAAATTGGCCATTGGTTATCGTTTGGACGAACTGGAGAATCAAATTACAAAAACCACTTCTGCCTATTTTGAACCAACACTGGATTATGTAATTGTAAAAATTCCGCGTTGGAACTTTGATAAATTCAAGGGCGCCAATGATACATTGGGACTGCAGATGAAAAGTGTGGGGGAAGTAATGGCTATTGGACGCAGTTTCACTGAGGCCATTCAAAAAGCTTGTCAGAGTTTGGAGAATAATGCCGTGGGGCTTGGTTATTATGGTAAGAGTTTAATGCACGCCGAAGAGTTGCTGGACTATATCAAAACACCAAAATGGGATCGCTTGTTTCGCATTAAAGATGCCTTGCAAGCTGGAATTTCTGTAAGCTCCATTTCCAAAGCTACCAATGGCATTGATCGTTGGTTCTTATATGAGATTCAAAAAATTGTCAACCTTGAAAAAGAGTTGGCCAAGTATAGTTTGGACGAACTCCCGCTTTCCTTATTGGAGGAAGCAAAAGTGGAAGGATTTAGTGACGAACAAATTGCACGTATTGTTCGTAATGGCGATGAGGATGCAGTCTATGAAAAAAGAAAGAAGGCCGGTATCACACGTGTATATAAGATGGTGGACACTTGTGCTGCTGAGTTTGAAGCAAAGACTCCTTATTTCTATTCTACTTTTGAAAAAGGAAATCACTCGGAAAGTGTGGTTTCTGATAAGAAAAAGATCATTGTACTTGGATCCGGTCCCAATAGAATTGGGCAGGGAATTGAATTTGACTACTGCTGTGTGCATGGTTTATTAGCCATCAAAGAGGCCGGGTTTGAAGCGATCATGGTCAACTGCAATCCCGAAACAGTATCCACGGACTTTGACATGGCGGATAAATTATATTTTGAACCGGTTTATTGGGAACATCTCTGGGAAATTGTTGAACATGAAAAACCCGAAGGTGTTATTGTACAGCTGGGAGGACAAACCGCATTGAAACTGGCCGAACGATTACATCAACGAGGTATCAAAATAATCGGCACCTCCTTTGACAGTTTGGATATTGCGGAAGACCGAGGCCGATTCAGCGATATGCTTAAGGAACTTGGTGTTCCTTATCCTGAATATGGCACAGCCTGGAATGTAGATGAGGCCGTTACAGTGGCTAATAAGGTAGGATATCCGGTTTTGGTTCGTCCTTCATATGTACTAGGCGGACAACGCATGCGGATTGTGATCAATGACGAAGAAGTGGAGAAAGCCGTTGTGAGTTTGCTCAAACACATTCCTGGAAATAAAATTTTGATCGATCATTTTCTGGATCGGTGTCAAGAAGCAGAGATCGATGCCATTTTTGATGGCACTGATTTTCATGTGATGGGCGTGATGGAGCATATTGAGCCAGCCGGCATTCATTCAGGTGATAGCAATGCTGTGCTGCCTGCTTTCAATCTTTCTCCATTGCTTGTGCAAAAGATGGAAGAATACGCAGAGAAAATTGCCCGTTCTTTAAAAATTCAAGGACTGATCAATATTCAATTTGCCATCAAAGACGGAAAAGTATATGTGATTGAAGCAAATCCACGTGCCTCTAGAACCACACCGTTTATTGCCAAAGCGTACCAGATTCCTTATTTGAATGTGGCTACCAAGGTAATGTTGGGAACACATAAATTAAAAGATTTCAAGTTTGAGAAAAAACTCAAAGGCTTTGCCATCAAAGAACCGGTATTTAGCTTCAATAAATTCCCTGGCGTTAACAAAGAGCTGGGCCCTGAAATGAAATCAACCGGTGAGGCCATTCGTTTTATCGAAGATTTACGTGATCCCTACTTCCGTCAGCTATACAAGGATAGAAGCATGTATCTGAGTAAATAAGTTTTACCTCTTGCTTTGATCAAGTAAGGTTATTATACTGGCAGCGTGTTACAAGCGCTGCTTTTTTTTATTAATCGTACTCCCTTTTTCTTTCCTTTCCTGGGACTTTTTTTGGGCATATTGATAGCAGAGTATCTGCCCCTTACGCCTATAACTAAAATACTGCCAGCAAGTGCAGGCCTTTTGTTGTTTGCCTTATTTTTTTTCCTTCCCTTCAAAAAAAAATATCAATGGCAACAGTTACTTCCCATTGCCTATCTGTTGTTTTTCATCACCACCGGACAGCTTTTATTGATCCAAAAGGATATTCATCAACAAAAAAACTGGATCGGAAAATTTAACCTTGCATTTCCGGCATCTGCATTGGAGGTAATTGTTGAAACCACCCCTGTTGAAAAATTACAGGCAACGCAAGTAGTGGCTAAGGTGCTGGCATTACATAGAGGAAAAACATCGCAGCCAGCAGCGGGTAAAATTTTACTTACCAGTTATCAAAAAGAAGTAATGGCGCCATTGTTTCCCGGAAATAAGCTCTTATTGCTTAAAACGCCAACGTTGATTGTACATGCAGGTAATCCAGGCGAACGAAATTGGGCAACATATTTTGCTCGTCAGCAAATCACCCATCGATGCACGGTTAAAACCGAGGATGTGCTGCTTCTTGATAGAAGAGCCAGTAACTACGCATTTACCCGATGGCTTGCCAAGCTTCAACAAAAAATAGTGTTATTGCTTGATTCAACCATTCAGGATCCTCAATCTGCAGGATTAGCTGCCGCATTGTTGATTGGTTATAGACAACATTTGGATCCCATATTGCAAGAAAGTTATAGCAAAACAGGTGTGGTGCATATCATTGCTATCTCGGGCATGCACCTAGCTTTACTGGGATGGTTGCTACAATTTTTTGTAGGACCATTTGAAAAAAATAAAATAGGTCGCTGGCTTTCTCAGTTGTTGGTTATCCCAATTATTTGGCTATTTACCTTACTGGCTGGGGCTTCACCTTCGGTACTACGAGCAGCCCTGGCCTTTACCATTGTATCCATTGGAAAAATGATTGGACGTAAACCCTCGTCGCTAAATACGTTGGCGGCGGCAGGTTTTTTATTGTTAGTGATTCAACCCTATTGGCTTTGGGATCTGGGTTTTCAATTGTCTTTTGTTGCTGTATTAAGCATACTGCTTTTTGCAAAACCAATTCAGGATACGCTACCTACCCCATATTCTTTACTAAAACTCCTGACCACGCTTATAAGCGTAACGTTAGCTGCGCAAATACTGACCACTCCTTTTACGTTGTTTTATTTTCAGCAATTCCCGCTTGGATTTTTATTGAGTAATCTGATAGCTGTGCCACTATCCAGTTATATTCTTTATGTGTTGGTTTTTTTATTGATCACTGCTAATATTCCTTTCCTCAATAAGGCTATAGGGATACTTGCAGAAAAATTAATCCTGTGGATGAATCAATACATTCAATCCATCAGTGAAGTGCCCGGTATTCAATTAGACAAATTGCATTGGACCTGGGGAGAGGCTGTTTTGCTACTGGGCATCCTTTGCGCGGGAGCCGGATGGTTATTATTGAAAAGCAAGTCCGGCGCAATTATTGCTGGTTGTCTGAGTTGTTTTTTGATAGTCATACAATGTGGAGACATTCTTTTTCATCAACAACAAGAAGCTGTTGTGATCTACCAATCAAAAACTGGCTCTATGCTCAGTTGGATCAAAGGAAATCATGCCTTACATCTACTGGACAGTACCGTCCGTACAAGAGAAAGGAAAAAAAATGGGTTGCTCCTGGCCAGTAATCAGTTCTATCGGATTCAACAACAAATAGATACGCTGTTAACCCCCTATTTTCAAATTGGAGAATGGACAGTTATAGTGCCCCATCGAAAATTTAAACCGCCTATTTCCACTACAGCAAGAACCAATACCATTCTACTTGTAACAAAGTCTGCCCCTTATGATGGAGAAAGCTGGATACAACACAATACTATATCAATGGCCATACTGGATGGGACCCTTGGTGCAAAAACCCGCGAAAATTGGAAAAAATTACTGCTGCTTCATAGCATTCCTGTTCATGATATGTTAATCAATGGCGCTTTTGTATACTCCCCACCTTCAAGTACATTTGCTCTTCTTTCAACGCTCCATACTCCATGAATAAAACAATCCGCACTGCCCTAATTTCAGTTTTTTACAAAGTCGGGCTGGAACCTTTAATTCGCCTATTGCATCAACAAGGAGTAACCATTTACTCCACCGGCGGAACGCAAACTTTTATTGAATCGTTGGGTGTATCGGTTGTACCTGTTGAACAACTAACAGGATATCCCTCTATTTTAGGAGGACGAGTTAAAACCTTACACCCTTCTGTTTTTGGAGGGATCTTAGGCAAGCGGGAAGACCAAACACATGTGCGGGAAATGGAGCAGTATCATATCCCTTCATTAGACCTGGTGATTGTGGATCTTTATCCATTTGAAGAAACCGTAGCCTCAACTAACGATCAAAAAGCCATTATTGAAAAAATTGATATTGGTGGACCCTCGATGATTCGTGCTGCAGCAAAAAATTTTAATAGTGTAGCTGTTGTTGCTGCAAAAACTGAATATGCTCCACTGGTAGAACTACTCACCCAACAACAAGGCGCCACCACATTGGAGCAGCGAAAAGAACTTGCTGCCAAAGCCTTCCAGGTGGTTGCTCGTTATGATGTGGCCATTGCAAAATATTTTGACCCGACTGCAACATTGCAATTTGTAGAAGCCGCTGGCAATCCGCGTTCTTTACGCTATGGCGAAAACCCTCACCAAACAGCCACCTTCTATGGAGATCTAACTACATTATTTACTCAACAAGGCGGTAAAGAGCTTTCCTATAATAATCTGGTGGATGTAGACGCAGCGCTGCAACTCATGCACGAGTTTGATGCCCCCACATTTGCAATTATCAAACACACTAATGTATGTGGTGTTGCACAACGATCCACGGTAAAAGAAAGTTGGGACGCTGCATTAGCAGGGGATCCTGAGAGTGCTTTCGGGGGTGTGTTAATTACCAATAAAACCATCGACACAGAAACGGCAGCAGCAATCAACGCTATTTTCTTTGAAGTATTAATTGCCCCTGAATTTGATTCGGAAGCCCTGGCGCTTTTACAAAGTAAAAAGAATCGAATTTTACTGCAACAAAAACAACAATTGTCAGCGCCACTTACTTTCAAAGGCGTATTGGGTGGTGTGCTTACTCAAGGTTCAGACCAAGGCAACGCCGCAACCTGGAATGAAGCAGGCGGACGCCATTGCAGCGATGTAGAAAAAGCGGATCTGTTATTTGCCAATATCGTTTGTAAACATTTAAAGTCAAACGCCATTGCTTTGGTAAAAAATAAACAATTGATCGGAAAGGGATGTGGACAGACCAGTCGAATTGATTCCTTAAGACAGGCTGTTGAAAAAGCCAAACAGTTTAGCGCTGATTTAAATGGTGCCGTTATGGCCAGTGATGCTTTTTTCCCATTTAATGATTGCGTAAAAATGGGACACGAAGCGGGTATTACCGCATTTATTCAACCCGGAGGCTCCATTCGAGATCAGGACTCTATTGATTATTGTAAACAAAACGGACTAGCCATGGTCATTACCGGGCTTCGTCACTTCAAACACTGATGAAACGGTTTGATTTTAATCGGCTATTCCTTCAATCCCCTGCGGAAAAATTAAGGAGGTTGGCCGAATTCAACCCTTTTACTCTTCACAAAAAAGGAACACGAACCAAGGCCATTTTTGCTTTGGCAGCCGTTTGCATCTTGTGGGGAACAACCTGGGTGGCTTCAAAAGAAGGTGTTAGGCATATACCTGCCTTGCAAATGGCCGGACTAAGACAATTGATTGCAGGAATACTTTTTGTCACTTATTTTTTAATCATCAAAGCTCCCTTCCCAAAAGGAAAAGAGTGGTCTCCAATTTTTTTATTGGCTCTTTTAAATTTTGCGCTGAGCAATGGGCTAAGTACTTGGGGCATTAAATATATTTCGGCTGGACTGGCCGCAATCATGGGAGCCATCTTTCCCATTTGGTTGGTGGTGATTGGGTTATTTACTTCCAATGAGAGATTACCGCGTAAAGCTATTACAGGTCTGTTGATAGGGTTTGCCGGTGTTTGTATCATTTTTTATGATCATCTGCAGGATTTTCTGGATCCTTCATTTCGGTTTGGCATTCTGCTTTCTTTATTAGCTACCTGGAGTTGGGCATTTGCTACACTTTACACCAAACAACAAGCAGCTCACTTCAATCCGTATTTCAGCATGGGAATTCAGATGTTGCTTTCAGGTACTGTGCTTACTGCTGGCACTTACTTTACTGGCTTTTCCATTTCACTCGAATCCATCCCTTGGCAATCCTGGGCTGTAATAGGATTCATGGTGTTAATGGGATCTATTTTTGCTTTCTTGTGTTACCTCTATGCGCTGCAACATTTACCAACGGAACAGGTTTCCATTTACGCTTATATTAATCCGGTGGTAGCACTTTTATTGGGAACCTGGTTATTTGACGAAAAGATCTCCTTCTTCATTTTACTTGGCGGCGCTATTGCGCTACTGGGCGTATGGCTGGTTAATCAAGCTTTTAAAAATACCACCAGTGTAGAGCAACCCGAAACAGAAGGGATGTAAGATTTATTGATCGCCGTATTTATCTCGCCATTGTTGATTGAACGATCGGTCCGGAAATAAGAGTGGCCCTCGATGAGCTGTCCAGGCAGTGAATACTTTATTGACAAACCAGTTTTTCATTTTCCCATTTACCAAATTCATAGCTGGGCGGAATAACATGGCTTTCTTCCAGACTTGCCAGACTGCTTTTTCTTTCCAGTTATTCTTTTTTTCACGAACGGATTGATTTCTGTTTTCCAGTAATAATTCGTGGAGATTAATTTTAACGGCACAAACAGCAGTGCAGTTGCCACAGAGCGAAGAAGCGTAACTAAGGTGTTTATACTCCGCCATTCCTTGCAAGTGGGGTGTAATCACAGATCCAATCGGACCACTATAGGTAACGCCATAAGCATGCCCACCAATGTTCTTATAAACCGGACAAGCATTCAAACAAGCCCCGCACCGAATACAGTATAAACTTTCACGTTGTTTTTCGTCGGCTAAAATAGTGGTACGGCCATTATCCAATAAAATCACAATCATTTCTTTTGGGCCATCAGTTTCCTGTGGCTGGCGAGGACCCGTTATTAAAGAATTATAAACCGTAACACGTTGTCCTGTTCCATAAGTAGCCAGTAAGGGCCAAAAAAGTTGAAGATCACTCCAGGAGGAAATCACTTTTTCGATTCCTACCACTACAATATGCGTGGAGGGCCACGCACAACTCAAGCGCGCATTGCCTTCGTTTTCTGTAACAGCTATTCCTCCCATATCTGCTACAATAAAGTTTCCACCGGTCAATCCCACTTCAGCCTGCACATATTTATTACGAAGTACTTCTCTTGCTTTCAAAGTTAATTGCTCGGGAGTGGCTTTGGAGTCCGTTCCTAGTTTTTGAGCAAAAAGTTTAGCTACATCTTCTTTGCTTTTATGCATGGCAGGTGTAACAATATGGTAAGGAGGTTCGCCATCTAATTGCTGAATGTATTCCCCCAGATCTGTTTCTACACTCTCCACGCCAATGGAAGTCAGATAATCGTTGAGATGAATCTCTTCGGTTACCATGCTTTTGCTTTTTACCAGTGTCTTGCAATTTTTTTCCCGACAAATTTTTCCTATGGCTTCCTGTGCTTGCGCAGCATCTTCGGCCCAAATCACTTTTGCTCCACGTGCCGTGATAATAGATTCAAAAAGTTCCAACTGTTTATCAAGAGCGGCAATAGCTTTCCATTTTGCATTCTTTGCTTTTTCACGAGCCAGTTCAACATTCATGAATTGTTGCTTCCCCTTTGGCACAGCGGCGTTGTACTTGCCAATATTAAAATTGATTTTACGGCGATGCTCCCGATCAGCAGCCTTGATTGTGCTACTGGCTATAAATTGTTCCTGAATCTCTTTCGCCTCCATATTATTGCTGCAGTTCCCTCGAAGATAAACTACTCTTTTAGTTTCCACTCCCCTTTTGCTATGGTATCCAGGGCTTCCCAAAACGGCAAGCCCCATTTACGAACAATGGGTTCTTTTAAAAATTGGTAAACAGGTACTCTTAATTTCTTGCCCAATTGACAGGCTGGCAAACATACTTTTGGTCGGGGATCATAATTGATCCGTTCCGTATTGGCATATTCACTCCCTTCGGCTATGATTGGATACAAGTGGCAACTAATGGGCTTTTTCCAATCTATTTTTTTCTCGATATAGGCATTTTCAAAAGCGCAATGGATGGGTCCGTTTTTTTCGCGTAAACCATACACACAAATTTCCTTATCGCTGGGTAAGGTAGGAGTAACCCAACCAAATTCTTCGTGCCAAACATACTTTCCATTTTTTTCAACTTCCTTTATGGCCTCCTTAGTTAAATAAGGTTTTATTATTTCATACACAGATTCGATGATGATTTTTTCGGCTTCCTCCAGTGGTGCTCCGGCATCGCCGTCCTCACAACAAGCTCCTTTGCATTTGGTCAGATCACATACAAATTGTTTCTCCAGCACATCGTCGCTGATAATTTTATTGTCTACGAGTATCATGTTTATTTTTTATTGTCTGCATTTCTCCACCTGAGCGTTTGAATTAAATGCAGCAAATCTTCTTTTAAAAAATTATTCACTACCCCCAATGAATCCGCATTGGGTGTTGCATCAAAATACAGCGCCCCCCGTAAAAAATGTTGTGTAGAATCCGTTATAAAAAATTGATTGGCCGTGGCGGTATTTCCTCCTAAATCAAAATAAATTCCCTCAATGCCCGCAGGTGTTTGAAATACACTGTCTTTAATTCCGGTAGCAATGTTGATGTGTTGACGGTAGGCCATTCTAAACCCATCTTCCACTAAAGAATCAAGTTTATTCTTGCTATCGATGGGTTTGTAGCTAATATGAATTCTTCCGGCAAAACGAGGAAATTCAATATTGATCCACCAATCCTCTGCCTGATCCTGAAAAAATGTAGAATCTTTTTTTATTTGTGCATATACCGGGTATTCAAATGTATAAGGATATCCGGGCTGATCAAAGTGCTGATACTGTTTGGCAGGAAATTCAATGGCAAAATAGCCTCGCTTTTTCCCTACCGTATAAGGGCTGTTACAGCTACTGATAGCCGCAATCGTAAATAAAAAAAATCCTATGTAGTTTATCAGGCGCATTTTTTCAAGAGGGATAATGAATAGATACCTGAACACGTTGAATTCTATTGTGCTCCAATTCCACTACTTTAAATTCAAAATCTCCAAATACAATTACTTGATCTTTTGCAGGCAGCGCGCCTACTCGTTCCAATAATAACCCGGCCAAAGAATCACTATTACCTTTTACTGCTTCAAAAGTGTCTATAGGAACAGCTAGCGCCCTGCACAAATCAGTTAGCAGGGTTTTGCCTTCGAATAGAAAAGTGTGCTCATCTAGTTGTTGTCCGGTGACTTCCTCCTCATCATACTCATCGCGGATATCCCCGATTACTTCTTCCAAAATATCCTCCATCGTAACTATTCCACTGGTTCCTCCAAACTCATCTACCACTATCGCAAAATGAATCCGTCGCTGCTGAAATGTTTTTAGCAGGTCCTCAATAAGCTTGGGCTCCGGAACAAAATACGGAGCACGTAATAATTGATGCCAATCAAAATTAGCGGCAGCATCCAGATGAGGAAGTAAGTCTTTTGTGTTAAGTATCCCTACTACTTCATCTAAACTCCCCTTATACACAGGCAATCTTGAATAATGTAATTCTTGAACACGTTGTAACAACTCAGCAAAAGAAAGTTTATAGTCAACACCGGAAACATCCATCCTACTTCGCATGATTTGTTTAACGGCAATATCACCAAACTTAACCACGCCCCTCATGATATTTTTCTCCGCCGGAGTTGCCTCTTCATCAGATTTAAATTCAATAGCCTCGTCTAATTCTTGTTTGCTGATTTCCTGCAATCGGTTTGCACCGGTGGCTCTGGCTATTTGATCGGCCAGCTTTACTATCCAATTGCTAAATCCGTATAACATGACGTTTAGCCCCCCCGCCACAAAGGACCAATCGTGGGCAAAGCGAAGGTTGTGTTGCGTACCCCAGATCTTTGGAAGAATTCTAGCTGTAAAAAAAACTAAAAAAACAAGTAGTAAAATTCGAACCAGAACAGCCAGCCATCCCGAAGGAAACAAGGGTAGTAAGAGATAGTTGGCCAATAAGATGCTGCAAATATTAACAAAGGTTCCTGACATGAGTAGTGTGGCGTAGAGCTGTTTGGGCGCAGCCAGCAATTGCACTATTCGTCTAGCGGACTCATGTTGTTTGGTCTTAAGAATATCAATATCTTTTTGAGAAAGAGAAAATAGCGCTGCTTCGTTGCCGGCAATCACAAAGGATAAAACCAGCAGTAGCACCAATAGTACAACCAGGAAAGTAACTCCCTGTGGCACTACAGCCAGGACGTTGAGCAATAAATGGGGAACAAATAGTGGCCCGTATGACGGAGGCTCCAAGCGGATTGTTTTTGATTAACGCGTTACAAATTTATTGAATTTACCGCGTATGCTTAGAATAGAATTGTTTGAGTGGCAGTAGCGTATAAATATTGATTGATCAACTGTGGAAAGGCCTGAGATTTCAATCCGTCAGTACGCTGCCATTTCCATTCTTTGTCCAGTGCAGGTTTTTTTTGTAATCGGATACGAATAAACTGCCCGGCAATAAGCTGATGAGACAATGTTTGTCGATAAAGTGCCGAAACAGATTCAACAACATAAGCGTTGGGTAGAAGCAGTTTGCTTTTTTCTGCCAGCTTCAATACTGCTTTTATGGAGGTTTCTTTATCCCTTTCCAACATCGGAAATGTAGCCAGCCCCTGCCAAATATCTTTTTCAGTACGAACTTTTACAGGCAGTTGACCCCGATAGGAAGGCAGTAGAAAATAAAACCAACGTTTCTTTAGCACTATCTTTTTCTGCTTAACGGGCAGTTGGTTAACTTTTTTTTCCAGAAAAGCAATGCAGGTTTTTTTAAATGGGCAGCTCAGACAACTGGGTGTTCGCGGCTTACAAATAGTAGCTCCAAAATCCATGATTGCCTGATTATAAGTAGCAGGTTTTTCCCGGTCCATCACGGAATTAGCCAATTCAGTAAATTTCTTTTTGCCTTCAGTTGAGTCTATAGGAAGTTCAATGCCAAAAACTCTGGCCAGCACTCGAAATACATTTCCGTCCACCACAGCATGAGGCAGGTCAAAAGCAAAAGATGCAATGGCCGCTGCTGTGTAAGGGCCCACCCCCTTTAGAGACTTTAGCTCTTCAAAAGAATTAGGAAAGGCCCCTTTCTTTTTTTCAGCAATAAATCGAGCCGTTTCCAACAAATTTCTGCATCTGGAATAGTAACCTAACCCCTCCCAAATCTTAAACACTTGATTATCATCAGCTTTTGCAAGCTTTTTAACTGTCGGAAAGGCTTTTAGCATCCGTTGATAATACTCCAACCCTTGCTCCACCCTCGTTTGCTGTAAAATGATCTCGCTGAGCCAGATTCTGTAGGGGTCTTTTTCTCCCTTCCAGGGCATTTTTCGATGGTTTTTTGTCAAATTCCATGCAAAAAGGGCGGAAGAAAAGGAGTTTTTAGACTTTTTGAGGGGCATTTCACGATAAAGCTAAAAAAAAATACACCTATTTATTTGATAATCACAATATTTTAACTTAAATTGGCAGTATAAACCCAAAACACGCATCATGAGAAAGGCCGACCTTGTAAATCAGATCGCGGAAAAAACTGGCATACCTAAGGTGGATGTACTTGTGGCTCTTGAAACCATGTTTAAGGAAGTCAAAGACACACTTGCCGGTGGCGAAAACATTTATATCAGGGGATTCGGTAGTTTCATCACAAAGAAGCGGGCCGCGAAAATTGGCCGAAATATCAAGAAAAATGTAGCCGTTCACATTCCAGAACATTACATTCCCGCCTTTAAGCCTGCAAAAGAATTTGTTGCTGAGGTGAAGAAACTGAAAGAGCCCAAACCCGACACTGGACCTGGTGAAGACAATTAAGCGATCAATCCGGTAACTTTGCCCGGAAAATTTAGATCGTGAAAAAACCCCAATTGATATTGGCGGGCATTGGCATGTCCCTGGTAGTTATTCTTTTTGTTTTTGGTCGCTTTGTTCCTGAAAAAGAAAAAGTTAGCAAACCCACTATAGCAGCTTCAGCAGCTCCCAACTCTTTTTCTATTGACTCTGCTCGTAGTTCTGCAGAAAAAACCATCTCAGACCAATTTAATTTAGAACTCAAAAATCTGGAGCAAAAGCTAAGTTCAGCCTCTACTCCTGCCGCACAACTTGCTGCCTATCATCAACTTGCTCATTTTTGGTCAGAAAAGACTAAGTTTTTTGAACTCTATGCTTGGAACGAAGCTCTTGCTGCAAGATTGGAAAATTCCGAAAAAAGCCTCACCTTCGCAGCCCGTTTGTTCCTGGATAACCTGCAAGAGGACCCAGATGGCCCACGACGCCAATGGAAAGCTTTGCAAGCCAAGGACCTATACGAGCGCTCTTTGAAGATCAATCCCAATAACGATTCCACCAAAGTTGGACTAGGTGCTTGCTATTTGTTTGGCAACATCAGTAGCAGCCCCATGGAAGGAATTGTACTTATCCGGGAAGTGGTTCAGCGAGACAGTGCCAATGTTTACGCTCAACTAACCCTGGTAAAAGCATCCATACTATCCGGACAGTTTGATAAAGGCATAACCCGTTTACAGACTGTAGTTAGGGTAGCCCCTCAAAACATAGAAGCCCATTTACTAATGGCAGATCTCTATGAAAGAACGGATAACAAAAAGGAAGCTGTAAAGTGGTATGAAAAATGCATGCAACTGATTGCACACCCTGAAATCAGACAAGCTTTAAAGGATAGGATCGAAGCACTCAAGTAATAGTTCCAAAACAAATTGAAAACTAATTTTTAACAAATAAAAAAATTTCTGGTATGCCTTGTGGTAAAAAGAGGAAGCGTCATAAGATTGCGACGCACAAGCGTAAAAAAAGACTGAGAAAAAATCGTCATAAGAAAAGAAACAAATAAGTAATCGGGCCTTCTTGGCCCGGTACTTACTTTTTGTTTTCAGTCTCCGGTTGTTTCCGACTATTTATTCGATACTGTTCTCGAACATTGTAGCCGTTTACGCAATTGCGTATATAGTCAGCCGGTGTTTACCGCCCCTGCCCATAACCATTAGTGGGTCAGGATCCATAGGTAATACAGTACCCAAGCTGTAATGAACAAAGAATTAATCATCAATGTCACCGGGCAAGGTGTGGAAATAGCCTTGCTTGAGGATAAGAAACTCGTTGAACTTCATAACGAGAAAAGCGATGCCCGTTTCGCAGTGGGCGACCTCTACCTTGGAAAGGTAAAAAAACTAATTCCCGGCTTAAATGCTGCCTTCGTGGATGTAGGGTTTGAAAAAGACGCCTTTCTCCACTATACAGACCTCAGCCCTTACATCAAATCGCTGTTGAAGTTCACTCAATTTTCCGTGAACGATCAAAGTGAGAAAGGATTGGACTTTAGCAAGTTTACCGTTGAGCCTGAAATTTTAAAAACAGGAAAAATCAGCGAAGTGATGAACGGAAAACCTTCCGTGCTGGTGCAAATTTTAAAAGAACCCATCGCTGCTAAAGGACCCCGTTTGAGTTGTGAAATTTCACTACCCGGCCGATTTGTGGTATTGACTCCATTTAATAATGTAGTGGCCGTATCCCGAAAAATACACTCGTCTGAGGAAAGAAAGCGTTTGCAAAAACTGATCGAAGCTATTAAACCTAAGAATTTTGGGGTTATAGTTCGTACAGCTGCCGAAGGCAAAAAAACAGCAGACCTGCACGAAGACCTGGCTACACTCACGGCCACCTGGACAACCATTCAACAGAATTTAAAAGGAGCTGTTCCTCCTGCAAAAATTCTGAGTGAACAAACCAAAACCACAAGCATTCTGCGCGACTTACTCAATGCAGAATTTAACCGAATTGAAATCAATGATAAAACGCTTTACAACGATACTAAAAGTTATATCCAACGCATAGCTCCTGAAAAAGAAGAAATTGTTTCCTATTATGGGAGTGATTCTTCTATTTATGATACTTATGGAATTACCAAGCAAGTAAAATCTGCGTTTGGGAAAACCGTAAATCTGGATAGTGGCGCTTATATCATAATTGAACACACCGAAGCCCTGCATGTTATTGATGTAAACAGTGGCTATAAAAGCGTAGGAAGTAATCAGGAACAAAATTCGCTGGAAACAAATCTTGAGGCTGCGGAGGAAATTGCACGTCAATTACGCTTACGCGACCTGGGTGGCATTATTGTAGTAGATTTTATTGATATGAAGTTGCCGGAAAACAAACGCAAACTTCATGATAAAATGGAAGAGTGCTTATCTCAGGATCGGGCCAAGCACACCGTACTTCCTATTTCAAAATTTGGCATCATGCAAATTACCCGTCAACGCATGAAGCCAGAGGTAATCATCAACACGCAAGAAGCTTGTCCTACTTGTAATGGTACCGGAAAAATTGCTTCAACCTTATTGCTGGAAGATGAGATAGAAAAGAACTTAAGTTATCTAATTACCCATAAGCATCAACAACTCAAATTAGTTGTTCATCCTATTCTCTACGCTTACCTGACTAAAGGTTGGTTTTGGAAAACCAAGATCTCCTTATGGAATAAAAAATTCGGTCAGAAAACAACTGTCCTTGCAGACAGTTCCTATCATCTGACCGAATATCGTTTTTTTGATAAGAACGAAGAAGAGATAAAACTCTCCTGAAACAATTATACTAACGTTCGCGATTGTTCAGGTAAATCATGATATACTGAATCAGCGTAACCACCGCAGCAAGTGCAGCCACAACATAAGTAGTAGCGGCCCATTTCAATGCGTCTTTTGCCAATGGATATTCCTCTGAGTTGGTAACATTGGTTTGTTCCAGCCATGCCAGAGCACGCTTGCTGGCGTCAAATTCTACAGGCAGAGTGATTAAACTAAATAAAACCGTAAGAGACATCATGATGATACCAATCAACAATACCGTTGCATTATTGCTTACTGCCAACATAATGATGCCGGCCATCAATACCCAATTAACAATGGTAGAGCTAAACTGAACAACAGGTACCATGCGGCTTCTGAAAACCAAGGGTCCATAGGCTGTTGCATGTTGTACAGCGTGGCCACATTCATGGGCGGCAACGGCAGCAGCTGAAACAGAAACGCCGTGGTAAACATCCGGGCTCAGGTTTACCGTTTTATTGAGCGGATTATAGTGATCGGAAAGAAACCCTTCCACAGAGGTTACGGATACGTCATAAATACCGTTTTCACGCAGCATTTTCTCAGCTATCTCCTTGCCTGACAGGCCTTTAGATAATTGAAGCTTACTGTAACGGCTAAACTTCCCTTTTAAGATGGAAGACACCAAAAAGCTGATCCCCAGGAACAGAATGGAGACAAACATAATTTCGTTGGTCATGTAAATTGAATATTTTAGTACTCAATATTACTACAAATTTGTCGCCACTGGCTCACCCTCATTTATATGCGCCTTTTTGTCATTCAAAAAGGGGTAAAAATTATTTTAAGGCGAGGGTTACCCCCAGATCGGTTGTAAATAAATTGATTTTTTATTATTGATTATCAATATATTAGATATGTTTCTTTCCCCCATTTATCCCCCCTGTCAACCGGGTGTAAGAACTCAAAAGTTATGCACAATCCCTAAATTTTTTTTTAAAAATTACCCCCCACTTGCTAATTTAGCAGAAGAATTTAATGGGTTAGTAAGTAAAAGGGTCAGTCGAAAGATTGGCCCTTTTCATTTTTTTAAGTATGAATAAAACTAAAAAAATGTTTTTCTGCCAACACTGCGGTCATCAAAGCGTAAAGTGGTTGGGTCAATGTCCCGGATGTGGCATATGGAATAGTTATGTAGAAGAAATAGTTCACAAAGACAATGCAAAGGATCAGCAGGATTGGTCTGCATATGGAGAAGAAAAAAGAAAAGGAAAAATCACCACGCTTGATCAGGTTAAAAGTAATCAGGAGCGACGAATGGTAACGGGTGATGCAGAATTGAATCGTGTACTCGGCGGTGGAATTGTGCAAGGAAGTTTGATATTGGTTGCCGGAGAACCAGGTATTGGAAAGTCAACCTTGTTTTTACAAACAGGACTTTGGTTAAAAAATGTTTCTGTGCTTTATATCAGTGGCGAAGAAAGTGAGCAACAGATAAAGATGAGAGCTGATCGTTTACAATTGCAAAATCCGGATTTTTATTTATTGACAGAAACCAACACCAGTGTAATTTTTCAGGAAATAAAAAAATTAAAACCGGGATTGATCATTGTTGATTCAATTCAAACGCTACAAACTCCTTTCCTGGATGCATCAGCAGGATCGGTATCTCAGATCAGAGAATGTGCAGCAGAATTTCAACGATTTGCTAAAGAAACCAACACACCCGTATTTCTGATTGGCCATATTACTAAAGAAGGACAGATTGCAGGTCCCAAAGTATTGGAGCATATGGTAGACACGGTCCTGCAATTTGAAGGGGACAGACACTATGCTTACCGGATACTGCGTACACTCAAGAATCGTTTTGGGAGTGCTGCCGAGTTAGGCATTTATGAGATGAACGAAACCGGTATGCGCGGTGTGCTTAACCCCAGTGAAATATTACTTACACAAAAAGAAGAAGCACTCAGTGGAATTGCAATTGCTGCAACCCTTGAAGGAATGCGGCCATTATTGATCGAGGTGCAAGCATTGGTTACTCAGTCCGTTTACGGTACACCGCAGCGAACAGTGAGTGGGTTTGATCTGCGACGTTTACAATTATTATTAGCTGTGCTGGAAAAAAGAGGCGGCTTTCAATTTGGCAATAAAGATGTGTTCCTGAATATTGCCGGAGGACTCAAGGTGGAAGATCCCTCCATTGATCTAGCCGTTTTGTGTGCGTTACTTTCCTCTTACGAGGATATCCCTCTCCCCTCCTCCATTTGTTTTGCCGGTGAGGTAGGATTGAGTGGCGAAATAAGAGCAGTTAACCGAATTGAACAGCGAATTGCCGAAGCTGCCAAATTGGGCTTTGAAAAAATTATTGTTTCCCGTTATAATTACAAAGAGAAAAAGAACCGACCAGCTTCCAAACAAAGCGGTATTGAAGTAGTGGCGCTTGCCCGGGTCGAGGAACTCTATCGTTACTTATTCGAAAGATAATATAGCCGTGGGTTTATTAACTAAGTGGGCAGAGGCGGCTGCCTGTCTTTTTTATCCGCATTATTGTGCAGGGTGTGGCGCAGATCGATTGAGTCAACAAACTGAAATCTGTTTACGTTGTTTACACCAACTCCCTCAGACTCATTTTACAGAACAAGCTGATAATCCCGTAGAAAAAATTTTTTGGGGACGAACGCCGGTACAGGCAGCCACCAGTCTCTTTTTTTATTCGCAGAACTCCATAGTGCAAGCATTGCTACATGAATTAAAATACAGAGGCAATCAAGCCTTAGGAATTCAGTTGGGAAGTTTATTGGGTGCAGCACTTAAAAACAATGGTCGCTTTCAAGTGGATGTTTTGGTTCCGGTTCCCCTTCATCCTTCCAAAGAAAGAAGTAGAGGGTTTAATCAGGCTACCCTTATTTGCCAAGGTATTGCTGCCGTAACCGGACTGCCCGTTTGTACAAACTTGCTTCGGAGAAATGCCGAGCGAAGTACCCAAACCAAAAAAGACCGCACTGAGCGATGGAAAAATATGCAGGAAGTATTTGAAGCATTGCCTGCCCCCCAATTGAAATATAAAAACATATTGCTGGTTGACGATGTAATTACTACTGGCGCTACACTGGAAGCCTGTGGTCAAGCTCTGTTGCAAGAGGGTGATCGAAGGTTATGGATAGCCAGTGTTTGTTATAGTAGTCGTTAATCATTTTTTAGTAAATTGTATTGCTCAAACTTTTTCTCATGAAACTTATCTTAGCTTTAATCGCTACCCTTTTTATGCTAAATACAGCAAATTCTATTTATCAATTTTCCGTACCCGATTTGGAGGGGAATACCATTGACTTTGCCAGCTTCAAAGGCAAGAAAATATTGATTGTAAATACGGCCTCTAAATGCGGCCTAACTCCACAGTACCAAGGGCTCGAGCAACTGTACAAAACCTACGGGAAAAAACTAGTGATAGTTGGTTTTCCTGCTAATAATTTCCTGAGACAGGAGCCTGGTTCTAACGAAGAGATCAGTGCATTTTGTAAGCGCAATTACGGCGTTAGTTTTCCAATGGCTGCAAAGATTTCTGTAAAAGGAAGTAATGTTCATCCAATTTATAAATACCTCAAGGAGCAGGCAAAGGCCAAAAAATTGGACGACCCTGTAACCTGGAACTTTGGAAAATTTTTACTGGACGAAAAAGGAGAACTCATTGCAACTTTTTCTCCTCGCACCTCCCCACTTAGCGAGGAGATTACAAGCCGACTACAATAAGTTGTGATATTTGAAGGACCCTGCCCTTTGATTTAGGGTAGGGAAACCCTACATTCGCCAAGCATGAACTGGGATGCACTGATTGGTCAGGAGCCACTAAAAAAACAATTTACTGAGTTGGTATTACAAAACCGACTTAGTCATGCCTTACTTTTTCTTGGAAAGGAAGGTGTAGGCGCATTGCCGCTTGCTATTTCGTTTGCACAATATTTGGTTTGCGAAAAAGCAGCGGTTGCTAACCTTGCTGCACCTTGTGGAGTTTGTCCTGCTTGTAAAAAAGCCAGTGAATTGGTTCATCCTGATATTCATTTTTCGTATCCAACTGTTACAAAAAAACCTGGCGAAAAACCCATTGCCGCTGATTTTATAAAAGAGTGGCGAGAGTTTATTACGCAACACCCTTACGGAAATCTCTTTGACTGGATTGAATTGATCAAAGAAAAAGATAACAGTCAGGGAAAAATTACAGCCGAAGAGTGTAAAGATGTATTGCGAAAACTAAGTTTAAAAAGCTTTGAGAGCCCCTGGAAAATATTGATACTTTGGTTGCCTGAATTGCTAGGGAACGAAGGGAACAAACTGCTCAAATTGATTGAAGAACCCCCTCCGCAAACACTCTTGTTATTAGTAAGTGAAAATGAGAGCGGAATACTTTCTACCATTGTGAGTCGTTGCCAACTCATCAAAGTTCCCCCGTTGAAAACCGCGGATATTGAAAAGGCATTGGTCCTCAACAATAAAACCGCCCCAGCAATTGCCGGTCAATTAGCGGCACTGGCTGATGGAAATTATCGAGAGGCCTTACTGTTGACGCAGCATGCCGAAGAAGACTGGCAAGAGCTGATTAGAACTTGGTTGAATTCCATTTTAAAGACCGGTCCGGTTGCACAAACAAAATGGGTGGAAGAAATTGCCAAACTAGGAAGAGAGAAACAAAAACAATTTTTACGCTACTTCAATCATTTATTGGAGCAAGCGGTTCATTATAGGATTCAAGGAGAAAATTTACTGATCAGCGATACAGAAAAGGATTTTGCAGCCCGATTAAATCGAATTGCCGGTTTTGAGCAACAAGAAGCCATGATGCGTGAGATTGACCAAGCACATTATCATGTTGAGAGAAATGCAAACGCCAAGATTCTCTTTCATGCATTGACAATCAAGCTCTACCATATCATTCAGGACAATACCGTACTTTTGTTAGAATGAGTTGTTCTGGATGTGGGACCGCAACTGGCGGAAAACCAAATGGATGTAAAAGTAACGGTGGATGTAGTTCAGGCGGATGCAACCGCATGAATGCACATGATTGGTTACATAATCTCCCATTGGTAGGTACAGACAACCAATGTCGGGCAATTGAAGTAAGCTTTAGCCAAGGCACCCGTAAGGATTTTTTCCGCAATCTCTCTTTGCAGCAATTTGAAAAAGGAGACCTGATAGCCGTAGAAGGCGTTGGTGGATTTGATGTAGGGGAGGTTTCACTCACCGGAGAAATTGTTCGTTTACAGTTGAAAAAAAGAGGCGTTAAGGAAGATAATCCCGAAATGAAAAAAGTTTTACGACTAGCTACTGATCGGGATATTGAATTACTCAAACAAAATAAAGCGCGGGAACCCGAAGCAGTTATTCGTAGCCGGGCCATTGCTAAGCAACTCCGACTGGATATGAAAATTAGCCAGGTAGAAATGCAAGCGGATGGTCGTAAAGCCACCTTCTTCTATATTGCCGATGGACGTGTAGATTTTCGTGAATTAATTAAAGTATACGCATCGGAGTTCAAGGTAAAAGTAGAGATGCGTCAAATTGGAGCCAGACAGGAAGCTGGTAAAGTAGGTGGGATTGGAAGTTGTGGTCGAGAACTTTGTTGCAGCACCTGGTTAACAGAGTTTAAATCCGTCAACACAGCGGCGGCTCGTTATCAAAATTTATCGATCAATCAAACAAAGTTGAGTGGACAATGTGGTCGTCTCAAATGTTGTTTGAATTACGAACTGGATACCTATTTGGATGCACTCCAACATTTTCCTGATAATTGTGATGTATTACAGGTTGCAAAAGGAAATGCCTTTTTGATTAAGAAAGATATTTTCAAAAATCTAATGTGGTACACGTTGCCCGATAGCAACAAACAATACCCGTTGACACTGGAGCGTGTAAGAAAAATAAAAGAGCTCAATAAGCAAGGTGTTCGTCCGGAAGAACTCGAACCAGTAGAAATTACTTCGTCCAAACCCAAAGAGGATGTGCCCGAATTTGTGGAATTGGTTGGACAGTTCAGTCTTAAAACACTGGATCGTGCGGCACAACGTAAAAGACAACAGCAGCAACAACAACGAAACCCTCGCAGCAATAATAACAGTGGAAACAAACCAGGTGGCCCGCAACGCCCTCCACAAAATCAACCCCGCGGACCGCGTGGGAATACACCTCCGAGAAAGGAAGGGTAATTATTCCTTAGTCATCTACCCCAATAGCCCGATAAATTGCATCTTGGATGCGTCCGCGGATCTGCAGTTGGCCTAGTAAATTATTAGCACGGGTGGGATTTACTCGATTGGAGAGAAACACATATATCAGCTCTTGTTTGGGGTCAACCCAAACACAGGTACCGGTAAAACCAGTATGACCAAAAGTAGCTGGAGAAGCTAAAAGAGAAGGATAGGGGTCTTTTTTGAACTGATTATCTTTTTCTGGTTTATCAAACCCCAGACCTCGTCTGCTATTTTCCAATTGGTAATTGCTAAACAGTTGAATGGTGGACTCTTTTAAATATCGTCTGCCATTGAACTTTCCTCCTTGTAGTAGCATTTGATAAAGCATGGCTAAATCACAGGCGTTAGAAAATAATCCGGCATGTCCTGCAACCCCGCCAAATAAAGAAGCGCCTTCGTCATGAACATCCCCGCGCATTGTTTGCTTTCTGAACTGCGTTTCTGTTTCTGTAGGCACTATTGACTGCAACGGGAAGCGTCGGCGAGGAGTGTATCCTGTAGTATACATTCCTAATGGACGGTAAAAATTATCCTGTACATATTGTTCCAATGTTTTTCCAGTGAGCTGTTCAACTATCAATCCCAAAAAAATAAAATCATTATCACTGTAAACGTATTTGCCTTGTGGCCCGAGTGGACTTTTTAAAATACGTGCAAGTAAAGTATCCTTCCAATCATCTCTTCGATATAAATTTTCTGCAACCCGTACGGTGAACCCTTTTTTAGCTACCGTAACGTATAAGCTGGTGTCGGGGTTACCATTTGCATCGATAGTTTCTTTATAAAAGGGAATAAAAGGAACCAGCCCTGCCTGGTGCAGTAAAATGTCTTTAATATTCAAGGTCTCTTTATCAGATCCTTTGACCCAAGGCAGATAATCTTTAAGTTGTCCGGATAACTTTAATTTTCCCTCTTCTACTAATTTCATAACAGCCACCGTAGTAGCTGAAATTTTTGTCACAGAGGCCAGATCAAAAATATGTTCAGGTTTAATGGGCGTGGAATCAGTAACTGCTTGCTGCCCTACTGATTTTTGATAGAGAATTGTACCACGTTGAACGGCAAGCACCACTGCACCGGGGTATGCTTTTTTTGCAAGCCCCTCCTCTAGTATATCATCAACTTCAGCTAATCGCTTTCTGAGTTGAACGGAAGAACGCTTTACCTTGGGTTGTTGCACCCCATCACCCAATGAAAATTCACAAACTTCCACTTGTAATCGACCACGAGCCGGAAAATCTCCTTGCAACCAGTCTGCGGCAATTTGATTGGTGATTGAATCATCTTGTTGTAAAGCCACCACTGAGTTGGCTGAACAGAAATTTTTTGCAGCTAAAACGTTTCCAAATAGTAGCGTCAGTGTGCTATCTCCTTGTAATGCATTACCCAGGTAAATAGCAGCCGTGCTGATATTAAAATTATTCATTGGCTTGTTGGCGTAATCGTGCAAGCCTACCAATACTATATCAAAACCTTTTGTTTTTATTTCAGTCAAGATGGAGTGGGCCTTTTCAATAGAGTCGAGATAATTTAAATGATAGGAGGCAGCGTTCCAATCTTGCTGTACTCTTTTTCCAAAAACAGTAGGTTCATTACCCCCCAATTGAACATAGGCAACGCGTGGCTGCTCTTTCTTGAATTGCGCACGTAAGGTTGCAGGCAATTGTTTAAGCAAGGTAAGTCCTTTGCGAGCAGCTTCTTTTCGCAAAGAAGTGGATTTTTCATTGAGATCTGCGATCAAATTTGTGGTATCTACCAATTGTGGGGCACTTAACCCCAAAGCATATTTTGCATTGAGCACTTTAATAACCTTGGCATCTACTTCCGTTTGTGTTAATCTTCCATCGGTGATAGCCTGTTGAATAGCCTGAATAGATGCTGGAACACTGGCTGGTAAACAAAGTATATCATTCCCTGCAATAATAGCTTCCACAGCAATAGTTCCACCAGGATAATGTTTTGCAATTCCTTTCATCTCCAACGCATCCGTAAAAGCGAGTCCCTGAAAATTCAATTGGTTACGCAAAATGCCGGTAATGGCTGGTTTTGAAATAGATGTTGGTCTGTTGATAGTGGTATCTATGGCGGGCACGGAAAGATGTGCCACCATGGCACTACCAATACCTGCTTCAAAAACTTTTTTAAATGGATACAACTCTACTGCATTCAGTTGGTCCATTGATTTGTTTATGATCGGTAAATCGTAGTGTGAATCAACATTCACATCGCCATGACCCGGAAAATGTTTTGCGCAGGCCATGATTCCCACATCCTGCATTCCCTTTGTAATGGCCACAGCAAATCTTGCCACTTTTTCTTTATCAGCCCCAAATGATCTAAATCCAATTACCGGATTATTTGGGTTATTATTTACGTCTACTACGGGTGCATAGTTTACATGAATGCCCAAACGCTTGCATTGTTGACCCATGGCAACTCCAATGCGGTATGATAATGTAGCGTCATTAACAGCCCCCAAGCTAAGTTGATAGGGTAACCGATCAACACTGTCCAACCGCATACCTACTCCCCATTCTCCATCAATAGTAATAAGCAAGGGGGTTTGGGCAATGGACTGATATTGATTGGTAAGTAAGGCTTGTCTCACAGGTCCGCCCTGAAAAAAACAAAGCCCACCCACATTATAATTTCTAATATCACTTTCCACTTTAGCAATATGTTCCGCGCCCAGGTTAGAATGCGCGCGAATCACCATGAGTTGTGCAATGCGTTGCTCAGGAGTTAAACTGTTAAAAACACTGTCCACCCATTTTTGTTGGGCATGTTCCTGAGTGTTTTGTGCATTGGCATTTAAAGTGGTTGCTAGCAACAGCAGCAAGCAAGCCCGTTGTATAGTTGCCCTCATCGGTTAAAAGTACTTCATTTGAAGCAAGTAATTTGTTGGCTGTATCGAGGGCAAAGCCGTATTTTTGAAGGCTCGAAAAGTGGCGCACTTGATACAGATTTTACCTGACCATATTGCCAATCAGATTGCCGCAGGCGAAGTAATTCAACGTCCTGCCAGTGCGGTCAAAGAGTTGTTAGAGAATGCCGTGGATGCGGGTGCAACAGCTATTGAGTTGATCATTGAGGATGCGGGCAAATCCTTGGTACAGGTAACAGACAACGGAAAGGGCATGTCGGAAGAGGATGCTCGTCTTTGTTTTGCCCGGCATGCTACTTCCAAAATCAGCAGCATTGAGGATCTGTTTCATATCCGAACCATGGGTTTTCGGGGAGAGGCATTGGCTAGTATTGCTGCTGTGGCACAAGTGGAACTAAAAACAAAACTTGCTACTAACCCATCAGGTATATTTATTGAGGTTGAACACAGTGTTATTACGCGTGAGGAACCCATTGGTATGGTTACCGGCACCAGTCTGGCCATGAAAAATTTGTTTTTCAATATTCCGGCCCGTAGAAATTTTTTGAAAAGCAATGCAGCAGAGATGCGCCATATTATAGAGGAGTTCACAAGGGTGGCCATGGCATTTCCGACTATTCAATTTTCGCTGCACGCCAATAATCAACAACTCTATCAATTGGAGTCTGGTAGTTTAAAACAACGCATAGTTCAATTATTGGGGAGTAATTATGCTTCAAAACTGGTAGGAGTACAAGAAGAAACTGATTATTTAACCATTCGTGGTTTTGTTGGCAAACCGGATTCTGCACGTAAAACAAGGGGAGATCAGTACTTTTTTGTCAATAACCGGTTTATTAAAAGTTCTTATCTCCATCATGCAGTGATGAACGCATTTCAGGCTTTATTACCTGCAGATCATTTTCCACTTTATGTATTGTTCATAGATCTTGACCCACAACAAGTAGACATCAATGTTCATCCAACCAAGCAGGAGATTAAGTTTGAGGACGATAAAATCGTGTACGCCTTTGTACAGGCTGCTATCCGGCATGCCCTAGCGCAATTTAGCATTACTCCTACCCTTGATTTTGAACTAGATGCTTCTATACAGCAACTCGATTCCATACAACAACCTTTTACCGAGCAAACTCGTTCGGCTATTCAAGAGGGTAACTTATATCAGCATTTTACACAGAAAAATCAAGCTCATCGGATTGAACCGGATTCCACACAATCTGCCAAAAATTGGAAACCATTTCAACCACTTACTACAGGTTATAGTTCCTCGGGAAAAGAAGATGGCGTAGCAGAACCTGAATTGAATTTACATGCAGGAGTCCTGGGTTCGTCCGCGCCAAATACTACAGTTCAGCTATTGCAGTCTTATATTCTTTTTGCACAAGCTCATACCTGCACCTTGATCGATCAACAGGCAGCGCATGAAAGAATTCTCTATGAAAAATATGTTCAACAGCGTGCGGATAAAAAAACAACTACTCAACCTTTGTTGTTTCCCAATACTATTACATTGAGCCTAACCGATGCCAGCTTGCTCCAAGAATTATTAGCGGATTTAACAACCTTTGGGTTTTTGGTCGAAAAAATAAACACAACCGATTTTCTAATTCAAGGCCTCCCTGCCGGATTTGAAAATGGAAAAGAAGAGACTATTTTGGAAGCCGTGTTAGAGGAATACAAGCACTTTAACACTGCGCTGGCCCTGCCGCTTCATGAAAAGTTATGCAGGAGTTTGGCCAAACAACAAGCCATCAAAGCAGGAACAGTATTGAATGAGCCTGAGATGAAACAATTGATCACCGATCTGTTTGCCTGTAAGGAACCACATTTATCTCCTTTTGGTGTGCCGGTATTTAGAACATTGCAAAAAGAAGAAGTAGAACAGCTGCTGCTGAACCGTTGATCAATAAGCAGCCCTGACCTGGGTCAAGAATTTTTCAATTTGTTTTCTGATTTCAGTGGTACTGGAACGATGATTATTTACCATCGTGGAAAATAAAAGCAATTTTCCCTTCTTTGTATACAGATAGCCACTCAAGGTTACCACTCCGCTAAGTGTACCGGTTTTTGCATAGATAAAGCCGCTGTCCTGCTTGTAATATTTCGTTAATGAACCTTCGCCTCCCGTAGTAAAAATTCCTTTGATCCGTTCCATTCCAAATTGATCCTTCATTTTTTCAAGGATATGCACAAAATCTTGAGGAGAAAACAGATTGTACCGACTCAGTCCGGATCCATCAACCCAACGAGGTTGTTGGGGAAGATCAACAAAATCACTTTTCAGCAGGGTATCTATCAATTGCTCATCGCTCATCCGATTCAATAATTGTTGGCTGACCATTAACAGCGATTGCTCTGCAAAAAAATTATCGCTACGATGCATGATGAGTTTGAGCAATGAATCAGTAGGAATGGAATAAATTAACTTCCCCGCTGGTTGTCTATTGGATAATTGAAGGGAAGCGGCAATTCCGATGCGCTGCAACGTGTCTTGTAAAAATTGAAATGCCGTAACACCATCCTTGGTTTTGAAAGGCAGGATAGCTCCACGAAATGATCCTGTAGCCGGGATAACACTAAATTGATTTTGATCGAACGAACGAGTTATTTGGAATTGATCGCTTTTCCCTAACTGCTGTATCATCGACTCCTGCATAAAGGGTGGTTGCAATGCCAATGATGGAACCGAATGAAGCTGGCCGTTCTTTCGCTGAAAACTAATCACATTTCCATAAATAGGAAAGGCGCTTCGCTCTGCCAGATACGCTTCTTGATAATCATCCCAGGACCACCCACTTCCATAGGGCGTAAATGTATGTTGCGTAGAATAATTAATTATCACTGGACCATTTGCCAAACGCATTTTATCCCAGAGTGGCTGATAGCTAAATTCAGCTAATAAAAAAGTAGGATCCCCTAATGGGGTTATGTAGCAAGCTCCTGCACTATCCCAAACATAGGCGCTTGGTAAACTATCTCCCAGATACTTCATGGCCGCATAACAAGTGGGGATCTTGATATTGCTTGCCGGAATAAAATATTTATCGCCCTGATAATTGAACCAATATTTTTTAGTGGATGGATCGTAGAGGCTAATTCCTACATGAGCCGTTTGAAAGGCCTGTTGTTTAATGATTTCTTTGTTCGCCCTGCGTTGTAATGCTTGCGGAATACTGCATCCTGACAGGATTGCACTGACTAGGAATATTACAAATGATAGGCTGTATTTATTCATGAGACTATTATCCTCTTTCCTGCGCGCGTAACCAGCGTTCCGGAATTTCGTTACTACTTGCCAACAGATAATCTTTATAACTGCAGGCAATAAATTTCTTATCTGGTAATTGCATCCACCAACGTCCGGTTTTTTTGCTTTGCAAGAACACCGTTTCTACTTCGGCAAAAGCCATATAGTATTCATTGAATGAATCCTTTTCTGTGAGAGAGGCTTCTCTTTTACCTCGGCTTCTTCCGTCTAATAAGTACCAGAGTTGTTGCGCAATTTGTTTAGCTGAAAGTTCCTGTCGATCTAATCGCGGATCATATCCATACACTCCTACTGAGTTTACGGCAGGGCTCATGCCTGCATAGCGGAATAAAGCGCAGGCTTCTTCGCCCGTTAGTCCATTGGGAGAAATGGTACTGGCCGGAGAATGGGCATTGCTCAAGGCACTAATATCAAAACTAAAGAGATGACTATTGCGGATCACGGGTTCCATTTCGTCCAGCGATTCTTTTACATTGCCTACCCGGTAACAGTCAAAACGTAATTTATCAAGGGTTTCCAATACTGTAGGATGAACATAGTAACTCTGAAAAGCAATATGATTATAGTGTTTTAGATAATTAGGCATGCCCGTTAGCATTTCCATCAGAAAATTTTCAACGGGTAAAATTGCATCGGGTTGCAGATCAATTAATGCATCAACACAAGTGGCTTCTATCAACTGGCGGGTACTGGCATAGGCCTGATATTGTGCCAACGTAAGATCATGCGAGCCGCCAAGTATTATTACTGTTTTACCCTCTGCGATGATTGCTTGTACCACGGTTCTAAGGGCTGCATAAGTATCGGAAATACTGGCTCCCATTCTAACATTGCCCAAATCGGCAAGTTTTAAATCGGCATGCCAATAGTACAATGAATAAAACTGAGCGCGAATAACATCTGGGGCATCCGTTTGTTGTTGCTCAATACCGGCACCACGATGTTCCGGACATCCCACCAGTACAAATGAAACGTCTTCCAGTTCGGGCATAAACTCCTCATAGGTAGCAATCGAATACCCTATCTGACCTTCTTTATATCCCGCATCCTGCGAAAGAAAGGCTTTATTAACCGGCGATAAAAAATCGGCAATTCCAAGCTGATCGGACATACACGCAAGATACTTAATTGAAGGTTTGGACTTACTTTTGTCAGATGAAGAATCTCCGGGACCAAATCGAAAATCTTCGTCAGGAAATCAGCGCGTTTCAAACTCAAGACCTTTCACAGGTAGAGGAATTTCGTATCAAATACCTGGGTACAAAGGGGCTGCTCAAGAATTTGATGGGGCTGTTGAAAGAGGTTGCTCCCGAGCAAAAGAAAGAAGCGGGTCAACTATTGAACGAATTCAAGCAGTTTACCGAGGCACATTATGAAACACTTCGTGCTGCATCAACCCCGAAGGCTTCAGCAAAAGATACCCCCGCAGATTTATCCTTGCCTGGCGATGCATTTCCGGTAGGATCTCGTCATCCGGTTACCTTAATGCGCAATCAGATTGTATCTATTTTTCAACGACTGGGGTTTGCAGTAGCTGAAGGACCTGAAATTGAAGACGACTGGCACAATTTTGGTGCTTTGAATTTACCGGCCCATCACCCGGCAAGAGATATGCAGGATACTTTTTATATCCAACAAAATCCCGATTGGGTATTGCGCACACATACCAGTAGTGTACAAATTCGGGAAATGGAAAAAGGAAAGCTTCCGATTCGCATGCTAATGCCTGGTCGAGTGTTTCGAAATGAAACCATCAGTGCGCGTAGTCACTGCTTTTTTCATCAAATCGAAGGGCTCTATATCGATAAGAATGTTTCATTCGCAGACCTGAAACAAACACTTTATTTTTTTGTACAAGAGATGTATGGCCCACAGGCAAAAGTTCGTTTTAGACCCTCTTATTTTCCTTTCACTGAACCCAGTGCGGAAATGGATGTAAGCTGTTTTATCTGTGATAGCAAAGGTTGTCATGTTTGTAAAAAAACAGGTTGGGTAGAAATCCTGGGCTGTGGCATGGTTCATCCTAATGTGTTAACTAATTGTGGTATTGACCCGGAACAATACAGCGGATTTGCTTTTGGCATGGGTGTTGAACGCCCGGCCATGTTGAAATACGGAGTAAATGACTTGAGACTCTTCAGTGAAAATGATGTGCGCTTCTTAAAACAGTTTACAGCCGCTACCTGATAAATCTGCGTGTATGGAAATTCAAACAGTTGGGGTTTGTGGTGCAGGTACCATGGGAAAAGGCATTGCGCTTACAATGGCAGGTGCAGGTTTTTCCACTCTGCTATTTGATCTAAATCCACAGGCACTGACACAGGCGCAATTGGAGCATGAAAAAGAATTGGCCAAAGCAGTTGCAAAAGGAAAGATCTCAGAAGCGGAGAAAGCAAAAACACTGGCATTAATCCGCTATACTCCTGAACTGGAGGAATGTTTGGCAGAATTATTTATAGAAGCCATTGTAGAAAAGCCTGCAGCTAAGGTGGCTCTCTTTAATCAATTGGCAGAGTTGAATCATGGTGATTGCATTTTTGCAAGTAACACTTCTTCCTTATCCATTACAGAACTTGCTAAACAAGTTTTACACCCTGAGCGGGTAATTGGGTTACATTTTTTTAATCCGGCTACCTTAATGAAATTGGTGGAGGTAGTGCAAACTTCATTTACCAAGCCCGAAATTCTTGATACAGCGGTTACGCTCATCAATCAAATTGGAAAAACGGCCGTTGTTTGTGCTGATGCGCCTGGATTTATTGTAAATCGCGTTGCTCGTCCTTATTATATTGAATCTCTGCGCATAGCCGAAAACAACGCCGGTGGTTTTGAACAAATTGATCGTTTGTTGGAATCAGCAGGTTTTAGAATGGGGCCATTTCGATTGATGGACCTGATAGGAAACGATATCAATTATGCCGTTAGTTGTTCCGTATATGAACAATTAGGGAAACCTGAACGGTTGGAACCTTCCTGGATACAACAACAGTTAGTGCAACAGGGTAAATGGGGTAAAAAATCCGGAGAGGGCTATTACACGTATCATTCATGACAAAAAAAATTCTGCTTACCGGTGGAACTGGTTTTTTGGGTTCCTATATTTTGGCTCTTCTTGTTCATCAGGGCTACACAGTGCATGCTTTAAGGCGTGGTTCAACCGTTCCTCATTGGATAGATCCTGCTTTAATGGATAAGGTGCAATGGATTAATGGAGATGTGCTGGATATTGTAGGGCTTGAGGAAGCCATGGAAAATATAGATGCTGTAATTCATGCAGCAGCCATGGTATCTTTTGCTTCAAGTGAAAGAAAAGAACTCTATCAGACCAATGTGGAGGGTACCGCCAATGTTGTCAATGCCTGTTTGGAGAAAAAAGTGAAACGTTTGGTGCATATTAGTTCAGTAGCCGCGTTGGGCAGGAAGGTTGGTGGAGGTCATGTAGACGAAACAGCAAAATGGGAAGAAAATCCGCTGCAAACGCATTATGCGCGTAGCAAATATAAAGCTGAGTTGCACGTATGGCGAGGACATTGTGAAGGCCTTGATACTGTTATTCTCAACCCCAGCACTATTCTGGGATTTGGAGATTGGACCAAGAGTAGCTGCGCTATTTTTAAACAAATGCATGATGGATTCAAATGGTATACTCCCGGCCTCAATGGATTTGTAGACGTTCAGGATGTGGCAAAGGCAACATTATTATTATTAGAAGAGGGGAAAAATGGGCAACGCTATGTGATAAATGGAGATACCTGGCCTTTTCAACAATTACAAGAACAAATTGCAAAAAGTTTTATTAAACCGGCTCCTCGATTAAAAGCCAATGCGTTTATTTTAGGGTTGGCCTGGCGGATAGAGGCCTTTCGTTCGCTGATCACAGGCAAAAAGCCCTTGCTAACAAAGGAAAGTGCAAGAGTAGCTCAGAGTAAAACAATGTTTGATAATCAAAAGTTGCTTTCTGCTTTTCCTTCTTTTCAATATACTCCGCTGGTAAAAACCATTGAGCAGGCCTGTGCCCGTTATAGCCAGTACTACGCTTGAATGTTTTTGATTTTTTCCCAGATCTTAGGAATTCGTTTTACCCAAACCAGCTCTCTTTTTTTTCTCATAGCAGTTTCGGCAGGCGTACCAAAGTAAATTTTATTTCCAATTAGGTTACCTGGCACTCCGCTTTGCGCTAGTATGGTGGCCCCTTTTTCAATTCGAAGGGTTTTGTTTACGCCTACCTGACCCCAAAGCGTTACTTCATCTTCAATGGTAACAGCCCCCGCTATTGCTACCTGTGCGGCCAATAAACAATTGCGTCCAATAACAGTATCATGCCCAATATGAACCTGATTGTCCAGTTTTGTTCCGGCTCCGATGATGGTATCGGATGTTACCCCTCGATCAATGGTGCAGCTGGCTCCTATTTCCACCTCATCATGTATCAACACCCGTCCACAGCTATTCATTTTTTTATACTGTACCGGACGGTTTGTTTTTCTATTGTAATAAAATGCATCGCTCCCAATTACCGAGCCCGCTTGAATCACTACATGGTTGCCAATAACACAATGATCCAGAATGGTAACATTAGGATGGATAATACAATTAGCTCCAATCTTTACATGATTACCAATATATACTCCCGGCAGTATTTGTGTGTCCTTTCCAATTACAGCTGTTGTGCTGATAGGTTGCAGTGATGGATTAAAAGGGCGATAGGCTTCTACAATACGCAGATATGCCTCAAAAGGGTTCTCTACAACCAACAGCGCTTTTCCTGCAGGCACTTCCACTTTTTGGTTTATGATGATAAAACTCGCTGCAGACTGAATACAGGTGTTATAATATTTGGGATGATCCACAAAAACTAAATCGCCCATTTGTACGCAATGAATTTCATTGATACCCTTTGCTACAAAGTCATTATCTCCTATGAGTGTAGCACCAATTAATTGTGCAATTGTGGTAAGTGGAATGGGGTTTTCAAACTGCATGCGATTTGATTTTTACAAAGGTAGTAGCGATTGCAATGCCGTCTTTCAATTACGCTTATCCACATGAATTTTTAAAATGTTGATAAAATGGATCCTAAAATATTTTTTTAATAAACAAATAAGTTCTTAATATTGTGAAGGGAAATTCGTTTCCCAGTACTTACTAACCCATCCATATAGATCCCTCCGATTACGGAGGGATTTTTTATTTACCAATTCTGATACCTTTACATAAAGCAATTCTATGCTTAAATCCATGACCGGCTTTGGCAGAGCCGCTATTTCAGTAGGCGATAAGCTGTTTGCCATTGATCTCAAATCTCTCAATGGCAAACAATTTGAACTACAATTAAAAATGCCTGCCTTACTCAAACCATTTGAATTTGAAATTCGAAAATGCTTAGCAGAAAATCTGGGACGGGGCACCATTGATTGTCAAGTCAGTTTAAAAGATGCAGGCCCCATTATTCCTGTATCGATCAATACGCAGATGGCTCGCTCCTACTACCAATCGTTAGCACAATTAGCTGTTGAACTTGGCTTGGACACCAGCCAATTGTTGCCTTCTTTATTAAAATTACCGGATGTGATTACTTCCGGAAGCGAAGGGCTGGCAGAAACAGAGTGGGAACTATTCAAGCAAGGTTTACAAGAAGCTATTACTGCCATAAATAAGCATCGTACAGAGGAAGGAAAGGCATTGGAAACAGATCTGCTGGAGCGAATCGCTCAAATAGAAAAGCGACAAATAGCAATAGCCGAATTAGATCCGGTGCGTCGTGAAAAGCTTCGTGCTTCAATGAATAAGTCCATGAAAGAACATCTCAAGGAGGAAGCCATTGACCGGAACAGAATGGAACAGGAGCTGATTTATTATATCGAAAAGATGGATATCACTGAAGAGTTGGTTCGTCTTAGCAATCATTGCAGTTATTTTCGAGAGCAGGTCGAATCAGCCGAAGAGGGAAAAGGGAAAAAGCTCTCCTTTATTCTACAAGAAATAGGTCGCGAAATCAATACAACGGGTTCTAAGGCCTATGATGCCGGCATCCAGCGATTAGTGGTAGAAATGAAGGACGAACTGGAAAAGGCAAAAGAACAGGTGCTTAACATACTTTAGCCACAGAATCCCTGTTTTTTCGGCTTAATTTTGTTGCATGCGTAAATCGCGTTTTCTTTTTACACTGAGCTTTCTATTGCTGCTCAGTACAAGCAATTTTTCTTGTACCTCCATCAATTTATATGAACAAACCATTGCTATTCCTGCCCACAGATGGCATAGTAATTTTATTCCACAGTTTGCTTTTGTAATTGCTGATACCGCTGATCGTTATGATTTTTCAATTACAATTCGGCACCGAGATCTGTATCATTATAACAATATTTGGCTGGAAGTAGCCTTGCAAAGCCCAGACGGAAAACAATACCGATTCAAAACAGAAAAGCAATTGGGCACCAATCAAGCAGGATGGTTGGGTACAGGCATGGACGATGTCTACGAACACCGCATTTCCTTGCTGAATGAATTAATAGAAAACCAGGTGTCTTTTCGAAAAAAAGGAAAATATACTGTGTCCGTCAAACAAATTATGCGCGAAGATCCTTTGGAACAAGTGTTGAATGTTGGGCTTAGAGTTGAAAAAAGGCATTGATGGCAACAGATTCTCGCAAATTAAAACTCAGAAGGACCACCATTGTGTACTGGTCCTTACTGGTCTATATACTTGCCGCATTACTTTGGTGGTTAGTTTCACTTGAAAACCAAAATCAACAAATCCGCACTCAGCAACTTCAATTGCTGGAATTGCAGACGCCGCAGTTAGATCTGGCTGAAAAAGAAAAAAGAGTAGCAGCTATCGAATCCCTGGCCAACAGGAACAGTACAAAATTCTATGGCGAAGGCCTTACTTTTTTAATAGTGATACTTATTGGTGCTATTGGCGTATTTAGGGCTGTTCGCAGACAGCTACGAGCGCAACAACAACAGCAGCAATTTATGATGGCGGTAACCCACGAGTTAAAAACGCCTATAGCCGTAACTCGATTGAACCTGGAAACCATACAACGCTATAAGCTGGAACCCGAAAAACAAGAGAAACTTATCCGTATTGCCTTAGATGAAACCAGTCGATTGAATCTGTTGACTAATAATATTCTGATTTCCTCACAGTTAGAGAATAATGGTTTTGCCAGTGAAAAGGAAGAGCTGGATTTTTCGTTGTTGGTAACAGATTGTATTAAAGATATGAGCAATCGGTTTCCAGGTCGGGTAATTGAATCCTCGATTGAACAAGAAATAGATTTACAGGGAGATGCTTTGCTGCTTCAAATGCTAATGAATAACCTTTTGGAAAACGCAATAAATTATTCGCCAGCGCAATCCATCATTTCGGTTCAACTTAATAAAACAGGAAATGAAGTGTATTTGGAAGTGGCTGATCAAGGAGAAGGCATAGCGGATACAGAAAAAGATAAAATCTTTGAACGATTTTATCGAATCGGCAATGAAGCTACTCGCACTACCAAGGGCACAGGCCTGGGATTATATTTATGCGAGCGTATTGCCCATCATCACAAAGCCACAATAGGAGTTAAGGACAATGTTCCAAGAGGCAGTATTTTCCATATTAACTTTGCTCCATGAACCAACCGGAAAAAGGGTCCATCCTTTTAGTGGAGGATGAAGAAAATTTACACGAAGCACTCAAGCTAAATCTTGAATTGGAAGGATACGGCGTTAGTTCGGCCTACGATGGTGCTGCTGCCTTAAAAGCAATTGCTAACGAGTATTTTGACCTACTTATTCTGGATGTAATGCTTCCTGAGATAAATGGATTGGATGTTACAGAATCAATCCGTATCAGCAATAATGAAATCCCCATTATCATCTTAAGTGCAAAAAATACAAGTGCGGACCGGGTTTGTGGATTAAAAAAAGGAGCGGATGATTACCTGACCAAACCCTTTAATCTCGAAGAACTTCTTTTGCGTGTTTCTAAACTCATTGATAAAAATAAAAGACTGCAGGACAGAAACTCCATAGATCTGGTATATCAATTTGGGTCCAACACAATTGACTTTAAAGCACAGGAAGCCATTGGAGTGGCTGGAACACCTATTCAACTTTCCAAGAAGGAAACCATGCTATTGAAATTGCTCATCGAGAATAAGAACGAGGTGGTTCCTCGGGAAAAAATATTACAAACCGTTTGGGGCTATCAGGTATATCCCACCACACGTACCATTGATAATTTTATCCTGAATTTTAGAAAGTATTTTGAAACAGATAGCCGTAATCCCCGCTACTTTCATGCTGTTCGTAGCGTAGGTTATAAGTATTCGGATTAATAGGTTATAGATCTCCTAACCGGGGGCGCAATACAATTTGCTCTACGCAGGCCTGAGGCGACAATTGAGCAGCTTGTAGCACCATTTTAGCTACATCATCAGCTTCCAGGATTCGCCCGGATGAATTATCAAAATCACCCCAGGAGTCCGTCAGTACCGCTCCAGGATACACTCCTGTTACCTTAACTCCGGTTGGTTTTAACTCCTCCCGCAGGTTTTGTGTAAATCCATGCAGCGCATGTTTGCTGATGCAATAAGAGCCTCCATTTGGATAAGCCTGTAAGGAAGCAATGGAACAGATATTAAAAATATGCCCTGCGCCTCTTTGTATCATGGTGGGAAGCAAGGCTCGAGTCAGGTGATACGCGCTACCTAAATTCACTTGTAAATGTTTTTCCAGTTGACCAGCCGGTTCATCTGCTAGTGACCCGGGCTGATATACTCCTGCATTGTTGATTAAAATATCGGGGGTGGATAAAGAAAGGCACCATTGACCCAATTCCATGGCTTGCTCCGCAATGGACAGGTCTACTGCCTTTTCGTGAATCTCGCTATTAGGAAATTGCTTGCGCAGCTCCTTAGCCGTAACTGCCAACCCTTCTGCATGTCTGGCTGATAGCAATAATTTATATCCTGCTGTGGCAAATTGAATAGCCAATGCCTTTCCAATTCCACGAGATGCTCCTGTAATAATTACTGTTAACGCCATACCCATTGTTTATCCTTATTTTGCAAAGGTATCAACCCCTGATTAAATCATTTCATTTGTCCTCCGCAATTACTTACAAACATATTTTCTTTGATCTGGATCATACCCTTTGGGATTTTGAAGCCAATGCAAAAGCAACTCTGCAACATCTTTATACAACATTGGATTTAGCCACACGCGGGGTGGATGACTTTGAACGATTCTATAGGAATTATCTGCTGCATAATGAGAAATTATGGGGGCGTTACCGAAATGGTTTTATTCGTCAAGATGAGCTACGTATCAAGCGGATGCGTCTTAGTCTATTGGATTTTAAAATAACAGACGAGCCTTTAGCGGAGACTATGAGTAGAGCATTTCTGGATCTGCTTCCCAGTAGGACCTTACTTTTTCCTCATGCAATTGAAATATTGGATTATTTAAGCAACAAAGGGTATGTACTGCATTTAATTACCAATGGTTTTGAAAAAACACAACATAGCAAACTAAAATATTCGGGACTCACACATTATTTTAATGCGGTAATCACTTCTGAAGCCTCAGGCAGTTTAAAACCAAAGCCTGAAATTTTTACCTACGCATTTGAAAAAGCAGGTGCGATGCCAGCGGAGAGTGTGATGATCGGAGATACGTTGGAAGTAGATATTCTGGGAGCGCGTAATGCAGGCATTCATCAGATCCACGTAAATCATATTTCGCAAGAAATAGAGCCGCTTTCCGATGGAAGCTTTCCTACTCACACCGTATTTTCATTGCTTGAGCTAAAAAATATTCTCTGATCAGAGTGTGGCCAATACGGTAACGCCACCTTTAGGCCTATCTCCTAATTTGACTAGAATCTTTGCATCAAGGGGTAATAATAAATCTACCCTTGATCCAAATTTTATAAAACCCATTTCCTCGGTTTGTTTTACCTCTTGACCCGGTTTTAAATAATTGACTATGCGTTTAGCCAATGCCCCAGCAATTTGTTTTACCAGAATTTCTTTGCCATTCGATTGATATACCACGCTATGTCTTTCGTTTTCAGTAGAAGATTTTGGATGCCAGGCTACCAGGTACTTACCGGGGTGGTATTGGCTATACAAAACTTGGCCGCTTACCGGGTTACGATTCACATGCACATTTAAAGGACTCATGAATATAGATACCTGAATACGACGATCACTAAAGTATTCGTCCGCTTGCACTTCCTCGATTACCACTACTTGACCGTCTGCAGGTGCAATTACGGCCCCTTCTTGCAACGTATGCGTACGGGATGGTACGCGAAAAAAAGAAAGGATAAAAATCCAAAAGCTTATAGTAGTAAACAAAGTTAGACCCATCACCAATGTAGAAGTGCTGGTATAACAGACGCCGGCATTAATGAGCACTACTGCCCCAGTTACCCATAAAATAGTAGGCGTACCTTCTCGATGTAAAGTCATTGCTTGCGCTTTAATTGGACGCAAATATAGGTATTGCCGTTTCTAGGAAAGAAACAATCGAATATAAAGCCAAATAACAGGTATGGTAATCAATATGGAATCAAACCGATCCAAAAACCCTCCATGCCCAGGCAAGATAGAACCGCTGTCTTTTATGCCCGCCATTCGTTTAAGTTTAGACTCAAATAAATCTCCCAAGGTTCCGGCAATAGCCGCCACAAGAGCAATGATGTACCAATGAAAGGAATCAATTGGAGTTAATTGATCAAACATCAGCAGATCTCCCAATAAAAGATCCGCAATGGCGCCACCTGCCAATAGCGTAAGGAGTATGCCCCCTATTGTACCCTCCCATGTTTTTTTTGGAGAAACGATCGAAAGTGGTGTTTTCCCAATGGATGTACCTACTATATAGGCCATGGTATCATTGATCCACATAAACACAAAAACAACCAAGGGCCACTGTGCCCAGGCAGGAGCAGCAAGTCCTGTGCTTGCTTGATGTAGCGTAATGTAATGCAGATCCAAAAACAACACCCAACTCAGCGTAATATAAACAAGCCCCAAGAGAATGTAAAGAAGAGAATGCTTGAATCCTTGAATGATTTTTTGAAACTCTACCCAGCAGCCTGCGTGAATTACTATCATCAACATCCAAAAACTGATATCATTCCACAAAAGTGCGGTTAGCATTACCGCCACAAAGAAAAAAGACGTGGTGACCCTGGTGGAAAATATGGAACGATTAATTGGCATTGGACCTGTTGTTATTCCTTTGTAATTGTTTCTTCCGTTTCAATTTGTTCATCGGATACGGGATTACCATGATTGATCATCCAATGCAAATTCATGGTTACCATCAATGCACTGACCAATCCTGCGTAAAGTAATGCGTCAGGTGCAACCACAGTTTCTTCATTTAACATAGATGGATTAAAATAGACCAACGTGATAAGTGTGGCATCATATAAAAAATGCGCCAATATGGCTACCCACAAACTACCGCTATACCAATAGATGGCTCCTAACAATATTCCCAATGCAAAACGCGGAAAGAAACCATAAAACTGCATGTGTAATGCCGCAAACAAGAAAGCCGAAAAAATTATAGCCGGCCAGGCCTGACCAAACTGTCGAACAAAAATGCGTTGTATTACCCCGCGAAATAACAGCTCCTCTCCCACTGCGGCCAATCCTGCCACAAAAAATAAATTCAAAAAAAGATCCTTCACCGAATGTCGAGACAGTAAGGCTTTTACAGTTTCATTGACTTCATCCTCTTTGGAACGAATCCAGTTAGTTAATTCAGCAGGAAATTCTATAGTCCTATTAACCTCACCCAACCATTGTACCATGGGTAATGCAATTAATATAGCAGCCGCTCCCACAAACCAAAAACCTGAATAATTAGGTTTTCTTAATCCCAGGTAGGTTATCGTTGATTGTGCTGTAAAATATTTTCCCGCAAACCAGCTGGGAATTAAAAAAAGTCCAATGAACTGAACTGCTTGCATCCCTCGGATAAAAAAAGGAAGCCAGGGATGTTTAGGATCAATAGTATCCAGTGCAGCTACTTGTTCCAGCGTTATACCCGTTATTATTGTCAACGCATAAGTGCCCATCATTCCTATTACAAAAAAACTAAGGAGTGAAATACTGAGTAATAAAAAAAGCTGTTGGCCTGCTGTTTTGTGCTGAAAAAGTCCCTTCATGAATCCGTGGCTGTTTAGGTTGTAAATTTGTGCGTTCTTGTTGAACTGCGTAATGATCAAAAATAAGTAAATCCAAACGATGGTCAGAATTGGCAACATTTCTTTACCTGACTTCCCGCTTTTGCTTGCGCCTATGGAGGATGTGAGTGATCCGCCTTTTCGTGCTGTGTGCAAGGATAATGGAGCCGATTTGATGTATACGGAGTTTATTTCCTCCGAGGGATTGATTAGAGATGCCATTAAGAGCAGAAAAAAATTGGACATTTTTGATTACGAACGTCCTATTGGTATACAAATTTTTGGAGGGGATGAAGAAAGCTTGGCACTTGCAGCCAAAATAGTAGAAGTTACTCAACCCGATTTACTGGATATTAATTTTGGTTGCCCGGTAAAAAAAGTGGCTTTGAAAGGAGCCGGCGCCGGTGTGTTGCGAGATATTGACCTGATGGTACGCTTAACAGCCGCTGTTGTAAAATCTACTTCATTACCTGTTACTGTAAAAACACGATTAGGTTGGGATCAGGATAATAAAAACATAGAAGAAGTAGCAGAACGATTACAGGATGTGGGCATACAAGCACTAGCCATTCATGGACGAACCAGAATGCAACTCTATAAAGGAGAAGCAGACTGGACGCTTATTGGGAAAGTAAAGAATAACCCTCGCATCAAAATACCCATCTTTGGAAATGGAGATATCGATTCGCCAGAAAAAGCATTGGCTTATAAAAATAGATACGGGGTGGATGGAATTATGATTGGCAGAGCCGCTATTGGGTACCCGTGGATCTTCCGTGAGATCAATCATTTTTTAAAAACCGGTAAGCAGCTGGATCCACCCAGTGTGGAAGAAAGAGTAGCGGTGTGTCGTAAACACCTGCGTTTTTCCATTGATTGGAAAAATCCAGTGGTTGGCGTCAATGAAATGAGAAGGCATTACGCAAATTATCTCAAAGGACTTCCTAACATTAAAGAGTTTCGCAACCAACTGGTTACTTTAAAAACCGAGGCAGAGATCAATGCGGTTCTGGATCAGGTGACCAATACTTATGCTGGTTATCAATTTGAAAAAACGCCCATTGAACTGATCAACTACCACCAACATTGTCCTGTTAATTAAAGGCAATTGTTTTTCATCCAATTAACTTTTTAAATATCCACAATTTTCCGCGAAAGGGAGGGTACTTCACAGAAGGATCTGTCCAAGTGGGTGTTTTTAAAATACTCTTCCGATGACTAAACGTATCAAAAGAATATTTACCATGATAGGCGCCTACTCCACTGTTTCCGCGACCGCCAAATGGAAGGCGATGATTCAATAAATGAAATACCGAATTGTTGACACAGGCCCCGCCTGCAGGAATACGCTGTAACCATTGTTTTTCTTTTTTCCTACTTCCTGTATATACATAGAAAGCAAGCGGGTTTGGATTGCGTGCAATGATAGCATAGGCTTCCTCAAAAGAAGTAAATGAAATTATCGGAAGCAAGGGCCCAAAAATTTCTTCCTGCATCAACGGAGAATCCAGATTTACATCCGTCAATAGCGTAGGCGCAATATATCGTGTATCCCGATCATAGGAACCTCCGGTCAATAGGGTTCCCATAGAGAGATAATTAACCAATCGATCAAATTGTCGGGTATTGATGATTCGTCCATAATGATTGCAATTCGATGGATCAGCGGAGAAAAATTCTTTCATCACCTTTTGCAGTACGGCAATAAATCGGTCCCGCACCGAAGCGTGTACTAAAATATAATCAGGCGCCACACACATTTGCCCGGCATTACTCCATTTGGCAAGTGCAATTCGTTTAGCAGCTACTTCAATTGAAGCATCATCCTCCACCACACAGGGACATTTTCCGCCAAGCTCCAATGTAACGGGTGTTAATTTATCTGCCGCCATTCGGTAAATAATTCGCCCTACTGTTGTACTACCGGTATAAAATACATGATCAAAACGGAATGAGTCCATCAACGATGGAATCACCGTAGCTCCATCTCCTTCCACCAGATAAACATAAGTGGGTTGAAAAACTGATGCAATGATTGTTTGCATGATGGCTGTTGTTGCGGGCGCAAATTCGCTGGGCTTCAATACCACGCAGTTGCCGGCTGCAATTGCTCCTACCAATGGATTGAATAATAGCTGTAAGGGATAATTCCAGGGTGCAATAATTAACACTACCCCCAACGGTTCAGACATGATACGGCTGGAGGAAGGAAGGTTAAGCAGATTTGTACTAACGGTTTGTGGTTGAACCCACTGATCCAGCTTCTTAAGGGCCAGATTGATTTCAGCAATTACCAATCCTGTTTCTGATGCCCATACTTCCTCGGGACTTTTGTGTAAATCTTGATACAAGGCCTCATTAATGGCTTGTTCATGATGCAGAATGGACTCGCGTAATAATCTTAACTGCTGTTTTCTAAATTCAACTGGTTGCGTTATTCCAGATGAAAAATATTCCCGCATCTTTGTTAAGGTTGGAACATAGTCCATATCTAATTTTTGAACCAAGTTAAGAAAACCACCACTATGGATGACGCACATTTCATGAAAATGGCCCTGCAAGAAGCAAAAAATGCCATGCAGGAAGAAGAAGTGCCTGTTGGTGCCGTGGTGGTTCAAGACGGAAAAGTGATTGCCAGAGGACATAATATGACTGAGCGCCTGCAGGACCCAACAGCCCATGCTGAAATGATTGCTCTTACGGCTGCTTTTAATGCGCTGGGTAGTAAATACCTGCCTGAAGCTACTTTATATGTAACAGTAGAACCCTGCCCCATGTGTGCCGGTGCTTTATATTGGAGCAAAATAGGTCGTGTGGTATATGGCACCGCCGATGAAAAAAATGGATATAGACGATTAGCAGGGTCAAACTGGGCATTGCATCCCCAAACAAAATTGTCCACAGGTTGCTGTGCAGAAGAAGCAGCCCAATTAATGAAGGATTTTTTCAAAGCTCGTCGTTGACCAGCCAGTCTGTTGTAATTTTGTTATTCTAAAAAAATAAATCATGCCGTTTACATTAGCGCCTCTCCCTTACGCTCACGATGCTTTGGAACCACACATCGATACACTTACCATGCAAATTCATCATGGAAAACATCACCAGGCTTATGTCGATAACCTGAATAAAGCAATAGCCGGTACCCCTCATGAAAACAAATCGATCGAGCAGTTAGTAAAAGAAGCGGGAAGCATTTCTCCAGCTGTTCGCAATAATGGTGGCGGACATTGGAATCATACTTTTTTTTGGGAGAGTTTAGCACCACAAGCAGGAGGAGCCCCATCTGGTAAACTGGAAGAAGCCATTCAGCAAGCATTTGGTTCTTATGCCGGATTTCAGGAAAAGTTTGCGGCTGCCGGCTTAACTCGTTTTGGAAGTGGTTGGGCTTGGTTGATTGTGAAAGAGGGAAAATTAGAGATCTGCTCTACTCCCAATCAAGACAATCCACTCATGGAAATTGCCGAAACCAAAGGAACACCATTGTTAGGAGTTGATGTGTGGGAACACGCTTATTATCTTAAGTACCAAAATAGAAGAGCAGATTACTTAGCTGCTTTTTGGAATGTGGTCAATTGGAATGCCATTGCCACACGTTTTGAAAACGCGCAGTAAATACACTTGTTAAGGAACCGGATCGTAGCCGCTGCTTCCCCAGGGATGACAGCGGCTAATTCTTTTTATAGCTAAGCCTGATCCTTTCCAAAGGCCATGCTTTTGTAAAGCTGAAGCTGCATAGTGCGAACAAGAAGGAGTAAATCTGCACTTTGGACCCAGCCAAGGGGAAATTACCCACTGATAAATTCTGATGAGCACTAAAAAAGGAAAAATCAATATTTTTTTTATCATAAAACTGATTGACCAAGGTTAGCATTTATTTTTTGTAATGCTTTCTCTACTGCTTTATACAATTCCTGAAATTCAGTAGACTCTTGTGCAGTATAAATAAAAAAAAGGTCCAGTCCTTTTTCGGTTGTGTCTGGTAAAACAAGGATTTGTTTTTGTAAACGATAGGATTCCCGAAGTTGACGCTTGATACGATTACGGTCAACAGCTTTTTTAAATACTCTTGCAGAAACGCCCACCCCTGCACGAATTCCCGTTTGTTTCACGGTTTTATAAAATACACGAATCATCCCTACGTTAAAGCGTTGTCCATCCTTGAAAAGTTGATCGATGGACTTTCTGCTTTTTAGTCTTTCTGTTTTACCAAATGTATTGCGGGTCATCCTGTAGAAATAAAAAAGCTCCGGTTTATCCGGAGCTATAAAGTTATCAAAACCTCAACGGAGGTTTTATTATTTCAATTTACGCTCGTCAGAAACTGTTAGCTTCTTGCGACCTTTTGCACGGCGGCTGGCTAACACTTTACGACCATTAGCGGTTTGCATACGCTTACGAAAACCGTGTACAGTTTTGCGGCGTTTGCGATGCGGTTGAAATGTACGTTTCATAATATTCTCAATTTTTCACGTTTGATGAAAGATGAATCGGGAGAACGATTCGGATTTCCATTTTCATACGGCAGGTCACCACACCCGACGCTTTGTGAAAGGACGGCAAAGGTAAGGTTTTCAGGGGAGGAGAAAAAGAAAAATAAGATCTTATTAATCAGCAATTTAGCAATTAGGCGGCATCAGCTGAACCTCTCGGGAGCTAACAGGAGCTCCAAAAAAATGAGCCGCTTGTTTGTCAAAGGCAGCAGCACTATCTGTGGTACTAAACGTAACTGTGGCTTGTTGTGTACAACGGTTGGCAATCTCGGGATGTCTTTTCAGATAGTCTACCAAACTGGCAGCCACAATCTGACCTTGTGAAAGCAATTGTACGTTTGAGGGAAGGTATTGCCGGATTTTTTGTTCTAACAACGGGTAATGGGTACAGGCCAATAATAAAAGATCAATCGTAGGATCTTTTTTAAAAATAGCGTCAAGATGTTTTTTTACAAAATAATCAGCACCAGGTCCTTCCTGTTCGTTATTCTCAATCAACGGTACCCACATGGGACAAGCCTCTTGATAGACTTTTAATTGCGGGTAAAATTTTTCTATTTCTATTGGGTAGGATTGGGATTGTACCGTTCCTTCTGTAGCCAGTATGCCTACGGCTCCTGCTTTGGTGTATTGTCCTAATACTTCTGTGGTAGGTCTGATTACACCTAACACACGATTAGTTGGGGCCAATTGCATCAGGTCTTTTTGTTGAATAGTGCGTAATGCTTTTGCAGATGCTGTGTTACATGCTAAGATTACCAATGGGCATCCCTGATTGAAAAACCATTGCACGGCTTCGAGGGTATATTGGTAAACGGCGTCAAAAGATCTATTGCCATAGGGCGAACGCGCACTGTCTCCCAAATAACAAAAATCGTGTTGTGGAAGCTGTTGCACCAAACTGCTAAGTACAGTTAGTCCTCCGTAACCGGAGTCGAATACACCAATCGGTCCTTTAGCAGTGGAAAGTGGATTCAGCATTGTACAAATGTATGCACCGAAAAGTAAAACGCCCGATCCAAAGGATCGGGCGCCACTTATAGCTATCAATATTTTATTTTGCGGCCGGAGCTGCGGGAGCCTTTGGCAAGGTCAACTTTAGTTTTGCGGCAACTGCGGCAATCATATCATCCGCATCAGGTGCCACTAGTAAAGATTCCTTATTCATCACATGCGTATATCCTTTTTCCTTGGCTACAGCACGGATGGCGTCATAGATCTTTCTGTAAAGCGGCGCAAGCAGTTCGTTCTGCTTTGCTTCCATTGCTTGATTTACAATTTGCTGCCAGTTTTGAATAGTATTGACCAGCTGAGGCAATTCCTCTTCCAATTGCTTTTTAACAGCAGCTGGCGGTGGCTTCAACGTGTCTTTGTATACACTGTCTTTGTACTGATAAGTTTGAATCAGAGAGGCATACTGTGGATTGATAGAGTCTTGCTGATAATGAGTGAGGATCGAATCAAACTTGCTGATCTCGGGCATTAATGAGAGAACGTTCTCCACATTAATATAGCCGATCTTGATCTGTGCCTGAGATACTTGGGTAAAACCAAGCAAACCGATCAATGCCATAATGGCTACGTACTTTTTCATGTTTTGGTTTTTATAAATAGAAGTTGCTATTAACGTATTCCTAATTCTTTCAACACCTCCTCGCTTTTGTCAAGCTTGGGGTCGGCAAATATAATGGTAATTCCCTCACTTTTGTCCAAGACAAAATCATAACCCCGACTAGAAGCGAGCTTTTGAATAGCATTGTAAACCTTATCCTGTACCGGCTTAACCAGCTCCTGTCTTTTTCTAAATAGTTCTCCTTCAAATCCAAAGCGTCTACGTTGTAGATCCCGCAGTTCTTTTTCTTTAATGAACAACTGGTCTTCTCTTCTTTTTTTCAATTCAGCGGTAAGCATCACTTGTTCTGCATCAAACTCACGATACAAACGATCCAGCGACAGTTGCATACTGTCAATTTCTTTTTGCCAGTTAGCTGCCATTACATCCAACTGTTGTTGTGCGGTTCTGTATTCCGGCATCTTATCAAGGATGTATCGCGTATCTACTATTGCGTATTTCTGTGCAGCACCAAAGAGTGCTGTAAAGAGAAAGCCGAATACCAGTAAATATTTTTTCATACTCAATAATTATTCTGGTTCAAACCCTAGCATAAAGGTGAAGCGAGAAATTCCTTTCAGCCCGTTGGAATGACCGGGAGTAGCTCGGTCTAAACCAAGTCCATAGTCAAATCCAAGTAGTCCAAACATAGGAAGGAAAAATCGCATACCCACTCCCACACTACGACGTAAGCGGAAAGGATTATAATCTTTGTAATTGTACCATCCATTGGCCGCTTCAAAAAAGCTAAGCGCATATATAGTACTGCTGGGATTGGTTACTAATGGAAAGCGAGCTTCCAATTGATACTTGTTGAAAATAGTAAAGAATTGGCTTGCACTTTGCTGATCCGGGTTGATGGTTGGGTCGGAGGTTTGGTAAACCGGATATCCGCGATGTGCAACAATGTCATAGCCCAATAATCCAAAGTTATTTGTCAAACCGGCATCGCCCACTTGGAAACGCTCAAAAGGAGAGTAGGGCAGATCTGAATTGTAACGTCCCATGAATCCGTACTTGGCAGCTAACTTCAATACAAACTGCCGATTTTTTTCAGTCCCCAATGGTTTTCCAATGGGTACATACCATTCCGCATTGAAACGCCATTTGTGATATTCAGGTCTGCGATAAGCATTGTAGCCAGACCTAACATTGCCCAATATGGAATAGGGAGGTGTTAGCTGCACGCTGGCCAGAAAATTAGATCCACTGGTAGGAAATATAGGATTGAATACGGACGAACGTTGCAAAGCTATTTTTACGCTCACATTATTGGAGGTTCCGGATGTGAAGTCAGTGCTGAAAATTGGATAATTGGCAAGTTTATAGCGGGTGTAGTTGAACGTAAGTAACAAATTGAAATAATCGTCAGGCCATTTTAATTGTTTACCAAATGCAACGGAGAATCCACTGGTGCTGAGATAATTGGTATCAGAGCGTGCCTTATCAATTCTGCCGGTAAATGGATCAAATGCATTGGAAAAACGGCTACTGTTAAAACCAAAGGTCAAAGAATTTCTTTTCTTTCCTCCTAACCAAGGCTCAGTAAAAGAAGCGCTGTAAGATCGATAGGCCTGTCCATTAGACTGTAATCGTACGCTTAGTTTTTGTCCATCTCCTGTTGGCAGGGGATCCCAGGCAGATTTTTTCCAAATATTTTTTACAGAAAAATTATTGAACGTAACACCCAGGGTACCAGTTAAACCAATTCCACCACCCCAACCTGCAGAAAGCTCTAGCTGATCTGCCGATTTTTCTTCCAACTGCCAATTGATATCAACGGTTCCATCATCTTGGTTTGGAACAACACCCGGATTAATTTTTTCCTGATTAAAGAATTGCAGATTTCCTAATTCACGCTGTGAACGGATCAATTGCGCACGACTGAATAATTCACCTGGAACGGTGCGTAGTTCACGACGTACCACATGATCCTTTGTTTTTTCGTTGCCCGAAATGGTTACGTTTTTGATACGCGCCTGCGGACCCTCCATCATTCTGATCTCATAATCAATGGTGTCGTTGTAAACAGCAATTTCTACTGGCTCGGCGCGGAAGAACAAATAACCATCATCCATATAATATCCGCTAATATCACCGCCTTCCTGAGAAGCTTCTTTGCCCAATCTTTTATTCAACACCACCACGTTGTAAATATCTCCTTTGTTAATCCCCAACAATTGATTGAGTAATGAATCAGAAAATTTAGCGTTGCCCTTCCAATTAATATTTCCAAAATAATAACGATGCCCCTCGTTGATTTTAAAGTCTATTTTTAAATTGCCCTTTGAGGTGAGATACTGAGTGTCGGCAATTATTTGTGCATCCCGATAACCCAGAGAGTTGTAATGATTGAGTAACTTTTCCTTGTCTTCTTCGTACTTCTTATCATCAAATTTTGCCGAGCTTAATAATTTAATCCGAACATAAGGATCCAATACGCGCTTAGTGCGGCTGGGCGATAGAAATCCCAGGGTCTTAAAATACTCACGAAAACTTGCAACTGTATTTGTTCCGTAAGGACCTGTGGCCTGATCTGGGCGCAGCGTAATTCGTGTAGATTCCTTAGTGCCTTTAAATTGTTTTTTCAATCGCAGATCGTCTACCTGTTCGTTTCCATAAAAATTAATATCCCCAATACGAACTCGGTTGCCCTTGGCAATATTGATCAAAAGCATATTTGAATTGGCAAAAGTGGGATCTGGCTTTTCTTCCAACTTAACCTGAACATTTCTGAATCCTTTTTCGGCATAATGTTTGGAGATTTTTTCAATGATCTCCCTGCGGGTATTTTCAGTGATGATGGTCTGCTTGGTCAGGTTAATCTTAGAAAGAATGTCTTCTTCCTCCGGTTTGCGAATTCCTATGAATTTGTAATTTCCAAGACGAGGTCTTTCTTGCACATTGATCTCCACCCAAACTTTATCATCCTCTAATTTTGTAATATACACCTGTGCACCAGAGAATAGTTTTTGTCTCCATAAATTACTAATGGCCTTTCCAAAAAGCTCAGCACCGGGGTGTACAAACTTATCGCCAGGATGCAGGTTTGCAATGGAATAAACAATGGATGTATCCAAGTAACGAATACCGGTAATTTTTACATCCGCAACGATATATTCCTTTACAATTCGAGCTTTTTCCCATTCCAAAAGGCGGGGGTCTACAGAAGTAGGCTTAGAGCTGTCCGAGCTTTCCTGTGCTTGAACAGGAGGAATAAAGCTTAAAGTAGTAAGCCCAAGGAGCAATAAATAGTGAGGCAGTGAATTTAAACGCATCAGTTTCAATGTGTTATATAATACCAGCATTTAGCCGGTCGGCAAATTAAGGTTAAAAATCGAAAGTCTTTGTTAAAGCTGCTCACTGATTTTTCCAAAACGTCTCTCCCTTTGTTGATAATCCAACAAGGCATCGTACAGATTTTGCTTTCTAAAGTCTGGCCAACACACTTCCGTAAAGTATAATTCAGCATAAGCCAATTGAAAAAGTAGGAAATTACTTATCCTGTATTCTCCACTGGTTCTGATCATTAACTCAGGATCGGGGAAAGCATGCGTCGAGAGATGATCTTGTAAGGTTTGTTCAGTTATTTGAGTCCAATTCAGTTTTTTTTCCTCAACAGCACGGGCAATGTTACGCACTGCTTCCACTAACTCCCAACGCCCACTATAACTAAGTGCCATCACTAAATTCAACCCTGTGTTAGGAGCCGTCATCTCCAAAGCTTCCTTTAACTCATTTTGAGCAAAGTCGGGTAGCATACTCAAATCCCCGATCACATGTAAACGAATATTGTTCTTATTAAGCGTGGGCACTTCTTTTCGAATGGTAGTTACCAAAAGTTGCATCAGGCCCGAAACTTCCTCAGCCGGGCGGTCCCAGTTTTCTGTAGAAAAAGCATACAGGGTTAAGTACTTTATGCCTAATTCGGCAGCCGCCTCTACAATATCACGCACGCTTTCAACTCCGTGGTAATGGCCAAACAAACGGTCTTCCCCCCTATCCTTAGCCCAACGACCATTCCCATCCATGATGATGGCAATGTGGCGGGGTAAACGATTTTTATCTAATGATGGGGGAACCAGAGCCGACATAAGTTGTTCAAGTCAGTTGTAAAGTTACCCATTTTAGTCGGCAGCCGGGCATTTATAACTAAAGAGGTTGAAGCTGAATGTAAGTTGGGCCGTAACAAATTGATCTCGTTGTTTACTGCCATTTCCACGTTGAAGGCCGGGGATTCCAATGGGAGTGCCTAGTTCATAAGACCTGTCGCTTAGTAGTTGTGCATCAGCAACACCACTAGGGGGTTTTGGAAAAGCAGCGGGGTTTACATAAGTAGTGCTCACATCGTCCAGATAATCTGTGTTGGTGAACCGATGTACAATTTCCAATCCTATATTGTACCTGCCTCCAGCAATTGCATATTTTATTCCTCCCCCAAAAGGGATGCTTATTGCATTTGCACTATACATTTTTCGGTCGGGATATAGGGGGCTATTCTGCCCCTCTGTGCCAACGGGCAGTTCTCTAAAATAAACACGTTGATTATATAAAAACGCATAGGGATTATGCCTGAAATAACCTACCCCTAAAGTGATATAAGGAGTAAAGTTGAGCCCAGGCTCTTGAGGATCAAATCGAAAAAAATTAAAGTCCCCTTGCAATGCCAATTCCCATACGGAAGAATTAAAACTGAGATTACGTTTTAACTGAACAGGATTTTTTGTGTTGTAAATATCAGAATAGCCCAGTTCCACATAACTCAGCCCTACTCTTGCAGCAATATAATTGCCTAAGTTTCTTTTATAAAAAAAACTACCGGCAGCTTTGGGTCTGTTCAGGCGTGTGGTGGTATTAAGGTCTCCAAAATAATGGGCGGACCCAAGTCCTATGCCTACTTCTCCCAACAAATAATCTCCTTGTTGTGCCTGAACAGTAACAACAGAAAACGAAAAAAGAAAAACTCCAACCAGCGCTGACCAATATTTTAACTGTAACATACAAGAGTAACGTTTAAAAAAGTGATTTGGTATATATCAATTACGCTTATCGAGCCCCCAGGTGAGTTTGTTGTGTAGTGTTTGTAAGAAATTATTCTCACTCAACCTTAATAGGCTGATCGTAAATTGTTCCTTTTTTATAGCTAGTTGAATATCCTTGTGTACAGTTTCTCTACGAGCATCCAGCGAACAAATTATTTGCTCTCCCCTGCTTTCTACCTCAAAGGAAATAACATGATCATCGGGTACTACAATTGGTCGAACATTGAGATTATGCGGAGCAACCGGAGTAATCACAAAACTTTGAGAGTCCGGAAATACAATGGGTCCGTTACAGCTTAACGAATATCCGGTAGATCCCGTAGGCGTAGCCACAATTAACCCATCTGCCCAATAGGTATTTAAAAACTCACCATTCAAATAGGTGTGAATTTTTATCATCGAGTTGATATCTCTTTTAAGGAGAGTAAACTCATTCAATGCATAGGGAACATCTCCAAATAAAGGGATGTTTGCGTCCAGGTGAATCAATGTGCGATGATCCTCCACATAGGTTCGATTGGCCAAGGAATAAACAGCCAAATCAACCTGCTCTTTACCAATGCTGGCTAAAAATCCCAAACGACCGAAATTGATGCCCATTACCGCAATCTTTTTGTTTCTGATTAGTGCAATGGTATCCAACAAAGTGCCGTCGCCTCCTAAACTGATAATATGCTCAATGTCTCCCGTTAACTCTGCCGACTGTGTAAAAGTGCTGACTTGTGCAGATAAACGAACCTTTTCCTTTATTTGTTCATAAAGTGGCAGGTAGATGATTGGCTCAATTTGGTGTTTGTAAAGTGCCTCAAAAAAAAGCTGCAGCGGAAGAAGATGGGCTTCATCAAAAACCCGACTGTATATCGCTGCTTTCATGTCAAAAACTGCTGGTGCGGTGCAAAAATAGTCCGTTTTTGCCGAAGTTATTAAAGCTATACTCAATCCGGATGATTAAATCGTATAAGGAGAGTATATCAATTCCTAATCCAGCCGCATGTAAAAACTTGTTTTGCATAAAATTAAATCCGGGTTCCGGGCTGTGCACATAACCTGCGTTTGAGTACAGTTTTCCAAAAATGCGAAAAGGAACAGTTGTAATTGAGGTTCGTTTTCGAAGAAAGTCAGGCAATGGAATATTGATGCAAAATAATTCACGCGCAATGCCACTTCTAATATACCCGCCGGCTACCCCATCAATTACATTATACTCGAACCCACTCATAAAAATTTCATCGTATCCTAAAAATCGTCTGTTCACATAGGGTTGACTAAATGGAAGTTTTATCCCGGCATAGGACTCCAGTGTCAGTATGTTTTTTAATCCCAGCGGCCAAACCTTCTTGGTTTGCCAATGTAATTGCCACAAATTGAATGCGGGCGTAATACCTAATTTGCTAAAGCGAACCCGAGTAGCAAATCCTTCACGCGGATAGGGTATATAATCCATCTTGGCGTAGGTGAATTGATAATAGAGTTCAGGGAACTGATTAGTACGTCCAGGCGTTTGAAAATAATTTGGATTAGCACTAAGTACGGTGTCTGCTACTTTTTCGCTGAAATAAAAGAATCCAAAATTATGACGGGCAAATAATTTTTTTCGATAGGTTAACTCTCCGCCCAGGCTGGTAAAAGAGCGGACAAAGCCGGGCGTTCGTAAAAAAACCTGTTTGTCTGCAATGGTATTATAATTTATCTCATGCCCTTTGCCAGCACGGGCAACAACTCGAAAACCCCATTGCATTTTTTTGTCAAAGTAGGGTTTTTCATAACTAACCGACAGCTCCTTGGTGTACCCATTGATGAGCCACAGACGAAGCTTGTCGTTATGACCCGTTGTATTATTGTATAATAATTTTAATCCATAATTAACCCGTTTTAAACTGGCATGCTGTTCAATCAACCACTGGTTAATGTTGCGATCTACCAGATCAAAAAATGGAAAAGGAAATAAATACCAGCGCTCAACCACTTCTACTGTTATCTCCAAGCAGTTTCCCTCAAACCTGCTTGTATAGATACAAGCCGAATGAAATAATGCCGTGTTCATTAGCTGTTGTTCGCCCTGCTTAAACAGATCGATTAATTGCGATAAAGAAAATGACATTCCGGACCTAAAAGGCACTTCTCGTAAAACAATATTAGAACGTGTTTTTTTATTGCCATTAACAATAATGTTGGCAATTAAAAAAGTAGACCCGGTGTTGGTTTGCTCGGGCGTGTAAGAAGGTATATACTTAAGTACATCAACAATGGGCTCCGGCGAAGGGATGGAATCAAAAGCGCTATCTGTTTGTTGGGCCATCAATGGGTTTACCGACAACGCAAGAACGGCAACAAGTATAACATATGATTTCCATTGACACATACGGACGATTATCCAAAGCAGGTAGGCGGGGAATGTCAAATCTTGAGGTAATGAATCAAGTGATCGTAATTGCTTTTTAATTCATTTGCATATTGTTCTTCTCCCACATAATACAGAACAGTGTAGTCGTAACGTTGAAATGTAGCAATGATATCGGAGACTTCATATTTATTCAATCGAATGGTCAATTGAATGATCCCGGTTTGCTCATTAACTATGGTATTCAATTGTTCTAATTGGGCATCGTTAGACTCCACCAGTTTTGCCACTTCGCTGACCATATAATGTTGGGCTTCTTTTTCCAACACTAACAAGGCACCTCCCTCCTGTAGTCCTAAAAATTTTCCAATCGCTGTGAGTAGCTCCTGTACACTAAGGGTAGCAATTAATTCCTGCTGATCCGTTATTACGGGAACCAGTGTAAGACCTTGTTGATCCATCAACTGAATGGCTGCCAGAAAATGATCAGTAGGTTTAACAAACGGGCGGGGCAACGGCCAGGCTAATTGTTGAAGGGTTGTCGAATCGTCCATTACTTCAAATAAAGCCTCTTTGCTTATCAACCCTAAATAGGTATCTCCTTCCACCACGGGAATATGGCCCAATTGTTCGTCTTCCATAATAGCAAGAGTGGTGGCAACAGATTCAACATGCTGCACCCACGGATAGCCGGCGTAATTGAGATCCTGTATTTGCATCTACCAACGGTTAGGTATGCTGTAATTTATTCAAAAAACCATGAAGAATCTTATTGAATTCGTCTGGCACTTCCATCATTGGAGCATGCCCACATTTATCAATAAAATGTAATTCGCTGTTTAGGATTAATTTATTGAACTCGTGCCCTACAAAAGGAGGTGTAATAATATCGTTATTCCCCCAAATCAATAAAGTAGGTTTATGGATATGCTTCAATTCCTCTCCCAAATTATTTCTAATTGCACTTTTAGCAAGGGCAATAATCTTTATTACTTTCAAGCGATTGTTGGTGATGCTATAAATTTCATCCACCAACTCTTTTGTTGCAACGGCAGGATCGTAAAAAGTCTGGGATGCTTTTTTCTTGATATACTCATAATCGCCTCGTCTGGGGTAACTGTCCCCCATTCCATTTTCAAAGAGTCCTGAACTACCTGTGAGAATAAGTGATTTAACGCGTTGCGGATTCTTTAGGGTGTGAACCAATGTCACATGACCACCCAAGGAATTACCAAGCAGGTGTACATCAGTTAACCCAAGCGTTTCCAAAAAACGATTTACATATTTAGCCAAGCCTCCCACAGAAGTGTTCAGGATATCTAAATCCAATAAAGGTAGTTGGGGAATAATGACACGGTTATAAGGACGGAAATAATTATAAACACCCTCAAAATTATTAAGGGTACCAAACAGCCCGTGAAGTAGAATCAAGGGCTCACCCTTTCCTTCATCCACGTAACTGAACTTATCTTTTTGTTTGATCTCGTATTGCATGGGTTCGCTGGTCAATCGCACCGTGCTAAATTAATAGATTTCAGTCAATAAGCAAGTGAGGAATCAGGGCTTGGGGATCTGCTCTTTTACTTGTTCAAAAAAATCTTGTAGCTGCTGATACATCCCCTTGAACACAGGAAACAATTTTGCAAAACAGTCCATCACCCAGGGGCCAATTTCTTTTAGGTAAGGATAGGTAATAGAGCCCTCTATTGTTGTTGGGATGAAAGGGAGTGGTGATAAGTAAAATAAAATAACACTACAGGATAATAAGCAAATAGCCCAGTAGAATAAGATTCCTCCCAGCGCATTTATCCATCCAAGCGAAATCAATTGTGCGCCCTTTTCCAATGCATTAGCCCCTAATCGTATCAGTAAAATCACCCCTACTAACACCAATAAAAAAGATAAAGGCGGAACCCATTTTCCTTCCCAGGAAAAATAAGATCGCAGATAGGCAGCAGCTACTACTGATAATTTCATGGCGGCGGCCAAACCAACAATGATAGCTATCAGTGAAAAAACACCAACAATCAGCCCTCTCTTATACCCGGTATAAGTAGCCAACACCAATACTATCAATAACAAGATATCCAGAAACATAAATAAAGATTATTGACCGCTCAATAATTCGCGCACAATTGTGGCAATCATTTTCCCTTCCGCTTTTCCAGCCAATTCTTTATTGGCTAATCCCATCACTTTCCCCATATCCGCAGGTGAATTAGCTCCTGCCTGTGCCACCAGCTGCACTAAAACAGCACGCAGGGCCACAGCATCCATTTGTTGAGGAAGAAATTTTTCAATTACGCCTATTTCTTCTCGCTCTTTTTGTGCCAAATCCTCACGCCCTTGTTGCGTAAAGATCTCCAATGAGTCCTTTCGTTGTTTGACCATTTTCTGCAATAGCTTTATTTCCCCATCTGTGTTCAACTCGCCGGCTGCACCTTCTGAAGTTTTGGCAAGCAGAATAGCGGCTTTAATGGCCCGTAAGGAACGAAGCGCCACTTCATTTTTAGCCAGCATCGCGGCTTTTAATTCGGTCATGATTTGTTGTTCGAGTGCCATAGCGTATTATGCCTTGTTTTGTTTTAATTGCTTTTCTTTGAATTGAGCATAAAATGATTTAGCAAAATTCTTCATGTTGTCCACCTGATCCGCATATTGTGTTGCACGGCCATAGGTATCGGCCATAGTCATAAGAGTTTGATAAAAAAAGTCTGCCATTTCATCAACCATCATTTCTTTGGTCCATAAATCAATCCGAAGCGCTGTTTTGTCGGTTGGATCCCAAAATGAAAGAAACATGGCCCGAGCGGGTTGATTTTCTGCAGCTCCCGTATCACTGGCTTTCCAGCTAATGGATGAGGGGATGCGATTTTCGTCGGTTTTTACTTCGATATGAATGGTTGATTGATGCATAAAAATATTGATAAGTGGCAAAGATACGCAAGGGTCAAGTTGGTATTTGTAAAGTCTTTATCTGTTCTTGACGGTGGCTAACAACTGATTAAACGCAGCTTGATTGTCTAATAACAGAAATAAAGACTGTTGGGTAATCACTAATTGTTTCCGATAGGACTCATCCTTATAAACACGCATCAGTTGTTCCGCTAATTGGTCAATTGGATTAGCTTCAGCTATGTTGTTTTCAGGAAGTTGTAGTAGCGGAACCTGCAATTGGCTGGCTTTACGATATTGAAAGTCCAATTGATCCTTAGTCCCCAAGGTTAATAAGGCATAAGCACCCGCTTCCTGATGGACTTCTTGTTCCGGAGTCTGCGCTGAATTGATCACTACAGCTGCTTTGTATTTATAAGAATTTAGTTTTTGAATAAAGGCAGGAAATAGTGTTGCCGTATCCTGAGAAAAAACAAGTTGTAACTCAGATTGTTGACGTCGTTTAAAAAGCGAAAAAGCTTTTAATGTATTGATCAAGGCCGCTTCATCAGGGATCGTACCTACTATTTTTATATACAATGCTGGTGGTTGCAATGACTGATTTTCATAAACAGGAGCCAGGACCGGTGGCACAATAATTACTTTGTCCGAAAAGGAATACTGCAGTTTTGTGTATTGATCCAATAACAGCACGGAGCTAATTGCAATTATTTTTGAATCTGCAATTTGTTGTACTATTTTTTTTGACAAAACAGTACCACATGGCTGGTTGATCCACAAAAGTTGGTTAATCGATTTAGGAATCCGAACACCGGGTTCGGTGATTAACAGATCAGGATTGAGCTTCTTAAGTTTTTGGCCAAGCAAGAAATAGCGTAAAAAAGGAAAATAATATCCTAATCGTGGCAATACGTTGATAAAACAAGCAGCGGTCCATGCAAACGACGCCGATGGCGCCAGCATCATACATTTATCCGCAGGCCTTTCAACGACCCACTTAGCCATCAGATTTGTTAAACCCGAATTTGCATACTGTCTTCGATGCCAAGGGATAAGAAAAACAACTTGCATGTTTGACAAAGGTAGGTAGCGGCAACTTGTTAGCTAGCGGGGGGTTTATTACCTTTGAATTTATGGATGCTACTAAAATGGAGTACAATACCACCCGTTCTTACTTAAGCATGAGGGAGTATGGCAGGCATGTTCAAAGAATGGTTGATCATGTAAAAACTATTCAAGACCCTGAGAGAAAACAGCGAAATGCGCAGGCCGTTATTGAACTGATGGGTTTTTTAAACCCTCAACTTAGAAACATGGAGGATTTTCGTCATAAGCTCTGGGATCATTTGTTTTTGATCGCAGACTTTGATTTGGATGTAAAATCGCCCTATCCCATTCCAACTCGGGAATCGCTGAAAGCAAAACCTCAACCGCTTCCCTATCCAAAGCGCTACCCTCGCTATTCTCATTTAGGTAAAAACCTGGAGCTGGTACTAGATAAAGCGCTGAAAGAAGAGAACCCCGAGAAAAAACTAGGCTTTGCAAATGCTATTGCTTACTATATGAAGTTGGCTTACAACAACTGGCATAAAGAACTTATTTATGACGATGCCATTCAAAGTGAATTGGACAACCTAACCAACGGACAACTTACTTTCACCAATACTCCTTACATCAAAGCTTATAGGCACCAGCCGGAACGCGATATGGGAAGAGGTGGTTATGGCAAGGGAAGAGGAAAGTACAGGTCTCAGGGAAATGGACGCTCATCCCGACCTGGTGGCAATTTTAAGAAAAAACGATATTGATCTTTCCTCGAGAAAGATCCTCCTATGTCGAATCCATCCGATAAGATTATTATCATTGCCGCACCATCCGGAGCTGGTAAAACGTCTATTGTTCGTTTTCTATTAGCGCAATTTCAGCAACAACTTGATTTTTCTATTTCCTGCGCTACCCGCCAACCACGAGCCAACGAGAAAGATGGCGTTGATTATTATTTTATCAGTGCGGATCATTTTCAACAAAAGATCAGTCAGGATCAATTTGCCGAATGGGAAATGGTGTATGAAGGAAAATACTATGGAACCTTACGAGGTGAATTAACCCGCATTTGGGCTGATAAAAAAGTTCCACTATTGGATATTGATGTGAAAGGAGGGTTACGTGTGAAAGAAAGTTACCCGCAAAGCCTTTGCCTTTTTATTCAACCTCCTTCACTGGATGAACTTAAGAAAAGATTGGAAGCAAGAGGAACAGAAACAGCGGAAGCCTTGCAAACAAGGTTAGACAAAGCATCTCTGGAGATGAGCTTTAGTCATCAATTTGACCACATTATCATCAATGATCAGCTGAATAAAGCTTGTGAAGAAGTAGCAAGACTAGTGGCTGCCTATTTAGCTTAATATGATTGCCTGGGATACTCTATTATTATTTGTCACTACCCTGTTATTAATGGGCTTCTTTGCCGGTATTGAAATGGCTTTTTATAGCGCCAATCGGTTAAGTCTTGAGATCAAAAGAAAAAAACAAGAACAAGCCGCAAAGATTGTTGGTAATTTTTTTGAAACCCCTGATCGATTTTTAGGAACCACACAACTGGGTTTTGTTCTTTTTTTGGTGTTATTCAGTTTACAGCTCAGTGATGTGATGCAGTTATTTTGGCAGCGATTTCAATTTGGAACGGACCTGTTTAGATTATTGACAGAAATCATTATTGCAACGTTGATTGTAATGATCGGGGGTGAATTTTTTCCGCGTGCATTTTTTCGGGCAAATAGCACCACCTTACTGCTACGGATCGCCCCTGTTATACAATTTTTTTATCAACTATTCTACCCGGTTGCCACCGCGCTTATGGATCTTGCTGAATGGGTCCTGAAATATGTATTCAACTTGCGCCTGCATCCACAAAAAGATTCCTTGCATCGGGCAGACCTTAAAAGTTTATTTGAAGGTGTGGTTGAGGAAAAAAATGAGCGTAGTGCTCAGTTGATGGAAAACGCTCAAGAACTTCCTAAAATACGTGTTAGACAATGTTTGGTTCCCAGAAAAGAAGTGATTGGCATAGACAGTCAACTTTCCCTAAAACAATTACAACAAACATTTATAGATACAAAGCTTAGCAAGCTGGTTGTTTATGAAGGTAATATTGATCGAATCATTGGTTACGTTCACCAACTTGACCTTTTTGCAAACCCTAAACAAATTGTGGACATACTTCACCCTATTCCTGCGGTTCCTGAAAGCATGAGCGCCTCTGATTTGATTGGAAAATTTAGTCGGGAAAGAAAAAGCATTGCCTGGGTAGTGGATGAGTTTGGAGGAACGGCCGGTATTGTAACCATGGAAGATGTGTTGGAAGAGCTGTTTGGCGAAATCCAAGATGAATATGATACGGAAGAGTTTACGGAGCGAATGCTGGAAAACGGAGACTTAATACTGTCGGGGCGTTTAGAGTTAGATTATTTGCAAGAGAAATATGGGTTGGAGTTTCCAGGAGAAGAAGCGGAAACACTTTCTGGCTACATTATCAATTATCACGAAACCATTCCTGCTCAAAAAGAACGTATCATCATTGCAGATTACGAATTTGAGATTTTGCATGTGTCCGATACAAGAATTGAAACCGTTCAATTGCATCGATTACAACGTTGAGAAGACCCTCACGGACCTTATCTTTGTATCAGATTTTTTGGCATGTCCCTATTTGATTTCCTAAATAACAGAGAACCAGCGCCCGGTGAAATGACATTTATCGATCACCTGGAAGAACTGAGATGGCATATTATCCGCTCAGTGATTGCCGTGTTGATTGCCGCCATTTTTACTTTTATTTACTCCGACTTTGTAGTAGATCAACTATTATTTGGCCCCACCAAACCCGATTTTATTTCAGCGGTATGGCTCTGCAAGATTGGGAATCAACTAGGAATTGGAGATGCACTCTGTTTCAAACAGGTGGAAACAAAGTTTTTAGAAACAACCATGACCGGGCAATTCATTGCCTCATTTACACTTTCTTTCATTGGAGGGTTGATCCTTGCCTTTCCTTATGTATTCTGGGAATTTTGGCGTTTTATCAAACCTGCGCTTTCTCCTAAAGAGCTTAAAAAAACCAGAGGCGTAATTTTTTGGGTATCGCTGCTATTTTTTTCCGGTGTGTTGTTCGGCTACTTTATTCTTACTCCTTTTATGGTAAACTTTTATTTCAACTATAAATTGAGTGAACAGATTCAGATCATGCCTTCCTTTTCTGATTATTTAGAGAATCTGATTTATACAACATTTGGTATTGGGCTGCTGTTTCAACTTCCGCTACTGATGAGCTTGCTTACCAGAATTGGCATTGTTTCGGCACGTTTTCTAAGACAATACCGTCGGCACGCATTTGTTATTATTCTAATAGCTGCTGCCGTGATTACTCCCTCTACCGATCCTTTTAGCTTAACCATAGTAACCATTCCACTTTACTTACTCTTTGAAGCCAGTATTATTATTGCATCGCGCATTAACAAACGGCAAGAAAAAGAGCGTGCAGCAGAGTGGAGTTAAATTTTTTACTCATGAATAGCCCCTTTAACCTACAGTTACCTGTTGCATTTGGAGGTGACCATGCTGGCTTTGGCTATAAAGCCCAATTGATTGCTTTCTTAGAAAAGGAAGGGATCCCCGTACTTGATCTGGGACCGTTTAGCGAAGATTCTGTTGATTATCCTGATTTTGCACATCCTGTTGCGCAAGCTGTAGAAAGTGGAAGAGCCGCTTGTGGTGTGTTGATTTGTGGAAGTGGAAATGGAGTTGCCATTACGGCTAATAAACATGCGGGCATACGTGCCGCACTTTGTTGGGAAAAAGAATTAGCTCAACTTGCCCGCTCTCACAATAACGCCAATATACTTTGTTTGCCAGCTCGCTTTGTATTGATAGACGTAGCTATTGCAATGCTTGTGTCGTTTCTGGAAACTTCCTTCGAAGGCGGTCGGCACGAAAAACGGGTTCAGAAGATCGCTTGCCACTAAAGTTGGCCGTTCAACCCAATTACCAGGGTAAATTAATAATTGAGCTTATTTTTATTTTTTCCAATCATTCTACTATGTATAAATTAATCTCGTTTTTATTCCTATTAGCTCCCATGAGCTTGCTGGCTCAGAAAAAAGATAAGTTGGCAATAAAAGCTGCCTCAACTATCACTGCTGCAGACCTGCAACAACACTTGTACATTATTGCTGGTGCGGAAATGGAAGGAAGAGATACTCCATCGCCCGGGTTAGAAAAGGCTGCCAATTATATCGAAAATCATTTTCGCACATTGGGGTTGGTGGCAGGAAACAATGGAAGTTACAGACAATACTACCCGCTCTATAAGGACTCCATGACGCAAACCTCTTTAACAATCAACGGCAATGCTTTAAAGTTGGGAGAACAGTTTGCCCCCTTTACCACCAATTATAGTGCCGGTATGCGTTTTGCCGAAGTGGTATTTGCCGGCTATGGCATTGTTGATGGAGAAACGCGCAATGATTACAAAGATTTAAATGTTGCCGGTAAATTAGTGCTCATTGCCGATGGTACTCCAGCTGATTACAAACCTGCTGCTGGTAACCCACGATCAATGAATGCCCCGGGTTCTCTCAATGGAAAATTAATGTCTGCCATGAATCGAGGCGCAGCAGCTGTATTGATTATTCAATCAAATTTTCCTCGTCGATCCGGCTCTATCGGAAACGCCAATTGGAGTATGAATGGGTTCCGCGCCACGCAATCGGTGTTTGGTTTTTATATAGCAGCTGAAAATGCCGCTGCATTATTGCAAACAGAAACAGCCGGATTATTGGACCGAATTAAAAAAGGAGAGATTGCTTCAAAAACAGTTAAGGCCGAAGTGGTATTGCAATACGCCAGAGAAGTAATAAAAACAGAAGTCTCTAATGTATTGGGTGTGCTGGAAGGAACGGATAAGAAGGATGAATATGTAGTAATCACTGCGCATTACGACCACGTGGGTAAAAGAGCAGATGGCACCATTTACTATGGAGCAGATGACGATGGAAGCGGCACCTCGAGTATTTTAGAATTAGCAGAAGCCTTTGTTTTAGCCAAGAAAGAAGGGAAAGGGCCTCGTAGAAGTATCTTGTTTATGACCGTGAGTGGAGAAGAAAAAGGGTTATGGGGGAGTCGTTACTATTCAGAACATCCCGTATTTCCATTGGATAAAACCACTGTTGATTTGAACATTGACATGATTGGCCGTATTGGTAGCGATTATCTAAAGGATAAGGATTCCTTGAATTACGTGTATATTATCGGTGACGACAAACTCAGTACTGATCTGGCCCCAATAACGGATCATGTGAACGCTACTTACTCAGGGATAAAACTAGACAGGCGTTTCAATGATCCGAACGATCCCAATCGTTTTTACTATAGAAGTGATCACTACAATTTTGCCGATAAAGGAGTGCCTGTTATTTTCTATTTCAATGGTGTTCATGCAGATTATCATAAACCCACAGACACCCCTGATAAAATAAATTATCCACTTATGGCCAAACGTGCACAGTTTGTTTACTATACAGCTTGGGAAATAGCCAACCGAGATGAGCTATTGAAAAGAGATTTGAAGTTGGAGATTCCTCCCCGATAAAAATGAGCTCACAAAAAAGTCCCGCTGTACTTGGCGGGACTTTTTTTATTAGTCAATAGAGCAGATATTACCACCCCAGAATCCAGGCAAAAATCAAAGGAGCTACAATCGTAGCATCACTTTCTACAATATACTTGGGTGTGTTTATGTCTAATTTACCCCAGGTAATTTTTTCATTGGGAACAGCGCCCGAATAAGAACCATATGAAGTAGTTGAGTCACTGATCTGACAGAAATAACTCCAGAAGGGAACGTCATGCCATTCCAGGTCCTGATACATCATAGGCACTACGCAAATGGGAAAGTCTCCTGCAATACCACCGCCAATTTGAAAAAATCCCACTCCTTTACCACCTGAGTTTTGACGATACCAATCGGCCAACCAAGCCATGTACTCAATACCATTTTTAACGGTGCTGGCTTTTAGTTGGTTTTTTATCACATAGCTGGCAAAAATGTTACCCGTTGTGCTATCCTCCCAACCGGGTACAACAATTGGCAGATTACGCTCGGCTGCAGCCACAATCCAGCTATCCTTGGGGTCTATTTCGTAATACTGTTTTAAATCTCCACTCAACACAACTTTGTAAAGAAACTCGTGCGGAAAGTAGCGTTCTCCTTTTGCCTCTGCCTCTTCCCATTGTTTTACCAAGTGCTTTTGTAAACGACGAAACGCCTCCTCTTCCGGGATACAGGTGTCTGTTACCCGATTGTAATGATTCTCTAAAAGGTCCCATTCTTCCTGGGGAGTTAAATCCCTGTAATTGGGAATACGTTTGTAATGAGAATGCGCTACCAGATTCATGACGTCTTCTTCCAGATTTGCTCCTGTGCAACTGATAATATCTACCTTACCTTGACGAATCATTTCGGCAAGTGATACACCAAGCTCTGCCGTACTCATTGCTCCGGCAAGAGTAATCATCATTTTTCCACCTTCCGTTAAATGTAATTCGTATCCTTTTGCAGCATCCATCAACGCGGCTGCATTGAAGTGACGATAATGATGTTGAATAAAATGGGAAACCGGACCTTTGCTCATAGATTAAATTTGATCCGCCTTCAGATCACAATACCGTGAGACCATGCGGGCGGTGCAAAGATATAGTTTCACACAATTGTCAAAATGTACTGAAATTTGTTGCATGCAATTTTTACTATTTCCGCTAGTATTGATTTTTACCTCTTTTGCACAGGCACAGCAGATTGGTAAAGATTCCATTGATTGCAGTATTCCTCTACAAGGGGGTACGCTTTCAGGCACCCTGTTTACACCACATGGAGTTAGAAAGCCCCCTGTGGTTTTAATTATTGCGGGATCAGGGCCTACAGATCGGGACGGGAACAGCCGACTATTAAAAGGGAAAAACAATTCTTTATTACAACTCGCAGATAGTTTGTCTAAGTATGGCATTGCTTCCTTGCGTTATGATAAAAAAGGAGTTGGGAAAAGTCAGGTTAAAGGTTTAAGAGAGGAGGATATGCGATTTGAAGACGGCGCTAATGATGCCTTGGCTTGGATTGCGTGGTTACGCAAAAGCGGATATAAAAAAATATATATAGCAGGACATAGCGAGGGTTCGTTAATTGGACTGGTGGCTGCGCAGCAAACAAAACTCAAAGGTTTTATTAGTTTGGCAGGCGCAGGAAGACCCATTGATCAGGTGCTACGAGAACAATTTAAAGAAGGTGGCGGTCCTGACTCCCTCGTGTTGTTAGCTAATCGCTATCTCGACACCTTACTGACAGGCCAAAGAATTGCAAAGCCCAATCCATTTTTGTTCTCCATCTTCAGGCCATCTGTGCAGCCCTATATCATTTCCTGGTTGCGATACAATCCGGGTAATTTGTTGCAAAAACTTCGTTGTCCGGTTTTAATTGTGCAAGGCAATAAAGACATTCAAGTACAGGTAGCCGATGCGTTACTGTTGCAAAAAATAAAACCAGATGCGCAGCTGGCGATTATAGAAAATATGAATCACGTTTTTAAGTTGGTTTCTTCCAACAATCGAATTGATAATGCCAAAGCGTATAGCGACCCTTCATTGCCCATTGCTTCTTCAATGGTTCAGGAATTCATTAAATTTATTGGCCCAATTCGTATTTTGTGAACATGAAAGCAAAAAACTGGAAAGCCAATACTCGCTATGTGCATGCCGGGGCACATCCTGATCCAAGTACCGGGGCCATCATGACGCCTATTTTTCAAACTTCTACCTATGTACAAGAATCACCAGGTATCAATCAGGGATTTGAATATGCCAGAAGTCAAAACCCCACACGTAAAGCTTTGGAGGAAGCTCTTGCTGTATTAGAAGGCGGTAATTATGGTCTTTCATTTAGTAGTGGAGTGGCTGCTACGGATGCGGTAATCAAACTATTATCCTCGGGAGATGAAGTAGTGTGCGGCAATGACATGTATGGAGGAACCTATCGACTGTTTACAAAAATTTATCAGCGCCTGGGTATCACTTTTCAATTGGTAGACACCACCGATGCTGCCAATGTAGCAAAGGCTATTACCTCTAAAACAAAATTGATCTGGCTGGAAACTCCAACTAATCCGTTGATGAACGTGAGCGATATTGAAGCCATTGCCACAATAGCAAAAAAACAGGGAATATTACTTGCCGTAGATAACACATTTGCTTCTCCTGCAATACAACAACCCTTGTTGTTAGGAGCAGATATTGTAATGCACTCTGCAACAAAATACCTGAGTGGGCACAGTGATGTAATACAAGGCGCTTTGGTAGTTAAGGACCAATCCTTGCGTGATCAATTGCACTTTATACAAAAAAGTAGTGGTGCAGTACCGGGACCAATGGATTGTTTTCTGGTTCTTCGCGGCATCAAAACGCTTGGCTTACGAATGAGGGCACATAATGAAAACGGAGAGAAGATCGCAAACTGGTTAGCTACGCATCCAAAAGTTAAAAAAGTTTATTGGCCCGGTTTTGCTTCTCACCATAATCATCTTGTTGCTAAAAAGCAAATGAAAGGATTTGGCGGAATGATTTCCTTTGAGCTAGCTGGTGACTCCATAGACGAAACAAAACGCGTTCTATCCGCTACTCGTTTGTTTTCATTAGCAGAAAGTTTGGGAGGTGTTGAGTCGCTGATCAATCATCCCGCTACTATGACGCATGCTTCTATTCCTAGAGAGGAACGAATTAAAAATGGTTTGTCTGATACCTTAATTCGCTTGTCGGTAGGAATTGAAGATGCTGACGATCTGATTGAGGATCTGGCACAAGCTATTGGATAATAGCCTCAGTAGGTTCTTGTAATGGGAAACACAAGAATGGGCTTGAACTTTTCAAGACTTCTTTTCAAACATCAATGCATTGACCTTTTCCTGGTCTTCTTGCTCTCTTTGTAGATCAAACATAGTTCCAAAAACATGATCCCATAGTGTGGAGCTTACCCCAAAACCCTGATGTTCGTTTTTATAATGATGCAAATGGTGGTTTCTCCATAGGGGTTTCATCCATTTAACCGGTGGATTCCAGGCATGAATAGCATAATGCATGGAACCATATAAGAGATAGCCTAAAATAAAACCCGGGAAAAACATAAATACATAAGACCCCATACTAAGACGTATCAGGAAAAAAAGAGTTGCTGAAATTAATACGCTGGGAAGCGGAGGCATAAACAAGCGTTGCCGATCCCGTGGGTAATGATGATGATTGCCATGTAGTGTATATACAATTTTTGTAGCCAGTGGTGATTTTGGAACCCAATGAAACAAGAATCGATGCGCCATATATTCAAAAAAGGACCAAAAAAATATTCCGCCAAAAAAAACCAACGCAATAGTGGGAGCGGAGAAACCAAGTGTATTGCCGGAGCGATATAAAAAATAGATAATAACGGGCAAATACATCCCCCAGATAACCAGTGGATGCGCTTTAGTGAAGGCTTCCAGCAATTGATTTTCAAACAAACGTGCTTGTCCTTTATTATGTATTTTTTCGAATTTCATCGTGCAAAGGTACTACGGATTTCATTGCAAAAAACTAACAAGGTCATGTCAACATCATTAACTTCGCTAAACGAATTTTGTACTAATGAAATTGTTGAGCTACTACAAAGAAGATCACGAGCAGTTGGGAGTACTGATCAATGACACCGTTTACGACATGGAGTTGCTTCACCCGGAATTGCCAAACAGCATGAATTTGTTTCTCAATTTTTGGGATGATTATTTTCCCGTGGCACAGGCTGGAGAAGCGCTTATCAAAGAAGGGCAACGTGCAATAAGTGGAGGACAATCCATAGATAATTTACGATTAATGGCTCCGGTTCCTTTCCCCGCTTCTTGCAGGGACGGATATGCGTTTCGACAACATGTGGCAGCAGCTCGTCGTAACCGAAAAGTGGATATGATCCCTCAATTTGACGAGTACCCAATTTTTTATTTTACCAATCATCATAGTATTCAGGGACCAGGCCCTATTCGCTGCATGCCTGATCATTTTGAAAAATTAGACTTTGAACTCGAGGCCGCAATTGTAATTAGCAAACATGGAAGAAACATTCGCGCTAAAGAGGCAGACCAACATATTGCCGGATTGATGATCATGAATGACTTGAGCGCAAGAACTTTACAAATGGAAGAAATGTTGTTAAATCTGGGCCCCGCTAAAGGCAAAGATTTTTCAACCGTGATTGGTCCTTGGTTAGTAACATTGGACGAACTGGAGCCTTTTGTTACTGCACCAAAACCTAATCACCAGGGGCTGAGCTGGAATCTTTCTATGACCTGCAAGGTGAATGGCGTTCAAGTGAGCGCGGGTAATTTGAGCGATATGGATTGGACCTTTGCAGAAATTATCGAGAGAGCTTCTTATGGAGTAGATCTCTATCCCGGTGATGTAATCGGGAGCGGAACTGTGGGCACAGGATGTTTTTTAGAACTGAATGGAACAGGAAAATTGAATGACCCTCTCTATAAAGAGCAATGGTTACAGGCCGATGACCTTGTAGAAATGGAAATTGAAAATTTGGGAAAATTAACCAATACCATTGTTAAAGATGAAGAGAGCTGGAGTATTTTGAAACAGAAAAAAACGATACCGTCTTAAATGTTTTTTGATTTTTCAACATTAAATCCCACAGACCGACAGTATTATTTGCAAAATGCTGTAGCACCTAGGCCTATATGTTTTGCCTCCACCATTGATCAGGAAGGAAACATTAATCTAAGCCCGTTTAGTTTCTTTAATGTGTTCTCTGTTAATCCCCCCATAGTAATTTTTTCCCCTTCCAGACGCATAAGAGACAATAGCGTTAAGCATACCTTAGAAAATGTTTGTGCTGTTCCTGAAGTAGCTATCAATATCGTTACATTGGACATGGTGCAACAACAATCACTGGCCAGTTGTGAATTTCCCAAGGAGGTAAATGAATTTGAAAAAGCTGGTTTTACTGCTACACCTGCCACTCGCATCAAGCCTCCATTGGTAAAAGAAAGTAAGATACAGTTGGAATGCAAGGTCATTGAAGTAAAACCATTGGGCAAAGAAGGAGGAGCAGGCAACCTGGTGATATGCGAAGTGCTATGTATGCATATCCACGATACGTTGCTGGATGAAAATAAAAAAATAGACCCTCGTCAACTACCCTTAGTAGGCAGACTCGGAGGAGATTGGTATACGGTTGTAAACGAACAAAGTTTGTTTCAGGTTCCTAAACCCAATACCTCATTAGGCATGGGAATTGATTCCTTACCTTCTGCCATCCGGGCCAGTCAAATTTTAACCGGGAACCATTTGGGTCAACTGGCTAATTTTTCCAATATTCCTCCTCTTGATCCGGAATTTCAAGACCCCCATCTAAAACAAATTGTTCAATATTTTTCTGTTAATCCGGACCAGATGGAAATGGAAATACACCGTTATGCCAGCCAATTATTGAACAAAGGGGAGGCCAATGCTGCCTGGCAGGTGTTGCTTTACTCAGTAGTTTCCTGATTTACAATAAATTAAACCCAAATTTCTCTTAAATATTATCAGGGCAGTTCTGCTAAAGTTTAGGGAAACTAAAATATCTTTGCACGCAACAGCTTAAGTAGTAAATGCTTAACTTAGGTTGCCGTTTTTAGCTGAACCAAATAAACTGATATGAAAAAATTGTTTTTTCTGTTTGCATTCTTGACCCCCTTTGCATTACTTGCCCAAAAATCAGTGGTAGGTGTAACAGGTGGTATCACCATGGCAAATCAATATGGAACCAAGAGTGGTGCATTGATTAAAGACGATCAAAAAATTGGCTATGCCCTTGGATTAGTAATGGAAACTCCAATTGCAAAAAGCAATTTTAGTTTTCAGCCTGGTATTTTTTATTCGCAGAAAGGAAGAATTGAAAATGTTAGTTTCAAAGAGCAGCGTCATTGGAGTCTTCGTTATGCCGAACTGCAAGCCAATGTGCTTTACAACCATAAGTGCAGCAAAGGCGGTACTTTCTTTGCAGGAGGTGGACCAACTTTAGCCGCCGATTTACCTTCATTTGTAGAAACACATTTATTGGACACAGATCCAGTTTCTGCACATCAAAATGAATTTGTAGCAAGCGGATCACGCAGTGTAAGCTTTGGCACACTAGCCGCTTCTGATTTTAAAGGACCTGACTGGGGTGTTAACATGACAATTGGCTACCGCACAAAAGCTGGTTGGTCAATTGGATATAATTACGTCATCGGGTTGCGCAACATTATACCTGTAGTAGCAGGTGATGATGCCACTCGCAATCACTTCATGGGCCTTCGTATCAGCTACTGGGTTAAGAATAAATAATATTTCCCGCAATGCGGGATTGTCGAAAGCCTCCTGCATAGGGGGCTTTTGCATTGATACGCCAAACTAAACAAATACCTTTGCACGCGAAACAGTAGAAAAACCCGAATATGAGCGCACTGCAACTTTCAGAACAAGAACAGTTAAGACGCGAAAAACTCGCGGAATTGATCATGATGGGCATTGAGCCATATCCAGCTCCCTTATATCCGGTCAATATTTACTCCTCGGATATCAAGAAGAAGGTGACGGATAATAACATGGCCGACTATGCTGATTGCTGCATAGCTGGACGAATCATGAGTGTACGTGATATGGGAAAGGCAAATTTTGCTGTGCTGCAAGATGCAAAGGGAAGAATGCAAGTGTACATTAAACGCGATGAGATTTGTTCCGGTGAAGACAAACAACTCTATGATGTGGTATGGAAAAAATTAGTAGACATCGGAGATTTCATTGGGGTCAAAGGATATGTGTTCCGTACAAAAACCGGGGAGCTTACTATTCATGTTAAAGAGTTTACCTTATTAAGTAAGTCATTGCGTCCATTACCTATGGTAAAAGAGGCCGAAGGACAAACCTTTGATGCAGTTACGGATCCGGAATTTAAGTATCGTCAACGCTATGCGGATTTAATCATCAATCCCACGGTCAAAGAAACATTTATCAAGCGAACTAAACTGATCAATTCCATACGCGCTTTTTTGAATGAGCATGGGGCGCTGGAAGTAGATACGCCTGTTTTGCAAAGTATACCAGGAGGCGCAGCCGCACGTCCGTTTATTACGCATCATAATGCCTTAGACATCCCACTTTATTTACGCATTGCCAATGAACTGTATTTAAAACGATTGATCGTAGGTGGTTTTGATTGGGTCTATGAGTTCAGTCGCAATTTTCGTAACGAAGGCATGGATAGAACCCATAATCCCGAGTTCACCATTTTGGAATTTTATACGGCGTACAAGGATTATTTCTGGATGATGGAAACCACTGAACAGTTGTTGGAAAAAGCAGCGCTTGATGTGTGTAACACAACGGATGTTATTGTAGGCGATAATACTATTTCATTCAAAGCCCCCTTTAAGCGCATTAGTATTTTTGATGCTATCCAAGAACACACAGGCATTGATGTTAGTGAAATGAATGAAGAACAATTGCGCACAGTGTGTAAACAATTGCATATTCATGTTGATAATACCATGGGCAAGGGCAAACTTATAGATGTGATCTTTGGCGAAAAGTGTGAGAAGCATTATGTCCAACCCACTTTTATCATCGACTATCCAGTTGAAATGAGCCCGCTCACCAAAAAACATCGGAATAAGCAAGGATTGGTAGAACGATTTGAGTTAATGATCAACGGAAAAGAGATCGCCAATGCTTATAGCGAATTAAATGACCCCGTAGATCAACGTGAGCGTTTTGAGGAACAAGTGAAGTTAGCCGAACGAGGCGACGATGAGGCCATGTTTATTGATCAAGACTTCTTGCGTGCACTCGAATACGGAATGCCTCCTACTGCAGGTATTGGTTTTGGCATTGATCGACTCTGTATGCTACTGACCAACAATCCATCTATACAAGATGTATTATTGTTCCCTCAGATGAGGCCTGAGAAAACACATACCGAAGAAGAAGGAACAGCGGAGGCATAACAATTTAAATGCGCCGTCAATAATTAATATTGACTCCTCACTCCACAAATAGATCTGTATAAAGTTCGGCGCCAGGGACCACCGAATAATGACTCAAATCAGTGATGCCTTCCCCAGCAAGTACTTGCTCATCGAGAAAAAGATTTCCTGTGCAAGTAGAAGCAGGTTTGCTTAGAATATAATAGGCTGCATCAGCAAGGATCTCCGGTTTGCGGCTCATATTGGCCAGCATTTGTCCTCCTAATAAATTTCTTACGGCCGCCGTGTCAATAGTAGTACGTGGCCAAAGCGCATTGGCAGCAATACCCTCCTGCTTAAGTTCTCTGGCCCAGCCTATGGTTAGCAAACTCATGTCATATTTGCTTACCGTATAGGCCACATGATTGGCAAACCATTTTGGATCAAGATTCAAGGGAGGAGACAGCGTGAGAATATGCGGATTGCTGCCTTTTTGAAGAAACGGAATACAGGCCTTGGTAACCAGAAAGGTTCCGCGCACATTTATACTGTACATCAAATCAAAACGCTTTGACTCTGTTTGTTCCGTGGAAGTTAAAGAAATGGCAGAAGCGTTATTGATGAGAATATCAATGCCCCCAAATTGGGCAACCCCTTTATCTACTACATTTTGTATTTGGTCCTCAAAGCGAATATCGCAGGGAACAGCTAAGGCCTTACCCCCGGCAGCTTCCATTTCTGCAGCGGCTGTGTAAATTGTTCCGCCAAGTTTAGGATTTTCTTCTACACTTTTGGCAGCAATAATAATATTGGCGCCTTCGCGTGCCAATCGAAGCCCTATCTCTTTTCCAATGCCCCTTGTGGCACCGGTAATCAACACTGTTTTTCCGGCAAATGACATGATTTGTTTTTTAATATTCTGGAAGAATAGGTTTGGTCCCTGTAATGGTATCAATACTATTCATGATTTCGGGCGTGAGTAATGCTACTGCTTCCAGCGCTTTCAAATTCTCCAGCAACTGTTCTTTTTTTGTTGCTCCCAAAATAGCCGTAGTAACGTTTGGGTTTTTTATACACCAGGCAATGCTCAAGGCAGGTAAGCTAACACCCAGTTCAGCAGCTAACTGGCCCAGTGATTGTACGGCAAGAAGTACTTTGTCTTGCATCCAGCGATCCTTGAGCCACTCAAATCCTTTGATTCCAAAACGACTTTGATCAGGCACTCCGTTATTATACTTGCCTGTTAACATGCCTGAAGCGAGTGGACTCCAAATAGTAGTACCAAGTCCAACAGTTTTGTAAACCATCAGCAATTCGTTCTCAATTTTATTACGTTCAAACAAATTGTATTGCGGTTGCTCTACAACAGGACCAATCAAATGATGTTGTTGTGCTATCCGATGCGCTTCCATGATTTCCACACCGCTCCACTCGCTGGTTCCCCAATATAAAACCTTTCCCTGCATGATCAGGTTGTGCATGGTCCATACCACTTCTTCTATCGGCACATTTTTATCTGGACGATGACAGAAATAGAGATCCAGATAATCTGTTTGTAGTCGTTGCAAAGCCTCATGGCAAGCTTCTACCATGTGCTTTCGGCTCAACCCATGTTGATTAGGCTTATTTTCCTTTCCTCTCCAGCCCCAAAACACCTTTGAAGAAACGGTGTAAGAAGTGCGATCCCAGTTTTTTTTCTTGAGCACACGCCCCATCATTTTTTCACTTTCACCAAGTGCATATACTTCGGCATTGTCAAAAAAATTGACTCCATTATCGTAGGCAATTCCCATTAGTTCGTCGGCAATGGTATCGTCAATTTGCTTATGAAAACTTACCCAACTCCCAAAGGAGAGGACACTTAGCTGAAGACCTGTACAACCCATGTTACGATAAAGCATAGCTGTAAAAATTGAGGGACCTAAAGTTAACTCCTAATGATTCTCGGGTGCATTTACTAGTCCGGTAGTAAATTTAAATGTAATTCGTTTTAAATCCTGGGTGGCTTCCAAGCCCTTTCCACCTAAAATTTGTTGGCCCGGACTGCGGTAACTGGCAAATTTATCCGTGTAAAAAAGTTTTGAACCTTGGTCCCACCAGAGTTCAGGCGACATGAGCGTATCCCCTTTTTCAGTGATTACCACAACGCTATCACGTAGAAATACTTTATTGAGATTTTCGTAATAGATCCCAAATTTTGCGTCCAGGCGAGTTTCTATTTTGGCGCTATCGTTATAAAAATCACAATGAAGCGTCTGGGGAAATGTCATTTGAATAGTATCCCCCTCTTCCTTGACCATTATAGGTGCTTTGATGCGCGCTTTTAATTTTCCTTCCTGACTAATTGAACTTATCACATCCGTGGCTTCTTCTTTAAGCCGTAATTGCTTAGTCCAGTTAGTTAACACACGATCGTCGTTCTCGCAGGAGGAGAATAATAAAATGAAAATAGCCAGGAAAGATGTCCTAATGGACTTAATCATATTGTCGCTTGATAAACCAGATATCACTCAATGAAAATCCAAGGGTGAACCTGAATAAATTATCCTGTAACAAATTCTGCTTGTTACCCCTCTTGACATACTCTAAAGCTACATTGATAAAAGTGATTTGATTGGGGGCTTGTCGGCTGATGGAAATAGGCAGACCTGCTCCAAAACTGGCACCAAAACGAGGAGTTTTGTTTATCAAGCGCACATAATCAGGCCCCGCAAAAAATCCAAAACGATAGTTGACGTTTGTAAAATAATTGTGGCGAGGTATCGGACTTATCTGTGCGCCCACTCGAATTTCCCAGGTATCTTGAATGGAATCTGTTTTTCCAAAAAAGCGATACTCGCTCCAGGATTGTCTATTGTAATCAGCTCCAATCATCCAACCACCTTCCTTATTGGGAATAGCGTACTTCTGCCAAACAAAGCCAATGGTATAGGAAGCCGGTAAGATCATTTTACCCTTACGCCCGCGAATATCAGATACGCTATCCAAACGAACCTCTCCCAACCCATGATCATAATAGAATGTTTCACGTAGTATGTCCTGCTCTGCATTTAATTCTTGTTTCAGATTTCCATAAGCTCCTAAAGTAAGCGTTGTGCTTTTGTTTAACGGAATCTGATACTGTATTCCGGCGCTGGCTTGTAATTTTCCAAACGTAGACTTTGTTTGAAAATTTGCTTGATAATATGCCACTGAATCATTGATCAAGCTTCGGCGACTGCTGTAATCTTTTTTCCCAAATAAATAGCCCAGGTTAAAGCCCACACTTAATTTTTCTTCCAGCCCAAATTTCTCTTTGCTAAATAAGGAAAGTCCTGTTCCTGCAGTGGCTAAATAAGCGCCTCCATCTCCCCTGTAACGGGTAATGGCGCTATCGATGGGAGCTCCGGTTACTGGATCAGTTAATCGTTCGCTCTTATCAATACGATAACTGATTCGGGAAACAGGACGTAAGCCAAAACTCATGCCCCACCCTCTACGAAGAGGTATGCCTACTTGCATGTATGAGAAAACTGCATTGCTGGCTTTAAAATTTTTTACAACCAACGGATCTCTTAATGTGCGATTGTCCACATTAACTCCAATATCCAAGATGGCGCGACCAGAACTTAGCTTTTTTGATTTTTTTTCTTTCCATGCCTGATAGGACGAAAAAGATGCCGGATTATTAAAGTTGACAGAAAGTTGATCTGCGAATCCAGCAGTAACCCCGCCCATACCTCTGTTATTAATATTGGTAGTAGCGGTCAAATCGCCAATTCCAAATCGAGAATAAGGCGAATTGTCTTGCGTAAAACCTGGAATTAACCAGATGAAAATAAATAGGGCGGTTAAGCCGAATGACTTGTGTAACAATTTGATACGGTTAGGAATTATTGACTTCGCTAATGGCATAGAGCCCCTTGTAAATTAAATCAGGGTCCGCAAATATCCTGTTTTTAAAGTGGGTAGCCAAATAGGACAGATCCCCGCCGGTTAATAGCACGTTAAAGTTCTCATAACGAGCACTATACGCATCAACAAATCCATCTATTTCAAAGGCCATTCCTTTAATTACTCCCGATAAAATGTTGGTGGTGGTATCGTAGCCAATCAGGGGTGCATCAGCATCTGGTTTGACCAAGGGCAACAAAGCAGTATAATGTTGCAAAGATTTTAAGCGCATTTCCAGTCCCGGAGAAATACCACCTCCCAGAAAAGCATGCTGTGCATTGATAAAATTATACGTAATACAAGAGCCCAGTGCTATTACTAATGTATGTTGGTTGGGATAGTAATGAACTGCCGCAGCCGCAATAGCCAGTCGATCAGCCCCAATTGTTTCAGGTTTACCCACTGGTGTACTAAAAGCTAATTTGGTTTGGTGATTAAGTTTATGAAAGCGGGTGTGATGAGCAAGCAGTTCCTCCATCTCCGGATTATGATTTACTACCGAAGAAAGAATAGATTTAGTGGGACGAAAATCGTTGATCAGCTTTTCAATCGTTTCCTTGGTGTCGTTCGGAAGCGTAATGGCTTCGCGTAAGTTGGCCTTGTCAAATACACCTACTTTACGACGAGTATTGCCAAAATCAAAACAAAGCGTTGTGGCCATGATGTAAAGTTATTCTTTTTGTAAAGAGTCAAACCAGGTCAGTGCCGTAGTCAGGCTTTGTTCCCAGCTAAATTTTTCCAATAACTGTTTCCGACTATTTTCTGCCAGTTGAATTCTAAGCGCTGTGTTTTCAAACAACAAAGTAAGTGCGGTAATCATAGCCGTAGTATTTTCTGTAGGAATCAATACTGCTGTTTGGTTTTCCTTAGCGTAGTCAGCATGCCCGCCGATGTTTGTACAAACTACTGCACATCCGCAGGCCATGGCTTCTGCCGGAGGCAAGGCCCAACCCTCTCCCAAAGACGCAGAAAGAAATATGGCATGTTGATTGTACAATGTTTTCAAATCCTTGGGTTTTTGGTAATAATTCACCCATGCTGGTAAGGACTCCGGACGAGGATATACTCCAAAAAAACTAAAACGTAACAATGGAAATTTGTTCCGTAGAGGTTGAAGAGCATCCAGTATATAACTAGTTCCTTTTCTTTTTTCTTCAGAGTACAAGGCCAATACTGATAATGGGTCTCGTGATTGCGGAGCAACATCTTGCAAAAATTGAGTAGTGTCAATGGCATTGGGTAACAACTGCACCGTTCGCCCTGATTCTTTTTCTACTAATAGGCGAAGCCAATTGGAAATTGCTGCATGTCTTAGGGGTAAGCGATAAGAATCGTTTACCAAATCAGCTTGTCCGGTCCAGTTTTCATAATCCTGCACAAGGTTTACAGGAACTCCTTTTTGTGGAGACAGGGTAGCTAATGCAAAGGCCATTTGCCACCAGGTGGAGAACAACACATCTCCATCCGGAACAAACGAGTCAGTAATTTCATCTACTATTAATGATTTAACTCTTTTATCCAGCGGAAACCAAGCCGGACGCTTAGCTCCTCTTATTGTAAACATCAATCGCTTCCACCATAATGGCGAACGCATTTTTTTAAAAGGTCTGCGCAAAGTATGTAACACGGTTACTTGATGCCCGAGTGCCACAAATCGATTGGCATATTCGTACATAATACGAGCACCCCCCACAGGTTTGGTTACCGGAAACGGAAGAAGAATGGTGATGCGCAATTTTTAAAATAGATTTGTAACCATGGCAATTTAGTAAACCATTTTATTAGTTGCCTAATTAATATGAAAGAACCTTTTTCCGCTGCAATGGAGTCTCCAACGGTTACTGTGGTGCTTTGTACTTACAACGGGGAAAAGTTTATCGATCAGCAATTACACCCCATCCGCAATCAGACCTATAAAAATCTGGTGATCTTAATTTCAGATGATGCGTCCACGGATGGAACTTGGGAACAATTGAAAATTCATGCGGCTGCCGATTCCCGAATTCAGTTGCATCAAAATAAATGCAACCAAGGATATAATCACAATTTTAGTCAAGCTTGTGCAGGTGTGGAAACACCACTTTTAGCATTTGCAGATCAGGACGATTTGTGGCATGAAGAGAAAATTGAACGTTTGGTCCGCGCATTGAGGTATAATACTCCATTGATTTATTGCGATTCGTTGACTTTTACCGGCAATACTCCCCGTACCGCACCCCCAAAGTCGCTTTACCGACGATTTGAAGGAACAAGTATTCTTCAACTCGGTTTGTATAATACGGTCAATGGTCATGCAATCCTGGCACGTACTGATTTTATCAAAAAAACGCTCCCTTTTCCTCCTCATTTATTTTATGATTGGTATATAGCCGGAAGAGCTGCTCTGGCAGGTGGAGTACAATATTTACCCGCACTATTGGTGTATCAGCGAATGCATAAATCTAACGCTTCGGTGTTTGGAGAAAGAGCCGGGCAAAAAAAGACGAAGCTGATGCATATGGTTGCTGTAAGTGCTCATTGTAAAGCATTTGCGGAAAGTCCCGGAATAACTACCGAATCACATCAACGATTAATGGAATGGATAACCTGTTTGGATAAACTGATCCATCAACGAAAAGCTTGGCCTTCGTTTGTTTTTATGATGCGTTACCGGGCGGATCTTTTTTACTATAAAAAAAGAAAAATAGGATGGCCTTCTCAACTCAAACATGCCATTGGTTTGATTCAAACGTATTTACGGAATAATTAATGTTTATCGTTGCTGTATTTCTACGGGATATTGATTGATCTGCTGTTGAATTTTATGAAACAATGCAGGTACGGTTTGTAGGTTTTTTCCTGCTGCCAACTGGCGCATCCTATTCCTACTTTTTATAATGGCAGGAATCAATTTTATTAAATCCACATAAGAAAAAAGAGGGGTAAACCTAAAAGTGAGGATTCGAAAAATCAATTCCAACTTTAGTTGCAATAGCCAGCTCAATAAATACAATCCATCTAAATGTATGGCATGCAACAAGTACTTGTTCCGATTGTAAATACGATCGATCTGTTTTTTTCGCTCGGAGGAACCAATGGTGGAAGAAGTCCGATGCGCACAAATAGCATGGTGTTGGTAATAATTACTAAATCCTAAGCGCCAGGCCCGCAGAGAAAGTTCAGTGTCTTCAACGTAATAAGGCGAAAACAATTCATTAAAACCGCCTAGTTCCAAAAATAATTTTCGATTGATGAACGCATTGGCTCCGGAACTATAGAAACAAGGAAAAGAAAAAGTGGTTGACTCGGATCCTGTAGGAATAAAATCGTAACTGGTTTTTATTTTGGCGCCTTGTAATACCGGGTACTTTCCTCCGTCCTGAATTTGATCAGTATCCCATCCTACTATTCGACCACTGACACTGAATACATCCGCGTGTTGGCAATAAGGTAGCATTGACTCAAAGTATGTAGGGGTCAACTTCACATCACTGTTTAACAATAATACCCAATTGTATCTAGCGGCATATATACCCGTATTTGCTGTTTTTGAAAATCCACCGTTGGTCTGTATTTGAATAATCTGTACCTGCGGAAAATCACGAGTAAGCATGGCCACTGATTGATCAGCAGACGCATCATCTACAACAATGATTTCATAAGTAATTCCTGTAGCGGAGAGTGCTACAATAGCAGGAGGCAGAATTTGCGGCAATAATTGTTCCCCATTGTAATTAGGAATAATCAGTGATATGCCTTCGATGGGTTGCACGGGTTAAAATTAATGCTATCCCGCTTACCTTTACAAAGAAGGATAATTCTGCATGCATTGGGAACAGCAATTAGAAAAAATTAAAGGGGGCGACCAAAAAGCGCTGGCGCGACTAATTTCTGTTATTGAGAACCAACAGGAAGGATATCTCTCTTTATTGGAAAGTCTTCCTATGGGGACCAAACCTGTTATTGGCATTACCGGTCCGCCAGGTGCCGGAAAAAGTACACTAGTAGACAAGCTGATCGGGAAAGCCGTTGAAGACGGAAAGAAAGTTGCAGTATTATGCGTAGACCCTTCTTCACCATTTCATCAAGGCGCAATTTTGGGCGACCGCATTCGAATGTCTTCTTGGTACACTCATCCTAATATCTATATTCGCTCCTTGGCTTCTCGCGGATCATTGGGAGGGCTACACCCCCGGATCATTGAAATTTGCGAGCTTCTGCAACAAGGTGATTTTGATTGGATAATTATCGAAACCGTGGGAGTTGGGCAAAGTGAAATAGAAATTGCAGGACTTGCCGATGTTACAACTGTGGTATTAGTTCCGGAAGGAGGTGACGAAATTCAAACCATGAAGGCCGGGCTGATGGAAATTGCAGATCTAATTGTGGTAAATAAAGCAGATCGGCCTGACGCGGCAAAATACTTGAATCACCTAAAACTCATGTTATCGCCGGTGTTTGCAAGAAGCGAAAAAGAGATCCCTATTTTGCAAACCACGGCTATCAACAACGAGGGAGTCGATCAATTGTATCGCACACTACAACATTTAGCAGTTGCAGGAAAACAAGAGGATAAACAAAATAATCTATTGGCAGAAAAAGCCTATCGACTAATTGAAGCTAAAAGATTGCATGATATAGATCGTAGCCAATTGGCCGCATTAATAAAAGAAGAAAGAAAGCGAGGCAGTTTTAATCTCTATCGTTTTGTATCAGTGTACTGATCAGCCTTGTCGGTTCTTCTTCCACCAACGATATCCAATATATCCCACGATGAGAAAAGGGGTAAAAGCCAGGTATAGAATTCCTGTATTCATTCCTTCAGCAGGTCCCTCTCCCAGCTGTTGAGCCGTTTTAGCACAAATGGAACATTGCGCTTGCGCAATTACTTGTACTAAGAAAAAAACAATTAGGAATAGAATTTTCATTTCACTACAAAAATAAAAAAGATCATAAAGCTTCTGCTTCCATTCTTTTTTGAACTTTTTTGCGCTCCTCTTCATTTAAAACCAACTTACGCATACGAATAAAGTTGGGAGTTACCTCAATACACTCATCATGCTGTATGTACTCCATGCACTCTTCCAGTGTTAATTGTGTTTTAGGAGCAATTCGGGTAGCGTCGTCACTACCACTGGCACGATGGTTTGTTAATTTTTTAGCTTCAGTTACGTTTACCACCAGGTCCCCTGGTTTGATATGTTCGGCCACAATCTGCCCCGCATATACATCCTCTCCTGGTTCAATAAAGAATGTACCGCGGTCTTGTAATTTGTCAATAGAATATCCCGTAGAACGCTCTTGGAACTTAGAGATCAATACTCCGTTATTTCTACCTGGAATAACCCCTTTCCATGGTTTGTATTCACTAAAACGATGGGCCATAACCGCTTCGCCGGTTGTAGCCGTTAGCATCTGTGTACGTAAACCAATCAATCCGCGAGAAGGAATGTCAAATTCCAAATGTTGCATTTCACCTTTGGTTTCCATCACCAACATTTCTCCTTTTCTGCGACTGACCAAGTCTATAACCTTTGAAGCAAACTCCTGTGGTACATCCACCACCAATATTTCGTATGGTTCACACTTTTTACCATCCACTTCTTTAACTATCACCTGAGGTTGACCCACTGTTAATTCATAACCCTCTCTGCGCATGGTTTCAATTAAAATCCCCAAATGAAGAATGCCTCTTCCATAAACCAAAAAGCTATCTCCTTCATCGGTGTCCTGTACACGAAGTGCCAGGTTCTTTTCGGTCTCCTTCATTAATCTATCGCGCAAGTGACGAGAGGTAACAAATTTTCCGTCCTTACCAAAGAAGGGAGAATTGTTGATCGAGAACAACATGTTCATTGTGGGTTCGTCCACACTAATTACGGATAACGCCTCTGGATTTTCTGCATCGGCAATGGTCTCTCCAATATTAAAGTCTTCAATTCCTACCACAGCACATAAATCACCGGCAACCACTTCCGTTACTTTTTTCTTACCCATGCCTTCAAAAACATATAATTCTTTTACACGCGTTTTGCGAATAGTGCCATCCGCTTGCATCAACGCAATTGGTTGGTTTTCCTTAATACTACCTCGACTTACTTTTCCAATGGCAATGCGTCCCAAAAAAGAAGAGTAATCAAGAGACGTGATTTGTAGTTGTAGAGGACCCTCGCTTACTTTAGGAGCCGGAACGTGTTTGATAATACCGTCCATTAACGGTAGAATATTTTCTGTTTCTTCAAGTGTGTCATTAAACCATCCCTTTTTTCCGCTACCATAATAAGTGGGGAAATGCAATTGTTCTTCGGTTGCATCTAAATTGAAAAACAATTCAAATACGGCATCATGTACTTCATCCGGTCTGCAATTGGGCTTGTCTACTTTATTTATAACAACAATAGGGTGAAGATTTAACTGTAATGCTTTTTGCAAAACAAAACGGGTTTGGGGCATAGGACCCTCAAAAGCGTCTACTAAAAGAATAACTCCATCTGCCATTTTAAGAACACGTTCCACTTCACCTCCAAAGTCCGCGTGACCAGGGGTATCAATTACATTGATCTTTACATCATTATAGGTAACGGCAGCATTTTTGCTAAAAATGGTAATTCCGCGCTCACGCTCCAGATCATTACTGTCCATGATCAACTCACCGGTTTCCTGGTTATCCCTAAAAACCTTGGTAGCATGTAAGATCTTGTCCACCAAGGTGGTTTTTCCATGGTCAACGTGTGCGATAATGGCAATGTTTCTAATATTCATGAGGTCTTTTTTTAAGACGCGCAAAGGTAGTTCATTTCTTGGCAATAAAGGGGTAATTTTAATCTCAAATCATAGCTATGAAGCCGTTGAAAATAGCAGGTCTGGTGTTTGGGCTATTGACTATTATATACTTAGCGGGCCCTCGTCCTGCAAAATCAGTCTATTCACTCACGCTTCCAACCGTACCCACACAACCTGATTCGTTAGAAAGCTATGTGCAACAACTAGAAAGCAAGCATTTACTCAAGCCGGGAAATGAAGCTCAAATAGTTTGGAATAATGACTCGCTTAAATATCAAACTGAATTTGTTATTGTATATCTGCATGGGTTCTCTGCCTCTCAAATGGAAGGAGATCCCGTTCATCGAAATGTGGCAAAAAAATTCGGATATAATCTTTATCTAAGTAGATTGGATGATCATGGGATAGACACCAGCGCTCCACTGAGTAAGTTTACTGCAGAAGGATTATGGAATAGCGCATTAGAAGCATTGGCCATTGGAAAAAAATTAGGGAAGAAGGTGGTACTCATCTCCACCTCCACCGGTGGCACACTGGCCTTAAAGTTAGCAGCAGAATTTCCGGAGATTGCGGCTTTATTTCTTTTTTCGCCTAACATAGAGATCAATGATAATAAAGCTTGGCTATTGAACAACCCTTGGGGTTATCAAATTGCAAAGTCAATTGTAGGTGAAATGAGAACCGTTTCTGATACTACTGCAGCTTATGCCAAGTATTGGAACTATCAATACAAAACTTCGTCCGTTGTGCAATTGCAGCAATTGCTGGAATCCACCATGAGAGCCTCCTTGTTTGAGCGGGTCAAACAACCTACACTGCTTTTGTTTTATTATAAGAATCAACTGGAGCAGGACCCCGTTGTAAAAGTTTCCGCAATGAAGCGTATGTTCCGGCAATTAGGAACACCTGATTCACTCAAATCTGCACTAGCACTCCCCAATACTGGCGATCATGTTTTAGCCTCACCAATTAAATCAAAAGATGTTGCTGGTGTAGAAAAAGCTTGCACCGATTTTGCCATTAATGTATTGCACTGGAAGCTGTAAACTCCCTAAATATTTTCTGGCAGACTAAGGTATTGGCTGCACTATTGATGTTGTACCTTTCCATTTCAATCGTATACTATGCTACGCTCCCGTATGGCAGGAATTGGAAAATACCTGCCTGAACAAATAGTACGTAATCAAGATCTTTTGCGCTATATGGACACCAGTGATGAGTGGATTCAAGAAAGAACCGGTATACAAGAAAGACGATACGCTCACAGAACAGCAGAAACAACCACTACCATGGGAGTTGCTGCGGCACAAATTGCCATGGACCGAGCAGGGGTAACGGCAGCAGAGATTGATTTTATCATTTTTGCCACTTTATCTCCTGACTACTATTTTCCGGGTTGTGGTGTGTTGTTACAACGTGCCATGAAAATGAAAGAAATTGGCGCCCTGGATGTACGAAATCAATGCAGCGGGTTTGTCTATGCACTGAGCATTGCTGATCAATATATCCGTACCGGTACTTATAAAAATATTCTGGTAGTAGGCGCCGAAAAGCATTCCTTCGGTTTGGATTTTAGTACCCGTGGCCGAAATGTTTCTGTAATTTTTGGAGATGGGGCCGGCGCGGTAGTGATACAGCCTGCCCGCAACGATCAAGAGGGTATTCTTTCAACCCATCTACACAGTGATGGCGAAAGCGCAGAGATCTTAGCTATGTATAATCCTGGCACCCATGCCAATCATTGGAAGCAAGAGGAATTTGCGTCTTTTGATGATGCAGCAATTGGACAAATGTTTTTCAGTCATGCTATGATAGACAAAGGACAGGTTTATCCTTATATGGATGGGCCAGCTGTGTTTAAAAAAGCAATTGTGAAATTTCCAGAGGTAATACTGGAAGCATTGGAGAAAAATGGACTTACTCCTGCTGATCTTAATTTATTAATCCCTCATCAAGCCAATCTGCGAATTGCACAATTTGTACAACAAAAATTGGGTTTACAGGATAGTCAGGTTTATAATAATATTCAATATTACGGAAACACCACCGCCGCTTCTGTGCCAATAGCTTTATGTGAAGCTTGGGAAAAAGGAAAAGTAAAAGAAGGTGATCTGATTTGTTTGGCCGCATTTGGTAGCGGATTTACCTGGGGAAGTGTGTTATTAAAATGGTAAACAGAAAATTACTTTATATCATTAATCCAATTGCAGGAACCGGCAATGCTGCTGCCCTTGAGCGCTGCATTCTTGCAAAGCAAGCAAAGGTAGATTTTCCATTTGCCATCGAATATTCAAATCCGGAAGGCAATTATCAAACACTTTTTGAGAAAGTAAAAAATCAATTATTTACAGATATAATAATTGCTGGGGGCGACGGAACGGTCAATCAAGTAATTAATGCCTTTCGGAGCTTACCTGTTCAATTTGGTATCATCCCTGTAGGTTCAGGAAACGGGCTAGCCCGTGCATCAAAAATTCCAACAAATCCAGTAAAAGCAATTCGGTTTTTATTTGAAAACCTCGCTTTTCCAACAGATGGATTTTTAGTCAACAACTATTTTTCCTGCATGTTAAGCGGAGTGGGCTTTGACGGAACTGTTGCTCATTCTTTTGCCAAACGTTCCACTCGCGGATTGCTCACTTATTGCAAAGAGGTAATGGGTCATTATAGTCATGCAAAAACATACTCATTTACGATCAAGGTTGAAGAAACTGTAATTGAATTGGAAGCCTTTTTGATCAGCGTTGCCAATGCCAATCAATACGGCAACAATTTTACCATTGCACCAGCAGCCAAACTCAACGATGGACTCTTGGATGTAGTAGTTGTAGGGAAGCAATCAAAATTGCAGCTATTAGTAAGAACCATTTTGCAGCTGATAGGAGTTAACAAAGTTCAACCTGTAGACTCCCTGTCTGCATCCGACTCAATACTTTACTTCCAAACGCCTTCAATTACCATTCTGAATCATCAATCTGCAGCAGCTCATATCGATGGAGATCCCATCGCTTCCGCTAACACTATACAAATTCAGGTGGTTCCCAACGCTTTTCGACTGATCAGAAATAATAATTGAACCAGGGATAATAGTAAAAGCATAGCCACCAATTGATGAAGCTGTGCTATCCATTCAAAAATTCCCCACTGGCCTGGAATAATTTTTGTGCTGGCCAACACCGATAAAATTCCCAACAGCACTTGCAGCAATACCAAAATAGCAGGCCACTTACGTGCTTGATAAAATCGGGGCGAACCCTGCTGTTTGTATAATTGAGCAGTATAATACAGAATGGTAAGCAGTAACAGGTAAGCTAATCCTCTATGAACAAAGTGAAGAAAAATTAAATTATCTATCCAGTTAATTGATCCATCACTAGGCTTAAATAATCCACCGGGTATCCATTCTTGGTTGATGGTTGGCCAGGTAGGTGCCGCAGTGGCCGCTTTGTGTCCAGCTAAAAATGCCCCATAAATTAACTGGAGAAAAAGCAGCGACAAGATCCAAGGAAGGAATTTTTTTAACGCCTGATTGTGTACTTTCTCACCTGAAGAAACGGTTAACTGTAAGGCAAACCAAAACGTATAACAAAGCAATCCTAAAGCAAACATAAAGTGGAGTGCAAGACGAGCTGGTTTTACATAAATAGCATCACCGGTAAGTCCGCTGGCTACCATTATCCAACCAATGGCACCCTGTAGTGCTCCAAAAAGAAATAAAACAATCAATGGTTTTATCATAGGTGGTTTAAAATAACCACGCCACAAAAAAAATAAAAAAGGAAAAGCAAAAACTACCCCTATTAATCTAGCCCAGTTGCGATGAAACCATTCCCAGAAATAAATGATCTTAAAATCAACAATCGAAAAATCAAAATTCAGATAGCGAAACTGCGGTGTTGTTTTATACTTCTCAAATTCTAATAGCCACTGCGTATCCGAAAGCGGTGGAAGCGCCCCTGTTACTACGTTCCATTCAGTTATTGATAAGCCAGATCCCGTTAATCGGGTAATGCCCCCTAATAAAATTTGAATAACTATCATTACCATACCTGTGTATAGCCAATACACCACAGCACGGGAAGAAGAGGAGTTTTTCATGGCTTACAAAGGTAACACCCGCTTTTTTGTTGGTAGTTTTTTGTTGAGTAATATTTCGGAATTTGCAGGTATGCTGGCCCATTTTTTTCAGAGCAGGTATGTTGAAGCAGGTCTTGATGAAGCAGGCAGAGGCTGCTATGCAGGCCCTGTATTTGCTGCAGCAGTGATATTACCAATAGATTTTCATCATCCTCTTCTCAATGACTCCAAACAACTTAAAGAAAAAGAAAGAGACTTTTTGCGTCCGTTGATTGAAAAAGAAGCGATTGATTTTGCAGTAAGTCAAATCGGTCACGAAGAAATCGATCAAATCAATATTCTGCAAGCCAGTATCAAAGCCATGCATCAAGCTGTTGCCAGCTTAAAGAAAAAGCCTGGTCTTTTATTAGTAGACGGCAACCGGTTTATCCCCTATAAAAAAATTCCGCATCAATGTTTTGTAAAAGGAGATGGTTGCTTTGCATCGATTGCCGCTGCCAGTGTTTTGGCTAAAACATATCGGGACGAATGGATGGAAAAATTACACCAGGAATTCCCTCATTATGGCTGGGATCGCAATAAAGGATACGGCACTTTACAGCACAGAATAGCCATTGAAAAATGGGGATTATGTCAATACCACCGAAAAAGTTTTCGCTTAATTCCTGATCAAAAAAATGAGACTAATTAATAGTCCAAACCTCATTACCTTTTAAAAGCTTGTCCAAATCGGCTGGTTTGCGTGAGGCCGCTTCATCCAGCTGTGCAGCCATCATATCTTCGTAACAAGGACGATCTGTTTGATAAAACACACCAAATGGTCTAGGTAGATGTCCTTCTTTTTTTGGATCATCAAATATTCTTGTCAAGATCTGAGCCTTGTAAATATCCGTTTGGTCATGCACCCAACAATCATCCGCACTGAAGCCTTGTGTAAAATCTACAACAACAGGTTTAAAACCATCCAACTTGATTCCTTTTTCATTATTTGCACCAAACACCAGCGGCTTCCCCTGCTCAAGAAATAAGGTTTCCGTAGCCTTAGTTTCTTTTTCTGTAAAAATTTCAAATGCCCCGTCGTTAAAAATATTACAGTTCTGATAGATCTCTAAGAAGGAGGCCCCTTTGTGTGCATGTGCAGAAAGCAGCATGGCTTGTAAATGTTTGGGGTTTCTATCCATAGTGCGCGCAACAAATGTGGCATCGGCTCCCAATGCCAAAGCAGCCGGATTAAAGGGATGGTCAATGCTTCCTAAGGGAGTACTCTTGGTAATTTTTTTCTCCTCTGAAGTAGGAGAGTACTGCCCTTTGGTTAATCCATAAATCTGGTTATTGAACAACAGTATGTTTACATCAAAATTTCTACGAAGCAAATGAATGGTATGATTGCCTCCTATACTCAAGCTATCACCATCGCCTGTAATCACCCAAACACTTAATTCAGGTCGGCTGGCTTTTAGTCCACTGGCTATTGCCGTTGCACGACCATGAATAGAATGCATCCCAAACGTATTCATGTAATACGGAAAACGACTGCTGCACCCAATGCCAGATATAAATACAATGTTTTCCCGAGGAATGCCTAATGTGGGCATCACTTTCTGAACCTGTGCAAGAATAGAATAGTCTCCACAACCTGGACACCAACGAACTTCTTGATCAGAAGTAAAATCCTTAGATGTAAGAGGGGCGGAAGTAGTTGCTTGGCTCATACTAATGTATTAACTGCAAAATTAATGAAACTCAGAAACAGTAGTGCCCCTGCTCTAATATCTGATCCGCAATTTGTCTGCGAGCTGCCTTGGTGTTGAAGGGATCTGCCTTGGTAAATCGCTTCAAACCAAGCAAAATCATTCGTCCCTCCTCCCCTTCTGCAAATCCATTGATGGCATCTTTTCCGCATTTATTTACTCGATCAGCAGCATCGTATAAATAAGTACGAAGGATATTCAGTTGCCCTGATACAGCAGCCTCACCCTTCAATTCAACCAGCTTCATCACACGTAACAACGTGCTTTCTGCATGGAAGACTTCAATTGCCATATCTGCCAGGTTCATCAGTATCTCTTGCTCTTTTTCAATTTTCATCATTAACTTCTGTACTGCCGCACCCGCTGTCATCAGAATTGCTTTCTTAAGATTGGCTATTAATTTTTTTTCAACTGCAAAAGGTAATTCTTCGGCAGCACCAAAATCAGGGATACTCATTAACTCTTTTTGAACAGCCATCGCTGGTCCCATCAAATCCAAACGCCCGCCCATGGCTCTTTTAAGTACCATGTCTAATGCTAACAAGCGATTGATCTCATTGGTACCCTCATAAATTCGATTGATTCGACTATCCCGATAAGCTCTTGAAATAGCATACTCTGCACTATATCCATTTCCACCATGGATTTGCACTCCTTCGTCAACAGCAAAATCCAACAACTCGCTTCCATAAACTTTTAATGCTGCACATTCTATAGCATACTCTTCGGCGCCCGCCAATAGGGCTTCAGCAAATGGTTTACCATTGGCCAGCAATTCCTGTTCTTTTTCATCAATCCATTTAGCCGTACGGTATAATGCAGATTCGGCTACATAGGTACGAATGGCCACTTCAGCAAGCTTATGCTTAATGGCACCAAAATTGGCAATGGGTTGTTTGAATTGTTCTCTTGTTTTTGCATATTCAATAGACTGATTCAAAGCCACTCTTGCACCCCCCAGTGTAGCTGCGCAAAGTTTTAATCGGCCAATATTGAGAATATTGAATGCAATTTTGTGTCCCTTTCCTAGTTCGCCCAGCATATTTTCCACTGGAATTTTACAATCCTGAAAATATAATTGAACGGTGGACGAACCTTTGATTCCCATTTTTTGCTCCTCTACTCCCTGCGTAAATCCAGGTGTTCCTCTCTCTACAATAAAAGCAGTAAACTTATCTCCATCTACTTTTGCAAAAATGGTGTAGACATGCGCAAAGCCGCCGTTTGTGATCCAGCACTTTTGTCCGTTTAAAATATACTGCTTGCCATCAGCACTCAAGGTTGCCGTAGTTTTTGCACCCAACGCATCACTACCACTATTGGGTTCTGTAAGTCCATAAGCGCCTGCCCATTCTCCACTTACCAGTTTTGGCAAATAGGTTGATTTTTGTTGTTCGGTACCAAAATAAAGTATGGGCAAGGTTCCAATTCCGGTGTGTGCCGCTATAGCAACTGAGTAAGAATTTCCAGGGCCCAGGTATTCATTGACAATAGTAGAGGTTACAAAGTCTTTTCCTAATCCTCCATATTCTTCTGGTATAGAAGTTGAAAGTAATCCTAACTCTCCTGTTTTTTGTACCAGAGAAGGCATTAGTCCTTGCTCTAACGAATCAATGCGTTCAACAATTGGGAACACTTCTGTTTCCAAAAATTGCGTGCACATTGACCGAATCATCTGTTGCTCTTCCGTAAATTCCTCCGGAATAAATGTTTCGGCAGGAAGAGATTCTTTAATCAACCATTCACCGCCTTTTAAACTTTGTTTGTTAATTGTTGCTATTGACACAAGTATTTATTTAAGTGAGTTTAGTTAGATTATCATAAACAACTTGGAGCGTTTGTTTGCATATTTCTATCTTATCTGCAGGCACGCCACGTAATGCTTCCATTAAAGTTTGATCGGCCAACTTAAGTGTCTGTTCCTGCAATTGCTGTCCGTCTTTGGTTAAATAAATCAGGTTAACTCGTCTGTCATTGGCAGCTGCAACTCTTTTTACTAATCCTGTTTTTTCCATATTGTCAACCAAACGGGTAATGCTGGGTTTATCTCTAAAGCTTGCCTTACAAAGCTCTTGTTGACTAATTCCATCTTTTTTCCAAAGATGATAGAGCACACTCCATTGTTCTATACTCAGATTGAGTCCTGCTCCATTGAATTTTTTTTGCAGCCGACGTGCAATGGCGGTAGAGGCAATGCCGGTGATAAAGCTGTATAACTCTCCGCGTTTGAGTTGGTTGTTTAGCATATGGTTGTTTAAGCAACCATCAAATTTACACTATTTGCTTCACTTACCAATTAAAAAAGATTAAGCCGGGGCGTGGACAGGCATTGGTAGATTTGTGTCATGCTGCTTTTCGGACTTTTAACTCTGGCTACTTTACTTTATGGTGGGCTGATCTATTATTTTAAGTGGGGCTGGGAATCAATCCCCGAAGAGCCTCATCCCCCATTTCAGCATAAGGAATGGCCAAGTGTAGCCATTATTATCCCGGCCCGTAATGAAGAACAAAATATCGGCAATTTATTGCAAGCCCTGGCTGCGCAATCGTATCCGTTAAACAAAATGGAAGTGTTGGTTATTGACGACCATTCCACCGATAGAACCATTGAAATTGTAGGTCAATTTCCTTTTGCAAAACCCATTTTATTGGAAGAAGAAGGGATTATAGCTTATAAAAAAAAGGCCTTAGAAAAGGGTATTGCCAACACCAGTGCAGAATGGGTTTTATGCACTGATGCAGACTGTGTTCCAACAAAGGACTGGGTTTTGATTATGATGAACAGTCTACTTGCCAATCAGGCCAGGTTTTTAGCCGCCCCGGTTTACTTGAAAAACAATGGCAGTTTACTAGGTCGGTTTCAAACCCTTGACTTTCTGGTTTTACAAGGGATTACCGGGGCCGGGCTCCAACTGCGTTTGCTTTATATGGCCAATGGAGCCAATTTGGGATACCCCCGATCTGTGTTTGAAGCAGTTAAAGGTTATGAGGGTAATGAAAAGCTGGCCTCTGGCGATGATTTTTTTCTCTTACATAAAATTAAAAAGCAGTGGCCCTCTCAAATTTACTTTCTGAAAAATAGGCAAGCCATCATGCAAACAGCAGCAATGCCCAACTGGACCTCTTTTTTACAACAACGAATTCGCTGGGCCAGCAAATCGCCCTATTACTCAGATTTGATGTTAAAAATAATATTGGTCAGCGTATGGGTTTTCAATGCACTGCTAACCATCGGTTCATTGCTTACGCTACTAAACCCCAATTACGGAATGTTGTTTCTTTTTGTTTGGTTTTGTAAAACCATTGTAGAATGGCCTTTTGTAAAAAGTGTAGCTGGATTTTTCAATCATCAAATTCAGTGGTTGGAATTTTTTCTGTTTCAGCCATTGCATGTTTTATATATTACCGGAACCGGATTGTTAGGACTGCAGAGTTCTTACGAATGGAAAGGCAGAAGAATCCACTGATCAATCTCCTTCTAAATAAATAATACAAATGATTTAGTTTTGACGCGCTAACCTGTAAATATGCCCGTTTTTCGTGCGCCCGTAATCATTTTATTGAATTTGCTCCTGACCTGGTCAATTACTCATGCCCAGGATGCCACTATTCGAAAGCTACAAGTAGAATCGCTACGTCCTGTTAAAAAATATGTACCGGATTCGTTGATTAAAAAGTGGAAATCGGGAGGAAATTACACGTTGACCGCCGGGCAAGGTAGTTTAAGCAATTGGGCAGCAGGAGGGGATCAATTTTCCTTTACGCTAAACACTATACTCCAACTTTTCTCCTACTATCGAAATGGGCGTAATAGATGGGATAACACCTTAGATATTTTCTTTGGCTACATCCATACCACTTCATTGGGCAGTCGGAAAAACGATGATCGTTTTGACTTGATATCTAAATATGGTTATTCCTTGAACAACAAATTAAATTTGGCCACACTCTTTAATGTGCGCTCACAATTTATTCAAGGATATACCTATCCTAATAATGTAAAAACATTTGCCTCCCACTTTATGTCGCCGGGCTACATTATTTTTAGTCAAGGCCTGGATTTCAGGCGCAATAAACAATTTTCAATTTTCTTTTCCCCTTTTACAGCTCGCTGGGTTATTGTAACCAACAATCTTTTGTCCAATCGCGGAGAATATGGAGTAAAACCTGGCACTAAAAGCATTGGACAGTTTGGCGCCTTTGGAACTTTTACGCTAGAAAAGAATTTTAATAAAAAAGTGTTGTATAAAAGCAGAGTCGACTTATTTTCTAATTATCAGCGTAAGCCACAAAATATTGACTTATTCGTAACTAATGTATTGACCACTAAAATTGGAAAAAATTTGGCGCTCAGTTGGAACGTAGATTTTATTTACGATGACGATGTGCGGTTATTTGGAGCTAACAAAACTTCTCCGGGATTACAGGCAAAATCAATTATGGGTTTTGGCTTGCAAGTAAAATTTTAACATGGGTCAAAAAAAACTGATTCGCTTTGCAGAGTTGAAATCATTTCAAAATGTGTTGGAGTTTCCTAAAGACGCTTCAGGAAATTGGTCAACAATTTTTGAAAACAACAACCCCATTACGCTTGAGCTTGCCTGTGGGAAAGGAGAATATGCCCTGGGTTTGGGCGAATTGTTTCCTGATAGAAACTTTATTGGTGTAGATATTAAAGGAAATAGAATTTGGGTTGGAGCTCGTAAAGCTTTGCAACAATCTTTATCCAATGTTCGATTTCTTCGTGCACAAATAGAGCGGCTTGCTGATTTTTTTGCTCCTCAAGAGGTGAATGAAATTTGGATCACCTTCCCTGACCCACAACTTCGTTTTTCAAAAGCAAAAAAAAGACTAACACATCCACGATTTCTTCGTCTTTATCAAAAAATTCTTGTTCCTGGAGGACTAATTCATTTAAAAACAGATAGTCCGGCTCTTTATTCTTTTACCTGCTTAGTTGCGGAACACTACCAATGTAACATTCATGCCAAATCAGAAGATGTGTATGGACAAGAAATAGTGCCTCCCAGCTTATCTATCAAAACGCATTATGAGTCGTTGGATATTGCCGGAAGCAATCGAATTTATTATTGCTCGTTTTCATTGCCCGCCTCATTAGGAACTGAGATTACCGATCAATCCTTTAAAGATAAATTAGCGCAACATGAAGGGCTCTAAACATAAACAATCATTAAATAAAATCTTACCCTCTGGTAAGCCTGAAAATGATTTCTTTAATCAGGTATGGGAGCTGGTACGGCAAATTCCAAAGGGTCGAGTTACTTCTTATGGGGCCATTGCTGCTGCACTAGGCGCTAAGTCAGGAGCCAGAATGGTTGGATGGGCAATGAATAGCAGTTTTGGACAAAACCCTGTGGTGCCCGCTCACCGAGTGGTGAACAGAATGGGACAATTGACTGGGAAAATTCACTTCCCCACCCCTACTCAAATGCAAGAACAGCTTGAAAAAGAAAACATCAAGGTAATCAACGATCAGATCGTCAACTTTGAAAAACACTTTTGGGATCCGCTTAAGGAACTATAGCTCACTGATAGTAAGGGCTAATTAAACAGTACACTAACACGCCCGTTACGGCTACATAAAACCAAAATGGCCAAGTTATTTTAGCTAATTTTTTATGTGACTCCCATTCGCCGGTCAGTGCGCGATAAGCCGTGAATAATATAAACGGCAGGATTAACCCAGCCAAGGGAATATGTGTAAAGAGAATAATGTAGTAAAGGATTTTTATGGTGCCGCTTCCTCCAAAACTAGTTTCGCCGGCTAACAAATGATGAGCAATATAGCTCAGCAAAAATACAACGGATAATAAAAGTGCCGCCATCATTACATTACGATGCAGAACATATTGCTTTCGTTTCACTGCCCATAAAGCAGTTAGTAATAGAATAGCAACCGTACCATTGATAAACGCATTTACAGTAGCAAAAACGTGCACATCAAACCCCAGGCCTAAGTTCAACTTTATTTTTCCTAATACTACTACTGCAGTAAAGACAATCAAGGAAAAAGCAATGATCAAACGACTGGCTAACTTATCGTTCTTTTGAAAAAAAGGTTGAAGCATAGGTTATGTATTGCTTTTTCTTAATATCACCATCAATAAAAACACCCCCAGGATAGCTAGTAAAAAAGAAATGGCCATCACCAGTAGTTTTCCTTCAAAAAAGCTTCTTCGATTGGGGTTTTTTTCCATAGTAAGCAAAATGATATCTCGCTGCAATCGAGATAAGTCTTCGGGGTCTAAGCCACTATAGTAGCCGCGCACTTGACGGTTTACGTCAATCAATACAAACTTATCGCTATGAATAAAGTTTGTGTCAACATTTTCTCCGTCTTGCAGACCTAACTTCATCTCATTTAGCGCCAAGGAATAAATCTGTTTTTTATCTCCGGTTAATAACCACCAAGTTTCAGGATTGATCTGAAATCGATTAGCCCAATACTGCAGGCGGGCAAGACTATCCCTCTCCGGGTCTATACTAAATGAAAGAAAATGAATATCCCGGTTGGTACGATCGCCTACTCTCTTTCCGTTATGAATAGTTTCTGACAGCCGTTTCATGTTCTGCGTCATGCCAGGACAAATGGTAGGGCAGCGAGTAAAAAAGAAGTCAGCGACAATAATTTTTCCTTGAAGCTCCTGCCAGCCCACTTTGTTTCCTAACTGATTTTGAAGTGAAAAGTCGGCTAAGCGATGCCAGGTGGTGTCTGTTACCTTCTTCCCGCGTTTTGTGGTTTGATAAATTGAATCTGGAAAGTAATGTCGAGGCAGTATGATAGCATCACGACTGTTTACCTCTACGATCCAATAAGAAAGTAGTGGAACAATCAGCGCTATCAATATTCCATATAACGCAGTTTTATTCAGGCCTAGTGTTTAGCGGGTGTTACCGATGTCTCCTTGTAATGCGCATCGTATTTATTGCGCAGGTTCTTGTAGGAGTTGCCATCCCAGATAAAAGCAGTAATAAACCAAATAAATAGCAGCAAGGGCACCACTATGGTCATGATCACATTGCGAATTTCATCGCCTAAGTGCATAAAAACAGAAACGATATAATACGCTTTGGCCAAGGTCAGGATACAAACCATTCCTTTGAACATCAACACCAATAATTCATTGGGTGCCTCCCCTTTGTGAATGTTGTAAATGGTTAACCCGATTATTAATTCAACGACGGTTATTACAGAAAGCAGAATGGTAGTATTCTTTACTTTCTTTTTAAACGTTGCATCGTCGGTATGATGATGAATGGTTACTTCTTCAAATGCAGGATGTTGCATATCAATTCAATTTCGGTTGTTAAAATTCGTTTAGATCAAATAAAAACATAGGAATACAAATACCCATACCAGGTCCACAAAGTGCCAATATAATCCGGCTTTTTCAATCATGAGGTAATGACCACGACGCGCAAACACATCTTTTTGTGTCATGAGCAACATGATGATATTAATAATTACGCCGGAGAAAACGTGGAAACCATGAAATCCTGTAATGCCAAAGAAGTAACCACCAAAAGCTACGGGACCATTTTCACGTATATGTAAACCTTCTACATCAATGGCTTTAATTAGTTCGGCATTAGGGAGGGATGCAAAATTGGTATGCGCTGTTCCTGCATGTTCATGTCCACCCATTTCCGCTAAACGGATCAACATTTCACGAGGGGTGTTTTGAATAGCTGTAGCAATATCTGCTTGAGCAGCTAATCTGCCCCAAGGGTTGATGCGTGTAGTTTGCCCAACGATATCCAGCTGGCCGTTTACCAACACTGCATGTTCGCCTGTAATCAAGTGGTGCCACTCCCAAGCCTGACAACCCAAGAAGGCGGCTCCTCCAACAATTGTCCAGAATAACCATTTGACCACCCCTTGTTTATCGTTGTTATGTCCTGCATGTACCGCCAATACCATGGTAACAGAGGAAATGATCAGGATAAATGTCATAACGCTCACAAAAGCCAAAGGCAAGTTTGCATGGCCTGCTCCTGGAAAAGCGTTAAAAACTACGCTAGGGTCAGGCCAAAAATTTTGACTGAAACGAATGGAGCCGTAGGAGATCAGGAAGGCGCCAAATGTAAAGGCGTCACTCATAAGAAAATACCACATCATGAGTTTTCCATACTCCATGTTAAAGGGGCTTTTACCTCCCGTCCACCATTTTGTTTGTTGCACAGTTGCAGTTGTTGCCATATCTCGAAATTAAACGTTATGTTTTAATCATCTGTTCAGCGCTGACCAAATACCAAGAAAAATATTAACAAGTAGATCCATAATAAATCTACAAAATGCCAATACGTTACGGCAATTTCAGTCGGAACTGAGCTATAAATTTTTACCTTTTCTACAAAAGTTTTTGTTACCAATACCAACAAGGCCAGGATACCCCCTGCTACATGTAGGGCATGAAAACCAAAAATCACATATAGGAACTGACCTGCGCCAGACCCCTTAAAAGTGACTTGCTGTTCCCAAAGTTTTTCAAAACCCACCCATTGCAAACCAATAAATGCAACCCCTAATAACAGCGTTGCAATCATTAGCAATCGGTAACCCGCAATGTTTCTTTCTTTGAAAGAACGCAAGGCCAGGAAAATAGTGCCACTACTTAATAAAATCACAACAGTAGAAGTCCAAAATACCGAGGGCAATGTAACCGGCTTCCAACCTGTTTGGTTGCTCTTTACAATAAATGCACTGGTCAATCCGGCAAACATCATGACCAGACTGCCCATGGCCACCCACAGTGTAAACTTGCTGGGGTGCATTTTTTTTGTAATAGCGTTATTCTCCATTTCAATTTTCTTGATCATGCCTGCACTGTTTTGCTCAACAACAGGGCCAGCAAAATCAGTGGCAAGTACATGTAGCTTCCAAACATAACAGCACGTGCAGCTTTAACCTCCATCGTTTGATAAAGACGAACCGATCGTGCTATCATAAACAGATTGGCAAAAATGACCACTGCAACACTAATTTTTCCAGCCATGCCTTGATAAGTAGACATTCCGGTAAAAAAGGGCAACAGCGTCACGGGTACCAATAACAACGAATAAAGAACTGTTTGCAGGGCGGTAAATCGCGTAGGGCCTTGTTCGGATGGAAGTAGTTTGAACCCCACTGAACTGTAGTCCTTATGCGCCACCCAGGCAATAGCCCAAAAATGGGGAAATTGCCAAAAGAACTGAAAGGCAAACAACACCCAGCCCCCCAACGAAAACTGATCATCACCGGCTACCCAACCAATCAAACAAGGCAATGCTCCAGGAACTGCGCCCATTAATACTGCTATAGAATTGATTTTTTTTAGCGGTGTATAAATGAACGCATAGAGAAACAAACTGAATGCCCCTAGCGATGCAGCCATCCAATTGAACCAGTACCCTAGTAGTACAACGCCAATGATTCCGGTAACGATTGCAAAAAACCAACCCTCGCCCGGAGTCATACGACCTGCAGCTACAGGTCGTTGAGCGGTTCTTTTCATCTTTGCATCTGTGTCACGCTCCACCACCTGGTTAATTGCATTGGCACTGCCTGTAATAAGTCCCCCACTTACAAAGAGCAAGAGTATCATCAGCCAGTTGTATTCAACCACCTTGGGCGCCAGCAAGTAAGCAATGATACTGCTGAACACCACCATGATACTCAGCGAAGGCTTCATCAACATCAAATAATCTTTCACTTTCATCGGCGCCTCCGCATTTCAAACAATTTCAATCAACCATTGTAAAGCTTTACAGCTTATCTCAATGTTTGCTTTCGCTCGCACCTACAGGTTCGGTTTGAGGAATAAACTCACGTCCATCCTTTCCGTAATCATAAGGCCAACGGTGAACTTCGGGAATATCTCCCTCCCAGTTACCATGTCCAGGATTGATGGGTGTAGTCCACTCGAGTGTGTTTGCACCCCATGGATTTGCAGTTCGTACTTTTCTTCCTTTATAGATTGAGTAAAAGAAATTAATGATAAAAATAAATTGTGCAACAAAAACAATCATAGAAACTACGGTGATGAACTTATCCAATTCGCCAAACTGATTGAAATTTACCCAACCACTCTTATCCAAATAACGACGTGGCACACCCGCAAGTCCTTGATAGTGCATGGGCCAGAAAGTTAAATACGCACCCACAATGGTAACCCAGAAATGGATATACCCCAATGTATTGTTCAGGTAGCGTCCATACATTTTGGGGAACCAATGATAAACGCCCGCAAGCATACCAAACATGGAGGCCACACCCATTACTATATGGAAGTGGGCTACCACAAACATGGTATCGTGCAAATGAATATCAATAGTGGAGTTACCCAAGAAAATCCCTGTTAATCCTCCAGAGATAAACAAACTCACAAACCCAATTGCAAATAATGCAGCCGGAGTGAAGCGAATATTTCCTCTCCAAATTGTAGTTAGCCAGTTGAACACTTTAATAGCAGAGGGTACCGCAATCAATAGTGTTAATAAAACAAATACAGATCCCAGGAAAGGATTTAGTCCTGCTACAAACATATGGTGTGCCCAAACCAAGAAGGCAAGAATAGCAATGGCAAAAAGAGAACCTAACATGGCCATGTATCCAAAGATGGGCTTACGACTATTAACTGAAAGAATTTCAGAAACCATTCCCATAGCAGGCAACAAGATGATATAAACTTCCGGGTGACCCAGGAACCAGAACAAGTGCTGGTACAAAATAGCGCTACCTCCTTCGTTGGGGAGTATTTCGCCATTGATCACAATATCACTTAAATAAAAACTGGTGCCTAAGTTGCGATCAAACAAAAGCAGAATAGCACCGGAAAGCAATACCGGGAATGATAAAACGCCCAATACTGCAGTAAAAAACATTGCCCAAATCGGTAATGGCAAACGCGTCATGCTCATTCCTTTGGTGCGCATGTTGAGGATGGTGGTGATATAGTTTAATCCCCCGAGTAGTGAGGATATTATAAAGAGTGCCATGCTGATCAACCATAGATCAGTTCCGATTTTCTGTCCATCGCCTGCCTGACGCAATGCACTTAGTGGAGGGTACATGGTCCACCCACTTGAAGCAGGGCCTGTTTGAACAAAAATGGAAGACGCCATAACAATACCTGCTATAAAAAAGAACCAATAAGAAAGCATATTCAAAAATGGAGACGCCATATCGCGTGCACCAATTTGAAGAGGAATAAGAATATTTGCGAAAGTTCCGCTGAGTCCGGCCGTTAATACAAAGAATACCAGAATGGTTCCGTGCATAGTAACCAGGCTATAATAAAATTCAGGTTGAATCTGCCCTCCTTTAGCCCACTTACCAAAAAACGTTTCTAAAATAGGAAAGGTGGTGTCCGGATAACCCAGTTGCAAACGAAATATTACGGAGAATAATCCACCAATAACCGCCCAAACAATACCTGTGATCAGAAATTGTTTGCCGATTGTTTTGTGGTCCATACTGAAGATGTACTTCGAAATGAAGGACTGTTGATGGTGGCCATGCTCCTCATGATGGGTTGTTGCATGCTTAGCATCAGCTATGTGTACTGTTGTTGTTTCGCTCATGACTCTTCTGTTTTTTCGAATACAAAAAAATAATTACCTAATGATAGCACCGGTCAAGGGGGCTGCATCTGTGTTTTCCATTTGTCGGGCAGGATCCTTATCAGGATTTGCTACCAGGTATTGCGGCGTTTTAGAAGCTACCCAGGCATCAAACTCCTCCTGTGTTTCTACTACAATGGTTCCGCGCATACTCCAGTGGCCCTTTCCACACATTTGATCACAAGAAATTTCATATACAAAATCAGGATTCCCTGTTTTTTCTTTCATTTCTTTAGTGGTGAACTTGGGAGTGAACCACATAGTAGTTGGCGTGCCGGGTACGGCATCCGTCTTCAATCTAAAATGAACTAACCCCACGCTGTGAATCACATCCTTAGCACCAATAACCAATTGAACGGGCTTCCCCACAACCAGATGCATTTCCTGTTCTACGAAAACATCATCGTGATTAGCAGGATCTTCCCATAACTGGCCAACCGGATTATTATTGGCCGGGTTTATTTTTTTAAAATACTTCTTTCCTAAAATACCATCCGCTCCAGGATAGCGAAACTCCCAACCATACTGCTTCCCTACCACTTCCACCACCATGGCATCCCTGGGAGCAGGTCCAGTGATCTTGAACCAATAAAAAATACCAAATCCAACCAACACGGAAAGTGTAATAGCAGGAATCACGGTCCAAATCAACTCAAGTGTATTGTTGTGTGGGTAGTAAAAAGCTTTGCGATTATCTGATTCCTGGTATTTATAGGCAAACCAAAATAGGGCAATCTGTGTAACCACAAAAACCACAAAAGTGATCCCCAGTGTAACGTATAGCATGCGATCCACCAATACGCCATGATTAGAAGCAGGTTCTCCTAAGATTTTATCTTTAAATAATTCGTTGCAGTAATAAACGCCAATCAATCCTATTGCCAGAAAAGCCAGTAATAAAAAGGCATTGATCTTGTTGCTTTGTTTACGTGCATTTTCGTATCCACGAATCATGGCCACATACTCACTGGCCTTCGCGATCTGGAAAATAACTACCAGAAAGAGAACAAGAATGGCGGAGATAAGTAATGTCTGCATAATTTATCTATCAGCTTTTAAGTTCAGTTTTCAAATTGAATTCACGATCAATAATCAAAATCAGGTATGATGTATCAAACTTTCTTTTAAAAATGGATGATTTCGGGCTAATAATGGTGCTTTTGCCAATGCACGACCAGTAAAATACATGATCAATCCCACAAACCCTAGTGCCACGCCTAGGTCGTATATAATATTGGGAACCTTGTCAGGCGAAACAGCCGGAAATACCATTTGATAAAAATCCAACCAGTGTCCGAAAATAATCACCAACGCCATGAAAGTGATTGTGCCATAGTTACGCTTTGCGCTACGGCGCATCAAAACCAAAAGCGGTGCAATAAAGTTGATGAGGAACATCATCCAGAAAATTCCTTTGTATATGCCATGTGCCCTTGGCTGAAAATAAATAGTCTCTTCAGGTATGTTTGCGTACCAGATCAACATGAACTGAGAAAACCAGAGATAAGTCCAGAACACAGAAAAGGCAAACATGAATTTTCCCAGATCATGAATGTGTTCATCATTGGTGTATTCCAGGTATCCATTGTTTTTCAAGAAAACAACAAACAGCGCAATAAGTGCAACGCCAGATACAAAAGTGCTGGCAAAAGTGTACCAGCTATACATGGTGCTGTACCAGTGTGCATCGATGCTCATCAACCAAAGCCAAGGTAAAGAGGACATTACGGTCAGAGCGAATACCACTAAATAAAGTGCCGCCCAAACAGTATTGGTGAAAATGTATTTTTTGCGTTCTTCCATAGTAGCTAATGGTTCGTTGTCGATACTACGAGACAACTGACGCATTTTCCATCCAAGAACAGACCAAAGCAATACAGTTAAGATAGTTACTACGGCAAAGAAGGTTTTATTTAAGAAGCCTTTTTTATGACTGAGGATTGCATCATGCTTTACGTGTTCAGCATCCGTCCAATGATAAATAGTATGATTGTCTCCAAATACAATAGCCAGTAAAATAGCCGCACAAATCACCCCGATAACCGGAACTACCGCAGAAATTGCTTCCGGGACACGACGGAAAGACATTTGCCAGCCACCCCAAGCAAGGGTAGTAATGCACATAAAGAACATAGCCGCATTCACCACTAACAAAAAGTATACACTGTTTTGCAACAAGGAAGCCCAAAAGCGTGCCTGCTCATGAGGATCAGTACTGGAACCACTGGTCACCCAAAGACCAGTAATAGAAAGTACCCCAATCGCCATAAGCGTTAAAGCGACCGTGTTGAAATTTTTGGGAGCGGTGAAGGTTGAACGGATTGACATCTTGCTATTTTTAAAGGCAGGAATTTCGTTTAGTTTACTGCGGCCATTGCAGGGTTAGCTGCTTCGGCCTGTTTTGCTTTGATATAGGCAACAATTTCCCAGCATTGTTTAGTGCTTAACTGAGAACCATAGCCTCCCATTAGATTTTTACCATATTTGATTGAGTGAAACATAGTACCCTCCGCCATATTGGTTGCAATGGGATCGGTAACCAAATTACGAGGAGCGGCCGGATAGGGACCGTCGCCACCTTTCCAAAGAGGACCATTTCCGTCCAGTTTTGCACCATGACAAATGCCGCAATTAATTAAGTAGATGCGCTCCGTTTCTTTCATGTCAACAGCGGATGCATTCAATGGATTTTTTACTTCAGCAGAGCGTGCATAACCAACAGAATCGTTCTTAAATGGATAGGCGGCCATTGCACCACGAGCAACGGTTCCCTCAACAGGGCGAGCATTGTAGTGAATGCCGGCTTGCGTTAACGCCTCCGTAGAAGAGTAAGTTTCCAGCGCACGGCTGTAATACATATCCGGAACATAGATTTTCCCTGGATCTCTTCTTACTTCATTACATCCGGTTGCTGCCACTATCAGGCCAATCATAGAAGTAAGTATCAAAGCTTTTTTCATCATCAATTCGATTTGAATGATTGAATCTTATTATTATGCAAAACGCATTTTATCATTGGAATAATCCCCAAGCCACCATCCTGTTTCCTTTGTTTCCACTTTCACATCAGTAGCACCAGCTGCTTGTAAAAACTTTACCGCCTCTTCCTCGTTGGTTGCACTGGTGCACTCTATAGCCATAACAAAAGTGTCATCAGTAGAACGAGGACTAAAATGATCCTTCTTAACAAATGGTGCAAGCTCAGATAGCCAGCAAAAAGTAAGCACCATCCCCACAGCGGCAAACAATACCGTTAATTCAAAGATCACCGGTATCCAGGCAGGGAGTGAAAAATAGGGCTTTCCACCAAAGTTAATAGCCCAGTCAATAGTCAATGCCCAGGTAATAAATCCCACAGCCGTGGAAGTTCCGGTAATACCATAGATAAACCCTGCGGTATGCAAACTGGTATCCCGTAATCCCATTTCTTGATCCAAGCCGTGAATAGGAAAAGGAGTGAATACATCATGCAGTTTGTAACCAGCATGACGGACTTTTTTTACAGCAGGAAACAACACTGCTTCATCCGTAAAATTTCCAACAATAAATTTCTTTTTTGCCATATACTTTTAGTTGCGCGAATAATTAATGATGATCGTGCAAATGATGTTCGCCAAATTGAGCGACCGTATCTTCTTCTTCCTTGTTCATTTTACTCTTGTAATTTTTTCCACTACGCTTGAGAATATGCTTGATTTCCGCAATGGCAATTACAGGGAAGTATTTAGAGAAAAGAAAATAGCAGGTAAAGAAAAGCCCAAAGGTGCCAAGGTAAAATCCAACCTCCCAGATAGTAGGTACGTAATAGGTGCTCC